>Ga0214542_1002758_pt1 | contig 36132 bp, 13 predicted proteins | sample CNSS1metaG_FD_160096 | JGI IMG/M metagenome (GOLD analysis project Ga0214542, IMG submission 160096) | Root nodule microbial communities from cowpea collected in UCLA plant growth center, Los Angeles, California, USA - CNSS1 | ecosystem: Host-associated > Plants > Roots > Nodule | place: USA...
CCATCCCCATACCCAACTGAAAAAGTCGGGGATTCCCCATACCCATACCCATACCCAGTCAATGCGGGGATTCCCCGTCAAAACGGGGACGGGTTCGGGTAATACCCACGGGGACGAGTTTATTTGCCATCTCTAGATGTAAATTTACATTAAACAAAATATTTGATATAATTAATTAGTTGTCAAGGTTTTGCTCATAAAGAAATTAGTTTTTAAATTAGTTTCTAATTAATTAGTAACAAATTTAGCGATCAATTATAATTTTTTATTTATAATAATGACTATTTTAGTAACCAATAATTTTCTATTTTATAAATTGATATCTAAATTGGTTACTATAGTAACTAACAACTCTTGATCACTAACATTGATTATTAACGAAACATTTTCTTGTAGTACTAATTATAGTAATATTATTTTCATAAATCAAACACATTTGACAACATTATGTAAAATATAAAAAAACACAAAAATGAAAAATTTTGAACATGAAAATATGAAATATCTAGGATGTAAAAGTTTGATAAATCCCAATTTGGTATAAGAAAACACCTAAAAAATTTTCATAATTTTCTCAAGAGTATTGGTATGTAAACTAAATGCCTAAAATGTAGGAAAATACCTAAAAACTAAAACAAAAAAATAAAAAATATTAGTAAACGAAGGAATTTTGAAGATTTTGGTGATAAGTTTCTAGTTTACTTATAATTGCATATCATTTAAACATTTATCTTGTATGAATTTGATGTAAATCTTATTAAAACAACCCATTTTGCCTTTAATTAAAGGATAAGGAGTAAAGAAGTTATAAAAAGTGGAATTTTACGTGTTGTTGCTAAGCCCCAAAGTTGTCGTTGAGCCACATAAGGCGATTTATGAACATTCAAAATATGGGTCCGACGGTTGAGCAACGATTTTGGTGTTGAGCCACACATGAAGAAATCTCCACTGCAAGTCCAACATTAGCAGTTGAGACTGAAGACAAACCCACTTAGGAAGGAAACCTCAAGCATGGAAAAAAATTCACATAGGGAGGAAACCTCATGGCTAACCAACACTTTGGAAGTTGAAGCAACACATTATTTTTCTATAAAACAAGAGCATGTCTTTGTTATTTGTATGCTGATTTTGTAGTTTATTCCTAGAGTACTTAAGCACATATTGTTATTACAAACTTGAATAGATTCTAGATTATTGCTTTATCAAACCAAATCCATATGGTTATGACATTGATTCGAACCAAGGTACTTGTTGGATAAATTACACCCTTAACTAGGAGGTCAACGATAAGTGTCTATAAATTTTTATATTTTGACACTTATCATGCTTTAATTGGTCATATTTTGTAAATGAACAACTCATTTTAGTTTATAATTATATAATGAGGTACAAAAAAGAAGAAAATTTGAAATTGATGATTTTTTTTATGATTTTGCAACAATTTTTCAAAGAATTAAAGATGATGCAGCAGAGTCCCAAAATCCACAACTGAGCTCTAGTAAGGCGGTTAAGGAAAGATCTAGAATGTGACTTTTGGAGCTGAGCCACAACAAAATTGTGTTCAACAATTAAGACGGTGCATAGCTGAGCCACAACAAAATGGTGTTCAACACTTATAAGGTGGTGCATGGCTGGGTCAAAAGAGAATGACGCTTGGCACCTAAGGCGGTGCATGGCTGAGCCACAAGAAGGTGGTGCTGAACCACAAAGGCAACAAAGAAAAAAGAAAACCCTCCAAGGAAGGAAACCTCCATGGCTGAGCACCGCCCAAAATTTTCTATAAATAAAGACCTCATGTTCTCATTTTAGGCATTGAATGGAAAGTTAGAAATGTAATAGTAGATTAGCAATAGGTCTGTGAGGCATGAGAGAAATGCTTTTATTGTAGATTTTATGTCTAGATGTTGTTGAAGTTGTATTGCAATATTCTATGAGTAGTTGAACTCTCTCGTATCTAGGTTTGATGTAATCAATTATAATTCTCTATATTCCTACTTCTTGGGTATTTAACTATGCTTTCTTTCAATAGTTTGTGGTTTGATTTATGTTTAATGTTGAATTAACAACTCATCTTACTTCACTGGTTTGAATTGAGTTGGAAGGCTGGTCTCAACATAAGGTCCAATCAAACCATTACACTCTTGCTAGAGGCTTCCACAAGATCTAGAAGGTATGCTGGATGAAAGAGTTTTGCACAGTAAAATAAGGATTCATTCAACCAAGAATGGAGAAATCACACTGGATACGATAACCCACATTCAGTTGTTTTACAACTGACTTGGTGCATTTGCCAATAGGTCACACAACTGGATAAGTCTTTTAAAACTTGATTCTATGTGATGTTGGGGCTTTTGGAGCTTAACCCAATGGACTAAAATTGTTGTGGCTTTAGCGGCTCAAGCCCAATGGACTAAAATTATAAACTAAAGTTTACCCTCATTAGTCAACAATGAACCAACGAATCCCTCTCCTAATTTTGAGCAACTTTCATGCATCTCAATTCCTCTCCTTATTTTTATTTACATCGATTGCACTTAAATCAATGTTATTTAACAAATTAAAATATAACTTCATACAAGTATCTATTGTTATATTTGGTTTGCAAAAAAAATAATTATTTTTCTCATGTAGAATGTTGTTTTGATATATTTTAGTTAATTATTTTTATTTTCTAACTCATTATCATAAGTATAATTATATCACTACAATTGTATAAATAAATTTTCATTTACTATAATATAATAATTTAATATCATTGTCATGAATCTTGTTTATCATCATCTGACATAGATTAAAGTTTAAAAAATGAAATATATATGCTAAATTTCAATTATCATTAGTTTAATCTTTGTTATTTGTGTGATTTCATTCAAGTAGTATGTTATAACTTTTATTAGTGTATAAAAAAGAGATTTCAATAAAATTTAAAGAATGGGAGTAAAAAGATATTTAAAGTATTTTCAAATTTGAATATACGTTTTCATTTTGTAACTTTTTTAAAAATACTTTTAAATTCTATCAACTTTGTTTCATTAATGTTTGCAAATTTTATAAATATTTTGGTTCTCATGAAATTTTATTTGATACTCTAAATTAAAATGTAAATAATTATAATTTCTTTCTAAATAATTTATATTGGAGAACACTTCCTTTTGATATTGAATATTTGATAATATTATGTTTTCTTTGCAAATTTATTTTATTATTTTATAAAGGTTAATTCATTGATATTGAAACAATAGAAAACAAATACAAACACATGCACGGGCACAGGTACAAAGGCATTCCCGTTACTTGGTGGGGATAGGGATGATTTTTTTCTTCAAGGATGAGTATGTGATAGCGAAACTCGTCATTGTCTGACCATGTTGTCATCCCTAATTCTAAAACATGATATAATAATCCAATTGTTCAATTAGAGGAGTTTCTTCTTAACATTCAACAACAAATTACAAGTGAAATTTCATATTAATTCTTCGAAACATGTCTCAGAAAAAACGTCCTCAAATATGAAATATCCAATGAACTAAATAGATGAAATTAAAAAAAAACTTATTTAGAATGAAATTCATATGAAATACAATATTTTTCTAAAGAGAGACATAAAGAAGAAATAACTCAAAAATTTTAGTTGAGTTCAAGATTTTGAACGATGTAGGACAATCTTTTAAAAATATATGATTTCTTTTACACTACATTATGTCTTTTTAAATAAGTATTAATCAAGTATTTTAAATATCTTTTTAATTGAGTAAAAGATGTTATCTTTTATTAAAAAAATGTTAAATATGCATGTATTGTATTAGCTAATTTGAAAAATGAATTGAAGTTACGTTAAAACAAATTACATATCTCACAATAACGAAGTTGAAGACTTTTTAAGGCTTGTCCAACTAAGACGGACCTTCGTTGTCCGTAATGACCCCTCAAATTTTTATTTTTTTTAAAATCTATGTAATATATTATATTAATAAAATAAAATTAGATATTTGTTTATTTTTAATAAAATAAAATATTTAATGTTAATAAATAATAAAAATTAATAAAATTTATTGAGATATTTTTTATGTTCTCGTTCATCTTTTAAGTTTATCATATATTGTATCCATCTTTCATTTTCGGTGTGTTTTTTTTATTGAAAAAAATAAAAATTTAAACACAACTTTATTCTTTTTGCTCTCATTTCTCATATGTCATCTACCTTTTTTGAAGGTAAAAAATGTAATTCTCTCCTCATATTAGTTTAAGAGTTAATATTTTTTTCATCTCATGAGTTTTTTTTTTATGAATATAGTAAGAAAAGTTATATATTATATGTTTTTTCATAACCATTTTCTAATTGTAACTTGATTATTATATATTTTTTGCTAGTAATTATGTCTCCCAATTTTTATTAGATCTTTATAAATTATTTTTTAGTCTTAAATTTTTTTTTTTAAACAACGTACATTGATGAGAATAAAATAATAAATTTTTTTTAAGAGATAAGATACAAGATACCGAGAAGATATAAACAAGACAAATATACTTTTTCATATTTTCAAACATGATACTAATGATCAAATTGTTGAAGCAGAGGAATTACATAGAAATAAGAGAAAAAATAAAAGAGAAAAACCAAAGAATTCTTTTGTCAGCAATAAGACGAATTTAGAAAATTGTATCACATTTATTTTATTTAATGTTAAAATTTTATCACCTCTTAATTTTCGAAAGAATGGACTACGTAATAGAAACGTCACTTATCATTCATTAACCTTTTGCCGACTAGTTATTGTTTTACTATAATTATTTTATTTATCTAATATATATATATATATATATTAATAATTGTATAATTTTTAATTTTAACGTGTATATAAAAAGAGGTTTGTGTTTGACCAATAAAGAGAATAAAGAGAGTGATGTGCACGATTTTCACAAAGCTTTGTGAGAGGATAAAGTTAAAAATCCCGTTGGCAAGCATTTATCGTATTCAAGTTATTATAATGATGTTTTAAAGCTTCACACTTCTTTCAAGCATACTTTAACTAACTTGTGTTAACTTTTAATTTATCTTCATTAATTTATTTGAAATCATTTTTTATCTAACATAATTGAATTTTTTTTATATCATTTCATATTCATCAAATAACTTATTATTAGCTCATGTTAACTTTGAATTCAAACCAACTTGTTTATAAAGCCTTTTATTTTGAACTTTAGTTTATAGCGTAAAATTAGTTTTGTTAGCTTTGAGATACATATTAATGTGTATACTATAAGGTGTTGACTTCATGATAATTACTTTAAAAGTTCTGCTATTAAATAACAATACACGATTGTTTTTAACTAAAAGGAAAAAAACTGTGTCAAATTTGGGAGCAATATCAAAAATAAATGATTGAGGAAAATAAGTTTTACTAAATATGTACCTTAATGTTTTGTTTGTTTAGAAGGATGAGTAATAAAGCTAACATAAGTTGTTAGGTAAGAGAAACTAAAAGAAAAAATAATATTTAAAAATGATACTTATTATAGTTTTTCTTACTTGTTTTTACTCTACCCTTTTTTTAACCAAGTATACCTCTATTTTACATTTTTTATTTTTTTTATTTTTGTTTCGCTTATTTATTTTTAGATGAGTTTCTCTATAAGAATTTTTTTTAAAATATGTAAAATATAATACGATTAATCATTTTGTAAGATAAAATTAAGTCATGTATAAATTAAATTAAAAATAAATATTTGTAGATAATATAATAATGATTCGATAACAATAATATAATAAATTTAACAAAAGTAAAATTCTAAAATAATTATTAAAAGTTAATTCGTAATGTTAACTTATTCATACAATAATATAGTTATAAAATAATAATTTCTTTTTATATTTTTCCTCCTATATAGAAAAAAATGTCCAAATATATTTTATGGTTTAATTACTATTTAGTCCTTATATTTTGGCATTTAATTTGTTTTAGTTTCAATATTTAATTTTAGTTCAATCAAGTTCCGTGTTAAATTGGTTTTATGTGTTCCCTTTCATTAAATTACATTCAATAATTTGGAAGGTGATCACAAGTCAGTCCAATAAAATGTTTAGATATTAATTTGGTCTCTATATTTTTTTTTTCTAACTCACTTGAGATACTACATTCTTTACATAGAGACAATTATATTCCTTTTTTGTCATCGATATCGTCTTCCATTGACCTAGAAATGAATCAAAAAATCACAACTAATTTTCTTTGTCCATCTTCAACGATGTAGTAGACAAAAAACGAAGATCTTGGATCTAAAGAAGTCGATATTTGATCTGAATGATACAATCTTAATAGAATTGTGACACCGAAGAAGAAAGGGATAAAGAGGGAGAATAGATTTTGAACTAACAAGAGTTCACTTCCTTATTATCTTAATACTGATTTCACGAAATGAATCACATTATTTCTATTTAGAAATTCAATTCAGTCCAAAAAAATAATAATTCAACTCTTTAATAAATCCATACATGATTACTTTTAAAAAGATGTTAACGTAAATTTAATAAAAAAATCACGTTGAATTGATTTAATGTATAATAGGAATTAATCAAATAGAAATAAATATTAGAAGTAAAACAAATTAAAGTACCAAAATAATAATTAAATATAATTTTAACAAATATTTTGCCACAATATTATGAAGCGAATTTGACATGGATCTAATAAGAAAAAGCATATTTATGCTTGGTATAAAATGGTACATACAAAACTTATTTAATAATATAAATATTTAAAAAATAATGTAAGAAAATATACTAAACATTATTTGTAAGAAAAATAATCCTATTGTAACGCACGAGCTACAAGGTGCCGTGCAATCCGGGTCAAATCGCTTTCCCTAATTACTTTAGAAAAGAAAACAAAGGTAAGAACTATTAAATCAGTAGATTAATGACATTTTCTGTTTTCCCATTACTACCCTTTTCTTCCAAGGTCACGTGCATTATAAAACAACGAATAATAAAATAAAAGGACTTCCTGAAAAAATTATATACATTTCAAGCGATAGATAGAATGTAATGATTTTTAATTTTTCATCTAAAAGATCTTTATTATTAGAATTTTGTAACTTAGATTTTAAATAATGTATAAAAATATTATATCATAATATTTTAAAGATTTAAATACTATTTTAATCCTTATTTTCATTCAATTTTGATTTAGTTTGTTTAATATAATTTAATTTAATTTTTTATTTAATTTAATCCTAATTGTTGTCAATTTTGATAACTTTTTTTAACAATGTTTAATCGTTAATGACAAGTGAACAATACATGTCAAGTTCATTTTTTTAACTATTTATATTTTTTTTAGTTAAACAAAATTATCCATGTGTCACATTAATATTGTGTCACATGTCAATGTTTTATTTTCAATTTTGTTTTGTTTTTACATTTGTTACTTTTGTTCACCTTAGTCCAATTTTTTTATAAAATTGAACAATTTTGTTTTTCTTCAAATTGAGATCAAATTTAATTTTTGTTTAAATGCTATCATTATATAGTTACTAAAATTTATATTTTTATTAAATATTTTTGAAATTATTTTTAAACTAACTCAAACTATATTATTAGAATATAATTATTAATTTTAAGTTTGTTCTTCTTCAAATTGAGACCAAGTTTAATTTTTGTATAAATGTTATCATTATATAGTTATTAAAATTAACATTTGTATTAAATATTTTTGGAATTATTTTTAAACTAACTCAAACTATATTATTAGAATATTATTATTAGTTAAAAATATCACTTTTAAAAATAGTTCGAGAAATATTTAATAAAAATGTGAATTTTAATAAAAATATCAATATATCATTTAATAAAAATTAAATTTAAGCCTATTTCTTTCAATTCTATTTTTGGGTGGAGAATTTTTATGACTAATTCATTTTTATAAAAAAATTGAAATATTTGAATACAAATTCAAAAAAAAATGTTAAAAATTTCATGAATAATAAAATTAAATAATTTTATTTTTCTAAAGTAAGAATTTGAATTTTTTTATCTAATTTTTTTTATTCATGATTCATTTCGTATTCTTTCCCTGTTTTTAATACGAGTAAGATACAACTTAACTTTAATTAGAAGATTATCATTTCTTTCGAAATCAATATATCTTCTCAACTAAGATAAAGATATCATGAGGTTAAAAAATTATTCTAATATTGTATTCTAATTTTTCTCATAGTTATTATACAGACATTTAGATGAGACGTGACTTATCCTCATAACAATTAGAAGAAATATATCATAGTTGTCCTTGTTTCGCCTTCTACCATAGAAAGAAGTAAAAAGGAAATATATTTTGGTTGTCATATTGACCAATTGCAATCAACAAAATGTCATGGTATTTTGGTCGATATTGTCCCCTAAACTTACATTAATGACTTGCGATAGTTGAAATCGTCAATGCATGACTTGAAATACCAAAACACTCATTCTAAGATTGTCCTTAACATCACATCATCAACAACATAAGGATGAGTAGCATAATTATATGATTTGTTCTAGTCTTTTGTTTAGCAGATCATGCTTTTATGTTGCTCATTAAATAACCATGTTGATTCTTTATTTCACTAATTAAACTTTTTATTAGAATGGAAAGGATTTGTCTTGACCAAATTATCACAAAGGAGACAATTTGGATTGAGTTTAAATTTTTGTGATCATTAAAAGGAATTATTAACCAGCATCTTGTATTATTAAGATATTTTTTATTTTTTCTCCCATTGTCATTTTGAGTTTTTCACACACACGTTGTACTTATCTCTAAGACTTACATGTTTTTTTTGTTATTGAAGAAAAAAAAGAGTTAGACATAAATTTATTATTTTTGTCCTCATTTTTCATATCTTCTCTTCCATTATTCTTGAAGAAAAAAAAATAAATCTCTTTTGTTTCACTTGATAGTGAAATATTTGTTTAATATTTAACACTATTTTTTTTATCTTATGACCATTTTGTATATTCATTTTTAATCAACGTATGAAGAACAAGTCATGTATGTGATTTTTCATAGTCGATTTTTAATTGTGACTTGATTATCATAGTTTTTTTTTACTAATTATGTCTCTCAATTTTTTATTAGATTATGATAAATTATTTTTTAGCCTTAGACTTCATTTTTAAATAGGTATATTAATGAAAAATAAAAGAATAAATTTGTTTTTTAAAATTGATAAAGAGAAACTACCGATGAATAAGAAAATAAGACAATATGGTTGATCATCGTATAACAAAGAGATGAAAGCTTGTAAAGACTTTTGAATCAATCTATACACATTAATAAAATGGAAGACGAATATTTTGCAGATAATATAATTATTTACATTAAAAAAATAGCTGAAAAATTTAATTATGATTCAATTATTCATGAGTTCATGAATATGAAAATGATAGACAATCCTTTATAAGTGTAATTTCTTTTATAATTATAATAATATTAACTTATGCATTCATTTTTATTAAATTAGTGATAACAATATTACATATATAAATTTTAATTATATTATTTTGGATTCTGCAACTACAAATTTATAATTCTAGTTGATTTGGTGTTGTTTGAAACACATTTGTTCGTAACAATCAAATTGAATATTTTTACCTAATCTACTAAATGACTCAACTTGTTGACTTGATGATGTTGGAAAAACATCTTGCCACTATATGAACTCTTCCTCATGTTCATCTTCACTAAAGGCATTAACCATATATCTCATGATAATTCTTCTCCAGTAGTAACAAAACTTTTATTGACGTACCACATATCCATTTGTTAAGTACATAAACAAAATTAAAATATTATTTATACACGTAGATATACTCTAAAATTAGTAATATAAAACATATGCCTCTTGAATATTATAAGAACACAACTTCATTAAAACTTACCCAACTTTATAACTTTAAAAGTTTACCTATTCTACTAATTATTTTTGAAATTATAACACTTTTATAAAATTCCCAATAAACTTTTGTACACGTAGGTAATACCTATGTCTATTTCGTACCATGCAGTGGAATCCTACGTAAAAAATCACCATAGTATATTTGCCACTTCACTGCTTCACAGTCGGTCAACACCTAATAAAGCTTTTCTTATAGACTGAACAGTTATACATATCATTTTCACGCTGTGTATCCGATTTTTTTAGTTGGTGAGCACTACATTAAATATATATATATAGTGGCGGACCTTGACCAATAATTTTGAGGGAGCCAAAATAATGTACTCAAAATTCAAAATTTATATATTTAATTATTGTCATTAATACAATAAAAATTAAAATTAAAATAAATAAATAATTTAGTATAATCGTACTTACACAAGAAATCATACATATACAAAGGTTTGTCCTTCGTTCTTTCAGATTTTTTAACTCATCAATAATTGAATCAAAACTAAAATTTTCAACTATTTATTTTTCAATGTAAATATAAACACGTACCAAAGAATTAATATAAAACATGTTCCCCTAATTGAACAATATGATCACTTGTATCATGATTCAGGATACGTAAAGATAAGATATTGAATTTGAATTGTTTTCTTCGTCACAAAAAAACTTTCTTTTTATCACTTTTAAAAAGTAAATATATTCTTCTATTCTTCATCAATATATCTATTTCTTTTTTTAAGTTTAAGATTAAAAAATAATTTATCATAATTTAATTAAAAACTAAAAAATTAAGAGTCACTAAAAGAAAAAAAAATCAATGACAATCAAGTTTCAATTAAAAGATATTTATGAAAAAAATACATAGCACAACCATTTTTCTCTCATAATCATAAAAAAATGAATATAAGGCTCATGTGGTAAAAAATAATGTTAACTATTAAACAAATATTTCAGTATTAAGTGATACAAAAGAATTACTTTTTTTCTTTATGAATGAAAAAGAACAAATGAGAAATGAAAGCAAAAATAATAAATTTGTATTTAACCGTTTTTTTATTCAAAACAGAAAAAAAAACATGTGAGTGTGAAATCATAATAAGTTGTTGAAAACTTAAAAATACAATGAAAAAGAAAATAAAAAGTATCTTAATAAATATTTTTATTCTTATTACATTTAATTTTATGTTTTATTATTTATTAACATTAAATATTATGTCTTATAGAATAAATAGAAAAATATCTAATTTAACTTTTATCATTACATATAATTTAAAAAATTAAAAAAATTAAAAATAATGAAAATAATATATATATATATATATATATATTTATTTATTTATTTATTGAGATGATAGGTAAATGAGTCTAACATTTATAATCGTACAGTTTTGTTTTCTTTGTTTTCGGCCATATCTAATCACTTTTGCCAGATGGATATTACCATGCAGAATGATAGTTAATTGCCGAGTGTATTCTAAAAATGAAAAATGAAAGATTTAATTAGTTGGATATTATCTATTTTTATTTTTATTTGTTATGTGAGTTTGTTAATCGTTTTTTAAAATATGTTAACTGTGTCTTAATCTCTGAAAATGTTTTAATTAATTATTTTGAAAAAAAAATATATTATGTCAGTTTTTAATTTTTAATTTTATTTTTTTGAATTATTTTTGTCATGTATAAAGTCTTAGTGTCATACTATCAATATTACATAACAAGATATTGTTATGTGTTATGTTATTACTAAATGTTATTATCTTTATTTTAATTTTAGATCGTATTATTTTATTAAAAAAATCAAATTTATTATTTATACAAATATTGTATTGATATTTGTTATTATTGATTAATTACAAAATTAATCACTGAAACATTCAAACATGAGCGAGTAATATGAGTAATATCTAATAATTAAACCAAATTAAGAATACATATGATGTTGTTTATTCAATATCTAGTTAAATGATTGGAAAACATGTAAGGCCATATATAACTAACTAAACTGTTAATTAGAGCCTCTAATGGCATGATTTGCGGTTGTGAAGTCTGTTGCATAAGATTCAACGGAGATAAAATATGGCGGTTGTGCAGTCATAAAACTAGTCATAAGTGTTTGAGAGAAATTAATTATTGGACTGACTAACAAAAACCAATATATATATATATATATATATATATATATATATATATATATATATATATATATATAAATATATATATATATATATAAAATTGTGTATGATATTTTTTTATAATTTTCATTAATAAAAAATATTTTGAGTTAATTATATTTTTAATTTTAAATTCTTATATATTTTTTATTTGTTGACGTTAATTTCATTTGAATTCCATTTATCTTATTATTAATATTCTATTATATCCTAAAATATTACCAACCAAGCTCGAAATAGAATATAAAAAATATTAAATAATTTTATTGTTAATACTATGTAAATAGTATTTTAAAATACTGTTGATAAAGTCAAAAAAAGTTTTCAGATAGTAAAAAAATCAGAAGCCAACAAAATTCTCTTTCTTTTAAATTTCATATCACATTTAATATAATTTTACTTTTTTTAGACATAAATATTATAAAAAAGTAATAGGACCGAAAGCATATTGCATAGACTTCTCAGTAAATTTCTCTTATCTTTGTTCTTTAACCTCCTAATTGATATGTCTCTAGATTCATATCTCGTCCCACTATCAGAAATTCTCATATTACATGAAATTTTTTTTGCAAATTTGTTAAAAAAATTTGCAAGAAAAAATTTTCTTTTTTTGTCATTTTTCTAAGAATTTTAATTAACAGGTAATTCCTTCGTGGATAATCATTTCCTAAAAAATTATAAAATTTGTAAGTATTTCCTACAAAATTATAAAATTTGTAAGTATTTCATACAAAATTTGTTGCGAAAAATATTTTATACAAAGTATTTTGCAAGAAAATTGATAGCAATTTCTTGCAATTTTTTTCACAACAAAATTTGTAAATATTTTCTACGAAAAAAATTTCAAAACAAAATCGACAAGAAATATGAGTTTTTTTAGTAGTGTCGTAACGTAAGCTTAGAAGGGATGTGCGATATAAATGTAGTAATGTAATGAGGTCGATATGATCTCAGTCATCAGGGTTGGATGACATCCTACGAAAAAAATTCAAAATAAAATTGACAGAAAATATGAGTTTTCTTAATAGTATCCTAAGCTTAGAAGGGATGTGCAATATAAATGTAGTAATGTAATGAGGCCAATATGATCTCGGTCATCAGGATCTCATTGACATCAAGTATGCTTTCATAGACATATGAGATGTTTCCTAGAATGCAATGTGGTTGAGATGTTCTTAGTGACATGTGAAACATTAATCTTAGCAACATGAGCCAAAATAATACTGGATGGACCAGATACATTCTATGATATGGTATCCGACAAGTGAAGTACTAAATTATCATTTTTTTTAATTATTTAACATAATTATATACTATCAAATTTTAATTCAAATTACATATTAAAATTAAATAACTTCGTTTTTTTTTTGGGATGGACCGTATAACACCAATGGTTTTTAAACTTGGATCTATGTAATATAAATTAATATGTCTAATCATAGATTGTCTATATTATCAGCCATTGAATTCTAAATCCTATCAAAACCTAATCAACATTATTTGTTGTTATTGGTTGTCAACAATATTTTATGTGGTCACTAATTAATATCATATCCGCTAGTTTCTTATGGTGGGTAAAGAACTTGTGATTCTACAAATTATCCACGTCCTTAATTATCCAAATACAAGAATTTGGTTTCAATTTTCTTTTATATATATATATATATTTTGTTGTTGATAATTTGTTCTTTGTATATCTTTTTCTAGTAACATTTTTTTTTATCAGCAAGTATATATATGTATATATTTTGGAACACTAGGAGTGCTCCAACCCGTATACAAATATAAAAAGTTTTCATAATATAGTATATCTACAATACAAAATGATCGGTGCATTTATAAGTAAAAAAAAACCTAACTTGTATTTATCCATCAGGACTGTCCAATTGTAAATCAAACACTATATATAGCAATTGTAGTATGGCCGATGTAATGTATCATGTCTTGACAGCGATGTCCCACAAAATAATCTGCTTAATTATGCTTTACATCGTGTTCTGTCAACGGGTGTCGCAAATATATTTTAGTTCTCGCAGGTATTTATCGTAAAACTTTGGACGTATAACTCTATAGATGAAGTTTAATTAAAACATACATAAATGTATAAGTTTTTATGCACACATAAAAAGAGAGTAATGAAAAAACTATGTTAATATCAATTAATAAAAGAATAAATCTGAATCATATGTACATGTGGGTACGTTAATTCACACACATATTGAATCGTGTCAATGCAAATAAACTTTTCAAAGAAATTATACGAACTAATGATACAATTTTAACCATTAATGCGATTTAATAGTGAATGTTTCTTTTTATTATTTAAAAGACTCTATTATTATTATTATTATTATTATTATTATATAATTATATATGTATATATATTATTTTCAATTTACAAAAACCACATTTGTTTAGAATTACTTAATACTTTTGTTAGAAAAAAACTTACATGGCATATCCAAGTTTTATAAATAAAAATTTGAATAATTTATTTCATTAATAATTCCTTCAAAATAAAATTTAATATTATATTTTTTTGTGTTGAAAGTTACATATTAAATTATAAGAAAAAGGTACATTTCCTACCTCATTTTTTTCCTTCTAAATATGCCATGTGTGTTAGTAAAATACATCGTGAATGAAAACGCAATATGGTATGACACTGGGAGAGAAAGAAAATTATTGCACATCCACAAAAATAAGCCAAAAAAGATATTGAGTATGCATTTTAAGTAATCTAATCTCAATGTGCAATTTATGTGCTTTTTGTATTGTTTATACAATAAAGAACCTATAATTTATAATTTATGCATTTATTATATTGGATAGTGTAATTCTTGAGTACTAATAACACATTTAACAAAATCATATTCACTATAACTTATAGAAAATAACATATTGAAATATCTTCAAGTCACAGTCAAAATTTTAGATCTATATTTGAGAGAAGAGCAATGATTCAAACACAAAGACACCCACTGCTATAATTTTAAGCATACTTATAAAACAATTTGAAAGAGAAATAATAAAATTAATTTTGTGAAACATATTATATAATTTTAATCATTACACATTTATTGAAATGTTAATTAATTGAATTTTTGAACTAAAATGTTATCAATTTTAATTAATTATTTCATTAATTTCTATTACTTAATATTGTTATATATACATAAAAAATCAAATCTAAAAAACATAAAATAATAAATTATTTGGAGCTGTTTAAAATTTCTTACATTAACAAAATTAAATATAAGTTAATTAAAAATGATATAACATGCTGATACTCTCATATCTTTTAATTTTCTACCGTGATAAGCAACTCAAGTAAATGATATGATATTATAATATTCTTAAAGTTTCAAATATGATAAGCAACTCGAATAAGGCTTCCATTAGTCATTCTAAAATAATAATGATAAAAAAAATTTGATATACTAGGAAATCATGATGATGGTGTCGTAGAAGTAATAGTATATATAAATATATATTATATTTTTCTCATCGATAATGATTATATTTTCATTAATTGTAAACATTGAACATGAACCACAACCACAATCATGGTATACACTTTTATGAAGATTCCAATGATCAATCCCTAATGCCTCCAAAATTTTGCAGATTCAATCATATTTTGCCACGAAACTAATGGCTCCAACAAGACATGACTTTCATTATGAATCCAATGAAAGTAGAAGACAAAGTGGTTCATCAAAATAACTGTAGAGTTTCCCTATTAGTATGACAACAACCGATTCCACAAAAAAAATAGTATTTATCCATGTTTGGAAACGTGGCTGAGAGAGATGGATGACAAATCAGAGAATGGGAAATGAAGTGCTTGCAACTTAGAAAAAAACATTCCCATGTCATTGAAAAATGTGGATTAAGAAAGAACACATACACAAACACATTACTGTTGTTAAAGATGTCATATATTCTAAGCAGTGTAGCATAGATGCGACCAAATCTGTGAGTGAAAATAGAGTTACGTAAAGTGTTGAGAACCAACAAATATTGAAGCTTCAGCACACAAATTCTTATTCTGTGTACACAAATAAAATGGCATCTTTTTATTTGGGGAATCTAATTACTCTTTCGTATAATTGCTTATCCGTTTACCTATCCCTAGACTCCTCTGCTTCCTCTTGTTTCTCTGGTCATTATTCTCCACTCAATAGGAACACTTCAGAAAGTGCAGTTAGATTCATCTGCATTCCATGCAATTAATTCAAACGATACCCCCGCCAAGTTAGACTTCAAATTCAAGATTTTCAGCTAATTAAAAAAAAAATTGTTAAACAAGGTTACTTCACATTAGCTATCTCACTTAAGAATTCATGTTGAGTATTTTTATCAAAAACAAGAAATTAAGGGTTTTGTTTATAATTTTTCTGTTTCAATTTCTTCCAATTTCTAACTCCATTTTATTAGTTAATTCATATAGCATGATAAAGTATATTTGGTTATTCTTTGTTTATGTATCCGTTTTATTTAGTTATCATCTTCGGTCCGGTTCGACCTTCGATTTGGTCTAATCCAATTTGGCTCAATTTTCAATTTGACTTGGGTCATTTGGCTCAACCTTTGACTCTCCCTAACCTGGCTCAATCTTCGGCTTGTACTAGTCCAACTAGATCTTTGGCCCAATCGATCCGCGACTCAACCTTTTGCTCAGTTCAACTAGACTTTTTTTTTTGTTTTAACTAATAAGCAATTTCACAACTTGAGAAATTTCAATTTTTTTTTTGTTTTTAGTGAATTTCAAATTATACTATTTTAGTTATTTGAAATATCTTCTTCAATTTCAAATTCCTTTTAATTTTCTCGTCCAAACATATTATTTTTCTTGAAAAAATTTTAAATCCTCTAAATAAATGAATTACTCTCTTAAATTGTCTCATCCAAACACACAATAACTTTGTGTTTGGATGAGGGATTTCGACAATTCCAAGAAATTGAAATACAAAGTAATTGAATTATTTATAATTGAATTTCTTTCATTTTTTAAAAAGTTTGTTTTGATGGAATAATTGAAATATCTTAGATTTCATTTTTCTTGTTTTGATAAAACAATTTAATATCTACTTTAAAGCAAACTCAACTCCATCTGCTTGGGCCAAATTAGCTTGACATTCGGTCTAGGCCAACTCGACTTAATCTTCGGTCCAGATTGACTCTGCTCGACCTTTAAACCTTCAATTTTCTTATTGTTCAAGTTTGTGGTATTGTGTTGATTGGGATTTCAAAATCAAATGGCCACAACACCTGAGTTATAACAGAGACTCAATTAAAAAAATATTCAATAGAATAAATGTTTTGTTGTAAAAATTAGATATTTCAAAAGGTTCACAATTAATTTGCGAATCCTCCACCTATAAATAGATATTTCAAATACTTTTTTTTTACTAGTCTTGAGTTCATTGAAAACATCCAAAAAAAATTCTTATTGTGTCGTAGGAAATTTTTACAACGCATCACAAATAAGTGTTTACATTGGTCTTTACAACAATTTTAAATAAAAATTTAATTAAAAATACGTAAATTTATAAAAGACTTTAAAACTTAATTAAGTTTTTTTCTTTATTTTTTATGTGAAGACACAAAAATAATGGTGACACATACTTAAAAAATGTTAGAACTGAAGACTTCTTTATAATAAGATACATAAAATCTTTTCATTTTTTCCTTTAATATAATTAGTACCACAAATTTAAATACCCTTAATAAGGTAAAATTCAAGCATTTCAGCAACGTGATGGAAAGTTAGGACTTGAATGGAATAATTGGTATACCTAGGGATGTCAAAAAAAATCTGTATTCGTGGGTATCTGCGAATAAAACCTACAACGGATAGGAAATAAATATTGTAAATGGATACCCACGGATAACGCGTATGAGTATTTTTAATATATGCATGTTAATGGGACGGATACGAGTATCATAATATCCGTACACGTGGATACCCGTACCCGTTATACTCTACTTTAAATTTAAAAAAAAACATGATTAAAATATTAACATATTGATTTTGAATGAGTTATTTTTTATCAATTAATTTAAAAAAAAATATTTTTTTGTAAATTGTCATTTAATATTGGTTAAATAGATTATTTGGACTTTGTTTAAAATTTATGAACGTTATTTATTATATTTTATTTGAATTTACGATTAAAATATCTTGTTAAATATTTATTTTTATATTTTTATAAATACAGCCGGCGGGTACCGTAAATATTAAAAAATTATGTTGGTACCGCCTGAAAAAGATTATGCTCATGACGCGTCAAAAACACCTTTTTTTTTTTTTTTTTTTTTTTTTTTTTACATTTGGTGACATTGATACCCTTCCTTTAATTAGCAATTTGTGAGGGATAGTTCTAGAAGTAGTATTTGAACTTCAAGACAATGAATGAGAGAATCTTATATTTGGGGTAATTGGGATAATATACATTCACATCTTCTTTTGTAAAAGGTGTGGACGGTTTTCTTTTGCTCCCTTTCATATTTTTTATTTTATTTCAAATCAACCAATTAAGAAATATGTATTTGTTTAGAATTCAATAAAGTAAAGAACCTACGCATATGTTTGAGTTTAGAAATGTGAGATTAATTATTTATATCTTTTAAAAGATGCCTGCCTCCCTTTATTTAGTCAAGATAAGATTCAATTTTTAATTCATATTCTTTTTTCTAACAGTTGTATTAATTAATATAATTAACTTTTTGTAGTGTTTGTTACTAGCAGCCGGTGGCGTCCTCAGTTACTATTTAGAATTTAGAATAATTTGAAGGAATTTTGCTGTGGAATATGGTCTTACATTATAATAAGTTATCTTTTCATTTTTCTAATTATAATTAACTAATCTATATTTATATCATTTTTCATGTCGAAGAGTACTCCAGCATTCTTTGATGAATAAAAGAAACTCCAACATTATTTATTGGATTATATCACTTAATTGTACGATTCCTAGATTATAAAATAATGTCCATGGAAGATTATATATTCTATAATTCGGTATCTAGTTATCCATGGACTTTGATTCAATTATAATATATATCACTTATATCAATCCTTATATGTTGTTTTTGCCGGTATTTCAATTATAAGATTTTTTTTTAAAAATAGATGACATAAAGAAATTAGCTAGATTATATAAAAATTATATTATTAATAATTATATTGACACGTCTTATAGAAATCATCAACAATCTTATAATTTAAATGTGTCAAAGGATTCTACACCCATTTTATATTTTTGAAAGGAATCATGGTGAATATATAATTATTTTTGAAGACGAAGACACTTCAACAGAGAAAAGAGCATGTGAATTCTTATAAGAAGATATAGGTGGGTGAGTGGTGCAATTGAATGTTTCCCTTCTTAAATCATTATTTTCTTCAATTTATGTTTAAAATACATTATAGTTTATTATATTCAGTTCCAATTTGTATATTAATTAATAACATTATAGCTACCTTTCCCCCTTGAAATGAGAAATTAGATGAACAGTGATTTTGTCATAGAGAAACATAGATATTGTTAAGGGAGACAATCTTGTTTGAATAAAGTAGAAGTATTTATTGGTGACGAAATTTCCAAATATTTAATGGGAACAATGGGATAATTGATTTGATTCAAAGAAGTGTATTTGGATAAGAAATTTTAAGAAGCAATTATTTATATAGAAAATTTATTATATTTTATGATCAAAATATTTTTTGAATAAGACAATTTTTAAGAGAAACTAAAATTTTCAAATTTTCTGAGAGTAGCACAATTATTTCGAATTAGATAATTTAAAACTTTATTAAACTTTTCGTACAACACTGAAAAATTATTTTCTTGAACAAGCTTGAATCTTATAATCTAAAGATGGTGAAAGTTTTTTTTTTAAAAAAATTAAATTTGATTGAATTTATTTTCTTGAATATCATAAGATTATTTTATTAGTTTATTGGTAATTTGGTCTTATATTTAGACTTTTGATTCGTTTTGGTCTTCATATTATATTTATTTTAATTGAATTCAACGTTTGTTGATTAGAGTTAATATAGTCTCTTCTACTTGACGTTAAAATCGTTTGAAATGTGACTCACATGTCAGTCTCATAGAATGTTTAAGTATTAATTTGATCCCTATATTTATTTTGAACTCGATTGAAATCTTATATTGTTTAAATAGAGTTAATGCACTTTTTTTTTTTGTGAAATGAGAGTTAACATAACTCATGTGAGTCCAAATCTTTTCTCTCTCCAATCCTTTCTTCTTTTATGATACAATCCTACCAAAATCACCTTCTTCGGATCTCATATCGATTCCTTTAGATCAAAGATCACAAATTCAAGATCTTGGTTTTTTTCCTACTACATTATTAGAGATGGACAGATAAATCCAATTGTGTCTTTTCAATTTGTTCCAAAAATTCGTAGAGGACAACTTTGACGAAAAGAGACCACATTATCTCCATATAAAAAATATAAGGACTCAATTGAGTTAGAAGAAAAATATAGTGACTAAATTATTAATAAAGATTTTTATTGACCTGACAAGTGGTTACCTTTTAAATAGCATTAAGGTCGATTAACGAAAACATCAAATTCACTTTAATTAACAAAAATTGAACTAAGTTGTAAAAAAACAAATTTAAGATCAAAACCTAAATATATGGATCAAAAGAAATCAAAAGTTTAAATATAAAGATGAAATTACTATTTAAATCTATTTTATTATTGATGTAGATCAAAACATATATTATATTTGATATAACTTAAAATAGTTGTAACTAACATCAATTTAAAATAATTTCGTATAACATTATTTAATTGTGGATAGCATTTAAAAAGTATCATTAATATTAATATTTTAAATCACTACAAATTATTTAATATTTAAATATTTATTTATTTGATGATCAAGGTTAAAACTTTATTCGTCACGCTTAGAATTTAGAAAAAAATCCAAAATTTCTTTAATGAAGTATAGGTAAATCCTGAATATCGACTCCAAGAAAATGGTTCTTATTAAGCTTAAGCTTAGCTTAGCTTGTATAATTTAACTCTTGCTAAAAACAATAAAATAAGGGAGAATATTAAAATTTTAAAACTAAGAAAGTGCATAATTTATTCATTTAAAAACTAAATTATACATGAATGAACTAAGTGGTAAGATGCAAGATTGGTGCAAAATGCATAATGCATGGAACCTAATGAGAATGGTGAACTGAATTTAAATGGAGTGAAGAAGATTTTTGATGAAAGCTAGGATGCAGTGCATATTATCCATGATGATATGGGTGCACATTATATTTCATTGCAAATTAATAAAATCACACAAGATCAATAAAATGCAAGAAATTAAATTGGTTAAAGGAAGCTCACTTGAGTGAAGTACCCAAGTGAAGCCAAGTGAAGGTATTCCCAATCTCTAAAGGTTGTTTTGTGCTTACCAAAAATGGAGAAATCGAATACGTTCAAATCTTTTCTTTTTTGAAATCTTTTACTAATCTATATATGGAAATGATATACCGATGTTAAAAAACCTCCTTATTTGAAATCTAAAATTAATCGTAAAATGGAAATTAAATTTCTTAATTTTATTTATATAGTTTAAAGTATTTAAAAATTATAATTTGATATCATGGGTATCAAATTGTAAAAAAGGACAATGATACTTTAACCCACTTTTTTTTGACTCATTTTTAATCCACTACTTCAATCACCATTAGATCATCACATCACATCATTTGAGAGAATCAAAATAGATGATCTAATGGTAATTGAAGAAGTAGATTAAAAGTGGGTTAAAAAATGTAGTTAAACTATCTTTATTCTTGTAAAAATTTGCTCATGTTCGTTTTATCAAGAATGGACTTTTAAAAATATTATAATTATATTAGGCTCAGTTGGGTCTACAAAAAAGGCCCAAACCCAAAATATCATATCCATTTGCATTAGCTAAATCCAGATTAATTAGATTTCCGTAAAACTAACTCTGAAATTGGGCCCAATAACTCTTTCTTCTGCTCTCTCCGCAATTAATACATATCAATAATGACTTCAATTTATAGAATTAGGGTAATGTTAAATATATAAAATTAATTCTTTTACTTTATATTGTACATCCTGAATATTTTTTTATATAATTAAAAATTATCTATAATCTATAACACTTAATAATGGCAATAGGATCTTCTTCTAAGGGTTTCTCGGTGTAAACTATTTTTTACCTCTTTAACTCTATGTATTTTTATATTTATTATTTACAGATCTAAAAAATTAACAAAAAAATCTGAAAGTTCTTTTACCATATAATTAAAATAATGTTTTAAAAAAAATTCAAATACTTTATAATTAACTTTTAAATATATTGTTATTATGGGTTTATATGATGAAAATTTACAAACTACTATTATAATATTGTAAAAACTAATATGTATTGGTGGTACATCTAAAATAATGATTTATTTTTGTATTAAATAAGTATATCTACTATAAAAGTTGTAGATCATAATTAAATTTATAATACACAAATAATTTTGCAAATAAATTTAAGTTGAAATTAATAATTTAAATTATAAAATTATTGACGATATATTTTATGAAAAATTTCTGCACTTCAATTTAAATATATTGATAATAAAAAGTAATCAGATCACCGGAAAAAAAATAAAGAAAATTAAATATACTATGGTTGTAATTTGGTTAGGTTGTTAAGTATCTATAAAGCCAAACTAAGTGAATCACAGTGATTAGGTTGGCTTAAATTTTATTTTCTGATACTTAATTTATATCAAATTTAACACTTAATCATGTTTATTTATGAAATTTAGAATAAATTTATTTTAATTCTCAAAATTTTAAAATAAACACCTCAATACTAAATGTGAAAGAATATTTGTTTTAAAACCCTTTTTAGTCCTTAAACAGGGAAACTAAAAGACTAAAAGCATGTTTTTGTTAAAATTTAAGGGATTGAATTATTTTATTGAAATCTGAAAAACTAAAATCACATAATTTTCATGATTTTATTTATTATTTACTTTGGTAAACATTGTTTGTATCTTGAGACATATTAATTGTAGATAATTTTTGTTTTTATGTAAAACATTAGGCCATAGGTTTGATAAGGCCCAGACATGGTAGCTTGGGCTACTTTTACTCCTCATTTCTTCAAATCATTGAGGTTGTCTCTATTCTTCTACCAAGTAGATTCTAAAATATCTAAATATGGTCATTTTAAATTATTCATCGATATTGAGAAAAAATCTTACATTACTCTTTGCTTTTGAGAAAAAAAATGTTTTTTATTAAAAAAATTATACTTTTTTATCCAATTTCTTGTGCAACTGAAAAAACAACCCCATAAAAATTTAATCAAATTAATCTGGTAAATACTGTTTCATTTCACTGAATATCACTTTAATAATATATAATATATTATATAAGGAGTCTATTTTTTTTTATCTATGTCTTTTTCAATTTTATCTTTCAAATGTTTTCTTAAATATAACCATTTTTATTTAAATATTTTTATATTAATTAAATAAAATCTATAACTAAATTTTAAAATTGACTTATATTTATTTTATAATATAATTTTATTATTTTTTATTATTATAAAAAAGTGCACTTCGTGTTTTTTTCACCAGTAATAACAATACTAATAAGTAATAAATTATTTTAGGTGGCTTCACATTTTGGTTATACTAAATTATTAGTTTAAAATATTAATAATATATTAATGGACTACTTTTCTCCGCATATCTCTATAAATAAATCACAGTGATATTTTCATATGTGTGTAACTTTTATATAAAAGAAATTAGAATGGAAACTATATTTAATAGATAAGATGCAATTATGTTTAGTAGTTAAAATGTTATGATTTAATTGTAATTTGGTATATCTATTTTTCCATAAAAAATAAAATAATTCACAATTATTACTTTTTATAGCATAAAACTTGTATAAACATAAAAGTGTATTATTATTTATAAGGAATTATTTCAAATATATAAAACACTTTTAAATGAACAAATGAAAAGGTACACGTCCATTAATACAGTCTTGAAATGAATAAAAAGTATTTGTTAACTACTAACTTAATTTAATGTAATATATTTTTTTTTTTACATCTTCCAGTTCTAAGTTATGAATACAGTATAGTACTGCAAATCACAAAAAGGGATAATTCAAATTATTCACTCATAATTAAGTCAGCATAGTAAAGCATTTATCATGAAAATTCCCAAACTGATGCAACAGTGGACCCACCCACCACTACCTTCCCCTCACGTGAACTGTGAAACAGGGAAATCCATTCACAAAACAAAGCAAAAATAAAAAGTGAAAAATACAAAGGAGATTGCAAAGGTTTAGGGTTCACAGGAATTAAAATCACAACCTAGGAACAACTCATGTGGCAGGCAACCCAAAAAGCCATGTTTGAATCACTTCAAAAAGCTTCAACATTCGCCATCTCATACTCATCAAAACCATTCCTCTATTCTCCTACATCACCATTTTAGGTCAATTTACCAACCATTCAAAATATTCTTCTTCACTTTCCACCTTCTATGCTTTTCCTCCTACTGCACCATGTGTCAATACTTATCAAACACTTTCCACCCTAAAACTTACTTTGACTCTCCACATCAACCAGATTTAACATTCAAAACGTGTAACCCTTCCTGCATCTTTGTTTAAATGATGAAGCATAAATGAACTATACGGAGAAGTAGATTCATATAAAGAAAAGAAGACTTTAAATTTAACGTAACTCTTGTTATGGTTGAGGGTTGGGAATAGGTAAAATGTAAAAACTTTTACATTTTGCAGTTTCCACTTCAAGGAAAGTACGATAAAAAAAGTCCTTGTGAATGGGCCATTTTGACAACAAAAGAAGCATGTACAACCACCATCCACACATATATATTGGAGTGATTTAGCTTTTGTTCATGTGCGTCATATACTTTATTCTCCTTTAAACACAAACTACCCGACACAATCAAGTGAACAAAATGAAAATTGTACCCTGTATTTTTCTGTCTTGGCTGTTTCTTCAACAATGACACCTCCATGCATATGTGTTTTTTTCCTTTTTTCAGCAGTTTCCGAGTTCCAACATCGGGATATCTTATGTTCTATGTTACGCTGCTGAATTCAAGCATCAAATACCTCCCATTTTCTTCCTTCAAACAAATCGACCATGGCATGTGAAAAATCTCAGCTACCCTATGTAATAATGTCATTGAAATTATACTCTGTTTAACTCAACCTCAAAAACTAATCTTCACACTTTATTCGACCATATCACTAACAACATGGTTTAGAACTCAGGTTTACTAACAAGACACTTTAAATATTTCTTTCTTCTTTTCATTCCGAGGTATCTTCTAAAGACAAAAGTGTAATGTATTACACACTTCAAAACGGACAATATCTCAAATAAGAGGTGATTGACTCTAACAATATCATTGAACGGAATTGTAATCGAAACACTAATCATATATATGTTACATGAATAAGTAGTAATTAATATTAATCTGATGTTTTCATCAAATTATAGGAATCTGTCCTAATCTAAACCTATATATAGTCCATCTTGGATCCTACCTTGCATACGGACAAACACTCCGAACAGTGATTATTCTCCTAGAAAGAGAAAACCCAGCTTTGTGTTTGTACATTTATTCTTGATGTTTCTCTTTCACGGCCAGGTTCTTTCTGTAGGATAGGGAAGGATCAATGAATTCTGAGCCATATATAGAAGAGTTTTTGTTGCATTATTTTCAAATTCTCAACTTAACGGCTCACATAGTTTGGAATTCCTAAATGAAAGCAAATAGGTATCTAATAAAACAACGAATCTGCTATTTTTTCTTCTCTGCTGTAGACCCAACATGCACCTACCTACCTGCACTTATAAATGTGTTACAGAAAGCTACCATGTGATTATTAGTTAACAGCTGTGGCTACTTCAAAACTTCACAATCGATCTCAGAGAAAATATCTCAACTCAATAAGAACCATGCATGTATTATTAGTATGGTTTGAGACATTAAAGGTAAAGGATTGATTTTGATTTGATTAATGTTAGTCTGTTACTGCTAATTACGTTTTCTTTGCACATGTTCTAGAATTTGAGTCACGTTTCAACAAAATCTTATAGTGAGATCTGACAACGTTAACAAAAAGGTCTTTTTTTGTGGTCTTTGGTTGTAGCAGCTACCCGAATTTGTCACTTTGGAATTGGATTTCGTAATTTGTTTTCTTTTTCTTCCTTCTAATGCTTTGTCAAGATAAGACAGTGTTTGATGCTTGTAAGGTTATGAATGACTTAAATTCTCTTTCGTTTGTATTAAACATTTTATGTATATTATCTTAATTTACTGCACTTGATTCTCACAACTTTCAACCAATATTGTTGATGACACGCTATTGAGCACTATAAACCATGTGCAAGCAGAATGGAAGCAGTGGTGTATAGAGATTTTGAGGGAGAAAGAACAAAAAAGTGAAAAATATTCTCTACTTGGCATTTTATTTTTCAAATTTTGTGAAATTATGGAAATGAAGTTTTCTCATTTTTCTTTTAGTGACATGACCTTTTCTGAGCTGTCCTCAAATAAAAGCAGCGTTTCATGGATGACTCTTCACAAATTTCTTCGCAATGACTTTGAAAAAAACAAAAATTTGAAATGCATTTTTTCATAGTTAACTTATTCACACGTTAAAAAACATAATTTCTAAAAATTTATATTTAACTTTTAGAAATACTCATTTTTTATTTCATTTACTTTTTTGTTATAAAAGTTATCATGGAATTTTATTTACATCCCTGATAATACAGATCAAGTTGAAATGTAAAGAGTTCATTGCTTAATAATACCCACTAACATCTTTAAATATTCTCGAACTTTACAAGGGACCTTGTTTTGCTTGTCAAACTTTTTAAAAGACCAAAATGTAACTCAATCATCGTAAAAGCGCTAAAGTCAAAAGTCAAAACTTTGACTCGGGATTGAAGGATGTGAGAGAAGATTGAACGTTTCACGTGTACAAAGAAATATTGATTTATATGGGTAATATAATGTTGGTTTAAGTAAAAACCCTTTCTAGTTCTATGTAAAAGATATATATAGTTGCACATAGAACTGACAGAGAATTAAAAAAATAATTGATGTAAAATATCTTATGATAACAATCATATTAATGTAGAAAGTAGTTATTAAAATGATGAAATGTTTTCTATTTAGATTACAAAAATAACTAATGTTGTCTAATAATATATTTATGATCTTTGTGGCTTTCATATGTTTAATCTATTTATAATGTTACTTTGAAGTTTGTCTTTGATAGTCACACTACAAAAAAAAATAGATTTTATGACGACTTATTACACCAGTTGTGGTTTATTCTATATAATAAGTGATGTGGTACCATTATTGTAATTAATAATGTGACTTTTTTCTATATCGGTTGTACCTAAAATCTGTCATAGTAAGATTTTTTAATTGATAGTTTTTACTTATTATGTCGGTTATAATTTGAATCAGTATAATAGGTGTGTTTCCACTTTTACTCCATTGGACAATATTTTAGGGATTTTTCAAGTTATTGGTTATACATTGTCCTAGTAATCACCATTGCCTCCTTCCTCTCCCTCACCTTCGTCCTCATCCTCGCCCTAAAACTAACCTCCCTCGACGTCACCCTCATCTTCTCGTTCCCCCTCTTTGTCGTCATCTCTGTCCCATCCCCCTTCATAGAGTCCAAGCTTCACCCTCCCCCCCTCGTCGTCCACATCAACTGCCATCCCACATTTCAACACTTTCGCAATGTTTGCCTTATCTCCAAAGCCAACCTCATCACCTATCACGACCCCACCATGGTCGCCAACACCCTATATGTTGTCGTTATCGCTCTCTTGGACACCCATTACTAGGATTGATTCACCAATCTCAGCACCTCTAATTAATTACCACCTCGTTACCCAAGACAATTTGTCACTTCAAACTCTTTCTATTCTTGGCATGCTTCTTCTTCTTCTTTTTAATGGAATGATTTTATTTATTTTTGATTGGGTAGATCTATTGCATGTGTTGTCACATTTGCCATGCAATCTTAATTTCATCGATCATACAAGTAACATTGGGTCAACTAAATGCATTCTTCTTTTTTCATTTAATTTTTTTTGTATAGTTAGAAAATATTATGGAGTGTACTCAACTAAATGAAATCTTTTTTCTTTGAGTTCCTTTTATTTACTCGAGTAAATATTCTATGGTGAGATGCTTCAAACATTTTCATTCAATTATAAAGTATTATTTCCTACATGTTACATAGATGTTAGATTCCAATTTATTAAAGTTATAATTTTATCTCAATTGGATAAAATGCGGATAGAAGAGTTTGACTCTGAATGAGATATTTTTATATTAGTTATCTTATACCTTCTATGTCGATTATGAACCCACTATAAAGTAGAGACTTTATGTATCAAATGTCTCTATAACAGGTCCAAAACCACCATAAAAGTCTATTCTAACCATCATAGAAATCATTCTCTACATTATACTCAAACGAAATCTTCAATTGAGCATGTCTACATCCACTAAGTAAATGTCTCCAATGAAACACTCACTAGAGTGGCTCAAATGATACTCTCACTTAACAACTCAAATGAAACCTTCTACATTACCACCTAAACCCTTCAAAAAACGAACTATCTCTTCCTTGAGTTTCACACAACTTTATCAAATTATTTATAAGATTTTCCTCCCAACATACAACAATGAATATCCTATTGTCAAAACTAAAAGGGATGGAGAAATCTATTTAAACAATGGAAAATAACCCTAGTACAACCTATAATGTTGGAATAATAGCTCAATATGGTCTTTAAAAGAATCAGCCACACATGCCACCAATAACTTCATACCCTAGGTTCAATAGAAGAACCCTAACTTTTTCACAACAAAATGAGCTTCAAATTCCTTGTGGTTAGTTGGAGAATTTTATATGCACATGCAACTAAGAAATACCTTATGCATACACAATTAATGTTACTAAGATTCTACTATGGGTGATCATGGATTGTATTTTTAATGATCCATTCCACATCCATTTTGGATCCAAATAATTAGATCAGATTTTCGATCTAAATCCATTTTTCCAACAAAAGTATATTGAATTTTTTTTAAATCTAGATTCAAATATTTGGATCAAGTTCAAAATCCAGAATCCATTTTTCATAAAATAAATTTAAATTGATTTTTTTAAAATTTGTGTCCATAGAACTAACACCATCAAATTTGACAGATTTTTTGTGGGGACCTACTAGGCCAAATTTCAGCATGGGATGGACTCGGTTGACTTTTGGTCATGACCGACAGAATTTTAGTCGAGCCCAACTTGGTTGAATTCGGCCGAATTTTGACTGGGTCGACTCAGCCGAATTTTGGCTAAGGTCGACTCGGCCAAATTCAAACGAATTTCGGTCAGGGACAACGTGACCAAATTTGAGCTAGGGTCGACTCGGCAAAATTTTAGTCGGAATCAACTTGATTGGATTCGGCCGAATTTAGGTCAAGGCTGATTTTACCAAATACGACCAAAATTTGACCAAAGCAGACTTTGCCAAATTTTGGTCGCGACCGTCTCGGCCAGGTTCAATCAAATTTTGTTTGGGTTGACTTAGCCCAATGCAGTCAAATTTGGGTCAGGGTCAACTCGACCAAATACTTCCAAATCTTATTTAGGACCGACTAGGCCAAATTTCGATTGGGACCGACTTGACTAAATTTGGTCGAATATGACCAAATTTCGTATAGGGCCACGCCGACCTAGTCGAATACGACCAAATTTGGGCTAGTCCGTCTTGACCTTTAGCCTAACCCAACTAAAAATATATATTAAAAATTTGGATAGGATATTTTGGATTATCCATTTTGAAAATCTAGATTTAGAGAATGGATATCCAATCCTTAAAATATAAAAAGTATTATACATCAAATTGAAATCCAGATTCAATAAAATGAATTTTAAATCGATTGGATTTTTAATAAAATGAATATTAAATAAATTGAATATAAGAAAAAATGGATTAGATCATGAAAATTGGATTTTCTGCCTACCCTAGATTCTACATACTATTGGAGACCAATAGATGTTGTATTCTTCAATTCTGAATGCAATTAGAGAATATCATATACAAATGCAACTCTCTTTCTCCCGTTTCAACATAGAGAACATTATACGCATATACAATTGATGTTCTTCAACTTTACATGTTATTAAAGAAGATCAAATACAATCCGAAAACTTCAGACAAGATACAAAATGAGAATTTTGAATGTAACATGCAAATAATTATTCTGCACAATCATCTTCTCAAAATAAAGATCTTATTTAAACTTGTTATCTAATAATTTTTCCCCTTCTTCTAAAATTGGTCTTGACACTTCAAAATTCTGATTGAAAAATTATCTCTACAAAGAATGATTATTGGTTTTGTAGTTGTTGTAAAGAATAATGGACTTTTAAAAGAGATGAGGATAAATTGGTAAAAGAAACGAAAAATAGAAAAAAAAACTTAAAAAAAAAAGAAAGAGAAGAATTTCACATATGAGAAAACAAGAATGAATTAAATGTAAAAATATATCTTATATAAGCTTAATATATGCGAATATTTATACGTACTAATTATGTGCTCTCTTAACATTGATATACATCAAGTACTTTTGTTCACATAGCGGAATGGGCAATAATATACTTTTAATATTATAGTTATAATACATTAAATAAACTAACATTAAAATATATATCAAATCAAGATTTTAAACAAACAAACATAATAATAATAATAATAATAATAATAATAATAATAATAATAATTAACTAACCATAAACAAAATCACTCTTGTAACTTAACTTTTATTTGACTAAAATTACATATTTAAACGAATTTAAAAGGGAAAGCCATGTAATCAGTCGCCACCAATTAAATCCATCACCATCAATTGAAACAGATTTGAGTAGTTTTCATCTACACTTGGATCAATCTCCATATGACATGATTATATCCTTTGGTAATAAAATATATTTGAATAAAAAATAAAAAGAGGAAAGGTCTTCTATTTGAATAAAGTTTTTCATTTTAAAATGTTATAAACAATGAGATCCAAAGATAAAATGATCAAGCTTTCCATGCAGCCCTTTAGTTAATTATTCTTCATTTATTTTTTTAGCACTTATATTATTAAATTTAAATTAAATAACCATATTTTGTCGACATGCAGAACTAAGAAATCGGCATCAGCTTTAAAGATGAGAAACCAAACACCACACTTTAGAACAAAGCCTTCACAAAGTTGGTTTGCTTTGTAGTCTTGAATCTTCATCATAAAAAAAGAAAGTTGTTTTTCTTATCTTGCAAAATAAACACTTAAATAAAGGATTGGATTGCGACATTCGTAACTTAACTATACAAGAGAACATAAAGAGAGGTTTCATAAAGAAAAAAAATATCCTAATATGTGTTGAGTTGTGAAAGCACAGAAACCAGTGATTTTTTTTATTTTTTTTTAGATATGGAGAAGAAAAATGAGCATCCACACAGAATATCATATATATATCTTGGTGCCATATTGAATATGGATTGTGTATATATTTTATTTCATATTATTATGGACTGGATAAAAATAATTTATTAAGCTAATTTAATCAATTAAAATCCGATTTAATATGAATTATTTGATAAAAGATTTCAAGAATACTAATTCGTTCATAAAAGTGATTTTTTTTTAAAATATACTTTTGAAGAAATAAATAAATCATGTAAACAAATTTACTTGTATTTTTAAAAATATTTAATATTAAATTTCGACAAACAAATTTAAATATACATTTTTAAGAACATTTTTAGAAGAAAAAAAAATAGTTTTAAGAAAGATTTAATTATTATAAAATGTGTTGGATTAATTTTTCTTTACGATTATTTTGGTTTGAAGATTTATTGGATTTTAAGATATAATGGGTTGATGATTAATTATCCATAAATTAAATAAACAAATAATCTCTTGTGTGTTTGATGTTGTTAAAATAGTTGAAGGACTTATTTTTAAGGTTTTATAAAGATTATAAGAGAAAATATTGAAAATTTTTCTTTAAGGAATGCCATTACAATTTACCCAAAATCATATCATTTTTCACGAAGAGAAACTTTCAAAACAAACCATGATAAAATATGAAATCATAAGTCTTATTTAAGATTTTAAAATATAATTTCAGATAATTTATATCTTCAAATTTTAATTGCAATGCTTTATAATAGATGAATGTATTAACTCAATTTTTAAAATAAAGAATAGACCTAGACCTGTTAAAATTTAACACAATTTACTTTTAACTTATCTTAAAAAAAATGTTAGGACGACAAATAAACATGATCGTGGGTATTGTCTGAAGATGTTTCGAGTATATTTTTTTTAATTGACATAATAAAAAATTATGTATGTATAATATCTTTTTTAATTGGATATCGAAACGTGGATGAATATGTAAATATTTATCTTCTCTTCGTTTCCATTCTTTATCCGTTCTGATATTCATTTTCGTTCCTATTTAAATTACTAAAATATTCACATTTTGTCATAAAGAAGATTTTTTTTAGATTTATATTTCATTTTTTCAGTTTTATTCTTAATTATTATTTTAAAAATTGTTTATTTTTAATCGTTATTTTAAATATCTTTTTTGTTTTTAACAATTATTTTAAAAATCTCTTTTTTTTTACATATTTTGTTTTTCCAATTTTACTTATTATTTTAAAAATCAATTATTTTATAAATAATTTACATTTAACCATTATTCTAAAAATCTTTTTTTATTCTAACAGTTATTTCATATATTCCGAAAGTAAATATTATTGAACTTAATTCAAATTTATGTAAAAATTAAAAATTGTGAACACACAATGTCTCTGTTTGCGTTAGTATATATATATGATTCTCTTAATCTCTTATTTTATAACCTTTCTTTTTTCTTTTGATATACACTTTTTATTGTTATTTTTAATTATTTTTATAAAATTTAACTCACATTTCCAATTCTAATGTATTTTTCCTCTTATAACAATATTTATGTGATCATGTGATTATATTTAAGTAATGTATTATTAATACTTTAAAATTTAAATATTTTTACTTTTATTTTAATATTTGTATTTATTGTTTTTTTATTTATTTACATAACAATATAAGAATATGATTGACTCTTAATTTTAAATGTTGAATGACATAAATCCTTTGATTTTAAGTTTCACAACTATTATTCACATATCTCTCCTCCCCATTTTACTCCCCATTTTACATCACACGTGTACTTTCTTAACCTTATAATGAATATAAATGTATTTTAAAGAAATACTGAAACCAAATCCTTGGTAAAATATGATATAATTTTGTTATGACAATACTACACAGCTTTTTTCCTATCATTTATAAATAAGAAATAATAAAAAAGAATAATAAGGTGAAAAGAAGGGGTATGGTGTAGATAGTGAGAGATCCTTCCCTAAATTCCGAGCGCCACTCTGATAGCGACTCTTCGGACACCTTCTTCTTGTCTTTTTCCCTTCTCTCTCTATCTTCTTTCATTTTCTTCTTTTTTTTTATTTCTTTTTTTAACAACAAAATTCAAACTCTTCATCTTTCATCCAAACAAAACCACAGCCACTGTGTTCAGAACTTCGGATTCTTGCAACCAAAGACCCAAATCACGTGTATATAATAAAAATAATATGTTTACACATGTGGTTTTTTTTTTTAAGTGAAGGTCTCAGTTAAAGAACTGTGGTTATACATTTAGAATAATTGTTAGTAATTTGATGTCCAATATTTAGTCTTCCATTGAAGGTTTCACAACAAATAAAATAGAAACAAGACAGAGAAAGATAAAATCACAAATTGCTAATCCAAACTCACTCAGAAAATAAAAATAATATAATTTTTCAAAATTAAAATTAGTTTATATGTACACTAATTTGTAGAAATATTCTGCATAGTCCAATCCTCTGCATGCATGTATTTATCCCCATTCATTTTTTTTTTGTTTTTATTTTTTGAAAGTTAACGTGGCACGTGCTGTAAAAAACAAAAAGAAATCCTTAAAAGAAGAACCAAACATCTAGATAGAACAGGATTTTTTTTATGCTGTAATTTGAGATTAATGTATAAGTTTTATAATGCGTTCCTAGAGTGACTCCAAAAAAAATAGTAAAAATTCACATTTCAAAAAATCTTCTGTTTAGGATCAATCTTGTTAGGATAGACTTCTTTTAGAAAATAACTCTGATACTATATTAGAAGTGAATTTTAAGTTTAATTCAATCCAAAAAAATTAGTCTGTAAGATAAAATTTGTACCTCACTTTATATTATAAAATTATATTATCTCTAATTGACATGGACTTCCAACATATTATACATTAATTCTTATTAAAGGAGTTCTCCATGAAAATTAGTGAAAATTCCCACTTCCAAATTTTGCTCTTTCCCATGGTTAAAAAAATGACAAAAAGTCTCCCTTACCCCCAAAACAGTCTTAGAAAATATATTGTATCCACGTCAATTTTAGTTACTAAATAATAATAATAATAATAAATAGAAAAAGTCATAAAAAAATTTAATAAATTTGGCTTGTGCAGGATGAAGTTTGTTTATTATATTGTGATCATATCTCTATTTTACGGAGAAGATTTTTAAGATACTCTTTCACGTTAACAAATTTTAAGTGTTCTACTAGACAAGATTAAAAAGAATTAATTTAATTCATCTTAATAGTTCTTTTCATAGATAAATATCAAATCTATTTATAAAAGTAATATATTTTAAATTAAATATTTAAAAATACATTTTTAACCATGCTTTACTAAAATTTTAGTTATTCTGAAATAGGCTTAACTAATTTTGAATTCACTAAACTAATGTTGAATCAAATTATCAAAATTAACAAAAAGATTTCTCCAATTACTTTCTGGTCCAAACTTCCTAGTGAAATAGAAAATTTTCATTAAGTAAAATGCAATCTACCGAGAAAATTCAAGTCTTGGAGTAATGTTGACTTTTTGGATAAAATTGCTAAGCATATTCATGCACATCTCTTTTCACAAATTTTCAAAAACTATTTCAAGACTAATCGATCCTTTTATGTCTTGTAACAATTTAAAAGCTCACTTAGTTTTCAAATTCTCAAAATAACAAGAATCAACTACGGAAACCTTGCTTCCAAGTTTTTATCAATATAGCCTAAATTAACCATATCAAAGCCAATTATACAAAGCTCTATGTACCATTTAAAACAAAAATCAAGAATTATCCAAATTGAACCTATCGTACCAAGTTTCAAGTATCTAGCGAAACCCAACATTTCATTCATCAACAATAAGACAATAACCACCAAACGTTTTCACAAATCAAACAAAAAACTTTATAGATCAACTCATGTTTAACATTAACTAACTCAAAATCATCATTCGAAACACAATTATGTTAAGCACCACAATTTCACCAACTTGCAAATTATTTCTTCAACTCAAATTTCACAAGTAACTAAACAATAAATACTCCGATTCAATAAACATGCAAAACTTCAACCAAAATATCTTATTAATTCAAATTTCATATTTAGAAATACATGTGTGAGTCTAAATCTCACGTTAAATAATAATAAAAAAATCGAGAATCGTATAAAGATGAATGTTTATAAATTAATTGTTTTAAAATTTTAAATTAAATATGGTATCAATGTTTTAAGTGAATTATATTCATGTTTCGTTTGTATTATCTCCTCTTTATCTTAAAGATCTTTTGATGAAAAATTAGTTTTAGGTCATTATTTAAATAAAAAGGTTTTTGAATAATAATAATTTTGAAGTCGATAATGAGTCTTCTGGAAATATATATATATATATATATATATATATATATATATATATATATAAAAAAAAATAAAAAAAAAA
>Ga0214542_1002759_pt1 | contig 36132 bp, 10 predicted proteins | sample CNSS1metaG_FD_160096 | JGI IMG/M metagenome (GOLD analysis project Ga0214542, IMG submission 160096) | Root nodule microbial communities from cowpea collected in UCLA plant growth center, Los Angeles, California, USA - CNSS1 | ecosystem: Host-associated > Plants > Roots > Nodule | place: USA...
CGTCTGTACTTCTCAAATATCAACTCCTTCCTTTTTTGGGGTTTTGCCGTCTGTACTTCTCAAATATCAACTCCTTCCTTTTTTGGGGTTTTGCCGTCTGTACTTCTCAAATATCAACTCCTTCCTTTTTTGGGGTTTGGCCGTCTGTACTTCTCAAATATCAACTCCTTCCTTTTTTGGGGTTTTGCCGTCTGTACTTCTCAAATATCAACTCCTTCCTTTTTTGGGGTTTTGTCGTCTGTACTTCTCAAATATCAACTCCTTCCTTTTTGGGGTTTGGCCGTCTGTACTTCTCAAATATCAACTCCTTCCTTTTTTGGGGTTTGCCCGTCTGTACTTCGCCAAATATCAACTCCTTCCTTTCTTGGCCGTCTGTACTTACTGGGCTGCCAGCGCTGCGCTGGAACCAAGCCCTCGCGGTTGGGCCATCACGTGGGGACGCCCCTATCTGGGCCGGGATGATCCCGGCCAGCTTCTTCTTGTTGGGCCGAGTACTACTCGGCCATATACTAACATAATGTATTCTGCTTTACACAAGGATAGTGTCACAACATTCTGTTTCCTCGAGCACCAAGAAATTGGTGCCTGCATGAAAAAATAGCCAAAAGTACTCATTTTATCAACTCTATCTCCACACCAGTCTGTGTCAACCAAACTTTTATATTCTCTTCGTCTTGATTTGTTATTCTTGGAAAGAATAAGCCAAGTTCTGTCATACCCTTCAGGTAACTTAGCATATGATTTGATGTAGTTAAATGTGGTACTCTGGGAATTGGTTAACAAATCCAACACCATAATTAATATCTAGTCAGCTATTACAAACATATTTGTTGTTGTTCAATTGTACTGTTTGTCAATGGATAGTACCTGTTAAAGATGCTCTGATCCTAAAGTTAATGGCAGATCGATTGGTGAAAGTCGTAAATGATGTAATTAATGCGAGAGAAAAAGTTTCAACAACTATACATTTGACCTGTATTTATAATTTTTCACATGGGTGGGTGATTAAGGTTAGCCTAATCATGGTCCAATTACTTTTTCATCTTGATTACTAGCATTTTTTTTACTGATTAGATGATTGGTTAATTCATTATGATGCCGGTCAGATGACTAACAGGATGACGTGATCCATAATTTGTGTAAAGGACAACGATGAAACTCTAGTGACCGTCCAACTCTTAACACCAACAACACTTGAAGCCAATAATTATTGATCATATTAATGAAGATCTTCTTCTAAATAATCTCACACAACCTATGAATGCGTGTTTGATTGCGCCTCTAAAAATTTTCTTCAAAAGTAATCTCACGATATACATCCTATCACATTTTTAAAGATTTTTTCAAAATAATCTCATATAACCGGTCAATAGAGCCCAACCATACAGTACAAAAATGTTTCTATATCCTTAAAATAGACTTTGCATTATCATTATATAGTTTACGCCTATCTTCAGCTTAAGAACACGAATTGAATACTGATCTTGAAAAAAAATAATTTTACGAACTCAATTTATTTAACCCAATTAAAATGAGTTTCTAATCAAACTTTAAACAAATTAAAGGAACCTGTTACCTCATACTTAAATTCGTTTACTATTTAGATTTGATTTGTAAATTATCCATTTGAGCCAGTATACATATTTATTTTTCATTTTTATCCTTTAAATAGTTATTTTTTAAAATTAAAATAAATATTTTTTCAATTTTACCTTTTAAGTAATTGTTTTTTAAAATCTACATTTTGTATTGACTATTTTTTTAAAAAAACTTAACCACTTTTTTAAAATAAAATAATTATCTATAAAAAAATTATAAAAAAAATCATATTTACTTTTATAATAATAATAATAATAATATTTTTATTTTTATTTTTATTACCATAGTAAAAGTTGGTAAAATAAAACCTCAATCATCAACATTAAAAAAAACCCTAATCAATGTTAACCTAAATAATTAAATTTATTATTAAATAAAAATAATATCAATTAATTTCAATTGTGATATAAAGTTTTGTAAATACTATTTAAAAAAATCTTGACAATTTTTGATAGAAAAATCACATAATCCACAATCAACTACAAAAAATAAAAAAATTTTGATATTTTAAAAATTTTAACAACTATTAAATATTTAAGTTTTTTTTTTGTATTTTGTATTAATGAAAATATATTACTAAAAAAATTAAAAAATTAAATTTTAATTTCTTTATTAAAATATATTTTAAAAAATAAAACAATTCAAAATAAAATTATTTCATATTAAATATATTTAAATATATCTCAAAAATTTTGAAATTTTCTATCCCAAACACAATATTCAACCCCTAAAGTGATTTTGTGTAAAAAATAGTAATATATTAGAAAGCTATTGCCAATCTAATTAAATCAAACCAAATAATATATTAGAAAGCTATTGGCAATCTAATTAAATCAAACCAAATTATGATCCGAACCAAGCATGTTTAAAACATTGAAATAATAAAACTAAACTGGTTTATATTTTACAAACGATTCAACTACGGTAAACCATAATCCGTTTTGAGCCAATTAAAAAATTGTCTTAAGAAAAAGTGTCTGGTTCTCGCTCAGATTTGAGTCAATCAAAATTAAACAAACAAGCGTTTGATTCTTGTACTTTGAATCACTCTACCAACATAAAACCAACCAAAACATAAAATAACTTTTTGAATACATTTAAAATAAATCCAAAACTAAAAAACTGTTTTTTCTCAAAAACTAGTTCCACCGGAACCAAGCTAATTTAAGAAGAGAAAAGTAAGTTTTTTTTTATTGCAAAATTCAATGCTAATTAGATAATTATCATCCACCAATATTGTAAGCAGAACTAACATTAATATTCGTAATTTAAATAAAAAAATTATTGCAGAAAACCAATTCAAAGTGGGAATAAATAATCTGTTATAAGTAGGGTAGCAAAAGTAAGTTTGGTGGACTACTTAAAGTCTATTTTGTCAGATAAAAGTCCTTTTGAGGAATTTGAAACGTGTTTCACTTTAACAGTAACCCAATTCCTAAGTTGCAAATTGCCACCTCTACGCAGCCAGAAAAATCAATCAGAAATTTTCAATTTAAGCATTAAAGGTTGAATATGATAAAATGAGAAAAACAAGTCATCTACTCAAGAACCAATATGCCAACTTATTTTGTTAAAAGTTGTGATAAAAGGATAAAAAAGAATTCAAGATTTCTAGCTACCATTAAAGAACTAAAGAAAGCTGAAAGATAAACAACGTCCATATTACTCATTGATGATCATGAATAAAGAGGAATACAAATAATCTAAAGCATGCCAATAACTAAATAATGAGCTTACTACAAGTGTCATGAGCTCATTTTAACAATTTAAAATTAATTCTAAACAATATTATAATATTTTAACTACATCCTATGAGAGTTTATTACACTAACAAGTATTAAAGATAAAATTTAAAAGAAAAATGAAAAATCAAACTACCTAGAAAAAACAGCAGGAAATAGTAGAAAACCAGTAAGAATATGCAGTGTCAACTTAATGTTTTACCACTGAATTTACTAGCCAGGAGGAAAGTACATAAAATCTTTGAGAGCACAAATCTTGGTTCTTACTCTCAGTTTTCTTGTCCCCCTTAATAACAAATGATGTTAATCCAAAGTAATATACAGCCGTAATGAACAACTACATATCCAGAAAGATGAAGGACCTATGAACTCCTTCAAAAGAACCGTAAGTACAGGAATCAACAAAAGTAAGCTATCAGAGGCATGACCAACCAACATGATGCAGCTTCCTTAAGGAGGGTTTTCCCTCCATTAGAGGCTGCTGCTAGACCTGAATTCTAGTTATAGAGAAAGATCAAAACTCTCTGGAGTTACCAACTCTAACTGCCTTCAAATGAATTGGATATTGAGCACCTACAGAACAACCATTCTATCCTAACTTTACAACTAACCAGAATGCTTATGTATGGTCAGACAACACTCCATGCCTCATTTCTTACCAATCTAACTGCAAATATGCACACGTTTGCAAGAACAAAAAGTTCACATGAATATATATCAAGCAGGAGGTTTCACATGGTGTCCCGTTTTCCGTCTGTGTCTGCTAAAATCAGATACAAACCTGAATGAAAGGCCGCATCCCTCCACCTTGCAGTGATAAGGCTTCTCCCCAGTATGTACGCGTATGTGCTCTGTCCTTGCCCAAGCCCACTTGAACGACATGGAACAACCTTTCCATGGACACTTAAGGGGCCTCTCATCATCATGAACTCGCTGGTGAAGTAAAGCATATTTGTGGGAACTGAACTTCTTACCACACCCTTCATGTGGGCAAAGGTTTCGTTTGTGCAACAGTAACTCTGCCTTAGTCTTGAAACTCATTCGGCAACCATCGAGGTCGCACTTGTGGAACTTTTTAACACCATCTTTTTTATTTTTGCGAGGAACCAAAACTTCAGAAGATCTCCTTGCCCGTTTAGCCACCTGATTTTCCTTGTCAACTGGGTTGATTTCCACTCTACTTTTTTCAGCGGCAATCTTCCCACCTCTTGGCCTCAGCCCCTCACATGGACTTCTAATAAAGTTGTCAGAATTAGATTGGTTCCTTGTTCGTTCCACTTTCCTCATTTTTTTCTTCCCGGAATTTAATCTGGGAACTTCTGTAGCTAACTCACAACTCTCCAGCCCCCTTTTATAATGTGACAAATCAGCTTTGTTTTCATTTATCTTTTCTGTAACATAAATCTCGTTCTCAATTTTTGAGCATTCCTGCACTGACAGAGAAGAGTCTTTTATCGATGTATCCGTGCCAGAGAAAAGTTCCTCATCAATTCTATTAGCCGACTGGTTTTTCATTTCTTTTTCTTTATCAGGAATAAATTGCATACAGGAGTCTTTGTTAGGACAGGCTTCCCCTGAAACTTCAGAACATCCTAACTCTATTGAAGTTACGCTTTTATTTTCACCTTCTGCAGCATAACTGCAAACAGGGCCCTCATTAATTTTATTCGCATTTTCAATCTGACACTGCACAGACGATGGACAACATTGTTCAGTTGAAACATGAGTTATTTCCCTTTTGCTATTTTTTCCACCCTGAGTTACTTGTTGCTCATCATCCAAGATTCCGTTATTATGCAAGTCTACAGAAGCAAAAATCTCTCTTCGAACTTCACAAACTTCGTTTGGAGTATGTTTGCTAATTGGTCTTTCATCAATTCGAGGCTCCTTGTCCATTTCACTTATAGAATCAATTCCTTCCTCAGTTGTTTTTTCTAGGAAAATAGGACTCCTAATTCTTTCTGAGATATGATTATTATTTGGACTTTCAACTTTTCCATCCACAGAAGTAAGTGTAGATTGATTTACCATTGAAGCAGTTGATACAGCAGCTTCCTCATTGTTGCTTTTGTTGGTAGACTGATATTCTTGATGCCCTTGATCATCCAATGTTAACCTATTACAGTGGCTATCAATGATGACTGCTTCTGCAATTTCAGTTTTTTTAATCATTTGAATATTTCCATCTGGTGCATCTGAAAGTGTGCTAGAACATTTCTTGTCCTGACAATCCTGGCTCTCCTTGCTACATATTTCTGAGACACTGGTATTGTAGTGCATCTTGGAATGACTGGGTGTTAAATCATTATTTCTGTCTACATATGATTCCTGCATGGTTTGATTCTCAATCTGTGCTCTAGCTTTATCAATCATTAAAACACGATCAAGAATGGAATTTGAAGGTTGTGACTTAGCAGCACTCATATTCGTGCTAATGGGCATTTCAGCAATCTGGATTTCAGGATGCATTGCAGACATTTCAGTACAAGCAGAAGCACATGGCAATGCACCCTCGGTCCTTAAATCCTCAGTTTGAAGAGTTTCAGAAACACAATTATTATGTTCCGCACTTAAAGTAGCAGACACTTTTTGGGACTTCTCTTGGAGTTCACAGACCATGCTTACTACAGGGAAACTTTGCTTTGACTTGAACTTCCTTCTTGCATATTGAATTAGCTTCTTGTCACCAGTGGAGTCATTTATTCTTCCACCCGACTGATCATCCTTCTTTCTCTCAATGCTGTGAGAGGATTTAGTCTGAGCTAAATGGCTTGACCTTTGCGACCGAAATCTCCGAGACTGCCAATTTAAAGCTAAAATATTTGAAGCAGGACATTTATCATGGAACAATCTCCCAAGCGTCCAAGGAACTTGATTAGAAGGAGTATTATTTCTTGTATGGACCCAATTCCGTAGGTTAATGCCTAGTGTTGATGTCCAGTCTTCACATTCATCAAGCTCTTCACCATCAACAGCCAGATCTATCAGGGTCAAATTTTCTGGGGATGCTGTATCTAATGGAACCTCATTATAATCAAAAGCACCGTGTATCTCTTCCGCAACTTCCCTGGCATGTGCCTTTATTTTCTGATAGTCTACAAAAATGCAGAAAAGTATAAGAAAATAAATACATTAAATAATTAAAAGACTCGTCTATGCTTGTCATGCTATTTGAGTTATAAGATAAAACTTTCACTCTTTAACTAATAACAAAGTGATGTAAACTGGATTGCAACATAAATTATATATCGATCAACAACTGACTTGTGCATATAGATTTCATATCTATCAGGCCTGTGGTATGCGTATGGTTTATACCAGAAATGGAGAAGAGAACAACATGTGATGCAAAAGAATAGCATTATATCTTATTTATACTTTTTTTTTATCAGAAAGAACAGAATCTAATTTATAATAAAAAAGGCCATTTAGACTTTTGATGCTAATAAATAAGAAAACAACAGAAGCCTTAACCCTCTATATGAGGTCGGCTACATACATCAAAGGACCCTATTCTCTACTTCATCACCATAAGAGCCCTCGCAATAACTTCGTTCAATATCTTTCTCACAGTAGTCAATAGCGTATGGCGATATTGTGCAATTACTCCAAAAAAATTATTGTGGAACATTGAGACTGGTGGAGCAATTAGAAGTGAAACACAAATAAAAGAGGGAAAGTGTGACCAAAATGTTTTTTTATGGCCAACAGAACAGTGAGAGCTGACAATTGAAAAACAGAATACACCAAACAGAAGAGTTCCAAAGTTTAGGAGTTTCAGGACTAATTTTGGGGGTTAAGGTGTGCTTGGGGCTTTGGTAGGGAAAGAAGGAAATTAGAAAATTGAAACTAACAAATTTATACAAAAAACTAAACATTAGGCTCTATTTTATGCTATAGAACCATGATCAGAGCCTAATTAAATAAGAAAAAAAATTATGAAATGTGGAAACCACTTCTAAGATATCATCCAAGATGTAAGGTATTCAAAGATACTTCAACAAACCATATTTAGCTGAAACTGATCAGATTGTTATATACAAGAGCCACAAGCTTTCCTTACTATATTGAAGTTGAAAGCAGCAGAAAACAGAAAATCATACATCTCTTGCAATTTGACATTTGATTTTACCCAACTTTTACAGAATGATAATGCAGGTAGATTTGCAATCTGCAAACTAACCTGAATGGCAAATTATAAGCACATTGGCTCCACCTTTGCTCTGCAACATATCTACTATTTGAACAGCATGCCCCAGGCAGAAAATCCGAGGCCTAAAAAATTTACTGGACGTATTCCAACATTTACTGCACTTATTTAATGATTGATCTGGCATCTCCTTTACTGATGAAAGTCCAGAAAAAGAAAGATCCCCTGAAGAATAGATCATACAGTAACTCATTTCAGTATTAAGTGTCATCTGAATGGAAAAGTAAAGGATACTTCAAAAGCTTCAACTTCAACTGTCAAATATGTCTTGGTCATCATGTAAGCTTCCATAATATCATAAAAAAGGAAAATGCACACAGAATGATACATAGTTGATATAATCATGAGATAAGGAGTATGCCAAATTTCCAGTAAATGCTGCAGAGGATAAAATAATATTTTGGTTAACGTGATTTGGTATTTTGGTTCACTATTACATAGAGGAACCAATTCAGTGTATAAAAATTATAGACACGTATCAAATGCCACTTAAAAAAGGTGCAGCAGTGATATTAATAAGGTGTCTAGCAGGATGAGATCCACAACACAACTGATTTCCTAATAATATTTGTATTCTATCTGATCCAGGAAGTTAGAAGATTTTTTAGAAACCAGTAATAACTCTAGAAGTTAAAACATTCCGCCTTGCCCACATCCATAATGGTTGACAAGTTCAACTTTACCCCATGATATTGCAAAAAAAGGCATAAAGACCTACACATGAAAATGTGACAAAAATAAATATATACAGTATGACAAAGCATGAAAGTATTACGTGATATGGAACTATGAAGACCAGCAGTAGAGTCCGGAGAGGAAACTTGAATTAGATGATTATCAGGAAGTTCCATTGTCAATTTCTCAGTTGGTTGTATCACAGCCATAAATGGAAAACCAAGGATTCCACAACCCACACAAGCCAATGCTCCGGAATCAGTTTCGAAGTGATAGGGAAGATCATCACCACCAATATCTATATTAGTCAAAGAATCCATATACAAACTCATCTCATCATCAAGCATATAATGACCACTTTTTTCGGCAGAACTAATATTTGACATGTTTTCCACAGAGGTTCCAGTTGTAGAAGTTAAACCAGGTAACTGAAAACCTTTGCCGGAATCTGGCAACAAATCAGCATTCCATAGAATAGCTCTTTTAGCAGCTTCCTTTCCAAGAAGAATGGATAGCAGCTTGTTTTCCTGTAGCATGTCTTCTATGAAAGCCTGTTTTACTAAAAACTCCCTTTCTTCTTTCTGACGGTCTCTCAATCGAGAACTGCGCACCCCAGGTAATAGTGTTCTTGGAACTCTATCAAATAAAACATATCATCATGAACAAAAAATAAGCAATTCGTTGAAACCTAGATAAACCAAAAACATCTTGCATAATGCATCTGAATGTTAAAACAATCTCCATGATAGCAAAACAAGAATGCAGACAGATCTATACCAACATCTATATCTATACAATCTAAAAGCCAACAGAAATATTCCACTTCAAGATCAAATAGAACCATATACATTTACATTTTAAATCTAAAATATCTCAGCTGGGTTCTATGTTGTACAGACTAAAAGTAAGTGATTCTTATATAAAACAGTCGAGTAAATATATTTTAGAGATTTTAAGAAGAAAAACAACATAAGCTAATTTGTGTTTGTTTATAACCATTAAATCACTTCAAAAAAACAGGTAATTTTATGAGAAGCTATTCAAAGTATCACTTGATTTTAATTAGATTTTAGACATTTTTCAACTTCTGATTATTTTGAAAACTTGAAACAAGAGCGTTAAAAACTAAAAGAAGTTAGCATTGTTTTTAAAAAAAAAAATGAATTTTTACAAGAAACTCTGTAACAAACAGTCCTTACGCTAGCAAAGCCCTGAACATGCTATTTTGAAACTTGAATACATTAGGGTAATTGCAAAGGACTTGTAATATTACTATCCATTTGTGCCATCAGAGAACTGGTATATTATTTAAAAATTACTAACAGCAATCACAAATAATTAAGAACAATTATCACAGGCATTATTGGTAAACAAAATAGGAGCTACATATTTATTGAAATGATAATATAATCTCCAGAGGGCAATATCTATGTATACAAGCAGTGGTATAAGATGCACTTACCTTGAAATAAAAGACATGGTCAGTAAGTAAAGCAGTTGCTGATGGGAAAGCATGGGAAGATAGTTCATTGCAGCTCTCCGAACTGCAGCTTCCTTGGCTACTCTAAGCCATTGTGGAGTTCCGAAGTTAGCAGCTTCCCCACAGTTAAAACCTTGATTTCACCAAATCGAATACAAAATGAGAATTATGTTGACAACTTGAGAGAATGAGAATTATGGTGGATAAAAAATAGTGCTTCTACAGTCCTGTGGGCGGATAAGAGGTTTCTTTTTTAACTATAGAAGCCATTATTAAAATTTAAAACTAAAAACAATTTGGTTCCAATGATTCCTTGTAAAAAGTTCAAAGTCAAGAAAAGAAGTTGAAAAGGAAGAGAGAAAAACAAATCCACCCGAAAATTATGAAGAGTAAAGAATGGAGAGAAACACACAAATCAAACTATTAGAGAAACAGAACAAGTAAACTATCTTTACACAATGAATAAGCCATCAACCCCTCTGAATGCTCAACTTTGAGCACAAAACCTTATTTCATTATCCCCTTATGTCTCTCTCCCCATATATCTTACATCAGTTTCTTAAGTTTATCTCGTGATATTAAATTCCTAAAAAAATATATTTTGTTGAAAATACTACATCAACAAGAGATATAACCAGATTATAGTATTAGTATATAAGTGGATAGAAACTTCACCTTATGAAAAGTAAAAAATGGAGAAAAATATATGTAAAGTAAGATTTGCATCTATTTATATATTATAATTTGTCCATATAGTCGACGCAAAATCTCTAAGAGGCTACCTAGCTGTCGGGTAGAACTATTAGGCCATTTATGATCACACGTTATGCCTAAATACCATTCACAATACCTCCAACCCACATGGTATATTGCAAATGCCAAAAAATTATTGGGCTCGCACTAGCACTTAGTTAAAACTATATCTTTTCAGAATGCATGGCCAAAATAATATCCCTCGCGTTTAAAAAACAAAAATGGAAATTATTCTTTTTATCAAACATTACCGAGTATATATTGATATTCTAACTGAAACTAATTAAACTGTAGTCTTCATTATGCAACTTATTTCATGTACCAAATGTCAAACACTCTATATAGCACACGTTGCAGAAAGACCACCACAGTCCATCCATTAGTCATAAGCTAAAAGCCTACGACACTAGTTTACTGCAAAAATCAGGTGTACATAAACTTCAAAGCAATTACCATGGCTGAATCCTACATGATAAGCTCTCGGAAAAGTCACAACGAATTCACCAGGGTTCTGTGTCAACCTAGAAGGAAAAGCCAGTGCATACGTGAGTTTGATGTTCAATAAAGAGAACTACATATTTGAAATGATAATATTTTTTAAGTACATAATTCAACATCATAGATATTCTCAAAATAAAAGAATGTCGAATAGTTAAGCAACTGACCTGCAACAAGGAATTCCAGATGCAACAATTACCTCAGGTGACAAAAGAGTTGTTTTTTCACCCAAAAGTTTCAAAGCGGCTGGCAAGAAAAGCAAATGTACTTGAGTTACAAATTCCCTGTAGATGTTATAGCATTCAACTACCTTAACAATAAAATGGATCTACTAAATGGGAAAAAAATGAGATGAACAGGTTTGAATTCAAACAAAAACAAATCTTACTTTCATAAGATTGTCTAGGAAACCATAAAAATAATTTATAATTTGTTGTTTTCATCTCTTTCACCTTTTCTTATATAAACTAGAGAAAACAGCGAACAAGGTGAACACAGGAAAAAACTTTCACAAAAACCAAACAACACCTAATATACAATATCAATTAAGAAAATTGGTTTTGCCCGTGTCCATGTTTGACACAAGAGTTCATACTTCACTTGTACACAGTAAAGTAAGACTGTCAAGAGGCATACACAGACACAGAGTTCTTAGCTATTTTCTGTACATATTTTACCTTACAAAGTACGTGCTTATGTAATTTTCAGATATAAACTTCTATCGAAGATTTTCTATATCACCACAACCATGTCATGTTGTGTCCTGTGTACACTGCAATTTCATATGCCTTGAAAATTACTTGTGTTTGTATAGATGAAATCAAAATAGAACAAAAGTCAGAATAAGGAAAACATATTAATAAATTAGAGTATTACGGCACCTTCTCCACCCACAAGTTTTAAAAATTGAAAGAACTGACAGAAAACAAAGAAAACCTTGTCAAAGCCTTTACAGAATTGCATTACATGAACCAGTGAGAGAAATTACCACACTTTTTATAGAGGAAAATAAAAATGCCAAAATAACCTGGCTATATCAAGATAAGAAAATTATCTTTGTGTTAGCTACTTTATCATCCTTGTTATAAGACAAATAGTAACTAGGCGGATAAATACTGCCTGTGTTACCAGACACGTATACAAACAGGACACACATTTACTGGCAAGGCATGGTAGCAACAGTCCTTCCAGCACTTTTTAATCGAGTGAAATTTGTTGGAAAATCACAAAATGTGTTGGTTCCACTCCTTATCTAGTGAAACCTAATTATGATTTGGTAAATTTAAAAAGATTTTAAAAATTAAGAGTGTGTTAGAAAGGGTGTTTTAGAGAGTATGTTGTCAGCTCTTTTCTGACCAGCACATGTAAGTAAAACTGTCACTATAAATCACTAAATACTTTTCTCAATATATCATGCCAAAGACATAGATCAACCATAATCAAGTTTTTCCATCCATTCGTATGAAAGAAGGTACAGAATCCTTTAAATAAAAACATGAAAGTATTAATGTCACTTCAACCACAGGTGCCAAATCTTCTGTAAACAGATAATAGTCAAAGCATTCACATACCTAAATGATCAACATCACCACCATAACCCTCAGTGCGTATGACTTCCTCAAAAGCAAACGCATAATCTCCAGGAACAGCATACCATGTCTTTGATGAGCCAGTGTGAAGAAAATTCAAGCTGTGAAGCTCATGATCCTCTACGTGCCAAGCAAACCAACTGAACAGCATACCAATGTATACCATAGGTGAAGTGACACCAGGAATATCATCCGGCATAAAACGTGTCAATGAGCCAGACGATCGTGCAATAACTTGCAGGTTCCAGGGACTGTTTGAAAGCTTCCAACCAGCAGTGCCTTGCATATCATTGCCGGTATCTGAACTCTTTTCTTTAAAAGATTGTGAATCGTCATTCGATGAAAATGTTGACACAGTATCAACTGATTTGGTCATCAGTAAACATTTGTCAGCGTCACTTTGGACAGAAGCACCCTTAGTCTCATCAGTTTGGGTATCTCTTCCGCAACCCATTACAGTTTGTTTACAATCAGAACTATCTAGCCTACTCTTATAATAAGTCCTTTTTCTCAGCCTTCTATGACTATAATGAAATTGACCCTTAGACTCTTCAAAAGCAGACCCAGGCACGTCATTGGCATACTCCACATATATGGGCTTTTCTAAAGTTGCCTTCCAAAACATAGACTCTATAACCAGCGGAGAAACATCCTTCACCGACCCTAGCAAGCTTCTTGCAAAAGACTTCGATTTAGACTCAAACTGTTCCAGAGTATAAACCTCCCCACTTTGCCATACTTGCTTATGAACACCTGGCTGTGGATTCTGAATAATTCCTTTGGCTTTTTTCACACTCTGACTCTGCCCTAGTTCTTGATGCCTTGTAGTAAACACAGCTCGAGACACCCCATCACTACTACCATCCCCAGAACCGGTTTTCAATGAATTACAGACGCCTAATGAACTGTTATCTGGACCCAAATCCGGGCACTTCAAAAGTGACCTATTCAAATTAGAGAAAACATATTTTTTTGAAGGTTTGGGCAATGGTGGGATAATCTTACAAATCCCGAAGCTGGAAGCTTCCTTCTCAATCTTTGAAATGTAAGCAATTGGGTCAGCAAATTCGGTGTCGGTAGGGCGAAATTCCGGGGCCAGTGGCAACCCTTTCAGCCAATTGGGGATTTCAACACTACCCATTACATGAAAAATAAAAAAATAAAAAAAAAAACAAAAAGGAAAATTGAAGATTTGTAACAGCAATGTAAGTTGGAGTAGGGGGCTAATTCTATTCAATCACGTACAGCACTAGATTCCGTTAAGATTCTCAAAAACCCTAAAGAGGGTATACGATTTGGTCAAATGTTTCATAAATTTGAAGCAATTGGGAAAACTATAAGGTCGTGGGTTGAGCGAAATAGCGAAATGCGAAGTAAAAGCTGAAGGAAGAAGTGAGTTGCAGAACCTGTAACTGCAAGGCACTGTGCATGATTTGGCCTTCAAAGTTCAAACCCACCGTATAAATTTTTGAGACACAAAAAGAACGCTGGTTTTTTGATTATGTGGTGAGTGACATTTTCAATCCGCTTATGTTAGTCATCTCCGGGTTCACTCGGCTAATTTGCACCGCAGGAACTCGCCAATTATAAAATGTCTTTTTTTTATCGGCAAAATGTCTTGTACTTTTAATCATTAATTATTGCTAATTATTAATTATTTATTGATTTATTAATATTAAACAAATAATAATTTATTATTATATCTTTTAAATATATACGTTAAACATTGATCTCATATAACAAATATTTTTAATATATAAACTATATTTTAGAGCTATAATGAATAACTTAAATTACAATATTAGATTACTTTTATCGATTGATATTTCAAAAAATATATATTAAAGATTTTTTTTTTTAAAGTATGTAGAAAGAAAGTATGAGAGACGAACATGTGATTACTTTAAGGGACAAAACTTGATTGTCTAAACAATTGATCAAAGGTTTTGAAAAATTATGATTAAATTATTTTTTCAATATTCAAAATTGCTTAACAATTTTTAATTAAAATGTTAAATTAGATATAATTAATAATTTGATATTTCAATTTTTTAGTTAAGTTCAAAGTTAATTTTGTATTTTTTATTTGTTCAATTTAGTACGATTGAATCCTCCCTTTAAGTTTGATGCATTGTGTTCTAGTACAATAATTTAATTTTAAAAAATGAAAAAAAAATAGAAATTGAAAGATAATAAAAAGAAATCATTCAAAAATATTATCATAATTTATTAAGGGTTTTTCAAAACAGGTGTTCAAGTTTGAAGTTTTTAAGTCTTATTACAATCTTAAATATCCTAAAATTAAGTATCAGCAATATTATGGTGAAATTCTGGTTGAAATTTAATAACCCTGTAATCATTATTACCATTTATACTTGTTGATTATCTTAGCAGCATGTTCTATACAACATTAATATTGATAATATTTAATTTTTTTCAAGATCTTCCATTTAATCAATTTCAATGATTTGAAAGCTGTAAGTGATCACTTAGTATGATTAATGATAATGTCTAAAAGTGAGTTTGCATTGGATGCAAGATAAAGATTTCAGATATTTGTAAGTAAATATTATACTAATATTATTATAATTAATACATGTATTAGGTAAATCGTAGATAGTAATTGATAATATACCACAAAGTTGTTTCAATATTATTCGAATTTTGAAATATCTTAAAAAAATTAAATTCTACTGATATATTTAGTCCTATAAATAAGAAAAAGAAAAAATTTTGATGTTAAAAAAATCCATATTATAAGAATTTGTTGGATAAAAATTATTCCAAACCAAGTATAGCAATGAGTTTATTCATGTATAAGTATTTAATATAATTGTTTTCTTTTTTATTTCGTAATTTAAATACGATTGCATTTTAATGGGCGATAGTTCTTCAAAAGCAAAAAAACACGAAAGACATATATAATAAGGATGGCAATTCGGGACAGGTTAAGTGGGCGGGTTCGCAAGTCCGAAAAAGAAAACGCGGGACAGGTTGAGATGTTAAATTCACTGGCCCACAATGGTCTGCTCCGCATAGGCTCGCAACCCACACAGGCTAAAGGTGGAGCAGTGCGGGCTGGTCCACTGACCCGCTTAAAAATTATATGTTCTCATTCTAGTTCTCACATCATTTATTATGTTATTTCTTTAAGTTCATTTTATTTTTATTAATATTTTTATTATTATTATTACAACACTTCGCTGGATAACACGAACCAGTCACGGCCACCACAGTTGCCGCCAGCGAGTCGAAGCTTTGACGGAGGACGCGCACCAATGGCAGTGGCCCTGGGTTTCGCGCGGAAGCAGGCCGAGTCGCGGGGTTAGGGTCGATGTGTGCGCGAGAACGAAGTGGTTGGGTCATCGAGAGGGATGGTGATGTCTCCAGCGTCGATTAGTGTCGCCGGCAAGCTAGCTGCGTGGTGGCGTGGTGAAGAGGAGATGGGGGCGTGCGGTGGCAGATTGGAGTTGTGGTGGTTTGAAGGGGAAAGGAGAAGAGGCTGCTAGAAGAAAAAACTTTATTTTTTTAATTAGGTTTACCCATTAGGCCTTGGTTATGGAAAAACTGAGGCAGTAAATATTAAATATGACTCGGGTTTGTAACCGAGGCATAAAGTACTACCTTTTTACCTCGATCGTATATGTCTCGGTTGTGGACCCGAAACCAAAAGCTGGAAATAACCGCTGTCATTTCCCTTCCCTGCACTAGTGTTATTATTATGTTTATGTATGATCATTGTATATAAGATAATAATTTTAATTTTTGAATATGAAATATCTTTTTATGCATTTTCAAGTAGATGTCTTGTAAGGTGACATGATGTTATTGTATTTTAACTATAATCTTCGTTGTTATTTTTCTTGTCTTTGATTAGATAAACTAATTGGAATTATTTCGATAGAAAATGAATACCAATTATTATGAAAAAAATTGCTAAACAAAAAAAAATCACTCATCATAAATGTAGGCCAGCCTGCGGACTAACCTGCAGGACAGGACAGGTCAGAAAAGTAAACCTAAAATTAAACTGCGGGGCGGACCAAAACTCAGGATGAGCCAAAAAGGGCTGGCCACTTTATAAACTTTTGATTTAGTTTGTGTATATTTAATTTGTACAAAATACGTATATTAAATACGAATCCCACCACATGACAATAAATAGTTGTATACTTTATTAAATCTAAAACTATTATTTTTAAGTGTTACTATTGGATATGATTCATCTTAAACTATTGTTAACATAAGTTGTGATAAACTTTAAATATTGTTGTTTTGGAATAGAATTATTTCATTGTTGGTGGTTCTGTATTGGAATATATCTACTCGATTGTATCAATATTCTCGTCAACTTTTACAATTAATAAGTTTTGGTTTCAGATACATGTGACAAAAATGACATGTAATGTAATGCTTTGATTATGATGCTTTTGTATATTTAAAAATATTATCGTGTTAGATTACTGTCAAACAAACATCAAATTTAATCAATTAATTCGAGTTTAGAATGAATTGCCCTTTATTAATGCAGTGACACATGTGGTGCATGAACTATGTTTTAAAACAATTTTTTTAATAATATGATATGTAATAAAATAAGTTTGTAATATTTAATTCACAATGTGTATGTTAATAAGTAACTGATACAAATATTTGCTCAACAAATTAATAATTTAAAATTTTAAGATATTTTTGTTGTAAAATTTATATTTAAACATCTTTATGCACTATGACATTTAAGTTCACATTAAAGTATATCAATCATTCCATTATATAAAAAAGATATCATTAAAAAATAATAACAAAAAAATATGAAAACTAAACTTGTAAAAACAGTACATAATAAATTTTGTTCTAAATATGAAGATAATGCTAATTATCATTACACGTCTCATGAATAATCAATTTTAGTGATCAAAAGTTTTTATTGATTAATTTATATACCAATTTATAAAATAAATAAATTATTAGTTACTAAAATAGTCAATATTATAAATAAACAATTATAATTGGTCTTTAAATTGATTTCAAAAATTTAGATACTAAAGTTTTAACTAACAAAAGAAATTTGTTACTAAACATTAGTTACCAAAATTGTTTCTATTCAAAAAAATTAGTTTATAAATTAGTATCTAACTAAATTTAATAATTAATTATAATTTTTTGTTCATAATAATGATTATTTTAGTAACTAATAACTTTTTATTTCGAAAATTGGTATCTAAATTGGTATTATAATGACTAATAATTTTTTGACACTAAAATCTATTGATAATGAAATATTGTAGTGTATAATATTTTAATTAATAATAAGTATGACAAATTGAGATTTGAGAGTTTCACTTTTTTTTGTTCTAGTAAAAAGTAACTTTTTTTTCATCATAATTTTTTTAGGATAATAGTGCATGCACTTATACTCACTATTCTACTATTTTGAATATTTATTAAACATATTTTTTATAGAAAAATAACAATATTTTTTTCTTTAATATTAAATATCGATAAATAAATTATAATTGCATAATTCTCAAAATTAAAAGTATATATATAAATATAATAAAAAGTAACACTAAAAAAAATAACACTTTTCAAACGGAACCAATTCATACCGAAAGATATCATAAGAGGTCAAAATAAAGGTAATGATGAAAATCATTCATTGATAATTAATGTTTTAGGTGGACACGTTAGATAACTTTTATTTGTTACTATAACGGAATAAATATACAATGTTGTTAAATCTTAAGTAATTACTTTGAAATATGAAAGAGTCGTAAAGTTTTAACCTTTACTAAAAACTATGACGTTGAACATTGCAAAAAATAATGAAAGCGTAAGGGATGTTAAATAATTTGTCTGTAAATACTAAATATTCAAGATAAAGATATAAAATTAAATGAAAAGGGTAAAGGAAACACCTATAAATCCTTTAATAAAAATCAATCAAAATCTTTTATTAGTTCAATTTATCTCAAAAGTATTGCAAAAACATGTGGTATGCTACAATTTAATGAGGTTACAATATTTTGCCCAACTATGAAATGGGTAGACCAATCACGAGTACATGAATAAAAAACTCTTTTTTAATTAAACACCTAACATTTTATATATAGTACAAATGATGCTTTCGAATACAAGTATCACCTTTTAAATTAAACATTTTTAACTCAAATTTTGTCATAAAGAAGTATTAAGTTGATAATTTACAAATGAGTCATTACATTATGTTGATAATTTACAAATGTTTTTAACATATTTTAAAATTATAAAATTAATGATTATGAGTGTATTTTGAAAGTACAACAAAAAGACACTACAAGAAAACCAACCCATAATCCAAATTTATTTTGGACGTACTCATGGATATAACTAGGTAGTAAAAATTCGGAATTCATTAAAAGAAATAAAACATTTAAAAGATATATATCAATAAATAAACTCATCTTCATAATGCTCATTAACTCATAAATTGACGCAAAGCCAGAGTAAATCAAGAAAGAGAAAAATTAAGGGAGATAGATAAAAAATAAATAAAATTATCTACAATAATTTTGAAGAGTACAAGTTAAAAATGATGTCAATTATCTTGTATGAATATTTTATACATATAAGATAATAAATCTTTGAAGTGGATACCCTTTAAAAAAATTCTGGATAAGCCCAATCCAACCTATTTTACGATCTTATAAACAAAATCATTACTTAGAAAATGAAAAGGTGATAGCAGAAAATTGCAATGATTTAATTGAAGGAAAAAATGTTGAGTATATATTGTGAATGTGCTAAAAGATAATGCAAAAGAATATGAGGGCGTTACCTGGTGGAAGAGGGTTCCGAAAGTGGCAGATATCTTACCATATATGCGCCATGTGAATGAGACTCCTCAACCTCCAATTATAGCTGCCAAAAATAATTCACACAAACCCATCCATATATTTTACAAATCTGTTGGCTCTCACAATACAATACTTCTTCGTCATAATTAGGAAACATAAATCTGTTGGCTGTTTTTTTTGGATTTCTGTGTCTACCAGAGGATCAACGCATTCATGCATTCAACTTCATCCACCATCTCTGCATATGTCTCATAGTCAAACAAATTCATCATCACTCTCAAATATATCAAAAAAATACTATTGTTTAAAATATTATACATAATATAATTATTAAAGTGATCTAATTAATTAAATCTGTGTTCAAACGCCACCTCACTAAGAATTTCTGTTTTAGACTGTGATTTGGCTCACCTGTCACGGGACAATTGTGCAACCTGCAACAATTTCTCCTTAAACAATTGTCTCCTGGGAATCAGTCAAACTCATGATCTTGACTTTACGATATTAATTGTTATGATCAAACGCTTATCATTAGATCAAAAACTATAGCTATTAGTTAGGATGTAACTTCTTTTACTTAAAAGTATAACATTTTAAATGTCACGATTTAATCGTGATTCAGACTACTTGACCTCAATCACAAGACAATTGATGCACAAGATACAATAGGACTTCTTTCTAGATACACCCATCGATAATCCTAACATATTTTAATTTTTTTTTCTTATTTCATATAAAAAACTAATTTTATTGGAGTTATATAATATTGTTTTTGATTGATATAGATCCAATAATTAGTTTGTCAAGGGAAAAGGGAACTGTAACACTTGATTCCCTTGGCATAAGTGTCCGAAAGGGGATCACAACTTGGTACTTTGATATTAATTGTGCATCTTCCAACCAGCAAACTTTTATCTCTCATGTGTGCCTTTTTCCTGTCACTCCCATTCTCCCATGATGTACGTGGGGTACTTCCCTACGTTACCCTCTTATCAACCACACCACAAACAACAAAAGGTCCTATTTCGTACCCTTAATGCATGCAAAACTCCACTCATATACCAAATTAAAATATTCCACCCACCATCCAAACCAAACCATACATAATATGATTCTTTTGGCACACTAAAATATAAGCTCTTTGACAGTTATAATAACTCTCTCACATCTACACGTATAAATAACCTCACTTACTTTTAGTTTTCAGTGTGTGAGGGTTTCACTCTCTGTCTCTCTCTCTGTCTTTCTCTGTGTTCTCTCTCAATGCTATGTGTATGATGAAGACGAAGACCAAACTTTTGAAGTGCTGCATAAGGGAATTTTCTAAACTCAGAAAGGTGAGAGTTCATTTTCCCAAATGTGAAACACTGGAGCACATGCGAATGTTACTTTCATGTTGTACGAAGTCACACTCGTACGTGCCCAAGGATGTTCCAAAGGGTCACTTAGTTGTCTACGTTGGTGAGGATTGCAAGAGATTTGTGATCAAAGTAGGTATACTCAGCCATCCACTGTTCCAAGCCTTGCTGGACCATGCAGAGGACGTGTTTGGATTCACCAATGCTTCCAAACTCCATATCCCTTGCAACGAGAACATTTTTCTTCATGTTCTTCATATTGTTCAGGATCAAACGCTCTCCAATTGCTTCTAATATGCTACCTATTTTCCATTCAGAGTCATATAGGCAAATCACGATAGATATCTCAAGATACTCTTATGATTTTCCTGGCAAACTTAATCTGTACATTCCTTCACGTTATTAACACTTTTTGTGCATCAACAAAGAGAATCGTTGAAGTGTATTAGGTAGATTTGGCAAAAACATTGTAGAGAGCATTTATACAAACACCTTGAGGTCAATATTTTACTTTCATGAGTCTGAATAAACCCTGCCAAAAATCTCGGAGAATTTCTACCCTTGAAGGATTTCACGAGCTATATAGATTACAAATCCTTAACCATTGATTTGGGTGATTCATAGCAGAAAAAAATATTGTCTTTGTTCTTGTTTAGTTCAGTGTACAGAAAGTGAAGCAGCTTTAATGTTGTTTTATTATTTGATTATGACAACATGGACACGTGAAGAGACTGAATAGAGACATTGAGTACATCTAATAAAACATAAAAGTTTATTTGTCGCAGTCCATATCTGGTTATTATATAACTCGCACGTAACTTAAACCTACTTAAACCTAACTTATCCTGTTATAGCGACCTCAAATCCCAATCCCATATTTGTCCCCAATTTTAATTTGTTTCTTTTTAAAGTTGTTTTACAAATTAATTGTATTTTACTTGTCATGTATTTATTATAATAATAATAAATTTGTATATTGAACTTTAATTATATAAATATATCATTTATTTAACTATTATGAAATAAATATAAAATTATAAATGTGATAATAATTATGAAAGAAATCACAATAACTCTATTTAATAAATTTTCGTATCAAGTATTCAGGATAATTTTTTATAAGAAAATATTTAAATTTTTTATAATATATAGTAGGAAAAAAAAACAAATAAATTTAAAATGAACGGGAAAATATTGATTGTGTTGGATTAGAATTTCATATTAAATTAAAAAACAAATTAAACCGAGAATAATCTTAGATCGAAAGGTCTTTTTGTTCAAACAATTTTCTCAATAGTAATAAAAAAATTGAATAAAGGCAAAAGCCTTAAATATATTTTTAATTTTCTACATTAAAAATACTTTTTTTTTCAGTAATTAAAATAATATCTTATAGTTTTTTAATTTTGTCAACTCTATTAATAGAGCTAAAGTATGTCAACATTCATTGCACTCACGGGCCGTATAATCTACATGTTTTTTTTGTTAATATAGGATTTCAAATTAAGATAGAGATTTAACCAAAGTCTGTTATATAAATATATGTATGACCACAATTCTAAATAAAGTAAAAAGTATATACAATGGTGACATAAAAAAGTGTCGAGACATAATAGAGAATTTAATTAAATTTTAAATATCTTAATATAATTTTTATGAATTTAAGTACTTTTGTTTTTTAAAAATATTCTATTATGTGTTTAAAATATATTTTTTTATTCTATTCATTTTATTGAATTTTGAAAACATTTTTTATTTTCATCGATTTACTTCAATTTTTTTATGTTCACTCTGTATCTTTTCTTCGTTGATCTTTTTTCTCTTTTCTAACAAAATTCACTGTTAATAATGAGGTGTGATGTAAGATGCATGCTCAATCTTGTAAAGAGGTTACTTATAATATAGGAATTGATGTTTATAATTTATATTTTTTTTTTGTTTATTATGTTATATGAATTTTTTTTAACTAAAATTCTATTACGAATGATTTTATTATTTCTTATAATTATTTGAACATATTATATAATTTGATATTTTGGATTTCAAATAACTATTTGACTTTATTTTTTACTCCAGCAACATAGTTTAATTTTATATTAACTTTTTATGTATTTTCATAGGCGATAAGAGATAATGGGTTTATCCTTTTAATACCTAATCAATTAACTGTTTATATTTAATACTATTTTTAAATTTGCAATATTTTTCTTTTAATTTATTTCTTACACTATCACAATTTTATTACTCTTCCTTACGTATGATTAAATACTTTTTTTCAAGAAAATTGAAAATTTGTTTGACTAGATGAACAGATCATTATATCATTAGAGAAAAAAATAATTTCATCTATACTCCTTCCTAATTTTCTTGTTATTATATTAAGTTAATAAGCTACCTTAAAGAAATATATAAAAATAGATGTATTTTTGAAAAAACACTAAAAAAATACAAATAACCAAGAAGATAGGAAAGTCCATATAAAAATATTTAATATTTAATTATTCAAAATATAAAATATTTTTATTGTTTCATTGATATATTTATCATTTAATTTTTATGACATAAGCACACGGTAACATCAATAATATGGTTCTTTTGTCACTTAAGTCACTACAATAATATGATCAAAAGTTGTTAATCACTTTAATGACTAGTTTGATACTAATTCATAAAGTAAAAAATTATTGGTTTCTAAAATAATCACTATTATGAACAAAAATTTATAATTAGTTTGAATAAAAAAATATAATTAATGACTAATTATAAATTTTTATTTATAATAGTGACTATTTAAGTAATCAATAATTTTTTATTTTTTAAATTGGTATATAAATTGGTTAATATAATGACTAAAAAACTTTTGTTCACTAAGTTGGATTACTAATTAAACATTTTCTTGTAGTGAGTAAGTCATATGAGATAAATTAAATTATTAATTTTAAAATATAAATATTTTAATCCATACAATTACGTATTTCAAAAAATAGGAGACTAAGTTAAAAGAAAATTGAAGAAAACAAATTGAATTATAATGAAGGACTTATATTAGGATGCCCAAAATAATACTTTTTTTTTAGTCCTTATCTTAAACACAACTTTAATACTAAGTATTTAAGTTTTTGTTTGAATAAAATAATAAAAAAGAAAAAAATATTTTATATAATAAAAGGTAACATATAAGTCATAAAAAAATTATAATTATATATAATTCATTTAAAGGATTTAAGTACTAGGCTGGGAAAACCTGAATTAGTTGGTAGTTTTAAATTTAAAGAATTTAGATTGAAATGTTAAATAAGAGATAAAGTCACATGAATTTTGAGTTTTTATATCACACCCTGTACATTCATATTTAAATTATAATCTTGTGAGTAAAAATAAGAACACAATGATAAAAAATAAACTAGATCACGTTCAGTTTATTTTTAAACAAATAAAAGTGGAAATTAACTCTACCGAAGCTTTTTTATAAATTATTTAAATTCTTTTATAAATTCTTAATCCATAACTCATCTTCATTAATTTTGTATTTTTCAAAAGCAAAGGACACAAAAACTCAAAACCTAAATTTTAAAATTAGATGGTCTAATTTACATACAAAAGCTATTTTCAAAATAAAGTATTTATGTCAATATTTCCAAAAACAAAAGTCCAAACCTATTAACAAAGTAAGCTTAAGTTCAAATTTGAAATATATAAAACATAACATATTTATATGATTTGTTACATTTTTACATCAATGTCATTAAGATTATGTGTTCTTTTTTATATTACTTCCAAGAAGTTAGGTTTGAGTTAAAGTAATTGTGATTTTGAACCTATCATGGGTATATGGAAGGTATAGTTTTACAAGGTAAATTATTAATTATATAATTATGGGAGTATTTTATAATTTTTATCTTGTTAATATTATTTACATTCATTTTTATTTTTGATCTAAGATCAGCTCTAAAGGGAGTTCTAGTTTCATCTATTGCCTAGTGAAACTTATAGAATATGTTTAATTCAACATTTTATCTAATTTTTTTATCCTTATATAATCTTTTCGTTCCACTGGCTTGTAACGTACCCTGTGAGTATGATTTGTTGTTAGACTCATTGCATCTAGTTTTTAATGTGGCAAGAAATTTCTATATTTTTGAATTTTCAATCACACAGTAAAAAATGCATTTCGCATTTTAGGAAATCCTTTTCTTTATAGAGGTAACCAATTGTATAAAATTTTTGGGTTACGTGACATCCTTTGCAAGTACGATGAGCATCTGTTCATCAACTTTAATCGTCGTTTTATGACTTTATTTGTTAAAGTTAGGATTTGATGATGAGTATAGTAGGTGTTCACTGAAATAGTTTGGAGTGAAGAGTGACCATAGTATGTGGACGAGGTGACTCTGTAAGTTAATTTGTAAGTTAATCTTGTTAATCATTAAAACATATACTATAACATATCCTAATATTTAATCATTAGATTCTAATATTTAACTATTAGAATATAAAATTTTTGTATTATTTTATTGTGACATTTATTATTTAATTTTTATGACATAAGGAAAGAAATGATAAGGTTTATTTTTTAAGTATAATGTAATATGTTAAATTATTAACCTTCAAAATATATGTTTTTAATTTATAAGATCATATCTTTTAAACCATATGGAACTAAATCAAAAGAGAATTGAAGAAAAAAATTGAATAAAATACAACTTTAATAATACTAAGTCTTTGTTTGAATAAAATAATAAATAAATAAATATATATATATATATATATATATATATATATATATATATATATATATATATATATATATATATATATATATATATATATATAAAGGGTAACATAGAAACTATAAACAAAATTATAAACTTATATCCGTCAGAGAATTAAGTACTAGGAGCCTAAATTACTTTGATAGTTTTAAATTTAAAGAATTTAGATTGAAATGCTAAATAAGATAAAGTCACATGAATTTTGAGTTTTTATATCACACACTACATTCATATGTAAATTATAATCTTGTGAGTAAAAATAAGAACCCAATGATAAAAATAAACTAGATCACGTTCAGTTTATTTTTAAACAAATAGAAGTGGAAATGTTATCGCTACCTAAGCTTTTATAAATTAATTAAATTCTTTTATAAATTTTTAATCCATAACTCATCTTCATTAATTTTTATTTTTCAAAAGCAAAGGAAGGACACAACAACACAAAACCTAAACTAATTAGATGGTCTAATCTTACATATAAAAGCTATTTTCAAAATAAAGTATTTATGTAAATATTTAAAAAATAAAAATCCAAACCTATGAACAAAGTAAGCTTGAGTTCAAGTTTGAAATATGTAAAACATAACAAACTTATATGATTTGTCACATTCTTATAACAACATATCATTAATTTGTTATCATGTGTTTTTCTTTTATATTACTTCCAATAAATTATTTTTAAGGCATTTGGAAATTTTAAAAACAATTAGATGTCAATTTTAAAATACTATATCAATATCTTGGAACATAATCAAAACATCTAAATAAAATAATTTTAAGTTTGAAATACATATCTATACCTCTCTATATATATAATTCATTCTTTTATATATATTTCATAATTTTAATTTTAACCTTTAAAATATTAATTGACTTTTTAGTAGTAACCGTTAGATTAAAAAAAAATATAAAGTACAAATTAAGAATAGAAAACCGGTTTAATAAAATGGATCATTAACGGATCAAAGAAACATGATCAGATAGAGCGAAAACATTTTATTTTTCACCCTTAATTCAATCCCGCAAACCAATCATTTCAGTAATTTGGTGTTTCTTGAATCTTTAGTTTAATTGAAATATTTTAAAATTTAAAATAGATTAAACGTTAACAAAAATACTAAAAAATGCTGAAGTTGTTTATAGACAAAAAAAGGTGTATTAAATTAAAATACAATTTTTGTGATCACAGTTTGAAATATATTATATTTACTATGATTACAATAACATACATTACAGTGAAAGAAAAATGAAAGTTTGTATTTATAAGTGGGTAGAAGAATCTTAGCATATTGGTAGAGGAGAACCATTCCACTTCTTTAGGCAATCCATCATAGGATCAATAAACTTTCCTTCACATAATGCAGTAAAAACCTTGTCACATTCCTCACCAGGTGACTTCACCTTCTCCCCTGTTAGCAAACTTGTACCCAAGCTTTCTCTCACAAACTTATATAATGGGTAAGACCTGCATTCTTTAATTCTATTAGGAATACTTGAATTTCCATTCTCAACTTCAACCCTAGCATTTTCTACCTCCTTGGGCAAAAGGGTTATGAGTTCTTCCTCAAAGGCTCTTATCTTATGGAAGATTGAGGTACTTGAACTTGCCTCTTTCTCACCATTTTGCAATGCATGATCAACCAGAACTGATCTCAGCTTTTGCATCAAAGGGTAAGTTACACTACAGGGGTCATCAATGTAAGCGAAGACGTATTCATGATCAACAATTTTAAGCAAGTCCTTCTCACAGAATCTAGAAGGGTGTAACTCACCATTGATGCCAGTTGTGAGAACTCTTTTGGCCACTTGACTCACAGCATTCTTAACAGCGTTCTTCATGTTTTCCTCTAAATGTCGTAGATCAATTGCTTGACATAATGCAACTAAAAAAGTGGAAGACATGAGCTTTAATATTTCTACTGCTTCAGCAGTCTTTCTTGAGGAAACCAAGCCTAAGGAATTCACATCTTGGTTATGTTGCTCAGCACTCTGCACGTGATTAGTTACAGGGTTGGCCAGATACTGAAGTTCTGAACAGTATGATGCCATTGCTATTTCAGCACCTTTGAATCCATAATCTAAGCTTGGATTGCGACCAGCTGTTAGATTTGAGGGTAAACCATTATTGTAGAAGTCATTCACAAGTTCAGAGAACTGGGCAAACATAAGCTTCCCAATTGATGCAATGGCCAAACGGGTGTTATCCATTGAAACACCAATTGGAGTACCTTGGAAATTACCCCCATGAAGTGCCTTGTTCCTTGAAACATCGATCAAGGGGTTATCATTAACAGAGTTTATCTCTCTTTCAATCATCTTGGTTGCATGTCTGATTACTTCAATCTGTGGTCCAAGCCATTGAGGTGATGTTCTAAGAGCATACCTATCTTGCTTTGGCTTTTGAAGTGGATCAATCTCATGTAACTTTTGTGCTTCCTTAATGTATGAGCTTCCATCTAGTATGTGTTCCATTATAGCTGCAGCTTCAATTTGACCAGGGTGGTGCTTCAATTTATGAGTCAAATGGTCTGTGAATTCTGGTTTTCCTTGCATAACTTCAGCAAAGATTGCAGACAAAACTTCAGAAAGAACAACAAGTAAGTTTGCCTCAAAAAGAACAATGGAAGCCAAACCAGATCCCACTGCAGTGCCATTAACCAGTGCCAAACCCTCTTTAGGTTGCAACTCAAAGAAACCTCCATCAATTTCAGCTAATTTAAAGGCATCTTTAGCATTGAGTACTTCTCCATTGGGTCCAATTGACTTGGAGTTTGGTCTTCCGATTAAAAGACCAGCAACATAGGACAAAGGAACCAAGTCACCTGATGCAGTGATTGTACCTCGTAGTGGAAGACATGGAGTTATGTTGTGATTTAAAAACTTGGTAATAGCCTCCATAATTTCGAATCTAATGCCTGAATATCCTTGAAGCAAAGTGTTAACCCTAACCAACATAGCTGCCCTTGTAGATGAATAAGGTAATGTATGAGAAGCCTCTGTACCATTACCGAAAATGCCGGCATTCAAAAATCTGTTAAAACAAAACCAATATTAATTATATCATGCGAGTGTGAATTATAAACTAAAATCACAACAAAATGACAAGAACTGCATAAATACACGTTCGGTGAACGGCAAACAGAACAAGGTGGTCTTTTTCCAAATGTTTCATACTAAGTCAAATAATTGCGTTCATAAAAGTCCAAGTTCATTAAAATAACAATCTCAATCATTTAAAGCCACTCAATCTCTAAGAATTCATAGATAACTCCGACATAGCCATTTAATATAACAACTGGTTGAAACATGCATTAGAGTGTTGTCCTTGTTTTCCTTTTTTCATGACTATAAAACAGTAATGAAAGGAAAAGGCAAATAGAACATTAAATGTAGAATAAGGTTGTGGGATGAATGGTTATGGTGTTTTCCACGTAGATGGGCCTAACGAAGAACCGTAAAATCGGTTACTAATTAATGTTATGACATTCACGATAACATTTTTTATCTAAAAAGGTTTATAGTTTTATTTATATTTATTTATTAAGATCACAAACTTTTCAGACAACTTCACATGCGGTCTGATATTGTCTTACTTCTAATTCTCGTTCATTTCTTTAATACTTATTCGTACAGTATTGTCTTCATGTACAAATTTCGTGACCATGATTTGACTTTTAGTTGGATTATATCAGCTCAAAGACAAACGACAGAAGAAAAATTAAGAAATGCCAAGTCATCTCTTCGTTTTCTGTGACTAGGATTTTTTGTTTATTTTCCGGACTTAATACACCGGTTTCCTCCCAAACTGGTCTTATTTTATAGGTTTAATCAATTATATAACTCATTTTTTTTATATGTGTTAGTTTAATATTTATTTTATTTTTAAAGGATATTAATTAAATCTTAACTTTAAAAAGTATTTCAATTAAATTTGTTTCAGAATAAAATTATTAATACAGTTGAACTTTATTTATTATTTATGATTTTTATCACTAAATTTTAATATAAATATTAATACTTAATTTTATAAATCATCTTAAATATTAATATCGTTAATCGCATTAATAATTTTGTTATACAAATACTTAATTAAGATGTCTTTTCAAAAGTTGAGACTCAATTGACATCTTTCTAATAATAAATACTAAACTAATATATAAAGAAAAGTGAGTATCATCTTATTAATTAAATCTATTTGATATTTTTAATATTAGACCATTATGACTTTTTCTTGCATTTATATAACAACGATAATAATAGTAAACATATTCAACACGTAGATAATGACTTATTTGTTCATATTTCAGATAAATATTAATGTAAGCATGGTTTTCTTAATTATACTTATCATTTTTATTTAAAGGGACATTTTTATACCTTTGTATCAATCCCTAACTTTTGTATCTATAAAACCAAACACATCGTGGAATGGAGACCACTCACCTTGTGCTAGGGTCGCCGGCCTAGAATAAGAAACAGAGAAATGTAATTCGGGAAAGGGTGATCAATGCTTCGTAGAAAACATGCATTTTTTTATACGTTTATTTCAATTTAGTGTTTTTGAGTAATGTAAAATATAAAAATTTTATTTTTAAAATTTATAAAAACTTACTTCCACATCCATTTATTCGAAAAATAAAAGTATAGGCTATTTTTTAATTTTAAATTAAAACATTTTAATTAAAAAAAATTAAACTCACAAACCTACCATATTAATTAAAATTAGACATGTTTCACGTTTGAGATATATTGGTTTCACAGAGGAATGAATTCTGCGAGATATTGTCTGGTCAATAAACATCAAGGTACCCACAACAACAGCAAAGTTAATACTAGGGAAATATATAATTTTTATACTTAAAATAGAATAAGGTTATTTTTAATTTAATTATTTATAGAATAAAATAGTAAAACTTTATCCAATTTAAATTTTTAAACATTTAATTATCTAGAAAAGGTGTCCCACCCTCAAGGACAAAATTTTAGGATAACACTCTCCGTCACTGACTCAAAAGTAAATTTAGAATGGAATGTGATATGTTGATGCAGTTTTTTCCATTTTAAAATATTTGTCAGAAGTCTTTTAAATCTTTTGTTATTTAAAAAAGTCTGTTAAAATAAAGGCATTTACTGATAATATAAAATAACTTTATAACTATTTAAAAATAATAAAATTATGTATAATTGAGTTTAATATTAAGTATCTCAAAATTTTCTAATAGTTGGCCGCTTAAAATAAACACCTCATTTGTCTCAGCTACAAAAACTAGCTTCAATTATGAACCGACAAATAACCTTGTTTCTAAATTTACTCAACAGATTTAAGATATTCGTAAAAAAATTCTTAAAATATCCCAAGCCGGTTATTTATTTATTGACTTTTTGTAACCTTATATGATCTTTCATTTCCACAACTTTTTTATGTTACTCTTTTTTAAGTATTTCATTTCATAACATAATAACAGGAGTTTTCTCAACAACAACAAAAAAACATCATAGGAGTTTTTTTGTTTTTTTTTTCATCCTCTCTCCCTAACCTTCCAACCCTAATAAATAACTAATGCACCGAAACTAGAGGTTATTATAGAAGCGTTATGTTATGGATTCTTTAATCATGAAGTATAATTATTTATTTTTATCTCTTTTTTCATTTACTCTACTATATTTGATTTTATCTGAATTGTAATTCACGTTATTTTGGGACCGACCATGATGAGAATTTTTTTAATTAACAAATAATAAATGAAACTTGACGCAAGTAGAAAAATGACGCACCAGTGTCAAATCTAAAAAAAAAAATTATAGATGACGATCTCCACCTAATTGCTTCTTGCACATCACTGATAACCCACCTACTCCCCATGTACCCAAAACATTAAGTTATTCAGTTATAAGTATAAAAAAACACCAAACCCACCACAATATACTAGGTACAATTAATTAATCTACAAAAAATGATTGTTCATATAATTTAAAACTAATAATTTTATCATAAATTTAAATTCAGAGATAGTGTAAAATAAAAATCAAGAGATAGTGACGAATGAATGACCTGATGAGTTCGTTTTGGAGGGCACCACCTTGCTTGGTTCTCCGGTGTGAGGTTGCACCGAAGCCCGTGGTGACTCCGTAGCTATCGGTGCCTCTGCTCATGCTATCAATCACCCAATCACTGCTCGCCTTCACTCCCCGCCGGCTCTCCCCCGCGAGCTCCACCGTGACGCGGCGGTCATGGCAGGTGGCAACCGCCGCCACCTGAGACACGGTGAGGGTCTTCCCACCTAACGTGACCAAGGGGTTACGGTAGTCCTCCACCATGCGCTTCACCTCGTCCAGGTGGCTACCTTTCAAAGCTTCTGCAGCCATGCCCCAGTTAAGTGGGTCGCTGGCGCCATTGCAAAGGTTGAACGAACCATTGCCATTGCTGTGGCTTCCATTGGAATATTCCATCCTGAAAGATAGGAGTTATATGTGGAAAGAATCAAATTAAGGTTGTTTTTTTTTTTTTTTTTGTGAAGATGTTGTGTGTGAATAATAAATGTGTGGGGTTATAGGATGAAGATGTGCTAGGTGGATAGGTAGGTAGAGGGGAAGTTATGGGGAATTGGGAAGGAAGAAAATGCACAAATGTGGGATTGCACGAGAATGGGAAATGGAAAGTTTTTGTTTTGGGGAATGGGGAAGAAAAGTTTGCTGAAGAAAGTGGGGGAAAAGGGGTGTATATATAGATGGGTTGGTGACATTGAGTGTGGGTGGGTAAGCCGATGGGTTAGTTGAGAAGGGGGAGTGGCCGTTGGATGAGGGAGGGGAAAGGAGGGTTCGGATGGTGGCACGTGGAAGGGTGAAGTGTGTGTGTGAGGGAGAGTAGCTTTGGTAATGTAGGTGTTGGAATGGTGGGTCCAATCCAAGTTTTATTTGGTGGTGATTGGTCAATGTTGAGGTGAGTGAGATTAATATGAATTTTAAATTTATAAATTTAGAATTTCAAATAGATGATATAAAAAAAAAATACAACACTATGAATGTTATGATTTAAAGTGTTCAGACTTATTGAAAAGAACAATTACGTTATTAAATATTAGATGTTAAGCAAAAGGGTTGGTTATAATTATATAAATAAAATGTTTAATTAGTCGGATGGTATTCACTTTTATTTAGATGTCTCAATTTGGTGACCACTTTAAAAAATGTGTCAATTGAGTCTCAATTTTTGAAAAGATGTATCAATTAGGTCCTTTTCAGCAAAAGATTATTAACATCGTTAACGGTATTGATATTTAAAATGACTTACAAAATTAAATATTGATATTTATATTAAAATTTAGTGATAAAAGTTATGAATTAAGTTAACAACTTTAGTAATTTTTGTCTGAAAGAGACCTGATTAAGATATTTTTTTCAAAAGTTGGGATTAGATTGACACATTTTTAAAAGTGGATACCAAACTGACATATCTGAACAAAAGTAAGTATCATCCAATTAATTAAATCTAATTAAAAAAAATGTGATCGATCAAATTGGTGAAAAGAAAGTAAAAAGACAAAAAGTTGTAGTTATGTGAGAAAATAAAAGAGTAAAAGTAATTAAAATATAGTAAAAATAAATTGGAATGCCACAACCATGCATGTGGTGCACCATGAAAACAGATGTGCCAACTTTATGTGGAAAAATAGGTGCACGAATTAATGGTTCGCCTTCAATAATTTTACAATCATAATTGCTAATCTTACGATAATTGGGTTTAATTAAGAGAAAGAAAAAATAATATAGTCCATTGCCGGTGAAGTGTTCTAATTGACATTGGAATATATATTTTGATAGAAAAAGTTAAATTTGAGATTTCTTGTGGTTTGAGGATTACACGTTAGTAATCCATATTGGTTTGACAAGCAGAGGGATTAATGAGATGGTTGTTTCAACCATTGATTATTTTCTCTCTAACTCTAACCATATCAACTGCGTTGACTTTTTCTGTTGTTTATGTGAATATACACTGTAAAAGTTTTTCCAACCTGGAAAGGATAATAGAAATTTTGGATCCATAAACTTTGTCGTACCAAACAACCAAAGAAATATAATGACGTGGAAGATACCATTACTTAATTTTAAGCTTAACATGTTTTGAATGTTAAATAATATAACGCATCCTATTTTAGTACATATCACAAAAAGTAGGATTCATTATTGTGTAGTTAATTCATTAGCTTCTTTTACAGTTTAAGTGGTCTAATCTCATAAATAATTTATATATTCTTAATTGTAATAAACTGAAAACATAATGGAACAATGTATTTATCTTAATAGTAAGTGAATTAGTTCGATCCACCAGGTTGTTTAATATTTTATTAATGAAAGAAAAGTTTAATGGTTTTCTTTGGTGATGGTTTCATAATTCACTAAACAAGGAAGTGATCTTTATGTTTTGCTTTTACTTTTAAACTTTGTTTGTATATTTGTATTAAAGAAGAAAATCTTGTTTGTGTATTTCTATTAATTTTATGGATAAGAATTTTGTTTCTAATACATGCATGACCTCTTATTAACCAATATGGGAAATGTTGGTTATATGAAAAATAGAAAAACATATATTGAATTGAGCAATAAAGTATTGTCGTCATATAAGTATATGTTATAGGAAAGTTTAAAAATAACTTTATTTCTTAAGTGTAGGAATGAGTTGGTAACACCATTTTATCATATTGGTAAAGGTGTTCCATTCCACTCCTTTAGACAATTCAACATAGGATCAATAAATTTTCCTTCACACAATGCAACAAATACCTTGTTACATTCCTCTCCCGGTGACCTCACTTTTTCACCGGTTAGTAAAATTGTGCCCAAAGTGTCTCTCACAAACTTATATAATGAGTAAGATCTACATTTCTTAATTCGATTAGGAATACTAGGATTTCCATTCTCAATTTTAATCCTAGTACTTTCCACCTCCTTGGGCAAAAGAACTTTGAGCTCTTCCTCAAAAGCACTAATCTTTTGCAAAATTGATGAACTTGAACTTCCCACTTTGTCACCATTTTGTAATGCATGATCAATTAGGACTAACCTCAACTTTTGCATCAGTGGGTAGGTTGTCCTACAAGGGTCATCAATGTAAGCAAACACATGTTCACCATCAATAATTTTAAGCAAGTCCTCATTCAATCTAGAATGGTGTAACCCTTGATTAATGTCAACTGTGAGAACTTTCTTTGTCACTTGACTCACAACATTCTTCACAGTGTTCTTCAAGTTTTCCTCTAAATGTCGCAGATCAATTGCTTGACATAATGCAACTAAAAAAGTAGAAGACACGAGCTTTAAGATGTCTAATGCTTCAGCTGTCTTTCTTGAAGAAATTAAGCCTAACGAGTTCACCCCTTGGTTATGTTGCTCCGCACTCTGCACATGAGTTGTGACAGGATTTGCCAGGTATTGAAGTTCTGAACAATATGATGCCATTGCAACTTCTGCTCCTTTGAAGCCATAATCCAAGCTTGGGTTGTGACTAGCAGCTAAACTTGAAGGTAAACCATTATTGTATAAGTCATTCACAAGTTCAGTGAATTGGGCAAACATCAATTTTCCAATTGATGCTATGGCCAAACGAGTGTTATCCATTGAAACACCAATTGGGGTACCTTGGAAATTCCCACAATGAAGTGCCTTGTTCCTTGAAACATCAATTAAAGGGTTATCATTAACAGAATTTATCTCTCTTTCAATCATCTTTGTTGCATGTCTGATTACTTCAATTTGTGGCCCAAGCCATTGAGGTGATGTTCTAAGAGCATACCTATCTTGTTTTAGCTTTTGAAGTGGATCAATCTCATGTAACTTTTGTGCTTCCTTAACAAATGAACTTCCATCTAGTATGTGTTCCATTATAGCTGCAGCTTCAATTTGACCAGGGTGGTGCTTCAATTTATGAGTCAAATGGTCTGTGAATTCTGGTTTTCCATGCATAGCTTCAACAAAAATTGCAACCAAGACTTCTGAGAGGATGACAAGTAAGTTTGCTTCAAAAAGAACTATGGAAGCTAAGCCAGATCCAACTGCAGTTCCATTTACTAATGCCAAACCCTCTTTAGGTTGCAACTCAAAGAAACCTCCATCAATTCCTGCTAATTGAAAGGCCTCTCTAGCATTAAGAACTTCTCCATTATGTCCAATAGACTTGGAGTTTGGCCTACCAATTAAGAGACCAACAACATATGATAAAGGAATTATATCACCCGATGCAGTGATGGAGCCACGTAGTGGGAGACAGGGAGTTATGTTATGGTTCAGAAACTTGGCTATGGCTTCCATGATTTCAAATCTTATGCCTGAATATCCTTGAAGTAAGGTGTTGATCCTAACCAACATGGATGCTCTTGTAATTGAGTGAGGTAAAGTGTGACAAGATTCCTTATCGTTGCCAAAAATGCCAGCATTTAAAAATCTATTGCAACAAAATACTTATCAATACCCCAACCAAATTTATCTGAGTAACAAGATGTTAGAATTATGGTGCTTGATTTAGTCCCACATTGCTTAGAATAATGAGATGTGGTTCTCTATTTTACTATATAAGAGACTCTATGTAAGGCTTTAAGACACACCAAAAATTCAAAACACTTCCTA
>Ga0214542_1002761_pt1 | contig 36124 bp, 19 predicted proteins | sample CNSS1metaG_FD_160096 | JGI IMG/M metagenome (GOLD analysis project Ga0214542, IMG submission 160096) | Root nodule microbial communities from cowpea collected in UCLA plant growth center, Los Angeles, California, USA - CNSS1 | ecosystem: Host-associated > Plants > Roots > Nodule | place: USA...
GACTCATTTGTGGGGTAATAATTTTTCTGAATTAAAGTTTAGCGGGTACGGGTATCCACGGGTACGGATACTATGATATCCGTACCCGCCCCGTTAACATGCGGGTATCAAAAATACCCATACCCACAGATAACGGGTATCCATTTTTAATATTCATTTTCTATCTGTTGCGGGTTTTATCCGCGGATACCCGCGGGTACGGATTTTTTTGACATCTCTGGGCCTAGCCGAATAATAACCATAAAAACCGTCTATGTAACTACCAAGGATGTAAATAATAACAATCATCATACACACGCTAAGTGAATCAAAGTAACCAGCCTAAGCCGCTAAAGAGCAACATCGACCGAACACACTAAAAGAACAACAGCGGCCTAAGCCGCTAAAGAGTAACCGGTCTAGGCCGGTAACTCTAGGAAACTAAGCAAGAACCTGGAAAATTTGGAACATCAATGGTAAGACTCATAGGGCCCACGATGATCGAACTAAAGGGCCTGGGTTAAGGCCCAACCCCACTTATGGCCCAAACAAGGGCCCAGCCCATGACGTGGCCAGACATAATTAATAATCTATAAATATACATGGATCCCACGAATTAAAGGTATGCATTCATTACTCTCCTAATCACGAGATTTGACTTTCTAAGAGATTTTGCTGACTTGAGCTTCGGAGTCTCTTCTGCAGGTAACCCCCTCGGGTCCAAATCAATCACACCGAGATATCCATAGGCCACATGTATGGGCCGGGAGGAAGCCTACCGAGGAGATTGCGGACCAGAGTAAGGTAGCACTTGTGTCTGACATATCTTATTTGTTCTCTGCAGGAACATAATGTATAATCAATTATATGAATATATTGAATTAAATTATGATATATTTTGTAATTATATAATTTATTTATTAAATTACGTAAGATAATTTTTTTTTTTAAGTTGGAACGGAAATCAAAACTAAGAAAGTCATGGATTCATGATTTGAGGGGCAAATTTTCAAACATATATGTCAAACATATATGCCTTAACGAATTAAAATGTGAAAAGTAAGAGATTAAAAAATGGTTTAAATATTATTTTATTCTTGTTTGGTCTAGTTTGTTCAATTTGATTCCTCTTGTTTTTGTACGTTCAACTTGATCAATTTTTTTCTAAATCATGTTCAATTTTGTCCTTTTCGTTGACGCTGTTTAAATTGATAATGACTGAGTGTACAAGCTGACACGGTTCACATTATGTGGAATTTTTTAATTATAATCGTTTGTGTTTTGTTCAAATAAATTCCAATTTTAGTTAAATTTGTTCAATTTAGTTTCACCCTCCACTTCATCACCCTCACTTTCTATTTCATGACCATTCACCACTGCCACCACCACCATCACAACCAAAACCACCACCACAACCACCCTTTACAACCACCACTATCACCCCACCACCACACTAAAATCACATTTACCACCATTACACTAAACCCACCAACCACACTCACAGTGGTAGGGGTTTTAGTGTGATGATGGTGAATATGGTTTTAGTGTGGTAGTGGTGGTGGTTGTAAGGGGTGGTTGCAAGGTGGTTGTGGTGGTGGTGGTTGTAGGGTGGGAGTGATGGTTTTAGTTTGTGGTGGTGGCGGCGATAGAGTTGTCAAAATGGATTAGAATCTCTGAGCCAACCAAGCTCAACACGAGTTCGGGCCGGGTTTGATTTTTTTTTTTTTACAAATTTCAATACCGGGTTAATTTTTTTACCCTGCTCACCCGACTTGAACCCCAAAAAATAAGAGGTTACACAAGTGTTTTTTTATTATGTTGGACTTTGCATTTGGGTCGGGTTGGGTTGCTTGTAATTTGTTGTTAGACAGTAATTTATATTTTTATTTATTTTGGTTTGTATTAGGAGTTTAATTTAGTTTTTTTTGTGACTGGAAAAAAAATTGTATTTTTTTAATTAAGTGAGTCAATAAGCCAACTGGTTTAACCACTAACCCGCGATGGACTGTGTCGGGTTCAAATTTTTTTAGCTCACTAATAAGTGAGCTAGGTTGGATTAGCTCACTAAGTGGCCAACCCGTGATGGGTCGAGCCGGGTGACCCGCTCTGAAAGCTCTAGGCAGTAGCAGTGGTGGTAATGGCAATGGTGAAAGGTCATGAAATAGAGAGTGACAATGATGAAGAAGTCCATGGTGATGGTCATGATGAAGAAGTCCATGGTGATGGTCATGATGAAGTGAATGTTGAGGATAATGAGTGGAAGGTGAGACTAAAGTGAACAAATTTAACTAAAATAAAGACTTATTTGAACAAATCACAAGCAATTATAATTAAAACAGTCCACGTAATATAAGTTGTTTCCACTTGTATACTCTATCATTATCAATTTAAACAGTATAAAAAAACAAAATTAAAGATTATTTAATAAAACAAGAACTAAATTAAACGCTAAAAAAGAATAATTAAATTAAACAAACCGAATCCAAAATAGTATTTAAACCTTAAAAAAAATCATTAGAATCCTGTATGCGTGGAAAATAGTATGATTGTATTATCGATATAAATAATATCTAGAGTATGTTATTGGGTGAATAAAATGGGGCTAGTATGCTGTACGGGTGGAAAATTCGAAGCAGTGGCTTTTAATTTTGGAAAGATGATTGATAATTTGTTATCATTCCCATCATAAGCAGAACAGTCGGGCCAATTTTTCTGAGAAATTAAGTTGATAATGTCGAAAAAGTGTTGAGAGAAAGAAAGGAAATGGCAAGTAATAAAATAAAAGTGTTTTTCCCTTGAACATGATTTCTGAATCCCAGCGAAGAATTGAAACATGTAGTGACTAAGACATAACCCAGGAGAGAAGGCAAATTAAGGTTGTATGCCCCATCTTCACGAGGTTAGTGGAGAAATAATAAAGTTTCATCTTTCCTTCCCTACACTGTACCCACACAACTCACTGCACCTTATTTAAGATTCTTGTCCCACTCCTATTTCTTCTTACACTACACCAAATCATTCATACCATTTTAATTCAATTTCTAGCATTCAATTCTTCCCCAGTTTTACACATGGATGATGTAAATACATTTACAACCTGTGGACCCAATTCCTATTCCTATTTTCTTCCCCAAATATTGCATGTTTCAACACCACACTCTCCCATGTAGATCAACAATAATTTCAATGCAAAACTTCAGAGTATGGTGAGGATAATTCTCCCAACATATAAAATTCACTTTTAAAGGAAATTTAATCATTTATTGTTGGAGTTTGAGCCAAGTGTTAGTTAATTGGGATATTGCATTTTAATATTTTGAGAGGTGTTATAGTTGCGATTGGGTAGTAACTGCGGTGACCAGAAAAAGCTTCACGAGATACTTGGGATTCTATTACATATTTTCAGCTTCCCTCTCTTAATTCTCACTACTCTCTCATTATTGGATTCTCTCCACACTTTTCTACCATCTTCCTAATATTGCATCACAAATTCAAATGTCAAAATCACAATTATCAATTCTATCTCAAACTCTTTTTCTCCACCTCCAAGTTTTGCAATTTCTTACAAACCTTATCCACCTATTTTATTATTTATTTACAATTTTAGTTTGATTGCACTTATAATTTTCAATCCTCGTTTAATTTTGTATTGTTTTAGTTTTTTTTTTCTCTTTGACTTTATAACTTTAAATATTATGAAGATACAACACATATTGATGTGTATGTGGCTGCCTTTTTATTGATTTTTTTTTAACTATTAAACTTAGTGTTGGCTTCTCATAGGTCATAGCCATTGCATTTATGATGTGAATTAGACACAATACACTTATCCAAATTCCATTTATGGTGACATTAAGTTAAGTTAAGTACATGCATTTGAAGGAGCTTAATTAGTAACTCTTGATCCTAATAAAATATAGATTGAAAAAGAAAGGAAACAAATTAAGCTTACTACTATAGTGTTAGCTTTGAGAATTGGAGAAGTTGATTATTTTGTTCCCTAGTACCATAAGAGTTGGCTTTTGCATGCAATGACAAAACTTTTAAATTCTCGCAGTTACTCTTATCCAAACCAAGAATGCTGCTGTATAGACAAAAGCCTAGGTTTCGCACCTTCTAATGAATTTCAGATTGCTCAAGAATTCTTCGTTTTTTGTTTTGTGTCAAATAATGTTCACGTGGTCACAGTCATGTCACACGAGCGAATAACTTATAAGTTTTTTTTAATGTCATAAGTTGAGTGTTTGCATTGGAGTTTCTTCAAATTATCTGCATAATAGTGGCTAAAAGTAATTCAGATGATGAGGGTAAACCATTCTTCCAAAATTTATCAAACATGTTGCAACATTACTAACAATCACTCTTAATGAAGAAGCAAACTTTCCCAAAATCACTTCTAAGATTTTCTTTCTTCCGTAAATCAGAATTAAAATTTGTATAAACTAATTATAAAAATATTTCAATTTTTTCAAATTTGAAATTGCGCTTAAGTGATTTTTAGCTTAACTGAAGCATTACCCATTTGTTTTAGGCTTTTATATTTTTCCAAATCAATTAATGTTTTAGAGTTTTAAAACAAAGTTAATTGATTTTTGTAATGCGAAGAATTAATTAGTTCCAGGTTCAGGATGAAATAATCACAGTCTCTACTTAAATTGATTTAATAAATTTTGATTAAAATGATGAATAAAAAGAGTGAGAGAGGGTTGGAGTTGGTTTCCACGTGGAGAAGGTGCAGAAGAGAAGCAGAAAGAGAAAGAGAAGAAAGAAAGAGGGTTAGTGGATATGTGGTGATTTGTTTCGCAGAGCTTCTTCTGCTGTAACGTTCCTTCTCTTAAACCAGCCATCGCAATCTCTCTCCAATGCCCTTTTCCTTCTGCAACCTCTTCCTCTTTTTCTCCATTCTCTCCCTTTAACTCCCTCTTCTTCTTTCTCACTTCATTTCTCTCGCAAACGCCAACAACAACAACAACAACAACCTTCCTCCACAACCACAAAACCAGCCATGATGTCCAGAATCAACACAGTTGGATGGATGGAGGAACGTGAAGACGACAACAACTCCGCTTCTTGGCCAAGAAACAAGCCCACCAACACCATCATCGCCACCGACACAACACCCACAACAAAGCCAACAACAACAACAACAACAGCATCAGCAGCTGCTTTCGTAGAAAACAACAATACCCGCGACGACTTAGCTTCTCTCTGCGCCTTCAAGCCCATGCTGGAGCTGGACGATGAATGGTACATCAGCAACCACCACCACCATAACAGCCACCACTCCCAAGACATCACCTTCTCCCCCACCTTCCCCGACTCCGACAACCTCCTCCTCCCCGCCGTCGACTCCTCCTCCTCCTGCTCCCCCTCCTCCTCCGTCTTCACCAACCTCGACCCTTCCTCCTCCCACCTCCACTACTTCCTCCCTCCCAAGGCCCCCACTCTATCGTCACTCCTCAACCCCTTCGACATCCCCTTTCTTGACCCTCAAGCTTCCTCATCCTTCCCGCTTCTTCCCTCTGCCCATTTCCCCTCCGACACGCCTCCTCAGACGGCCACCGCCACCGCCTTCGCCGGCTTCCACAGCCTCGAAGACGGGTCCTCGAAACCTCTCTTTCACCAGCGCTCCAAGATTCTGCGGCCCCTGGAGTCCCTGCCCCCCTCCGGGGCGGCACCCACGCTCTTTCAGAAGAGGGCGGCGCTGAGGAAGAACATGTCTGCCGGGGAAGGGAGTGAGAAGAAGAGGAAGGAGAGGGAGGAGGTGGTGGAGGATGTGAGTTTTGACGGGTCTGGGTTGAACTATGATTCTGATGATTTGACTGAGATTAATAACAACAGTGGTAGGGTGGATGAGGGTAGTGCTAAGAACGGTGGGAACAGTTCCAATGGCAACAGTAGCGTGACTGGGTTGGATCAGAAAGGGAAGAAAAAGGGAATGCCTGCTAAGAATTTGATGGCAGAACGACGGCGCAGGAAGAAGCTCAATGATAGACTCTACATGCTTAGGTCCGTTGTTCCTAAGATTAGCAAAGTAAGTTTCATTTCTTGTCTTTGATAAACAGGCTTAGTGAATCTGTGGGTTGTACTCTATGACATGGTGTTGCTTTTATAGATGGACAGGGCTTCAATTCTTGGGGATGCAATCGAGTATCTTAAGGAGCTTCTGCAAAGGATCAATGATCTTCATAACGAGTTGGAATCTACACCGCCTGGTTCTTCCCTCACCCCTTCCTCCAATTTCCATCCTTTGACGCCTACTCCTCCCACACTACCCAGTCGTATCAAAGAAGAATTGTGCCCCAGCTCATTGCCAAGCCCCAATGCTCAACCTGCTAGGGTAATCTTCTCTATGTTTTAAGATGCATTTTCATTGCTGTTAGTATGGTTTTATAGAACCTTTGCTTAATTCAATGCTTCGATTATACATAGGTTGAGGTTCGTTTACGCGAAGGAAGGGCTGTTAACATCCACATGTTTTGTGCCCGCAAGCCTGGTCTGTTGCTCTCAACCATGAGGGCTATGGACAACCTTGGATTAGACATTCAGCAGGCTGTTATCAGCTGCTTCAATGGTTTTGCTATGGACATTTTTCGAGCCGAGGTAAGAATTTTAGTTCATTTGAAGCTCAATTCCGGTTACAAACTTTTAATAGTTAACACTTGCACACTTTTAATAAATATACATGCTACTGCAATGACGCGTAAACTTTATATTGTGCTTATATCTGACAAATTGGTACCTTAGTTCTTATTTGGAAATACCCTAAACTTTAATGAATTTATTTTAACTGTCAAGATCCATTATAAAATGCTTGTCATATTCTAATGATTTCCACACCCATTAATGATGGCTTAGGTGTTGGAATGATATTGTAGTTTCTGCATCTTAAGAACAATATTTGCTCTGTAGTTGTCATTAAGGTTAAAGCAACTGTTCAAGTAAATGTTAATTAAAAGGCAGTAAATAGTTTTTTGCTTAGTAAATAGAATTATTTATATAAAAAGTTACGAGTTCTATTAAAGTGATGACTGTTGTTTAAAGGCTACATATCCCTCTCTTTCAGCAATGCAAAGAAGGTCAGGATGTCCATCCGGAACAGATCAAAGCAGTTCTCTTGGATTCAGCTGGCTATAGTGGCATGATGTAACTAGTTTTGGCATGAGAAGAACTAGTGACTGCCATTTCTCTGTCAATTTGGCAAGTTAATCAGTTTTTACTTTGAATGAATGGCAAGTTTTTACTTTGTAATGTCCAATATTCAAGTGTACGATACTAGCTAGCTCTGGTTTTAAGTTGAGGTAGAAAAAATTTTCACATGAATTTTACTCTCGCAGCGGCAGTTACTGCCTCGTACCTTTTCGCATGTTCGTGACCCACCCAAAGTAGATGATACTGAGTTCAATTAGTTCAGTGACATTTCTGAGGCGCGTTTAGACCATGTGCTTCGTATTTATATTTTGTCCAACCTATTGTGCTCTTTATACGCTTTTCAACAAGGGACAAAACTTTAAAGCAGCTTTCATTTTTGTGCTTCTTCCGCCCGATTAAGCATGGTCATCACACACTTATTGTATCTTTTCATTATATCTTTCCTTTTAAAACCAAAAAAGTAGTGGAGAAACTAAAGGAGAGAGAATCGAGCATCGACGTCAAAATTGGCAAAATTAAAGGTTTCGGTTGACTATCCACTAGACCACGATGAAAGGAAATCCATGGGTCTAATATGGTTGCTAATGCACTGACCCTGGAAATAATTTCCATTACTTATATGGACTTTTCAAGACAGTAATTGACCTACTGTTACAGGTAAAAGCTAATTGGCCTATTGGCACAGGAAACATCTAATTGACCTTGACACAGTTCTCATAAGCACTCTCTAATCATGTATACAAACAATACATAATTCGTTTCCACCAGTTACAAAGTGGCCTCAATGGAATATCAAGAATTTCCATCTCACAAATTATGATTAATAAGAATAGAAAGTAAAATGAAATAAAGTGGATAGCAACCATAAAAGCGCCCTTTGTATAAAATTTCATTACATTAACGGTTGTTCAGAGGATGGGAGAGAAACAACTATGTACAACAACTACTACAAGTGGGATTGGTCTAAAAAAGGCAAGGTGGATATCACCTCGCTCAAAACACAATTGATTACATCCTAAGAGATCGTATAACTGGGCAGACAATATACTACTAATTCCGGGATTTCAAAAATTGGACGGATACTCTTTCATGCCGTGCCATACCATCTATATATATATATATATTTGATTTCAAGCAGTCAGCCTCCATTATAATTCGTCTTGTTATGTTCTCCATCTGGATGGATGGGTTCATGACAATTTCATACTTTCCAGCCCGGAATCTGTGTGGACATGAGAATAAAACATTACACCATGAAATTCCACAAACTAAACTAGATTGAAAAAATTCATGTATGGTAACAATTACGTGGGCCAATTTTGATCTGGACATCTAAAATCATTGAATCCAATGTTAACTGGGATGGGAGGCAGAAATTAACCTGAAAGCTGCGAAACTCAATCTACTAATCATCACGCGTCAAGGCAATTTTCATAATTGAACTTTTGAAGCGGCAGACGTTTAACATCTTTTGCATCTGCACCTTCACTACCCGACAGGTTCTCTTCATTTTTCGAGCTCAGGGTACCAGGGCTCATTTTCTGGATCTCCTCCTTAGGGTAGATGTAAATTTTGCGAACCATGGCACAGAATTCCCTGAATCGAAAATATAGAATAATATAAATTCAGCCCCACAGTCAAGGAAAAGTGAAACATTTAAATAATAAGTTAACCAAGCATTTAGAATGAAAATACAGATCCTTACTGCCACGGATCATCGCCTACAAGCATCATATCACCCTCATTATCAGTATAGACAATAAGCCAATCTTTTTTAGTTGACAATAACTCTCCCTCAAATTCAAACAGCTGATCCAATTCAGCCACTAATTCATCATAGCCGGTGTACTTCGTAAGGTCCACTGACCTACCGAGTGCAATGCCCTTCTTGTGAACCTAAAACAAATAGCACGTGATTAATTATCCCCGATTTCTAGCTCTCATTTTTTATTCAAACTGTAAAGAATCTTACTTTAGTGCAACTCCTAGCGGAACTACTGAGGGGTTTAGCTTGACCATCTTTCGCATGCAGCTGAGAAGTCTGTAATGGTCTATCATGGTCATCAACAATTTGATCATCAGCAGTTTTTGAGCCCTTTGAGTGGTCTGACTTCTCATCATTTTCGGATGTTCTTTGTTGGTGTGGCGTAAGATGCATCTGACCAGTAGGTTCGTTCACATTTCTTTGCGATACAGAAGGCTCTGGTACAATAGGGCCACTGATAAGTGAGAAGCCAAATAGCTTACAGTCACCATCTTTTAACTTCACAGCCTCAAATGTTTTTGTTGACACTGGTTTTGACATAACTTCTCTTGAACAAGGACTTTGATATTGATTTAGGGGTGCAGATGGGGGTGGCATCAAGTTTCCATGTGAGTGCTCTACTTTATGACCATGCAGAGCAGGGTATTCACCAAATGCACTGTACCTCAAATTCCCTCGAGCTTGGTAAGTTGGATCACCACCATGTGCAGGACCTTTCGTATTAGAGTCCAATATATTCAATGAAAGACTGGAGGGCATTACAGGCCACGGCTGAGGCATGTGAAGTTTGCCTTCATGATCCGACGATTGCTTTCTAGTGGGATAAGCTACAGGGCTCATTTGATCCATCAAGGATGAATGAGAAGGATCCCCTCCGGCCCCAAAGCTTGAAAGAAGATCAGAATATGTTGGCTCGTTCCTCCCCATTGACATCCAGCTCTCCGTCCCATACCTCCTTGACGTAGAAGCATCAATCTTTTCATCATCTACTGCAGCAGGCGGCCAAACAACAGATTTCTCAGCAGCATCAGAGTCATTGCTTTCACCAAAATTGCCTCTCAAGGTCGAGAATTCTTGACCTTGCAAGACCCTTGGAAACCCATTTGCCGGTGAAGGGTCTACGCTTACTTTAGATGATGCTGCTAATCACCAAAAACATATCAGGACTCAACCACATTTTCTTTTTGCAATTCAAGAGAGCTTTTTTGTAAAAGAATCAAATAATCATACCTTCTCGAGTAAGGACAGATGAATCTGGAGATGAAGGAACTGCGTTAGACCGAGGCCTTTTAGTCCTGGGCATTGAAAGAGGATTTAGAGCCGGAGGCGCAAGAGCAGGCTCTATTTTCCATGGGGAAACTCTCTCAGGACGAGGGGTGTTAGATGTTTCATCCCATCTCACCTGAACAAGAGTAACAGGGTTATAACGAGCCTAGTTTTTAACAAGACAAAAAATGTAGCAAGAGGACTGGTGATACAACCTTGAGGCATCTCCATTTGGATTCTCTCCACCTGTTGGGATCAGAATCTTCAATTCCAACAATTGTACCAGTAAACCTACAATTTTAACAAGCCTTGTCAAGTATTAGGATTATATAAAAGTTAGTGCTATTGTGTCATTATAATACAGAATTACTGATGTTAGTTAATAGCTGCAGCTGTTAATTAGTTACAAATTTGATGTATAAATAACGTTGATGTATCTATTGGGTCTCGTATAAATAATATTGGTATCTCTCGATGATTAAGATTAATCAATGCATCATTTATTTTCCAGAATCAAGGGATTTCTTCGATTGGAGTTGAATATTTATATTACGAGGCAAGCAAAAAATCAGCAGCATATTCTATGACAATAAAATCAGAGATCAAGACAACACCAATCGCTCATACCTCTGCTCTGGAGCCTCTTCACCTTCAAATCTCATTTTGAACCGCATCCCGATGGTATAACTGTTTTTGAGAGACTCCATATATTGGTCATACGGAACAATAAATTCAGCGGGACTAGTCCTGCAAAATAATGACATTGTAAGTGCTGTGTCGGAAATGAATCAATTACAAAAACCCTCAACATGCCGTCGGCCCACAAGCGCTAGGAGGTCAGACTAAAACCACCATATCAGTTTCAACATAGTTTTAGGAATAATTTACAAACCTAGGCTTGTAATAGACAGTGAAGATTGTCCCCGTCAAGATGGCATGCCAAGCAGTTGCAAGGACCCCAAGATGCATGCTGTGACTTGAGATCACTGAGGATGGAACATTACCCTGTTGTCTCATTGCTCGCCTGACACCAACTCGAAGTTCCCCGTTTTCACCTCTGCAAAATCCCCAAATTAGTTCCCTTCCAGAGTAAAATAACCAGAACAATCTGAAACCCTAATTCAGGGTAGAACAAACCTAAGAAATATAAACGCATCCCCAGCGACAAGCCTTTTGGAGCTAACAAAAACACTCCAACCACTCTGAAGCAAGTGTCTACGGGGCTGACCTGAAATTCACCCGACCCATCAGTAACAATCGATAGACACGACAGAATATAACAACAAAGGTACTACGTAACGATGAGAGAGTAATTACCCCGAAAGATATGTTTAAATCGCCATTCGTTTCCATGAAGATCCTTAGCTGCCAATTCCTGAGTGGGTGGCTGCTTCGACATATCCTGTCAATAAACACGCCACTCATCCAGCGTCAGCCAGCATGTAATGACACGCTTGAACCAAGTACGAGGAGGAGGAGAAAAAAGGGCAAGAAACCAAACCAGAGGGGGAAGGCATTCATCAGCATGCCGTCTCAGCACGGAAAAGCCACCATGGGTACTGGTGTCGGACGCTGTCAGGGTTTTACAGAAAGAATGAACGTGAAACCGCGGAGGCGGAGGCGGTGGCGGTTCTTTCTCCACGTCATTCTCATTTTGCTATCATCCCCACCACAAAAAAAAAAATAAAAAATCATAAGCATAACATTCTCACCCAATTACTCACTCTCTATTACAAACAAGCTATTGAGATGAGGAAACTCACATTTGGCTCCGGAAGCAAGGTGACCTGAGCGAACACCTCATCCGTGTCGGGCTCGGCCTGAAAAACCACTGACTTTTTTTAGGATTGCTTTGTTCTAAAGCATGGGAATTTTTAATAGCGAAAAAGTGTCACAGATCGAACAACACTACCTTCAGCTGCACGTTGATGACCCGACAAAGGATCTTGGGTGGGAGATCGTAAACCGGCATGTGCTGGTCCGCCACCTGATTCGTCGACGCCTCAACCTAGTTCACACCCAAACAAAATATAAGCACAACACTCAAAAGAACTAAAACAAAACCAAAACCAAACCCATCTCACTCCAATCCACCAACAACGCCACAATTTTACTCCCAAAAAGGCAACAAGCGAAGCTCGTCTCAAATCTGAGCTATGACTCCAAAAAGGAAACCATATTGTCAAACATAAACAAACCAAGACGAGTTCGAGTAAAGAATGAACAAATTAACTAATTAGTTAATTGAATTACCTGCTCGATATGTCCCTGAGGAAAATAAAACACGCGCTCTCCTTCGCGCGGCACGGTCACGAGAGGACCGGCACACGCGTGCCACAGTTCCCTGAAAAGTGCAGCTTCTGCGTCTAACAAAAAGAAAAAGAAAACGATTACAACTTTCACTCCACAGAAGGAACCAACCTACGCCACGTTCGGAGCTGTCTCCCTACCTTTGGCCGTGGCCGGCGCCTGAGCCTCCACAGCTCCGCCGTCGATATGGTTCGAGCAATTTCCCTTCATCGTCACCTCGGATGATGCCATTTCCACAGACCTCACCACAGATCTCTCATCCGCAACACTCCTGGCGTAATCGTTCAGGGCCTTGGCAGGAAGAAACACAGAGATAAACCCAAATTCACTCAACAAGTTAACCTCGAAGCTGAGAGGTAAGAGAAGTGGTGGGTGAACAAACACTTGAGCAGTTATTGCAGGCGAAATTCCAAAATCTTGGTGCTCCGACCAAGAAGAAGAAGAAGATGACGAAGAAGCGTATGTTGTGTTGTGTGTGGCTTTTGGGATGTGGGGTTGAGACTTAACCAGAGTGGTCAAAACAGCGTGCAATGATTTCAACCGCGGTCAATCCCTTAACCAATCTGTGAGGAGGGTACCGGCATTTGGCAGTAAGTGTGGGCCCGTGACCGGACATAGGGGGTAAAGAGGATCCATAAATAAAGGCGGCTGGGGACAGAGAAGGGTATGGACGGCGTTAACGCGGTGTCGAGAGGGGATTGGATTGGCATGTAACGGCGTGTGTCGTGACGGTCGCTGGAAAGTTGTTCTGTTTTTATTGGGAAATGGCTTTGTCGTGCTATTAACGGGCAGCGCTTGATGGATGGATGCATAGATGGACGGAGTCGATTGGAATTGAATTGGATGCAAGCAAACAGCATTTGCATTTGCATCCCACACTCACACACTGCGCATCTTAACTACTTTTTTTTTTTTGTTTTCTTTTTTCTTTAATTCACATCTCGTCTTAATATCTCTTCTTCTCGAGATATCTCGTCGAGATGGAAAAATGTGTACCAATGGGAAACATTTGAAGACGCCCAAGTATGGAATGCAAGTAACAACTTCACCAAATTCCACCTTATTTAAATCTTTTTATTAAATGTTCTGTCAGACCACCAAATTTTTCCTACACTTCTAATCCAACACTTCAACTCTTTCTTTTTTCTTTCTATATAGATAGGAATTTTATTTTATGTCTATAAAACACACTCCATCTTCCTACGAACATATTCTTAAATAAATTACAACTTAATTATTTATAAGTAAATCAAGAAAAAAAAAACTAACTAGAGATGGTAATTTATAATTATATGTTTTACATTTAGTATTTATTTGACATAGACATAGAAACCCCATCCTCATGGGCCACCTCTCCCCTTATTCATTTCTATCTCTCATCTCAAGGTCAATTTTTCCTTGTCCCCATTACCTGAGTCCCCTAGCACGGATCTCACTTGTAAAAACAATAATAAATTAACTATTAATTCTTTTTTTCAATAAATGTTTTAATAAATTCAAGCTTTATAGTCAGTTTAAATAATAAAATAGTTGTCAGAAAGAGAAAGCTAAAGTTTACCAATATGTTATTCATTAAGCAAAGAAATTAATATCCCATATGTGTGTAAATATATTTTGAAACTAGGAGTATTTTCTTTTAAGAGTGTTTCTCTTTTTTCAAATATTTAAGGCACTGCACAGACAGAAAAATACGATCTTCAAATATAGTTTGAAAACTTTCTATATTTTCTAATGTAAGCAGTACTTATGAATTATGATAATCCTTGATTCATATTATTAAGATTAAAATAGGGCAAATTTACCAAAAATAATTGTTGGAGGAAAATAACAGTGAGAAAATTTGAATAATGTGGATCACATCCTCTCGATTATTGGATCCTTGACTGCAAAAGGGGATGGGTTTCAGTACATTTGTTCTCACTTTATGGTTGTCACGTTTGCTCCACGCATAGAATAACCTTTCAGATATATTTTAGTATTATAGTATCACCAATGATGTTTCATTAAACATATATTAATTTATCATAGTAATCTAACAACAACAATGTATATATAATTAAAGTAACTCCGATAATATAAAAAATCTGGAATTAGACAAAAAGTTTTGTATACCAGTTGAGCATCATTAATATTTACGTATTCACTCTGTATGACAAATACTTATACACAGGTGGCCATGCCATAATGTTGCATGTGCTAGCAATAAAAACTTCAATGAATTTTTCTATGAAGGACAAATCTTATTCACTTATTAATTTTCTCCCACACAAAATTGAATAAAAATATGGGATTAGAGTTGCCATAATAGATTCTTTCTTTAACTAAATACATAAAATAATCAGTTAATTATGGATATATTAAAACATTAATATTATTCTCTTATCAACAATTCACATGATATTTTATATTTTTTTCATCCTATTGCTTGTTGTAGTGTAAAATACTTACGTGATTGAAAATCATTCTCATTATGTTAAACATTCAAGATTACAAAAAATTTAAAAAATATTTATAATTTAGACATAGATTACTTCACTCTCCACAAGTTATTAGTTATGAGAATAAATTTTAAAGTAATGAAAGATAAAAAAAAAATGTATAAATAAGTTATAAATGTTTCATTTTTATTTCATTATGACTAAGTTATAAGTGTTTTGATATAATATTATTATAAATGTTGATAACCAAATAATTAATTTAAGTCAATTAAATTCTTGATTTATGTAAATAGTTTTTTATCAAAATTTTATTATACTTTTTAACATATATTTATATCTACTCAAATATTTATATATATATATATATATATATATATATATATTATAAAAGAATAAAAGTATGAAAAACACATAATAAGATGAACAAATTTGTAAAAATATCTTATATAATCAATTATACTTTTTACATTGTGAACGTAAATATTAATAAAAAATTTAAAAACATAATTTGTTATAAGAAAAGTAATCACTTAGGTTTCATTAATATTTAGATTTACATAGTTTACATAATAGTATAACTTATAGACATTTATAATTTTTTTATGATTTAATTTTTCATATTTTAATAATATATTAAAGAATACTAAATAATATATAAAATAAAATTGATTTAAATATTTTATAAATTAATTTATTTATATATTTTTATTTTGAAAATAATTTTTATTTACAAAAATTTCATAATAATTTTAATTTTAATTTAAAAGTTATTTTAATTCTAATTCAAATTTGTAGAGGTTTTTGATAAATTATTCTTTAAATATATTAATATAGAAAAAAATATTTCATTACATATAAAATCAAATGCAAATTTTTCCTAATTTTTATCTCAATTCAAATAACATCACTTCTCACTCTCTTTTTTTTTTCAATCTCTCAAATTTATACTTTGTACAAATAAATTAAAAAAAAAACATTTTAATTTTACTTTTTTTTTTAATATTTTAAATTTAAAATTTAAAAAAAAAAAAAAAAAAAACACATATGTTATTTTGAGATGAAATATTATTAGTATAGGTTTAGACTTTGGGTACAAAAACTTGGTCGAATTCTAGAAGGATTCAAACTCTTCATGTTATCTTCCAGTTAATTGTAATATTTAATTATTTTTATTATTTGTGTTTAGATAGGTGAAGAATGTAATAGTGATTATGATGGAAATAAATAATATTCAGCTGCATAAGGTTAATAATGTCAAAATTATAAACCTTTGAAGAAAGGAACTTAGCAACCACATGTGACTTTTCACACTCTTAAGTTGTCTTTATATAATTGTTTTTTTTAGTTAAGTTTTCTTGTAAAGTCATTTACACTAATAACAAATTTTCAGTTTCACATTTCTTCTCACTTCTCGCTTGCATGCATCCTTTGTTGTTTCATTCCTTTCTTCCTTCTTGGTTCACTTATTATTTTGTCTGTATCATGATTGGGAGTCTGCTAACATTGTTGTTGCTGCTCAAAGTTACTTGTATATTCACCCCAACAGAATCATGTTGGTATGATGAAAATAACATGTCTTAAAAAGTCTCACATTGTCTAGGATAACCAAGGAGGTAGGTGTTAGTGACTATATAATGGACTCTAAGTCCATAAAGTTCCTTGCCCCGAGTCAAAGAAACTTCAAGCTTGTATTTGACTCTTCTTTCTTCTTCTCATTTCTTATACTCTTGTCATAAGAGCGTTGTGTGAGATTTAGATTAAATTATTGCTTTGGAGAGTGTGGATGTACTCGGGGTCAAAGGGCATGAGAGAGTTTTATATGTGTTTCGTTGTGTTTATTTTATTTCTCTATTAATAGGGTGATTCTTGGGAAAAAAACGGTAATGTTCTTAATTGATGATGCATTTTTTCCAACAATGGTATTAGAGTTATGGTTCAGTAGGATTTTTTTCTTAGTATGCTCTGTGGTTGCAACATAGTTTGATCTTCCACATCAGAAAAGATCAATTCCTTGTTGTTGGAGAATCATCATTGGTTGTTGAAGTTGTAATGAGAAATTTGATGGAAGGATCATTGTCAGTGTTGTGTTGATGCGGTGAATTTGCAGCTGGGTTTGTGGAGGTGCAAGGACTGAGTCGTGTTAGATCTACAGTGAAGTTCGCGTGTGGCGAGATACTCCTGGATCTGCGAAGGACGTCACAATTGGTGCTTGCATGGTCCGATGAGTGATGTGCGACGGAGATCTTATATGTGTGAGTCACAGTTTGCAGCATGTGCGTGGAGGAAGTGCTATGCGGTTTACAGATTTGCTTCGATGAAAGTCAATAGTGGTTCTACGTCAGCAGGCGTTATGTCAACAAGTGTTGTGTCTCCAAAGAGGGAGTTAAATGGCACGGTGGTTGCGAAGTACAAATGTTCGATCTGTGGCTTTTCACAAGGTTCAGTGGTTTTGCACCGTGGGTTGCGACATGGTTCCGACGAAGGGTGTATGGTGTTTATGCGCAAGCATTGGCTAATATTTATGCAAGATGTATGGTTATTATACATGGGCATTGGTTAGCATTGATGTAAAGTGCATGAAAATTCTTGGGATGACTTAATTCGAAGCGAAAATTCTTGGAATGGTTTAATTCCAAGTGCAAATTCTTGGAATGGTTTAATTCCAAGTGCAAATTCTTGGGATGATTTAATTCCAAGTGAAAATTATTAGGATAGTTTGATTCTAAGTGGAAATTCTTGGGATGGTTTGATTCCTAGTGAAAATTCTTCGAATGGTTTAATTCCAAGTGGAAATTCTTGGGATGGTTTGATTCCAAGTGGAAATTCTTGGGATAGTTTGATTCCAAGTGGAAATTCTCAGGACGACTTAATTCCAAGTGATACTCCATATGGTGGAGTATGATTGCTGGTATAGGCAATGAAGATGTGTTTATTTTAATTAGGATGGAGAATGTTGGGCGTATGAAAATAACATATCTTGAAAAGTCTCACATCGCCTAGGATAATCAAGGAGGTGAATTTTAGTGACTATATAATGAACTCTAAGTCCATGATGTTCCTTGTCCCGAGTCAAAGAAAAAGCTTGTATTTAACTCTTATTTCTTATTATTTCTTATACTCTTGTCATAAGAGTGTTGTATGCAGTTTAGGTTAAATTATTGCTTTGGAGAGTGTTGGTGTACTCGGGGTCAAAGGGCATGGGAGAGTTGTCTATGTGTTTCCTTGTGTTTATTTTATTTCTCTATTAATAAAGTGATTCTCATGGGTTTTTCCCAACAAATCCAAAAACCTCATTAGTTTCTCATGTTCTTGACATTAAAAAACTACCACTCATGGAGTAGATCATGGTGACAGTCTTAAGCTAAAAGAATAAATTGGATATTATAGATGGAACTATTGTGGAGCTGATGAAGAAAGTTCCTTCCTATCAAACATGGAAATGATGCAACACATGGTTGTTTCTTAGCTTGTCCACTTCGTTTCCCCATCAATCCAACAATTTTTTTTTTGGATGGATAAAGCTTCAAAGATCTAGGCCGACCTTAAATCTAGATACTTTAAAGGAGATCTCATACGTATCTTAAACTTGTAAATGGAAGTTTCCTTTGTGAAGCAATGAGATCTCACTATGACAGACTGTTTTACCAAATTGAGGATCATTTGGGACGAACTTGATAAATATAGGCCTGACCTTGTTTGTGGATGTGATCTAAGTGCACTTATGGGATAATTTTGTTGATTACTAAAAGAAAAGGTGAAGATCATGTAATGCAGTTTCTTAGAGGCCTTAATGAGTAGTATAATAATGTTAAATCTCATGTTCTGTTGGTAAACCCCATTCCCCTTATTAGCAAGATTTTCTCCTATGTTTCCCAACAAGAAAGGCAAATTATGAGGAATATTTTGATTAATAAGCCAAATATAAAGATCAATGTTGCAAGCACTCAACTAAACTACAACTATTATGGAAAGACAATACATATTGAGTCAACATGCTATACAGAGAATGGTTTCCCTAAAAACCATGACAACAAAGGTTCAAAGAATCCCAGTAGAAATTTTTGCACCCATTATGGCCATAATGGCCATACAATGGATGTTTGTTATAGGAAACATGGATTTCCTCCTGGGCACCAACTGTATGGTGGAAAGAGCAATTCTATCAGAGACATAGAGATTAAACAAGATTCAAAACAAGATGATACTACGGGAGAGCAAGACATGCATTTGACATATCAACGGTATCAAGCTTGGATGACCTTACTTCGTTCTAAAGAAAGCAACAATTCTGATACATAAGTTAACTACATCAATACCGTGACTTCAGATTTATCACAGCAAGGTAAAATTTTCATTAATTATTGTAGTCATATGGGTTGATATCGCTTAAGTAATGGACTATTATATATTGTACTCATTTTGTGCATAACTCAATATCAATAAAGCATTAGCAAATATGCTCAACTAATCGAGTACACAACTCAAGCAATGGTTTGTGGCTTGAGTTAGAGAGATGTCAACATAAATTTCTCTCCTTTAGACTGAGTGATGCTTAAGCAATGAGAGGTTGTTAAAGCATATATGGATGATGGTGGTGCATGAGGTTTTGTAATGTGTGAAACAATGCAATTATGTGTTAATGTGATCTTTCAAGACTTGATGGAATGAAATAATGAAATTAGTGATTATGGAACTGGTTGTGTGATATAACAAAAAGTATTTCTCAAACATTAGATGAGCAATTAAGCGAGTAAAAGGCAAAACCAGCTCTTCCATTAAGAGTTATATAATTTGTGAGGCCTCTCAAGTGATGAAGTTTTTCTTAGTTCATGGAGGCGAGATAGATCAAGTGAAAGGAATTTTCTTAAACTACACATACACTAGTGCAGAATTGCATTTTTACCTCGCCTTATAGGCCTCGGTTAGCAAGGAACCGAAGCATATAACGGCGCGGTGGCATTTTTGCAATTTTAGGCAACTTTTATGCCTCGATTCAAGAAAAACCCGAGGCCAAAAAGGGTTATAGGCTTCAGTTAAAAAAAAATCGGTGCCAAAAGGGGTTATCGGCTTCGGTTCAAAAAAAACCGGTGCCAAAAGGTGCTTATATGCTTCTGTTGAACAGACCCGAAGCCAAAAGGTTACGTCTTTGGCCTCGGGTGGCACTGAACCGGGGCCAAATAGTTTAATTAGGGCACAAAAACGCGAACCCCTCTACTTCTTCCTCGCGCGCCGCTGCATCTTCTCCATCTTCTTCCTCGCGCGCACAGAACCATATGGGAACCCTAAACCCTAGCCACGGTGAAACTCTACTGCGAACGCGAACCACCACTGCGACGCGAAAACAGGGCACCAGATCTGCAACGCAGCGACGCGATCCACCATGGCAGCACCTTTCGCGAGATCGCCATTGCGCTTCACTAGAGGAACCACCGTCGAGATCTCCGCCGCTGCAGAAAGCCACCGTCACCAAACCTGTCTTCTCGTCGTTCGTCGCAGCGGCGCCGATGATGGCTTGTAGTGGTGGTTCGCGTTCATCGCCGCGACAATGGTGGTTCGTCGATGGGGGATTCTGGTTCGCGTTCATTTCTGGGATGAGGGTTCTGATCTAGTTCGCGTTCTGGTTCGCGTTCGCGTTCTGATTCTGGTGTTGCAGGGATGAAAGGATTCTGGTTCTAGTCCGACGTTAGCTGGCTTTCAGATCTGTGCCGCAAAAACTTTAATTAAAAAAAATATTTTTATCTTATGGCTTCGGTTCTCATGGACCCGGGGCAGAAAAGGGACTTTATGGCTTCGGGTAACAATCGAGGCCAAAAGGTACATGCCTCGGTTCCAGACCCGAGGCAAAATGAGAAAAATAACCGGGGCAAAAAACTCTTACTGCTGGTGATACCTAATGGTGACAATGATGTTGACGATATATTTATACATGTGATTGGTGTGTTGAAATGTGTGTGGTATGGTTTGTCAATGAAGATGAAAAGATGCATGCATGAATGTATAATGTATATTTGGTTGTATGTGTTAACAGTCCAATATGAATTGGAAGTTCCACATTGGATAAAAAAATAGTAAAATGACTAGTATATAAGTAGAAGGAAACATAAACCAGTCTTGAGGTTTTTGGATTATAAGTGGTGTCTTTTATGTTAGACAATGCCATATGTTATTTTCAGTGTTACATTGTCATCTTTAAACGATGTCAACATCAATTTAATAAAAAAACCAAACTTCTTTTTTAATAAATATAAAACTAGATTAAGCCAAAGTTAAATTAAAAAACATTGAATAACTCTAACAAATATTAAGACAAAAAGATACATTAAACCATAATATTATACCTTTTTATTTTTCCCATACCAACAGTTGTGAAAATGTAATAATCAATAGCAGATCTTTATGGGGCAAGGCTCTATGGTCCCCCAAATTTTTTGAATTTTTTTAAATATGTATATAGAAAATTTTTAATATTTTTTGAAATTTTAATTATATGTATGTAGTATATATTAAGAATGGATGAAATTAAAGTAGGTATTTTTTTATTTGTTTAATAAAGTCCAAAATTTAATTTTAACAAATGATAAATTTTAAAATCAAATATATTAAAGAATAAAAATATTTATTAAGATTTTTTTTACATTGTCTTTTGAGTTTCTCACCTATTGTACTCATGTCCCACTCTCACCTTGTTTTCTTTTGGTTTCTAAAGAAAAAATAAGTTAGACATAAACTCTCTATTTTTTTTTTCTTTCATTTTTTCATTTGTTGTCTTCCATTAAAGAAAATAGGCAACTCAGTTTTATCTCACTTGATAGGATAGTGAAATATGACTTTAATAGTTAACATTATTTTTTTTTATCTCACGAGTCTTTTTATATTCATTCTTTATGAATATATGAAAAAAATAATATATTATATATCGTTTATTTTTTTTATTAAAAGTAATATACTATGTATCGTTTATTTTTTTTATTAGATTATGATAAATTTATTTTTAATCTTAATTTAAAAAAAAAAAGTTATATTGATGAACAGTCAAATAATATATTCAATTTTTAAAAGTAAGATGAATTTTTAGTTATGATTCAATTATCGATGAGTTCAAAAATATTTTAGAAAAAAATACATTTTTATACATGTGTGATTGTAGATATATTTATAATAAATTATGTATTAATATTGATTGTATGGAGATGCTAATCCGTGTGGGACATTGGTTAAGAAATAACTAATGATACTTGATTTCATTATTTTTACATTGAAAATTGAAATAATAAACTCTATTAATGAACTATATTATAAATTCATATAACATGTTTTATAAAGATAAAAATACCTTTTGAATTTCTAAGCAATATCTCTCTGATACAAAAAATAAACATTTTGGAATTTCTATAGTCTTTGCTAAAAAGTAAGAAAAAAAATATCTAGTTGACACTTGAACAATCTCTCTTGTGAAAGCTTGAAAAAGGTTTGAAAGATAGGTCTTTAATTTTTACAAAAAGAAAAAATCTCTTTAAAATTTCTAGCAACCTTAAAATATACTTATTTTATCATTTAATTCATATATATTTTTTAAAATTTTGTAGATGTTTAACAATATTTTTTATTGACTTTTCTATTAATTTAAATTTTTTTATGTTTAATTATATTTTAATTTTTAACAACATCAGAACATAATTATTTTATTAAACATAAATTTAAAATACTTATAGATATTTTTGTCCTCAAAATAAAATAAATATACATTAATAATTATTAGATTAAAATTATTTTATTATCACAATTAATTATGAAATTTTATAACTTTTATATATATTAATTATTCTTAATCACAATCGTTAACCTAACCATTATTATATTAATAACAATAATTAAATATATAAATTTTAAATATATTATTCATCAAAATAATAAATTTAAATATATTATTACATTGAGATAGTCTAATTGGACCCACCACTGCAAAATCAAAACAAACTAATATAAATATTCAAGAAGTTGTATATATATCAGGTTTCATTATACTTTTTATATCTCTGCTGTAATTATTTGCACTATCACTTTTAATAGTATTTTTAATTTTACTTGTAGTAATTGAGTCTGTTTTATCATTTTTATCTTAGCTACAAATTTTGAATTTTTATTTTTTTCCTTGGACTTTTTATATACGAAATTCATTAATTGACTTTAAATACTCTTAATCGAAATTGACAACTAAAAGGCCACCTTTCAAAAAAAAATAAAAATAAAAAAAGATGACATTTTAAAACCTTAATCTCAAATGTTACATTTTTTTTTATAAAAATGTAATTGAATGCTTAACTTCTAAACCTTTTAATTTATTATGTAAAATCCCCAAATTAATCTCTAATTTTCTAAGTGAAAATATTTGATAGATTTATATAAAAAGAAATGATTAAAACACTAAATTTTAAAATTAAAAATTAAGAAAGTGAGTTAAGAAAAAAAAAAAAACTGAAAGACCGTAGATTAGTAATTAGTAATTACTAATTAGTAGTTTGGTAATCCCCATCAACATGGACCCTTTTTTCAACAAAAGTTAAATTGAGAGTATGTGAGTTTATGCTAACAATGAACGAACCGTACTCGTAATTAATGATATTTAAAATCGTACCAAATCATCTTAATAAATCATTTAATTAATCCGAGAAAAATTGAAAACAGATAAATTAAAAATAAAAAAAACTCAATTTTGTTTGATTTGACTTGGTTTTTATTCTTATTATGATAACTTTATATTAATTATTATTTTTATAGTTCATAGTTAAACCCACAGTTATTTTATGTAGCTCTCAACTTAAGATACTTGACCAAGAATGAGTTGTGATGTATTTCCTTTTACATCGTATGTATTTTCTACAAGATGTTTGTTATGCTTTTTTATTGATTATTATGTGAAACTAGTCCGTTAGTTTTACCAACTTAAAAATATTTTATAAATCATATAAAAATAAAATAAATAATTAAAAAAAAATTATCAAATCAATCCACATCATATATTATTGTTATTTGATTTAGGTTGATAAGGTATTCAAGTCAAACCAAGTTATATATTATTTTATGATTAGTTTGAATATTTTTTTATTCAAAAACTAAATCAAACACATCTAAATTGATTATAACTTAATTAATTATATTTTTTTATTTATGTATTATGTAAGATTATATTCTCATTCTTCATTTATATATATATATATATATATATATATATATATATTATTTCTCTAAATTATTGTTGTTGTGTCTTATCTTTACTTTCATTTGTTTAAATTTCATCTCTTTTAAAATCTAATTATACCTTATAATAGTCAAAGAACTAAGAATCATTACCGGCCAATTAATTTTTCGATCAAAGCTTCTAAATGAATGATTTTCTTGTTTGAGTTGGAAGCTTCTTAAGAATAAGAAGTTTCAAGTACGGAAAACTATTTAGTTGATTTTAGTTGATAAATTTGATTTCAATATAAAACTTTTAGTATAATAATCTTATGTTGCATGTTGAATATGAAGTTATTGGGTTACATGTGATTCTAAAGCTCTTCAAGTGCATGTAAGTCTGAAGTTCTTCAACTACATTTTGAGTTTGAAGTTCTTTCGTTGCATGTAAGTCTAAAACTCTCTAGTTGCATGTGTGTCTAAAGCTCTTTAGCTATGTTCTGGGTATAGTTTTATTTAGTTGGATGTTGAGTTTGAAGTTCTTTTGTTGCATGTAATCTTGAAACTTTTCAGTTGAATGTCAGTCTAAAGCCTTTTTGTCGCATGTAAGTTTAAAACTCTTCAGCTACATATGAGTTTGAAGCTCTTCAACTACATGTTGAGTATGATGTTCTTCAACTGCATGTTGAGTCTTAAGTTCTTTTGTTGCATGTAAGTTTGAAACTCTTTAGCTGCATGTTGAGTTTGAAGTTCTTTTGTTGCATGTGAGCCTAAAGCTCTTCAACTACATGTGAGTCTGAAGCTCTTCAGCTACACGTGAGTCTGAAGCTCTTCAGCAACATGTGAGTCTAAAGCTCTTTAGTTGCATTTTGAATGTAGACTTCTTTTGTAGCATGTAAGTCTAAAGTTTCAGCTATATGTGACATTTAAGATCTTCAAATGTAAATTGAGTTTGAAGTTCTTTTATTACATGTGAGTTTAAAATTCTTTAGTTGCATGTTGAGTCTAAAGTTCTTTAGTTAAAATGGGGTAGTTTCATTTTTAGAGTTGTCTTAATTTTGGTGTAGGAGGTTGCTATGAGATTAGCAAGTGTACCAAATCGTACAAGTAATAAAGTAAAAAATCCAAGTGTCATTTCCCAATAGACTTATGAAACACTTGACAACTCTTACAATTCATAACTCAATTAAACAATAAATTTCACAAAAACAAAAAATAAAACTCTTTTTGTATTTTTATCAAATATATGGTGTGCAACAATATATGATAAAGACTTCACTAGGATTAAGTTTAATGATCCAATTCAAAGCAAAAACTCCAAACAATATTCTTCTAATTCCTACTTTAGCATTCACCCCTTATATAACAAGCCCTAATGTCTTAGCGACAAGTCTAAACTTGAATAAAAACCCTAATGTCTTAGTGACAATTCTAAACTTGAATAAAAACCCTAATGTCTTAGCATTTTTTATTTTAAGTTCATATTAATTATCAAAATTTTGATGGTATGAATGACCAATGATGTACTTTATGTATAAATGCACAATCAATTAGTTGTCTACTCTAGTCTAGGTTCTAATATCATGTCCAATAATTAGAGACTCACAAATATGCAATCAATAATTATCATGCTGTTAAAACAATGATACAACATAAGAGTGATGGAAAAATAATTATATTGAATAGTAAAATTCACAAAGAGTTAAGAATACATTACACCTAACTCCCATAAACAAGGGAGTTACCTACTCCTTAACATTATGAATATTAGAATAATGATGAAGATAAATGCCTCTAGCCTTCAAAATTTACATATACCTTTTTTCTCTCCCTCCCACAAAGGGCCCCTAAAGGGGTTTCTTTTCTACCTGACAGGTTGTTGTTTTTTACCTCTGTCAAGCCCATTATTTATAGATTTTTAAAATTGCACTGATCCTGCAGCTTTATACTTGATTTTGTAATTGAATATTCTGAATATATATATTTTAGTCTTCGAAGATTCCATATATTTGATATATTCTTCAAATATTCTAATTTATCATTGAAGTAACCAACTCAATGGATAACTGATTTTGTTGATATATTCTTTTAATATTCAATAATTTCCACTGATTTTGTTCATAATCTTCTTAAATCTTTGGGGTTTTCACTAATCTACAAAAGATAAGCCAAATATTTATCTTTTCCAAATTTATTAAATAAAACCTGAAATATCTGAAAAGATGATAATAAAATAACAATAAAAGATAAAATAAATAAAAAATAAAATATGATAATACCAATTATCAGAGGCATTATTTGTGTCGCTCAAGTGAGTGATATCGTTTAATACTCTTGCTTGAAGAAATTTGAAGCACTTAAATAGAGATATCGTCTAAGTCACTTTAGGGAGTGTATCATTTGATACTCTTGCTCAAAGAACTAAAAAACACTCAATTAGAGATGTCACTTGAGTCACTTTGCATCATCTTATACTCTCACTCAATGAAATTATAAGGGCTTAAGTAGAGGTATCATGTGAGTCACTTTAGTGAGTGTATCATTTAACACTCTTACTCAACGAAATCAGAAGTCCTTAAGCGAAGATATCGCTCGAGTCAATTAAATGAATGTACAATTTGATACTTTCACTCAATGAAATCATAAACATTTACTCGAAGATACCATCCAAGTCACTTCAATGAGTGTAACATCTAATATTTTCTCTTAGAAAAATAAAAAATTGCTTAAGCGAAAATATCAAATGAGCCACTCTAGTGAGCATTTCATTTGATACTTTCATTTTTCAAAATCGAAAACACTTAAACAAAGTTATCATTTGAATCACTTTATTGAGGATGTCATCTAATACTTAAACTCAACAAAATCATAAGTGCTTAAGTAGAGATATTATCTGAGTCACTCCAGCAAGTGTATCATTTGATATTATTGCTCAAGAAATAAAAAATGCTTAAGCAAATGCATCATTTAAGTCAATTAAGTGAGTGTATCTTCTTACGCTCCGTTTAATAAAACTATTTTTGCTAATCAAATATGATTTGAATTTATTAAGTGTATCAAGTGAATTTCCTAACTTTTATGAATATGATTGTTATGCATATATATATATATATATATATATATATATATATATATATAGTATTAAATGACATGCTGATAGGATTTATTGTCTTATTTATACTGAATTATGTCGTATATATGTAATGTGAATGTGAATGACATGTTTATATATAATGTGTGAATTTAGGTCACAAATCTATATGAGAAGCTGAAGATATGTTTATTGTCCATTTAACACACCATGGTTCCTAGTTTTGAATGCATAACTTACCTTGTACCATGGAACCAAAGTATATGATGTTTATATGAGACATATGTTATTATCTTCTTAGGCTTGCTTAATATGTGTCTTTCAAAAGACATTACTATATATTTCTTGGTGTATATTCTTCATATGTATATCCATGTATGGTTTGTATATTTGTATGTATCTTTTTACTAATATGTTATTGAACTACTATGACAAATTATTAAATATGTGAATTGATTAAAGGGGGAAACTTTAGTCGTCGCCAACTCCTATTCATTGGTGGCTTGTAGAGGTGAAGGCTTTGCGTGTGAAGAGTTAATCGTGCATCATGTGGAATGTTCGTTTGTGATTGTATATTGAATGTGGTTGGGTCTTCCACTTGGTGAGGCATATGTATGACTTCTTTTTTGGGTGTTTCATATTCTTTTGGATTGCTTACAAGATCAAGATCACAAAAAATCATCTTTCTCTAAATCTTCTTCAAATGTATGGGCACAAAAATGTACATTTGTCGAGGTCCTTAATAATGTGTGTGATATTTCTTTGTTCCAATTATCTTCTTCTTGTATAAAGTTTATATGGTCTCTATGAAAATTTTTGAAAAAGTTTATCTTGCTAGTTTGGAGCAGTGCAAAAACCATTTGTATGGGCATATTTTGATAACAAAGACCTTTGTAAAAAATTTGTTGTGGCTTAGAAGCATTTGGGTCAATGGATGGAAATTCCACTTGGTAAAGGGTTCTATGAATTTACCTTTTCCTCTTTAGAAGACATGCAAAGGGTTTTGGCTATTGGAACTTGGAATTTATCTCTTGGCATTCTTCATGTTTTTTTCTTGGACAAAAGATTTGATCTGACTTCCATGAAACTCACAAAAAATCAATGTTGAATTCACATTCATGGGCTTCCTTTAGAGTGTGTTTGGATAGAGTATTTTAATGAAGCAATTCATTTTTTTGAAGAATTTAGATTTTTTTGTAATGAAATGTTTTATTTGGATAGAGAAATTAAAAAGCATTTCAAATGCAAGCATTTGTTTCAAGGATTTCAATTAGCTAAATTAGTAGAAATTCAAATACCCTCAAAATAGGTGGAATTTGAAATTCTTCTCACTCAACCTCACATTCTAGACAATCCGGACGGGCAGGACGACCCGCACGGGCCCGACAACCCGGACGGGCCGGACAACATGAACGTGCCCGACAACCCGGACATGTTCGACGACCCGGACGGGCACGACGACCCGAACGTGCCTAACGACCCAAATGGGCCCGATGACTCAGATGTGCCCGATGACCCGGATGTGCCCTACGACCTGATCAGGCCCAACGACACAAACGGGCCCGATGACCCAGATAGGTTTGACGACCCAAAAGGGCCCGACGATCCAGACGGGCCCAATGACCTGGACGGGCTCGACGACCCAAATGAACTCAACGACCCGGACGGGCCCTTCCAAATCATTGGACTTGACAACCCAGACAAGCCCGACGACCCAGACGGGCCCGATGACCCGAACGGGCCCGACGACCCGGATGGGAATGATGACCCAGACGGGAATGATGACCCGACCGGACCCGATGACCCGGACGGGCCCAATGACCTGGACGGGAACAACGACCCGGACGGGCCCGACGACCCGGACGGGAACGATGACCCAGACAGGCCTGATGACCTGGACGATCCCGACGATCTAGACGGGCCCGACGACTCGTACGGGCCGGACTATCCGGACGACCCGACGATTCGAACCGACCTGACGGTTTGAAAGGGCTCGTACAAGTTGTCGGGCTCGTTCGAGTCTCGGGCTCGTCTAGGTCATCCGGCCTGTTCGGGTCATCGGATGTGTCCAACTTGTTGGGCCCATCAGAGTCGTCGGGCCCATCCGGGTCCTCGGGCTCATCCTAGTCGTCGAACCCGTCTAGGTCTTCAGGCTCATCTGGGTGTACGGGCTCATTCGGGTCGTCAAACCCGTCCGGGTATTCGGACCCATTCGGGTATTCGACCCCGTCCGGATTGTCGGGTTTGTCTAGCTCATCGGGCCCGTCCAGGTCTTCGGGCCCATCCAGGTCGTCGGGCCCGTCTTGATCATCGGGCTCGTTCGGGTCGTCGGGCCCGTCTTGATCGTCGGGCCTGTTCGGGTCGTCGGACCTGTCTGGAACATTGGACAACCCATTAATGTCTAGTCCCACGCTTGAGATGTATATACCTCGGTATGAGGGGCTGTGTTAGAAGTCCCACATTGGCTAGGGATAAGGTAATATCATAAGATATAAGTGGGTGCAAACCTCACCTTACAAGTCGATTTTGTGGAATTGAGTTAGACTTTAAGTCCACTTCTTAACATGGTATCAGAGCCAGGTTCCAATCCTGGGACCTGTGGGTTATGAGCCCACCACACTTCCGACAATTGAGTCTGACCTTTCGACACCTAAGTTTGACCTTCCACTAAGTGATCTTTAAATTTCCTTCTGAAAAGGTATATGTTCTACATGTAATCCCTCTCCACATTATATTACTTTAAGTTATCATAAATTGTCTTCACCTTTTTATACCTATCTTTCGTCTATCTCTTTTGTGACTATTCCAAAATCTATTTGTGAAGCCTTAGCCCATCCTCATTGGCTTCAGGTCATGCTTGATGAAGTAAGTGTTCTTCGTAGTAGTGGGACATGGGAGCTTGTCCCATTATCATTTGGAAAATTTGTTATTGGTTGTAGGTAAGTTTTTGCTATCAAAGTTGGTCCTTATGGTACTATTGATTGTCTCAAAACCCGTCCCGAAGCAAAAGGTTACACACAAATTTTTAGGTTGGATTATGGTGATACTTTTTCTCCCGTCGCAAATATGATTTCTGCTCATTTATTTTTTTAGCCATGGACTTTCTTCAACAATGGCCTTTTTATCAAATGGATATTAAAAATGTGTTCCTCAATGGATATTTGTAAGAAGAGATTTATATGGAGCAACCTCCTAGATTTGTTGCTCAAGGGGATTCTTCTAGGTTGGTATGTCGTCTTTGCAAATCCATATATGGCCTAAAACAATCTCTTAGGTCCTAGTTTGGAAAATTTAGCAACGTTGTTCAAAATTTTGGTATGACTCAGTGTGAGGTAGATCATTCAGTCTTTTATCGTCACTTAAGTGTTGTATGCATCTACTTGATAGTATATGTTGAAAATATAGTTCTTACAAGTAGTGACAACCATGACATCTCCAAGATGAAACAACATCTTTGTGATCATTTTTGGTACAAAGATCTAAGAAAACTCATATATTTCTTGGGTATTAAGCTGACAATCAAATGATGGTATTATTATTTCTTAAAGGAAGTATACATTGGATATTTTTGGGAAAACTAGGTTGATGAATTCAAAATCTATTGACCCACCCATAGATCCTAATACTAAACTTCTACCAAATCAAGGGGAGTCTATGTCAAATCCCGAATAGTATAGAACGTTAGTTGGAAAATTGAATTATCTTATAGTTTCTCGTTTTGACATTTCCTTTGCAATCAGTGTGGTAAGCCAATTTCTTAATTTCTCATGTGAACATCATTGGAATGTAGTCATTCGTATATTAAAGTACATTAAAGGATCTCCTATAAAAGGGTTGTTATATGGTTTTAATAACCATACAAGAGTTGTTTATTATTCAAATGTTGATTGGGTAGGATCTTTGTCTGATAAAAGATTTACATCCGGATATTGTGTCTCTATTGGTGGCAACTTGATCTCTTGGAAAAGCAAGAAACAAAGTGTTGGGGCAAGATCTAGTTCAGAAGTAGAATATAGAGCTATGGTCTCAACCACTTGTGAGCTTGTTTGACTTAAGCAATTGCTCAATGAGTTACAATTTGGAGATGTTGATCAAATGACACTTATATGTGACAATCAAGCTGCTCTTCATACTAGCTTTAATCTTGTCTTTCTTGAGAGGACTAAACACATTGAGATTGACTATTATTTCATTGGAGAAAAAAAATTATATATAAAGACATCACTGAGTTCATTAACTTAAGTGATCAATTAGCAAATATTTTCACTAAGTCTTTACGTAGACTGATAATTGGTTATATTTTTAACATGCTTGATACATATGATGTGTATGCATCAGTTTTAGGGGGAGCGTTAGATATATTGTTAGATACCTTATATCTGTATCTTTTATCTTCAATTTTTTTGTTATTAATCTTTACTTGTATTTTGGGTTTAGCCTATATTTCTTTTATTATAAATACGATACCCCATGTGTATTTTCTACACAAGGGAGATGAATCCCAAATCTATTTTCACTATATTCAATATTAAGAATCTAAATAGTGTTATGGAAGAAGAATTTGATTCTTTGGCTGGTATGCCTTTTTTGAAGGATGTCACTTCCATTGTGGATAGTTTGTAGGGTTTTCAACAATTAGATTCAACTCATAGTAGTTCAATGACAGTTTCTAATCCTTTGACATCTAAGGAGACTTGTTTTTTTCTTTTAACAATTGAAAATAGTTTCAAAATGGGTTAATATGCTTGATGAGAGTGAAAATTCTAATATTGAAGATGATGATAAGTCGATTTCAAACTACAAAGAAATCTGGTAGGGATAAGCCAAAGAAAATTAATACTAAATCCTCCAAAGTAAAAACCTCTAAGAATTAAAATAATTCTTTGATAGGTATAAATACAGATTGGTACCCCAACTTTTTGGGAAAGTTCAATTTGGTACTCGAACTTTAGAAATGTTCAATTTGGTACTCAAACTTTAGGAATGTTCAATTTGGTACCCAAACTTTTTAAACGTGTTTATTTTGGTACCTTCCGTTAAAGACTACATAACGTCGTTTGACAGATGTTGTTCAAATTTAAAGTCATTTCTTGTAATTACAGCCCATGTAACATTTCAAATAGCAGAAAAATAAATGCAAAACTTTGACAGATGATTCACATTTTCCATAACTCCAAACTTTAATTGATTTCATTAAATTTGATATTACAAAAGAACCTTTCAAACACCTAAAGTGAAATCCAACAACTTTAAATAGCTAATCTCAACAGAAGGCAAACGATGTTATGTAGTCTTTAACGGAAGGTACCAAAATAAACACGTTTGAAAAGTTTGGGTACCAAATTGAATATTCCTAAAGTTCAGGTACCAAATTGAACTTTTCTAAAGTTCGGGTACCAAATTGAATTTTTCGAAAAAGTTGGGATACCAAATTTGTATTTATACATTCTTTGATATATTAAAGAACTGACTAATGATAAACATTTTAATATGCTGATGAATTTGTGTTTTTCATGGCATATGAAGTTTCAGATATGAAATGATTTTCATGAAGAAAATCGTAATTTGTTTTATAATAAGTTTTTTTTATAATTTTTTTTATCATGAATTTGATATAGTTTTTTATATTATTTTTTTCTTTTTTTTTTAATAAAATCTTCATGTAATGATAATAATGCTCCTAAATCCTAAATTTTAAATCTTTAAGAATTAAAAATATTTTTTGAAATATTAAAGAATTGACTAAAAATAAACTTTTTAATATGGTGAGAAATTTGTCTTTTTCATAATAATATATAAAATTTTAAATATGAAACGATTTTCACGAAAGAAATCATGATTTTTTTTATAGAATTTTTTATTATGAATTTTGGTGTGGTCTCTTATTTTATTTTTTCCTTTTTTATAATAAAATCTTAATGTAAAATGTAGTAGTAATAATGTCTGACATGCTTATTTGAAAATTGATTAGTTTTCCAAACTAGGTTATATTGAAAATGAAAAAAAAAATGACGAAGAACACCAAACATTACTGGCTTTATTTATTGTTGGATTTCACACCAAAATGAATACATTTTGGCCGAAAACAATGAGGATAGTTGAAAAACTAGCGAAAACAAACTTTCTATTAATTTGTTTGACCGAATAAAAGAGAAAAAGAATTATGTACCCAAGACATACTATACCAAAGTTTTAATTGATGTTTTTTTTTTAAATATTAAACTTAATTAAATTGAAATATTTTTAATTAATATTTATTAAGAAAAAGTCGTTGAAGGATAATGAAAAAGAAAATTAGGAATTGGAGAAAAAAAATGAAAATGAGAATTCCGTTATTTTATTGATATTAAAATGAAATTTTAATTGTTTGAAACGAAGAGTGTGATAAGAGAAGATGAAGAGAAATAGAAAGTAAGTGGGAGCCACCTGTGTTGTCGTATAGCAGGTGTGTGTGGTGTGTCAGTGTTTGTGTGTGAATGGTCCAACCCAAGAAGGAGGAAAGGAATCTTTGTCCCCGCACACCACAAATACCACTAATGCTAATATTATCACTACCAAAACTATCTCATTTTTAAATATCCTAAACAGATACTACCTCTGTTACATTTCACATTTTTTAAATATTTTTTTTTTCTAATTTTTAAACCATCCACCATTTTTCATGGTGTAAAAATCAAGAAAAAAAAATTATTAACTAAGTTTATAGTTTATTTATTTATTTGCTGCTCCTCTTCTTTTCTTCCGTGGCTTCTAAATCTTATCTTCTCAACACCCTCATCTCACGCTCCCCCACTCATTTTTAGCATCATAATCATAATACAAATAATCGTATTTTTATTGTTATTATTAACTAAAACTATGAAAATAGAAAAAAAAACCCTAAAATACAAGTTTTATAGAAACGTATGATAGTTTTAAGTTCAGATAACAAGTTATATCGTTATTAAATAATCATTAAATAACACGTCAAGGAATAATAGCTCGCTTCTTAATTGTCGCAACATTGTTATATAGAGATTTAATATTATTAAATAAGAATCAATTAAAGAGGTGTGCCTTTTAAAGTTGAGTTGGAAATTTCGAAAATGAATAATGTTATTTAGCTATTCATTTAATAGGACGTGGAGAAATTAAGATTTATATTATTCAAATTTAGATGTACGAAACTTTTTAATATAAGTTCCAAACGTTTGGATGGTTAACAGTATGTAATCTCATAATTCATGTAGAGAGTTTGATGTGTACTTATGAAATATTGAGAGGTTATATAATTATAAAATATTAGGAGTTATAATTATAGTGGATCATGTAAATATAAAATATTAGGGTCATAGAATTATAATATTATGAATCATAAAATTTTAAAATATGAGGGATCATATAATAAATTTTATATTTATTGAAACAATAATTCACCTCATTGTGAAGGATGAACCATCAGGAAAGGTACGAAAGGCAAAAACAATGTTTATGTCTCAATGATAGTTGATTTCTAGAGATTATTATTTTGTTGAAACAATCCAAATCGTAGTTCATGTGAAATATTATTCAACTATACCAAGTTGATGAGAAAGTCATTTAAAACTTGATTCAAAAATTTTTTATTTCCAAAAGTGAATTTAGGTGGGATGCAAGCTTAAATGAGTACGACCTTAAGTGAGTGCATACTTTAGTTGAATCTATTACGTCATCATTAACTAAGTTAATGTAGTCGTAGATGCTTCAGATGTATCATTCAATATTGTTGGATATTCTATTGCACTTGGTTCCACCATTTCATTCTCTCATAACTTTGCTCTTGACAAGGATCACATGTCCTCATTTGAGACCTATCAGTAAATCAAACTCATTGTTTGTTGTTATGTTAGACTTGTTCAAGTTGTTTGATGAGATTTCATTCTCATTTTCCTTCACTCCTTTGCATTTCTAAATGATTGATGATAATGGAGGTAAGATATCAAATTCACCAATACCAATGAAATCCAAAGTACTATCAACAAAATCATTAGCAGAGAAAACTCTATATTCATAGTGAGAAGCATCAACATGTCCATTAGTAGATATGTTAATGTGAGCTTCTTCAATTTGTTCATCAATAGGTTTAACAATATCATTAGTAAAATTAAGGTTAAAATACTCCGTTGGTCCTCGTTTCTATAGTAAAATCTCAATTTGGTCCTCGTATTTTTATTAGTCTCAATTAGGTCCTCATTTTTGTAAATTAGTATCAATTAGGTCATTTTCGTTAGTAGAGAGCTAACACCGTTAAGTAGGTGCCACGTGTCAACTTCTCTTTTTTTGAATTTTTTGAATTTTTTTTGAATTTTGAATTTTTTTTTAAAATATTTATGCCACGTGTCAGGTTTGTAGTGTGCCACGTGTCAGGTTTGTAGTGTGCCACGTGTCAATCTAATATGGTGACACGTGTCAAATTATTGTATGAATCTCAATTTGGTCCTCATATTTGTTAATTTGATTTGATTTCAGTCCCAAATTTTTTTAAAAACATTTTAATTTCATGTGTTCCAAATTTAGAACAAATTTAACTTTTTTATAAATGTAATGATGATACTTTTATTACAAGTGATATTTCTATTATATATTTTTAACAACATTTAATTTATTTAAATTTATATTTTACATTAAACTTTATTTTAAAATTATAAATATATAGATTAATAAATTTATATTCGAAATATTTGTATAATATTCAATATCAACAATATTTTAGAGTTGGCTTAAAAATAATAATTTTATAAATTCAAATGTAAAATTTTAAAATAATTTTATAACAAATTAAAATAAATATATTTAAAATTTTAATATTAAATATAATTAATATTATTAAAATATTTAATAAAAATATCAATTTTAATAAAAATAATCATAACATTACATAAAAGTAAAATTTGGTCTAAATTTGGAGTGCCTGAAATTGAAAATTTT
>Ga0214542_1002764_pt1 | contig 36111 bp, 14 predicted proteins | sample CNSS1metaG_FD_160096 | JGI IMG/M metagenome (GOLD analysis project Ga0214542, IMG submission 160096) | Root nodule microbial communities from cowpea collected in UCLA plant growth center, Los Angeles, California, USA - CNSS1 | ecosystem: Host-associated > Plants > Roots > Nodule | place: USA...
ATAAAATTTAAAATATATATAAAATATATATATATATATATATATATATATATATATATATATATATAATAGGTGAATTCTTATTTCTTTAAGATATTGACTTTTATATTTTTTAAGAGTTGAACTAAAATTAGGTCAAATATGTTTTTAGTTTCAAATTTACATGTGAAATGATGATTCACATGTAAAATAAAATTTTCGTCTTTTTCGAAAAGTTCCTATAAAAGTGATATGTATACTTTATAATGCATGGAATACATCTTTTTTTATTGAGGAAAATTAAGTTTTTTTTTTCTTCTTATGAGATAAGTAACGACGATATTGAATGGATAAAAAGATCTGTACAAGTGACTGACGTGTGATTAACATATATATTTTTATATATATATATATATATATATATATATATATATATATATATATATATATATTAGTTTTTTCCTCTTTCTCTTTCATCTTCTCCATCCAACTAAACCCACCAGTAGCGGTTACTCCAACAATTGCCATCATCGGTGGCAGCTGGATGTCATGGACAACATGAATGACAAGCTTAAAGGGTTTATGAAGAAAATGAACAACCCATAAATATTTTTTCTAAATTCAATGTGTCAGTCACATGTGCAGATCTTTGAGTTCACTCAACATCGCCATAGAAAAATTTAACATTGTTTAATGAAGATGTATCCATGCATTACAAAAGTATAATGATGAATTTTATTTTCAAGAACAAAATCTAATTTTATATGTTGAAAGACTAAAAACATACTCTATAAAATTATTATTTTTTAGTATATTTTCTTTATATATATATATATTATATTTCTTAATAGTGTCAATTATTAAAAATAATGAGGAAAGATAAATATAATATAATATATATATATATATATATATATTTATATTTGATGAGAGTGAAACTGATTTCTGATATTTAAATAGGATATAATTTTAGTCCTATAGATAAAATAAAAGTTCTATTATATATATATATATATATATATTCATAACCTAATAAAGAAATAGTGAATAACGTTCAGAAAAGAAATTGAGAATATAAACTAAAAGAAATTGAGAATATAAACTGAAAGAAAATGTAAATATAACGTGCATCGAAATAAAACGAAGAAGGAAATAAGAGGGGATTATATTGACTGAGAAACCGTTACGGCGTTACCTAATGATGATGCGTGGGTCATTTGCCTTTTTTTCGTTAAATAAATGAATGCGATTTTTGAACCACGCATTTATGAAATAAAGAATCTTATCGGAACTTTGTTTTTTCAACATACATCAATTCACATCATCATTAATATATATATATATATATATATATATATATATATATATATAAACTTTTATGGTTTATTTGTCAAGGACATGGGGAGGGAGGAAAAAGAAAAAGAAAAAAGTAAACATGAATTAAGATTAGCAAATTAATTATGAAGTTATTATTTTATAAAATTTAAATCACGTTAGAAAAGTAATTAAATTTTTTAATTTTAATAATTTGAATAATTAATTGCAAATTATATATAAAAAATCACATACCAATTGAAAAAATTAAAGTATAGTACAAGCATTTCCAAATGAAAAATGAGAAGTAAAATTGAAAGAAAAATTAATAGATATAATTATAACACACTTAACCTTTATTATATTATATTGCTTTTTATTTATTGCTTAAATAATTTATGCTTTTACATAGTTTATTTAGTATTTTCTTGAAGTTAGAAAAATTATTAAAATGGCTATAAGTTTAAATAAATAATAAAAATTTAAATCAATTTTAAATGTAGATGTGCTTGAAATATGAATCCAACTATTAAAGTATATAGTGATGTTTATCATGAGTTAAAAAAAAATGAATTAAATTACATTATGCAATATATAGAATGAATAAAGAGAAACGTAAGTAAAGATTCATTATACTTGTAGTTATTTGTATTTATGAAAATTTGGATGAAGAAATATTGCAAGTATATGAATTGACCATTCTAATTAGATGGAATGCATGGAGAAATAGTAGTAAAGGATTACACAATCCATGACGTTTTATGTTTTATGTCTCATAACAGGATAGATTATGTATTCCTTTTATATTATTCAATTAACTATTCAACATTTTCTAATAACAAATTAATTAGAAATTAACCACAAGAATAAAGTGATCAATTTGGAATAATTTATCATTTTTTAAAAGCTTAATTATTCTGTGTATTAATGAATTATTAAGATATAAGGTAATTCGTGTGCCAAAGAAAGAAACTAAAATTATAAAGTAATACAATTTATCATTATGAAATTCGTATACTTATTATTATTACTACCTTCGTTTTTAGAGTTTTTTCTTTATCCTTTTTAAAAGTTTAAAGACAATAATATTATAATTTAGTTGCTTTATTTTCTAACAAATATATCTTGGTGTTAATTTATTTTTATCAAACATCAATTAAATTGAATTTAGAATTGAACCGATGAATCCTTCGTATGAGAGATATTGGCACCGTGTCTCAAACGTGTGTACGGCATTCCCACAACCTTAACTTACGCTAATAACCAAAAATAAAAGTTAATGAAATTTTCACTTCCCCTTGTGGAGATAACTTTTAACCAAATCATTTTCTTTCATTTTCTATTTAGCTTTTTCGTTTTTTTTTTTTTTAATTTTCCAACCACCATTAAACGCGGTCCAAATTCCGATTATCCCCAATATATAACCCTTTCATCTCAGTTCAGAACCCTCATCCAATTTCCTTTCTTCTTCCTTCGATCCGTTGTCTCATTCCTCTCCCAAGTTTCTCACTTTTTCCCACATTCTCAATCCACTCCCTCTTTCCCAACTGGGTCCCAATCCTATTCGAATTTCTGGGTTCCCCCAATTTGAAGTTCTGCACTTTCCCCTTTTTGCAGTGGAATTTCTCGTTCCTGGGGAGTTCAACATTGTCTCTCACTAAAGCTTTCAACTTGGAGAGAAAGTGCCATACTTTTCGATTCATTTTGTTATTTGACAACTGGGTCTGTGATCTTCCTGTGTGGGTGAGAAAGCTTATGAAAAACTGTCTGATCGGGATTTTGGCTACAACTTAAAGGTTTTTGGAGTTGCTATAACTGGAATTGTGGTTGAATCTGTCGCCGTTGTTCATAATTTCTCGCAGTACCAAGGATCGTGACGAAACTATAAAAAACTGTGAGTGTGAGAATGCGTACTACGGCGGAATTTCAAGGTTCTGTACTGAATCTTCGTGGGGTTCAGGTTCACTCCATGGAGGGTTCAAGCATGGAGCAAGAGCTTGATTTGTTTCAGAAGCATGTGACTGAGCGGTTCCTGGAGCTATCTTCAGTTGAAAGCGGGGAATTGCTCTCTCTTTCATGGGTTAGGAAGCTACTGGATTCATTGCTGTCTTGCCAAGAGGAGTTCAGGGTGATTCTTCACAACCACAGGGCCCAGGTGTCGAACCACCCTCCCCTGGATCGCATGGTGGGTGAGTTTTTTGAAAGGAGTGTGAAGGCCCTTGATGTGTGCAACGCAATCCGTGATGGGGTTGAGCAGATTAGGCAGTGGCAGAAGCTGTTGGAGATTGTTATCTGTGCATTGGATCAGAAGAGGAGCATTGGTGAGGGCCAATTTCGCCGCGCAAAGAAGGCTCTTGTTGACTTGGCCATTGGAATGCTTGATGATAAGGAATCCAACTCTAGTGGTTCCATTGCTCATAGGAACAGGTCCTTTGGTAGAAACAACAATGGTTCAAGAGATCACCACCATAGCAATAATCAGCACAATTCCTTTGGGCATTTCAGGTCACTTTCTTGGAGTGTGTCAAGGAATTGGTCTGCTGCTAGGCAGCTCCAAGCCATTGGGAACAACTTGTCCCCTCCTAAGGCCAATGATATTGTTGCCACCAATGGCCTTGCATTGCCTATTTACACAATGAGTTGTATTCTGGTGTTTGTTATGTGGGCACTTGTGGCTGCAATTCCCTGCCAGGATCGTGGTCTAGGGCTCCATTTCTCTGTGCCGAGGCAGTTCCTGTGGGCGGCTCCGGTGGTGGCGCTGCACGAGCGGATCGTGGAGGAGTCAAAGAAGAGGGAGAGAAAGAACACATGTGGGTTGCTGAAGGAGATTCACCAGATTGAGAAGTGTGCAAGAGTGATCAATGAGTTGGCTGATTCTTTGCAGTTTCCTTTGAGTGAGAAGAAGGGAGAAGAGGTTAGGCAGAGTGTGCAAGATGTTTCAAGGGTTTGTGAAGCCTTGAAAGATGGATTGGACCCTATGGAACGACAAGTGAGGGAAGTGTTTCACAGAATTGTGCGCAGCAGAACTGAAGGGCTTGACACCCATGGCAGAGGGTAAAAAGTAAAATAAAAAACACTGTTTGTTTGTTGATGCTTGACTCAACCCTGCAATTTGAGATCGTAGTCTGATTTTTCTTAGAAGAGTGAAGTTTGTGAATGACTAAAAGATGACTAGGAGGGTAACAAATGAGTGGTAAGAGGATATGGTGATTTGAATAGAGAATCATTTAGTTAGTAAGGTATGTAAAGGGGAGGATTCTTGTATCTATGAACCACAAAAAATGTATAGAATTTAGGATATTTGAAGTAGACCTTTGTGGTCTATGGTTTTTACTCTTTTCTATTTTTGTGCTGTGATGGGGCTTATTGTATAATCAGTTTTCTCAGTGTTTTTGCTGCATCCTCATTATAGCTGATTCTGATCCTATGTTTAATTCAATACATTTTCCTTATATAGCTCATGCACTTGAAAACATGTGGTTTCTGTGTTCTTTTTTTGTTTTAGCAGTTTGTATAAAATGTAAATACATTCTATCATTGCAATTATATAACATATTTACATAAAAGTTATGACTCTCCTCAACAAAGCTTGATTGTTCTCAAGAAATTTGAATTGAAGTATTGTGGATGATAAAATGAAGTGTGTTGAGTTTGTTCCTTCAAATTGAATTTGCTTAACTTTAGCTCCTCAGTTGTGATGGTCCCTTTGGCTACCCTCTTTTCACCGACACTTTCCCTTCCTTTATATTTATTGTGATGGCATCTCTATCAATCCACTAATAGAAAGAGGAATGTCCTTATTTCCTAACTGTATCAATGTGTGAAATTGATTACTGTAACCATTCCAAATCCGTTTTTACATCTTTAATAACCCAGAAACCAAAGGCTAACAAAATGGAGGTGAACATTACAATTTGATGAGAAACAGAGAGAGCTTATAGTGGTAATTGATTTTCTCATTTTCTCAAAGGTTAATCACAATCAAATTGCTGAAGAAGCTTGAGAAACTAAAAACTAAGGTATTCCAGTGTCATGCAAGGAATATGGAGAAAAAAACCATTGCACTTAGTCTCATCTTTACACATAAGAAAGATAATTTCTGATTTTGGAATTCATAATGACCAAGTTATTAAGACCATTTTGTCATTACCTCAAAATTCATCCTCTATCTGGCTTGAGAAAACATGTTCTGATAAAGATTCTATTCACCAGTTTATTCCCATATATACTATTTACTTTACAAAAAAATGGAAAATCCATGAAGAAACATTCTAACAGATAATTCAAGTTGTGTTGTTTGGACTTTTTTATATTTAGATGTGACCACAACTAAGTAGTGGTGTGCAAGAGATGAATCTGTCACATGACTGAGTTTGATGAATCTGTTAAGAGACTGCGTTTTCAGTCAAAGTTCATGAAGTGCTTTGACATTGACTTAGTCAATTATCATCTAGAATTTATTTTCTGTGCTAGATTATGACATTATTTCTTGGATCTGGTCAAAGGTGTGACTTCTCTATCACAAGTCAATTTATTCTTTTGTTGCAGCATCGGGATTTGTACTTTCAAATAAAGTAAAATCACAGTTCTTATGCCAAACGTTGTGGTCTCTATCCTCTGCTTTGGTTTTTTCAGTAAAATATGCAAGTGATTGAATAAAGAGGTCAATAAGTGCGTTACGACAGTTAAATTTGGTAAACAATAAGTTAGTCTCTTACAAATGCAATTAAGAAAGATGTTAGAAAAATTCTTCACTTTTTAGTGTTCAGTTATGCATTACATTACATAAAAGTTTTTTTGATAAAATAAGGACTTCAAAGATTAAATTTGGGTTTTCATTATATTATTCAATACTCTTATCATTAGGCCAATTCTAGTGGTCAAACATACACTTGTTTCATTAAAAAAATATATTTTTAAGAAAATGAGTGCAAAGAATAATGAAAGGAAAAACATCCTAGTGTATTATTTGTTTAAAAGAAAAAAGTCAAATTATGGCAATTTAAAAAATACACTTTTCCTGAAAACCTATTGTTTAGATAATTTTTACGTGCATTTTCAAATGCGTTTTTATTTTCTAACGATAAGAGTTATGTTGAAAATATACTCATATTAAATGAATACCATTTTAAAGATTTAAAAGGATTATCTAACTTATATGGGTGATTATATTTTTTACATTGTGAAGAGATTTCTTTTAACTCCAATTTTCATGCACGAGTAAGACTATGTTCTAATTGTAAAAAATTCAAAGGAAAACTGTTTAAGAGTGAGAATAATATCAGAAGTAATGTTATTCCACAACTTTGACTTATTCACGGAGAGAAGAGATTATAGAGAAAATGAAATTATTTGGTACCTTTTAGTTTTTATATTTGTGTAATTTTAGTCTTTATTGTTCAATTGTACGACTTTAGTTTCTAAATTTTTATGTAATTTGTTGACGTCAGCCCTGTTTTCCTTAATTTAGAGCCTAATGCACACAAGTGATTGATAATGTGAAAACAATATTTGAAAAATTAAAATATTCTATAAATAATTATATTAAAGTTCACAATTGATTTTTTTTTTCATTTAACTTGATGAATCATATTAAATAATCATTTTTTATTTGTGTTGGTTTAGAATTTGGATTCTCAGAATTTTCTTGTACTTTTCTTGTACTGTTTTTTATCTTCAAAATACATTGATAAGCATAGATTTAAAAATTTTAAAATATATGATTTTTTTTAAAGTATCAATATATTGTATTTTTAATACTTAACCGAGGATAATATCAAAATATCCAATACAAAATCTGGACTCGTTGATTTGTCAATAACATTTTTTTTAGTTGGATGCAAATGGGATTAATTTTAATGTCTCATAAAATGATTAAAATGTCTCAATTGGAAGAAGTACATGCTGATAACTTCACATCAATTATGCAACATCCCAGGAGTGTTACGGCTGCTATATAAGCATTTGCTTCAATACATATGCTCATAGCTTAATAATTAAAGATAATTTCTTGCTTTATTTTCAAAATTTTTCTTCTTTTCACTCAAACAATTTTTTTATATAAATAATTTTTTTACTTGTATGTTCAGTTGTAATCTTAAAAAAAGGAAGTGGATAAAAATTACCAATTAATTTATGTTAATTGTAGTAATGATGATTATGACTCACTTGGAGTGCCTCTTCGTAGTTACAACTCTTATTGGTGGGTAGAGATGAAGACTTTGAGTGTGAAACACTGATTGCAAAGGCTTGTATAAAAGGAGATATGATCTTTGTGCAGATTTATGAAAAAATTTATCTTGCTAGTTTGGAGGAGTGCAAAAATCATTTTTGTATGGGTCAATGGAAGACAATGCCACTTGGTAAAGGATTACACATTTAGATCTTTGTAAAAAACTTGACGTGGCTCGAAAATATTTGGGTCAATGGAAGGCAATTCCACTTGACAAAGGGTTCTATGAATTTACTTTTCATTCTTTAGAAGACACATGAAGGGTATTGGCTGTTGGAAATTAGAATTTATCTCCTAACATTCTCTGTATTTTTTTTTTTTGGACAAAAGATTTTGTCCTGGATTCCATGAAACTCATGAAAATTCAATGTCGAGTTTATATTTATGGTCTTCCTTTAGAGTATTGACAACTAAAAGCGATTCTCTCAATAGTACGTGAAACTGGTACACCTTTATCTTTAGATGATTATATCAAGAATAAGTCGCAAAGTTTCTTTGCACGTATCTTGATTGATGTTGATTTATTATCTTATTTTTCACAATTTATGTTTATTGTTGATGTGAAGTATAAGGATTTGTCTCTGTTTTGTTCAAATTGTAAAATGATTGGTCATGATCTATCTACTTGTAAACGGTTACAACAGGATGTCAATGTTATTCTGGTGGAGAGAAAATATTTGGCTAGAAAATATAACAACATTATCGTCCAAAAGTGGTTGGTGCACAAGATGAGACTAATGACTTTTTAGCTCATGTGGTAGAACCTGTGAAGCTTGTGATTGAGCTTATGACGGAGCTTGTGATGGAACCTATGGTGTAGTCTATGGCATCGCTTGGTGGAGGTGCAACTTGATGCTCAATCACAGTTTGAGTTATCTACTTGTAAACGGTTGCAACAAGATGTCAATGTTATTTCTAGTGGGAAGAAAATATTTGGCTAAAAAATATAACAACATTATCGTCCAAAAGTGGTTGGTGGATAAGATGGGACTAAGGACTCTTTAGCTCAAGTGGTAGAACCTGTGGTGGAGCTTGTAATGGAGCCTATGGTGGAGCTTATGATGAAGCTTGTGATGGAACTTGTGGTGGAGTTTGTGGCAGCGCTTGTGGTGGAGGTGTAACTTGATGCTCAGTTACAATTTGAGCTAGTCATGGGTAATCATTATAATATTTGTGTTGAGAATGAATCTTCTCTTTTAAGAATTTAGATGGTGGTTGCATGTGGAATATGATTCCTTGCCTGTAATGCCTTCTTTGGAGGATGTCACTCCCATTGTGAATAGTTTGCAGAGTTTACAACAATTAAGTTTAACTCATAATAGTTGATTTTTTAGAGGAATTAAAAATAGTTTCTAAATGAGTCAATATGTGTGATGAGAAGGAGTATTCTAATATACTAGAGGATGATGAACATGTTCAAACTACAAAGAAAACGGATATGGATAAAACAAATAAAGTTAATACCAAATCCTATAAAGCAAAAATATCTAAAAATTTAAATTATCTTATCTACATTAAAAGGGAGAATACCATTATACTAAGTTTTTAATTATATGAGAAAACATTCAATTATAAAAGAATGACATGGTAAATTATATACATATAAAAATACTAGTTTAAGAATTGGTCTTCAAACTTTTTTTTTTCTTTTTCTTCTCCACTTTTTATAAAATTTGATACGTATATATTAATTTAAGGTCGAGCCTTTTCTAATTATTTTAAGAACATTCATTTTATTTAAAGGCATTTTAGTGTCAATTTTAACATTATTTTTTACTTAAAATTCACATTTATCACACTCTATTATTTATTCTCCCTCTCTGTAATTATAATGCATTTAATAGTTTTTTTTGTCTATTATTTAAATAGACAAACCTCACTTGTTTCGGAATACATTGAACACGAATTATGTGTTTTGAATAGGTTTCGAAAGTCTATCCCAAACTATATTTGTGATTTTAAATTATGCAATGTAGGACGTTCTTAAATTATTGAAACATAGTATAAATTAAATAATCCCTAAATATGCTTTGGATTCTTAATTGCGTAATTTAAAATATAGTTTTGAATTACAAAATGTGAAATATGGTTTTAAATTATGTAATTATAGTTTCAAATTTCATAATTTAAACCATGATTTTAGATTACATAATATAAAATTATATTATAGACTCTATTCTAAATTTTGTAATTTAAAACCATAACCTAGATTTTATAATTTAGAATTATACTTCAAATTACATAATTTAGAACTATATTTAAGATTTTGTAATTTAGAATTATATTTTTGAATTATGTAAATTACGGTTATATTTCAAATTATTTAATCATAAAATTACAAATTCAAATTGATTAGATGTGTTATAAAAAAGGCGATGTTTTTATTATAATGTGAGAATGTGAGAATAGGAGAAGAGAGTAGGGGATGTAGAAGAAAATAGCTCAAAAGATGATGGAGGGGTGGAATCTGTTTTGTACCACTGCTTCCTGCACCCCCATCAATTTCATCAATTTCTTCCTCCACCCCATCAATTTCCAAGAATTCTTTCACAAGTAACTTTCCAATTATTAACTCTAGAACATTACTTTTGGAATTGAACTATAATACTTTGACAATTTATTTGTCAACACACACCAAATCTTTTCTTCGCTTCTCAAGTCACATTAAACATTTATTTCATTTATTGAGACATTCTTGAGTCACATTAAACCTTTATTTTATCTATTGAGATATTGTCACGTGTAAATTAACATATATAGAATGAAAACTCAGAACTGAAATTTTTAAAACAAAATTTTTGAAATATAATGTTCCGATAAGGTGAAATACTTTTTGGAACATTTTATAGAATAAATTTTTGGAACAAAATTTCCAAAACACTTTTATATAGACAGACGACAAAGGAATGGGGCGGAAACACGTTTCAGTATCTCATATCTATAAAAAAAAATTCATCCTCATACTCAAGTTCAACGAGAATATACCCAAATTCATTCTCACACCCAAATTCATTCTCATAGATATCTCATCTTTTGAACTCCAATATATGTTGGATGGTGATAAAAAATATTCATAACAACTATATTAAATTATTATATTATAGTAAATAAAATTAATTTATACAATTATAGTGATAAAATTATATGTATGATAATGAGTTAAAAAATAAAAATAATTATATAAAAAATATCCAAAAATAGTATTCTACATGATAAAAATAAACAACAAATAAAAATATTAAAAAAATGATGAAATGTGTGTCTTACAAAAAATTTTAGAGACTGAAATCGCACAAAGAAAAATAAATGTATAATTAAAGGTGTATAAGATAAAAAAAAAACCTACCTAGTCTATTGTTAAGAGATAACAAAAATAGTTTTAAAGAAACAAAAGACTTCTTAAAATAAACCAAAAATCAATAATAATAAAATAAAGTAAATAATTTTTTTATAGTACCTAATAAATTAAATGTTTATGCTATTGAACAATTAAATTGATAGTGTTAAACATTCTCATGCGAAAAGAAAATATATAATAAATAAAAATATAAAAATATAAAAATATTTAAAAGTAGTAAAAATATTCAAATGTGAGACATAAAAAATATTTAATTGACATACATCATTTAAACATACTTACATAAATGTTGTGATAAAAAAATATATTAAAAATGTGAATGAATTTCATGAAAAGCCAAACAAATAGAAAAAAAAAAGAGTGTAGTATATAGTCCAAAAAGAGTTTTTCGAAATCCATGAAATATTTCTTGAAAAAAAAAACATTTCGTAATGAATTATTTTAATTATTTTCATTCTATTATGTGTGCAACAATAAATTTGATATTGTGAAAGAAGCAATTCCCTACTAATGTTCATCCCCGATGCTTTCATTAAGTTTTTGTACCCTTTCTACCTTTTTAATGACATTCTTAAAAAAAAAAAACTTAAATACCTTTTTGGTCATCATTTTCATAGTGTTTGTTGCGGATGGTCCTCATTTTCACAGAATATTTAAAATGGTATCATTTTTACCGAATGTTTAGAATGATCCTCATTTTCGCAATTCGTGTTTTATTTGGTCCTTTTCTGTAACGCCGTTTAAATCATTAACGGAACATTGTACAAGTGGCACAGTTTGTATTAGGGTATGTTAATTAACGTTAATTTCTCAATTTAGGGGAAATTTTGCAATTAGGGAAATTTCTTTATCTTAGTCTTTCTTGAGTTCAGATTTGCAGATGAAACAGCTAATAATTGTCATTTCATCATTGGATTGCAGTTGCACTCTTCATTTCAATTTTCTAGTTAATCATCATCAACGAGGTAAGTGGGTTCAAGGTTTTCTGGGTTGTGTTTGCTTGTGGGTTAGGGTTTTCATGATTCTATTTTTGGGTTTGTTTGTCTTTCGATTGTTGTGATGTTCTGCATGGTTTCTAAATTACTTCCATGATTTTGTGTAGTTTGTGTCTGTAGGTGGGGTTCAGTGGGGTATTATTTTAGTTGGTTTGTTTGTCGGTTGTCGATGTTGGGACAGTAACATACCTATATAATGGGATTGCAGGAAGAAGAAGATTGCAGCAATACCAATTGGGAATGGAGGAACAAGATTGTCAAAACTCACCAATTGCCCAAATATTCCCTACCAAAACCCTAGCTCACTTATTTATCCCCAAATATCTAATTAAGCCACATGTACAGTACACGTAATACACCCTCATACAAATCGTGCCACATGTACAATGCTCCACTAATGATTTAAACGACGTTACAGAAAAGGACCAAATAACACACGAATTACGAAAATGAGGACCATTATAAACATTCGGTAAAAATGAGGACCATTTTAAACATTATGTGAAAATGAGGACAACAAACACTAGGAAAATAGAAGACTAAAAAGGTATTTAAGCCAAAAAAAAAATTCACAAATATTCCAATCACTTAAAAGAATCACTACAATAGTAAAAATAAAACTAAAATAGTTTTCTTTTTTACGAATCAAATGCAAACATATTTTAAAGAAACAAAAGTAAAAAGAAAAAAATGATTTAAAATTAAATGTACAATTCATAGATATTTCATGAACTAAAATTATATTTATTATGTTTATATATAATTGTACCGTTTCGTTTCTGTTTGAATTTTTTTTAGAACTGAAACTTCAATACTCACGTGCTTGATGAATCTATGAACTTTGAATGCTTAAATTTGAGTGGATAACTTTTTTCCTCTACTTGAGTGTGAGAGAAAAAAAAAAATCCAAATAATCAATGAATAGAAAATATTATGAATTTGAAAATCTAATTTTTTAGTATTCAATTTGAAATTAAAAAAAAATGTATTTTGAGTTTTTCAATCTTAAAATATATTATAGACTTTAAAATTTTAAATATATTTAAAATTTAAAATTTAAAATTTTAATTTTAATTATAGTTTATAATGTATTTTAAATTTTATAATATAAAAATATATTTGGAGATGTATCTTTAAATTTGAAAATATATTTTGAATTTATGTAATTTTTATATTTGAAATATATTTTCTCATTTGTATTTGTGCATTTCATAATGATTCTAAATTCTACTCTCTAGAAATCTAAAGAATGAAGATTTTAAGACTTTTCCAACGTTTCACATAGATGCACGTATAAACGAAAAGGATGCAAAAGCAAATAACAGGGAACTGAAGAACAATATAAGGAGATATTAAAATTGATGTTTGAATTAGATTCTTCTAAAACTCTTGGTCGTTTTTTTTTTTCTTTTCACAATGTTATTTCTAATTTTTCTTTGATTAGTGGTATAATACCTGAATTCTGAATTGCTCCTTTTGGAGTGAAATTTGTCAAGTGTTTATGAACTTATTGATATACTCATGGTTTATATATCTTGATAGAAAAACTAACGAACAAGCTAATGATTATAGAAAGATCACCATGACATTTTCACAAACATAATGTTAGTTAGTTTGAGTTCATTGACATTGAGAAGAAAAGTTTTCGGCACTTTAAAGTATTTAAAATATTAGTTTTAATTTTGACAAAATTTTAATAGACTTAGTTTTTATATTTATTCAAAACACCTTTTGAAGTAAATGCATTATTATTATTTTTTTTAGAACAAGATTTCCGAAACGTTTTGAGCTGATATATTTTACCCTAATGTAGTTGAAACTTTCCAGTGATTGTAGGATGTTATAGGTAGAGATTTCTGAGAACAAGCACTTTGATTTTTGAGCTAAGAAATGATCAATTATAGATATTTATTAAATAATTTTGCTTTGTCTTTATAATGGAATTTACTCTCCTCATTGTTTGGTTGTTAAATGATGGTTTTTTCTTTTTTGAAGGCCTCATTAATTAGAGATTACATAAATGTTATATGAGTCAAATCTATTTAAGGAATCAAATCCATTAGTTCAATTTTAAGACTTAAATTTTAATTTCAAAGTTACAAATAAGCTTTTGAATTTGACTTCGTGATACCTTGGCTCAGCTAATGCTGAAATGCTGAACTAGACACAATTTCGTTTCGTGCGTGCTCATGCTTCCATTTCCAACTTCAAGCATATCAGAATCTGATGTCATAAGAACAATGTCACATATCAGGCCTAATGTTGGAATTTGCTCTAATTGCAATATTTTGTAGTTCCATGGCATAACATACATAATAATGAATGGCCACTCGTTTGTTATGATTATTCTAAATCATGTTTAATAGACAATTCTGGAGTTCAATCAGACTCTTATTCCTGGTTTTTTAAAATGATAAATATTACGAATTATCATCCCACCAACAAAGATTACTTAATCAATTGAAAGGACGAAGAAAATATATATCGGAGAGATACGATAACAATGAGACTTGAGTTCAACTATATAAAACATTGACACCACTCTCAATCCAAAACTTTAAGACAATGGATTTATGAGTCTTTATCCTTATACAGTGTTCTACTTTCTCATTTTTAATCAATATGAGACTTAGACTCACACCTGAATTCCTACCATAAATTTGATTAATCATGCCACGGCATGTTTCTTTCTCGTAACATAAAACATAAGAACATCCAAACCATGCATACCAATTTGCTTACCGAACAACAAAGGTGTTGCTACGTACACAGCAAAACAAGCCACTGCATGTTCTTCTCCGCTGAATTTCCACGAGTTCAAAAATTGAGCAGCTTCAACTCACTTTGAATATCACTTGGCACTGAGAGCAAAACAGGCACACTAAGGAAGATTCTCTTCGCATAGAAAAGTGGAAACTAGATTTTATGAACACATACCCTTTTGTGGATCTTCTATGTCGAATAATGAGAAAAATTCCTGAAGCAAGAAGGGCTGATCCTGCTATGATGGTGGAAACAATCATTTTCTTTGACCTTTTCTGGTCCTTCTTCCCTCCAATGGCTTCCTCCTTACATTCTTTTTGCTCCTCCAACTCTTCAGAGTCTTCCTGATCGGATTCATCTACTTGTTCATCTTCCTTTTCTTCTTCAATTTCACGTGTTTCTTCCATAGCTTTGTGTGTGCATTGTTGATTTTCAGGGAACTCTGGCTGCGGTGTCTCTCTTTGTAGAACTTCTTCGTCTGTTTCACCTTTGGTTGATGCTTCGCCATCTATTTCAGAGTCCATCTCTGAATCTTGAGATTCATAATCATAACTAGCACCTATCTTATCCTTTCCTTCAACTTCAAATGGTTGAGTGGAAGATGAACTCAGAAATTTTGATGGTTCAGCCGCTTCATCTGCAACTACTTCTGATGCTGCAGTACTATCTATAGAATGAATGAATTCTTTTAAACCATGCTTTTTTGATTCACGTGGCTCTATATTCCTCATTTCAATAGATGGAGATGGAAGTTGATTTACATGTAGCTCATCAATCTCACTTTTTGCTTTTGAATGTGTAGTTGTGGCTTGTGCAAGTTCTCCTTCTGTTGTTTTTCCCAAGGGCATTTCCTTCTCTTCTTGCAAACAATGTTGATTTTGTACCATCGTTTGGATCTTAGGACCTTCTCTTCCTTTCTGAGATGACTTTCTTCCTTTTTCTTCAACTTCTATCTTCTCAGATTGGTCTCCATTTATTTTCTTCACTGTCTCCTCCATTTGTGTATTGTCTTCTTTTGCGCCTTGTGTTTTTCCCATCTCAAGAAATTTTGATCCTTTGCTTCCATCAAACACCCCAAAATCAACATTCTCTTTGCCACTTATTTGCTCAGTAGACTTGAGTTTTGGCTTTCTAACTTCTTTCTCACTTCTTTCATCAGTTTCATCCTCATCAAAAGCCTCATTTGGTTCAACATGCATCTCTATAGATCCCTCTGCTTTCAGTTTCACAATGACATATTCATTCTTGTCCTTATTTTGGCCAATTGCTTCGATCACCTTCTTGGGAAGCTTTGCCTGAAAAGTCCCCAACACTTCAAATACCACTTTGACCATATTGTTTGGTAAATTTGGTCTTTCTATGGTATTTCTTTCATTGTTGGACTCCTCAGTTTCCTTCTGTAAGATCTCAGTTGCTGTTTTTTTCTGAATAACTCTACTAGTTTCTTCTTTCTTCTTAGACTTTTGTTCTTGAACCTTTTCCCTTAAACTTTCTGTTTCATCCATTTCTTCTTTGATAATTTCTTTTGTGTCTTCCATTTTTGAAACCTTAAGTCCTCTGCTTCCATCTTGTCCCCCCACTAGCTTGGGACCCTCTTCAGTTGGTACTTCAGTTTTTCCTTTAGCAGTTTTTCCTAGTACATTTTCTTGATCCTTATCCATAATTCCATGCTCAATCTTCTCAACTATCTGAATTTTCTCTTTTGGTATGTCCTTCTCATCTTCACCCTCTTTCAGAAAATAGTCCATCTCTTCTTCCCCTTCTCTTTTGACCATTGCTTCTCTCACAATTTCACTTTCTTCTCTTCTCTTGGTTGTTAACTCCTTCTTTGCTTCCGTATGCATCCTTTTCGGTTCTTCTCCTTTATCTACAAAATTTTCAACCTCTTTACCTTTTCTTTTAACCATTGCTTCTCTGGTATAATCACTTTCTTTCATTGTCACTTTTGTTGAGTCTTTCTTTGCTTCCCTAATTTTGGATTCTTTACCTTTAGCTTTATCCTCAAAATTTTCAATCTCCTTGTGTTTGCTTTTGACCATGATTTCATTGGCATCTTCAATTTCATGCATTGTCTTTGTTGCTAGCTCTTTCTTTTGTGCAGTATGTATCCTTTTGGGTTCTTCAACTTCACCTCCACTGTTACCCACTAAATACTCAATCTCTTTGCCCTTCCTTTTGATCACAGTTTCTTTGGCATCGTCATTTTCATGCATTTCCTCTTTTGTCAAATCTCTCTTTGTTCCCATAACCATCCTTATTGATTCTTTGTCTGCACTCTTATCTGCAAAACATTCAATGTCTTTGCCTTCGCTTTTTACCTTCACTTTTTTTACATTTTCACTTTCATGCAATGTCTCTTCTCTAAAATCCTTTTTTGTTTCCATATACATCCTGTTGGGTTCTTCACCTTCACCCTCATCAGAAAGGCATTTGTTTTCATTGCCTTCATCGGTACCATCACTTTCCTGCATTGTCACTGTTGTTAAGTCCTTCTTGGCTTCTATATACACCTTTTTAGTCTCTTTATCTTCACCCTTTTCAAATCTTCCAATCTCTTTGCCTTTTCTTTTAGCCATTGCTTCTTTTGCACCTTTTCTTTCTTGCATTGACTCTTTTCCCATGTTCTTCTTTGCTTCCATATTCCTCATTTTAAGTTCTTCACTCTCACCCGCATCAGCAAAATATTCATAATCTTTTCCTTCTGTTTCGACCACTTCTTTTCTCACATCTTCACTTTCTAGTATAGTCATTGATGTTAAGTCCTTCTCTGCTTCCACATGCATGTTTATGGGTTCTTCTTCATGCTTATCCATAGAATATTCAGTTTCTTTGACTTTCTTTTGGACCATAACTTCTTTGACTTTTATTCTTTTGTTTCTTTCTTTTGGTAACTCTTTCACGAGCATCTTTATGCGCTCTTCACCATCAAAGTTGTCAACAAAATTTCCAATCTCTTTGTCTTTGGTTTTGACCATTGCCTCTTTAACTCCTGTTTTTGGTATTGTCTCTTTTGTTATGTCCTTTGGTTTGATATGCATCCTTATGGGTTCTTCGCTTTCTTGTGTAGTCTTTGTTGTTAAGTCCTTTTCTTCCACATACATGCTTTTGGGTTCTTTATCTTCACCCTTATCTGCAAAATATTCAGTCTCTTTGCCTTTCCTTTTGACCATAGCTTCTTTGATTTTTTCACTTTGTTGCTTTTTTTCTTTGGTCAACTTTTTGTTTGGCTTCACAAGCATCTTTGTGAGTTCCCCAGCTTCATCCTTATCAGCCAAATTTTCAATCTCTTTGCCTTTTCTTCTGACCATTGCTTCCTTGACTCCTTCTATTTCTTGCATTGTCTCTTTTTCTACGTTCTTTGGTTCCATTAGCATCCTTTTGGTCTCTTCACCTTCACCCTTATCCACAAAACATTCATGATCTTTGCCTTCTCTATCATTTTCCTTCTTTGCTTCCACATGCATGCTTTTGGGTTCTTCACCTTCACCCTTGTCTACAAAATATTTAGTCTCTTTGCCTTTCATTTTCCCCATGGCTTCTTTGACATTTTCACTTCCTTGCTTTGTTTCTTTTGTTGACTCTTTCTTTAGTTTCATATTCATCTTGTTTTCTTCGCCTCCATCCTTAACAACAAAATTTTCAATCTCTTTGCCTTTGACCATTGCTTCTTTGGAACCTTCTATTTCTTGCAATTTCTCCCTTGCCATGTCCTTCTTTGGTTCTACATGCATCCTTTCGGGTTCTTCACTTACATCTTTATCGACAAAATATTTATAACCCTTGCCTTCTCCTTTGACCATTGCTTCTCTGACATGTTCACTTTCTTGCACGATCTTTGTTGTTAAATCCTTCTTTGGTTCCACATTCATGCTTTTGGGTTCACCCTTATCCACAATATGTTCAGTTTCTTTGTCTTTCGTTTTGAGCATAGCTTCTTTTACTTTTTCGTTTTCTTGCTCTGTTTCTTTTGTTAACTCTTTCTTTGCATGCGTAAGCATCTTTGTTGGTTCTTCACTTTCACCCTTATCAGTAAAATTTCCAATCTCTTCTCTTTTTCTTTTAACGGTTGCTTCTTTGCCACCATCTGTTTCTTGCATTATCTCCTTTCCTATGTTCTTCTTTGCTTCCATATGCATCCTTTGGGGGTTTTCACCACGCTTATCCCCAAAATGTTCATTATTTTTGCCTTCTCTTTTTACCATTGCTTCTTGGATATCTTCATTTTCCTGTATTGTCTCTTTTTTGAAGTCCTTCGCTTCCATATACAACCTGTTGTGTTCTTTCCTTTCACCCGTATCTTCAAATTTTTCAATCCCTTTGTTTTTTGTTTTGGACATTTTTTCTTTGATATCTTCAGTTTCTTGAATTTTCTTTGTTGTTAAGTTCTTCCTTTCTTCTAGAGAGTACTCAATCTCTTTGTCTTCTCTTTTGTCCATTGTTGCTTCATTTTTTTTCATTGACTCTTCTGTTAAGTCTTCTTTTGCCTCCATATGCCTCCTTTTATGCTCTTCACCTGCACTTTTATCCACAAAATATTCAACCTCTTTCCTTTCTCTTTTGTCCATTGCTCTTTTGACATCTTCTTTTTTCGGCAGTGTCTCTTTTGCCAAGTCTTTTTTGGCTTCCTTGTGCATCCTTCTGTGTTCTTCACCTTCATCCTTATCCACCAAATATTCATTCTCTTTCCATTTTGTTTTGATCTTTGCTTCTTTGACATCTTCAGTTTCTCTCATTTTTGAAACACTCAACCTTTTGCCTTCCTCAATTGTGCCTTTTGGTAACTTCTGAGGAAATGTTTCCCTTCTTGTTTCCATTGAATCAAATTCTTCCTTACCAGCCTTTACTCCACATTCTTGATCTCCATTCCCAGTTTCAATCTTAGGTATAATATGATCTTCATTCCCAGTTTGAATCTTAGGCTTTTTAATGTTCTCTTGCATGCTCTTGCCATATATGTGCTTTTTACCATCCTCACTTGCCTGAATAGGTATTTTTTCAGATTTCCCTTCATCCATATTCTCTTTTATGCTTTTAGTTTTCTTCTCCCATTGAATCCTAGACTCTTTATCTTCTTCTTGGCTTATACCACCAATGTTAGAAGGAACCTGATCATCTACATTTTGGTCAAGTTCTGGTGCCTTCATTGTTTCCATTCTATTTTCCTTCACACTTTCTTTTAGTCTATCCTCAGTTTCAGGCCTAAGCTCTCTAAATTGTTTTTTGTTTGACTCTCCAAGTGTCTGTCTCTCAGTAGACACATCGGCTTCAACAAGCATCTCTTGTGGCTCTTCTCTCTCCATCTTCTCCATAATACTTTTATTTTCCCCAATTTGTTCTATAACAGAATCTTTAGATACTCCTTGGATTGTATCTCCAATATTCTGTGTGACATGTGCACCAACATTCTGCTCAGTTTCTGATATCTTCATTCCTTTGTGTCCTGCTCTCACATTCTTTTCTTTCACACTTTCTCCATCTCTATCCTTAATTCCTGACTTGGATTCTTCTTCTTTCTGAATCACATCTCCAATTATGTTTGCATTGGCATCATCAAGCATATTTTCACTCACTCCTTTCTCCTCCTTCTCTAAAAAACCTCCATTGTCCTCCATTTCTTGAACCTTCAACTCTTGATCTTGTCTTCTATCTCCTCCAATGTTTTTAGGCATACCTTCACCTACACTTTCCCCCTTTGCTGATGTTTTTACCCTTCCATCCTCATTCTTCAACTTTAATTCTTTGATTTCCTTCTGACTTGCTTCTCCAATTTTCTGTGAGGTGCCTACTCCAACTTTTTTCTCTTGTTCTGATGTGTTCTTCACTTCACACCCTTCCTTTCCAACCTCTCTGAAACTATCTCCATTTCCACCATCATTTCCAACTTTAGATTCTTCTACTTCTCTATGCACAGTATCCTTAGTTTTTTCCCTGTTGGAAACATCAAGCATATTGTTAGACACTTCTGCTTTCTTCTCCATGAATCTTTCACTGTCCTCCATTGCCTGAACTTCAGAATCTTTAGCGCCCTTTTGGCTTGTCTCTCCAACAGCACTAGGAATGTTCAGATCACCTTCATTTTTCTCTTGTTCAGATCTTCTTCCATCAGATTCTTCTTCCTTGATCTCTTCAATCTTAACCCCACAATTTCCTTTAACCAATTTTGGCATGATAATGTTCATTATCCATTCCTCCTCATCATACTTGGCTTTGATCCCATCCAATTTCACCCCATCAGGAATTCTGAAAACCTTATTAAACCCTGCAACATCAACCTCTTTCTTATGCATTAACCATCCCATCATCAAAATATTCTGAACAGGCTTCTCTCCACTAACTGATATCTTACTACCATCTTCACTAATCTTGATGTTAATGTTATTCTTCTTATAACCTGTGTTTGCATTAGATACTTACATTGATATATTCCATAAACAATAAAACATTAAAAATGCTAGATCACTGGTATCCTTCAAATCCTACACAAGCCTTGTTCTTACATAACCAATAATCTCAAGTTTGAATTCTAAGTATATAATACTTTGCTATCATGACAGTTTTGCCTGATTCAAGCAAGATTGTGTATCGTGAAGAATAATTGTGATCTCTGCTAAAAATATAAATGAGAGTTATCTAAGATGTTACAGGACTAACCTTTGAGATGAGCAGTGAGGATGAAAGCAGTGTTTGTTTCTCTAGATTGAAAAACAGGTCCTGCTTTTGCTAATCGATATTTAGAGATGGAAGCAATGTCATCTCTAGTTTTGGTGATTTTGAGTCCCAATTCCAGGTCCATCTATTATGTTGCTGCTATAATATTTTCAGAACAAGGATTAAAAAAATTGTCAGAATTTAAAATAAAAAGTGTTAGATTTTTTAATGAGTATAAGAACAGAAAAATGATGATTGAGGCTTGGATCATTGGCTGGTCATAATTGTGAAGTTTCAACACACATGAGAGAAGTATTTATTCTTTTCTTTCATATGTAGCTCTTGTGGGTCCTAAATATGAGGATGATGCCTATACGGTTTTTGTTGTTCTTTCCTCTGTGGGAAGCTAGTACTTGCTTTCCTTTCAAAGATACTAGCTTTTAAAGCTCTCTTGATTAAAAACCAAAACTTTGTTCGATGAAGTCATAATTATTGTCTTGAAATGAAATTCCAATACTATTTGTGTCACTTCCTATTGCTTTTGTTGTTTCCGAAAACCAAGGTTGTAATGTTATGATGAACCAGTTTGATATTATGCCCAAAGGATTGAATAATAGCTTTTGTTTCATAAAAAAAAAAAAATAATTTATTGATAATTGAAAATAAAATATATTCCATAACCCCATTATTTTCTTGTTCTACAAACTACAAAATTTAAGAGTATAGATATCGTAATTATAGTTTAATTTATAATTTTTAGTAATATATAATGAGAATAAGAATTTTTTATTTGGTGTATATAAATTATGATTTTATTTTACTTTTATTTGTAATAAATGTATTTTGTAATGTGGAAGAGAATGAACTCAGGTTTAACAAAATGAGAGTGTGATTATGGTGAGTGAAACCCAATATAGCATAGTCAAACTTCAAATTTTAAAATACAAACCGTTTTATTTTAAAAACAAATAAGATTAATATATTTGTTATTAGCTCATTAGAATAAAATAATAAAATAGAAAATACAGACTCATATATACAACAACTTTATTTCAATTTGTTTTGGACAAGGTAAATGGATGAAACAAAATACATTTATTTCATGTTCTTAATTCCATTAAACAACAACACACTTTTTTCAATCAACATCTTGTTTTTGCTGATGATATTGTCTACTCATTATTTTGCTTAATTAATCTTTATTTCCTTTGCATCATTTTAACTCTGGTATAAACCAGAAGCAAGCTTGCAAGTCATGGCTAAATGGAGAAAGCAGCTAAATTCCGGCTGCAACTACTTTTTTTTTTTTTTGTCTTTTCTGCCTTCTCAAAATGTATTCTCATACCAGTTTTTTAGTAACATCTTTAGCGGTAGATACAATATAATTTTCCTTTCTTATTTTGGTGAAATACATTCGTTGTAAGCTCCCTTTTCTGTTTTAAAAAGGTTTGGGTCTGGTTTTTTTCGAGGGTCAAAGGCCAGTCTATTAGGGACCTCCAAAACCTCCAACTCAGCTCCACTCACTCTCATTCTATTCTTTTCCAGAAACTGTTCATCTCCTCCCTCTCACTGCTAAAACCCAGAGCTCTACTAGGGCATAAGCTACTCTGGCCCTTCGAGGTAGCTGAGCTCCTTTTTCCTCCAAGTAAGTTAAGCTCAACCTTACCTTTTCTCCTTTTCTACATAGTTGCTTTGGTTCAGTCTGGGGTTGCCTTAGAGACTCATTCTGACCCTTATGTTCGTACTGTACAGCTGCTTAGTTCGTCCTTGGAGCTGTGGTGCTCTTCTTTGGTGTATGTGTTGGTTGATTAGCATCGTACAGGTAAGGAAAGCTAGGGTTTGCATGTTTTTTCTTTATATTCTGCTTGCTTTGGTTTTGTTTCGTGATTATGTAGCTTGTTTGCTATTGTGGTTGCCTGGAAGGTGTTAAAACATTGTTTGGCTTCGAATGTTTGTTTGTTGCATGTGTGAACAGTGGTGAGAACTGATATTCTTGCCCCAAGCGAGCATGTCTCTCCTAGGCGAGAATAGCAGAAGTTCGCCCTGATTTCTGCTCGAACTGTCGCTCAAGCGACGAGCCTTCGTTTTGAACGATGAGTAATCTCGCAAAAACCTCACTATTCCACTGTTTGAGCTCTCGTCTAGGCGAAAAGAGCTCGCTTGAGCGAGAGAACCTGTCTCACCTGAGCGAGGACTTCCAGCCTGAGTGAGACTGGTGCAAGGTTGTGCTCTAGTTCTGTTTTCTTCTCTGATATGGGTGTTTGCCTGTGTGATAAAGTGTTTTACCGTAAAAGCATGAAGTGTGATGCCATGAATGTTGAATGAGATTTTGCTATGTTGAGTAGGAAATAATTATTGAATTGGTTGGTTGGTGGTGCTTTGACATGAGATGATAATACTTGAGATGACATGTGTAATGTTGTTGATAAAAGAGTTTCATGGGAAGCTCTTGGTGATGGTGTAATTAGTATATACTTTGATATAGGAGATGTCTAGATAAAGGAATGTATCATGAACTCTAATGATCGTTCACGCTCACATAGAGCAAAATGATCTATGTATGTGGTGAGAGTGACAGAAGGTCCTAATCTTGGGACGTATTGGGCTTAAGACATTAGAGGATTAACCTTGTGTGTGGTTGAGTGATAACCCCTTATGTCGAGACTTTGCAGAGTTTAGAAACCAGCACATGTGCATACTTCCTTTAGAATTCTATATCAAGAGTATAATCTGGATAATTGAGTCAGAGAGTTCTTGCATTTGTTTGTTGTCACATGGTTTGGGTGCTTGTTGTTTTGTATGTTCATAATCTGATATATTAATTACTTGCTTAATAACATGATAAAAAATATTCTTTTTACTCTAGTTGACCCTCTTGTTTTGGTGTCTGTTTCCCTGTTTGACTTTTCTTTTTGCAATGATCACTAAAATTTATTTGGTGTGAGCTAGATGTTGAAACCTCTAGTGGTCATTAGGATGATGGAAGTGCTGCGGTTTAGATGGTCATGAGTTGGGGTTGATCCATTATTGAGCTCCTTTCGAAGAATAATTACTGTTTTGTAATTTTGTGCTGTATCGGGAAACACGATTAACTTTTGTAGATAAAAATGATTCAAAATTTGAGAAAGATGAAATTTACTTTTGTATAAAATTAAAAGGTGTAAGACTAAAAAAATATTAAACATTAATATTTAAACTTTAGTATCGAGGTTGTAACTAAGTATCTAATATTAAGAGTGTAATTTTCTTTAAGACACTATTTATCCTTTTAAAAATAATATCATACCATAGATATATAAAAGTATATTAAGTTCTGGTAATAATTATTTCAACAGAAATCATGGAGGTTTGAATCTAAAATTCATCAAACATGAAAAAAGTTAAACTTGAATGACATTTAGGAATTTCACACATGTAAGTCCCAATCGGTAGGTGGGAAGTCATGTCTTGGCCTAATAGTATCCATTTTAAAGGTTAATGCTCACACTATTACATAAAACAGTCCTTTCAAACCTTTTATTAATATCCATGTTAACCTACTAGCTATTGGTTATGCCCAATCTCTTTGAACCACAACTTTATCCACCACAACTCAATAATTCACAAACTTTACATGTGCTAATCATAAATGTAACCTAAGTGCCCTTCAATTATGCCTCAACAAATAAAAACCAATCCTACCCTGTCTATAAAAATCTAAAATAAATTTGGACGCATGGAAGTATATTATTAAATAAAATGAACAATAATGATCACATTCGGGTCATGGATTAAATTATGTAAATATAAGCCTTAATTCGATAGTGATATTTTAATATTTATAGATTTACGTGTATATTAGTAATGGTCAGGCACCTATTTTAACGACCGATTTATTAATAAATTTAGAAAATTAAGTTTCTGATAAATTTACCGACAAATTATTAAAAAATTTATTATTGACCGATTAAAATAATATCCTTCCTTGATAGATTTACCGATAAATTTAATGATGAAATGGTCAACATCCAAACTAAATCTATCGGCAAAAAATTTGTAATAATTAAAATTTTATCAACGAAAAAATTTATTGATAATTAACATGAAAAAAAAATTTGTCAATAATTAAAATTCTAATTTACTTATAAATTTTATCGATTACTTTTATCGATAGATCTATTATTATTGACAAATTCATTATTTCCGTCAAAATTTTATTTAATAATTAAAATTATTATTTATCAACAAATTTTATCAAAAGATTTTACTAACAAATGATACTTATAGATTTTATCAACAAATTTATTATATAATTTTTTTGTTAATAAGTAAAATCTTAAAATTCTTCGATAAATCTTGTTTTACTGACATATCAAATTTAATTTTATCAACAAAAAATCATAATAATTAAGCATGTTCTTGTAATATAAATTTTAAAATATTAAATTCAAAAGTTATATTATATTGGTTAAGTTAAATTCAATCCAACAGGACCGAGTATTTTGTGGTTGATGCTTCTTACCATTCAAGTCTTAGTTTGCTTGCAAGGGAAGTTGGAAGATGAAGAAAGAAAGAAAAAATAAAAAATTAAGTTATTTAGTTGCGAAAGAGAAGGATAGGTGAGAATGAGTGCAAAAGGTGGTATCCATTATTTCGGTTTCGTACAATTTCTTTCTTCTCGCCGTAACTGGTATCCATGTAAAGAAAGTAGAAAACCATTTAACAGAATAAATAATAAACCAGTCATAAAACTGAAATTTACGAGATGTTTCAAACTAAAATCATAATTAACCTTGTTTTATAAAATTATTCTTAATTTCATGTATATTTTTTGTGGGTATAGTTAATTTTACATGATTAATTATTAATGTATAATGCTATTTATAAATAGACATAACTATAAATTTCGGTCTATAATATTTTTTAGGTTAATTATGTTTATTTTTAAATTTTGACATGAAATTATAAATTGTTTTCATTCGAAATTTTGTTAAATTTTGGTAAAGAAACTTTAAAAATTAATGTATTTAGTTTTTTTAATTTAATTACATTATTTTTTTTATTTGTGAAATCGGTTTTGTGTTAGTATTTGAGTAGAGTTGTTTATACCGTTTAACTCATTTTCGCTTCAGTGTCGGCTCGGTTAGGAAACACATTTGTCGTGTCAAAAATATTTAACTAATTGGGTTAAACAGAATATATTCATACATTTCTTAAGTTTGAAGACCAAAATGTATCAAATTTTTAGATAGGGATAAATTCTAATTCTGCATCAAAATTCAATAACTAGAAGTATATTTAACCCATATTTTTTCACGGTTTTAATTTCTTAATTTTTAATTAATATTAATTTTATTTAATTTCTTATTTTCAATTTATTTTACTAATTCAATGTGTTTAGTTTAATAATTGTAAAAAAAAAATTAAAAGGTAAATTTGATTTTTCATCATAGGAGTAAATTTAAAAGGTAAATTTTAAAAATACTTTATTTATTTTAAGGAGTAAAATAATTATTTTTAGATTTATATTACTTTTTAACCTTTTAATATTAAAAACATCATGTTTGAAATGAAGGTCATATGGTAATGCATTACTTAGGTGTAATCGCCTACTGGATTAAAATTTAATTCTAAAAATTATTTTCTTTTTTAAAAGTTTGTTCATATTTTATTAATAAATATTAGGATGCTTTTTTCGTCCTATTGTGGTTAGATATTTGGTTATGAGACGGAGATGTTATGCAACCAAAAGTAGTAAACGTAAAATTGTGTTTGTTTTTTTAGATGAAAGAAGCAAACAAATGCTTCTAAAACATGGAGCTATGAAATTATTTTGGCTGAGTTACACGTTGTTTGACTTGAAGGTTACACCTACACTATTATTTTATGTGACAGCTAAACACGTCGCAACAAATAGTTGATCACCTTCATATGTGCCTTTGGTTTAAAATCTTTTAAAAACATTGAAAAAGGATAACTTTTTATAGTTAAAGACAATATAAAACTTTCATATACTAAAATAATTCCTAAATAATAACTAAAAAAATAATTAGTTATTATAATAACAAATATAAATATCAATTTATAAACTAAAAATTATTAGTAATTAAAATTATTTTTGTTATAAATAAAAAAATTTAATTGATTTTTTTAAATTGGTAACAAAAATAATTTATATCATGAATTGGTATCTACATTGATCATTAACATTAATTATCAAGATTTTAACTATCACAGAAATTGATTTTTAAACATATTTATCATTAAAATTTATAATTATTTCAAAATTTTCTTGTAGTATATATTCGTATACTTCAAAAGAATGTTGGAATATATATATATATATATATATATATATATATATATAAATTTTCTAAAATAAAAGTTTGAATAATTAAATATAACGACCATGAAAATTGTTATTGAATTATATTTATCGCACTCTTATGTGTATTATTGAAAATTTAAGATGAATTTTCATATTAAATAAAAACAAAACAAGAAAATTGAAGAATATATAAAAACATCTATAAATGTATTGTTATAAGCTTTTAGATTAAAGTGGTATTAAACTTTCGTATAGATTGAGTTTATATCTTATTATTAGTATTGTTAGGATTGTGTCTTCCAAAAAATATTTCCTCAAATATGAATATTTATAATGAAACTTTTATTCTAAAAATGTCTAGTAATATATAGGTCAACTATTCACATAAATTATATGTTCAGTCATTCTCTTACCCGAAGAAGTCATACAATTATTTTTCTCTAAGAAACTTTATAAAGTGTATAAAACAACTTTAATTGTCGGTTAAGAAAAATAATTATTAGCAAATATGTCATTCTTTGACCTTAGATACATCGTTTTTTTTTTTTTAATTTTCTGATTTATTACGTGAATATTAATCCTACTATAATTCATATGTAAACGAGTTATCCATTTAAAATCAAAATACAACTAAATCCAATCAGAAGTAAATATTTCTTGAATTATATAAACACCATATTCAAGCATAATAACAAACATTCAACTTACTTGAGAAAACTTGTCGTTTAGTTCTTTTCTTTTTCTTTTTTGTCGTTCATGTCTAGTGATGTAAAACTCTTTACCATGTCACAATTATTCCCTATCTTGATTTTAGTGGAAAAAAATTTGCGCACTATGATATGTTTATTTTGCGTTTTCAATCATTCTTGTTCTGTTTTGGGCAATGTTCAGAGTTACTATTATGTGGTTGTTGTTTTCTTATCATTTTTGTTTCTTTCATCGTTTTGGATTATTTATTGTTATCTCGTGAGTGTTATTTTTGATAGTTACATTTGGTGATTCTACCTTCTTAGTATAGTAATAATGAGTGGTTTGTGATATTTTATTCAGATATAATTACTAATTTAGTCTATTAATTTATCGATTTGATTTAATTTGATTTTTTTATTATTTAATTATTTAAAAATGTTCAATTTAATATCTCGTTAAGTTGTAGTTAACACCGTGTCGTGTGTCTGTACATGACACGTTAAGCTGTGAAATTTCAATCTTTTTGTTTTAATTTTTAATTTTTTTTTTAATTTTTTTTTCTAAAAAAATATAAACTGTCACGTGTCAGGTTACCGTTGTATCACATGGCAGTTTACAGTTGTGACACATGACAGTGGTAGTAGTTGTTTTCAATTTAGTCCTCTATTTAAATCTTTGGTTCAATTTAGTACTCTTATTCTTTAAAACGATTCGATTTTGTCCTCTCCAATAAGACACCAAAATAGTAAATAAACTTAATTACAATTTATAGATACTTGTTAAAATAATTTTTTTGAATTTATACATCAAATCACTACACCTAAATATTCAAATTAATTTTTATTTTTATAAGGGTAAAAATGTAAAATTGTTTAGGTGTAGTGATTTGATGTATAAATAAAATATTCAAATTTTTAATTTACATTTTTACCCTCGTAAAAAATAAAATAATTTCGATATTTAGATGTAGTGATTTGATGTATAAAATAAAAAAAGTTGTTTTAACATGTATATATAAGTTGTAATTAAGCTTATTTACTAATTTGGTATCAAATTAGAGAGAACAAAATTAGATCGTTTTAAATAATATGAATACTAAATTAAATCAACAAATAATAAGAAACCAAATTGAATCAAACTACAAAAATTAGAGGACTAAATCAATAATTAAATCTATTTTATAATAAAGACTTTTAGGCCTACCCATTATTAGTGTTTATTTGACTGTTAGTTTGGTTTAACTCTCTATTTGAGCGTGAGAGGGAGAATTTGTTGAACTTATATGTGTCCTTATTAAATAGTAGGTCCAATAGTTTTTTTTTTATTTTAAAATAACAACATATCAAAATATAAAAAAAAAAATATTTGGACAAATTTTCTATAAAAACTTCTAATAAAGGTTAAGTGATTTTTTTTTTCGTAAATTAAAATTACTCTATATAAAAATAGAAAAAGTAAAAATGTCCAAAATATTAAAAAAAAAATCAACAAATAATAACTTACACATATGCCAATTTAATTTATAAGTATTTTTTATTTTATTTTATTTTCCAAGATCTTTCTTAACCCCAGTCTAACCTGTCTTGGTTAGAACCTTTATTTTAGCACATTCTCTCGAAGGTCCGTTGAATTTTATAGTTCTTTCAACTTAATAATCCACAGTTGAAATCAGAGTTCATTTCTTTAATATGATCATTTTGACGTTGAAAGAGATTGTTGAGTTTGCAAGAAGCTAACTTTCTTAATATGATCATTTTTCAGCTGACATAAAGACTGTTTATATTAATTTTTTTATAAAAGTGCTTTTTAATCAAATAAGCAATTATTGTTTTTTTTTATTTTATGCATTATTTAATTATTCATTTAAAAGTGAACTCTATTCATTTATTGATTTATTGATAACATTTTATATTGTTAGAATTAATAAAAAATAATCATTAGAGATGAAACAAGTATTCCCAGAAGATGTTTTATTTTATGAATATCTATCTTAGAAATATAAAAGGGAATGGTGATAAAATAATTTAAAATCACTCTACTATATTATTAATATAGGCAATATAATGCACATGTACATTATTATAGCATATATGAGTAAATACATTGAAGTATAACTAATAAAACACTCTTCAAACAGGCTCAGAAATTATTTTAAGACAGTGCAGAATATAAAATAAAAGAGACACATTCTGAGCTTGAACATTGTTATGATGGTGATGTTGATTCAGCCAAAGAGATGATGGTGCTTCTTTCCATGAGCTTCCTCATCTTCCTTCTTGGAATCCTTTTTCTCATGGTGTTCATGGAACGCAAAACCACCAGCACCAGCAGCAGCAGCTGCTGCAATCTCCTCTTCTACCTTGTGCCTGTGACCATGTTCTGGATCTTTCTTTGCCTCATGCTTCTCATGCTATATATACAAAAAATCATTCACAATTGCAGCAAAACTAGATCAATTGGAATCATATTTTCTTAAGATCAAAAGGATTATGATAAATTGATTAAAGGATAAGTGATTAGTACGTACCAACGCATAAGCACCAGCTGCAGCAGCACCAAGTTCTCCAAGGTGTTCAAGATGCTTGTGATGCTTCTCCTCCTTCTTGTAATCAACTTCACCGGGAACTTCTTCCTCTTTGTGGTGGTGGAGGTGGTGATGGTGGTGTTCTTCAGCCATGATCAATAGATATCTAGGAAGTCGATGCCAAAGTGTATGATTAGGGAAATAGTTTGAGGTGTGATGGGAGAGTTGAGAAGCTTAGTTGTTGTATTTATAATGGAAAATGATGATCCTGTTAAGGATGTGTGATTGGTTGGTTAGATGCACCTTTCTGTATAGGCCACAATAAATGATTTTATAAAAGATTTACAAACTTTTCAGTAAAGCAAATATCAATTAATGTAATTACTTTATACACTAACTCTATTGGCACAAAAAACATGTTTGGTAAAACATTTCCAAAATAATTTATTTTATATATATTTTATATAGAGTATAAGTTATTTCAAGTAAAACTTCGAGTTTTTAATTTACTTAATTTATCTTTATTGTTGTCTCTTATATTTTAAGATATTATTTTATATTAAAATTATCTTTTATTTCAGAGAATAGTCTATTAATAATAATAATAAATTTTAGTTTGAAAGTGTAAATAAAATATAATTGAATAAGGTTTTATAAAACTTTTACATTTGAGTGAAAAGTAAATATGAGATTTAAAAATTATGTAAAATAGTAAAAAATAAACAATAATCTATGTTTGAAGTTAACTGAATTATTAATCGTTAACGTAATTTTATTTTATTTAAAAGATAAAAATGTTCATAAATATTATACAATTATGTCTTATATCTTATTTGATGCACATTAATAAAAAGTTTAAAAATAATAAAATAATTATATTTTAATATGATTAAAATTAAAATATAATTAAATGTAAAAAAAATTAAATTAACATGAAAACCAAGAAAATATAATGCTAAACATTTAAAAAATTTATAAAAAATAATTAAACTATGAATTAAATAATAAAATAATTATATTTTAATGTTGCTAAAAATTTTAAAGTTAGATTTTTTTTTTGTAAAATTAAAGACCTTAACTTTTAAACCTTTTAAGTTTTTACATTTCAAATTTTAACCAGAGACTCTTCAAGTGTTATTGAGATAATTGTCTTGTTTTGTAGTAGAAACCTTAAATATTCTAAAGTGTTTATTTTTTATTATTATATATAAGAGATATTGTTTATAAATTTTAAAAGGTATTTTTATCTTTATAAAATTTATTACATGAATTTATAATATAATTAATTAATGGAGTTAAGTGTGAGAGAAATATTTTTTATTACTTTTTACTTGAGACCTTAAATATTTTAAAATGTTGTAAGAAATATTTCTTAGAAATTTTAATTTTTATTATCTTTATAAAATTTGTTGTATAAATTTATAATATAATTAATTAATAAAATTAATTATTTCAATTTTTAATATAAAAATGATAAAATTATTAATTATTAATTATATTTTAATCCGTGCTCTTGGAATATATATGTTAGCATTCTTTTAAAAGTAAAATGAGTAATAAATGAAAGAGATAAACACATAATAATTAATGCTAGTTTTTATTATTTTAGGGTCAATTATAAACAAAATCAATTAGTTTCACGCTTCATTTATTAAGAGTAAATGAATAATAACTTAAAAAGATAAATGAATAATTAATAGCACTTAATACTTTTAGACCCGATTATAAAGAAAATTAATTAACTTCACGTTTCGTATATAAAGATTAAATGGGTAATAAATCAAAGAGACTGATAGATAAATAGTTAATAGGAATTAATTAAAGGATTAAATATTAATTTGGTTATGTTTTCGATGGGTTTTTTTTAATGTGGTTCTAGTTTTTATTTTTTCAAGTCTAAGTTTTATTTTTCTTCAATTTAGTCATTTTTTCCAACATCGTTTAAATAGTTAATGATATTTAAATAGTGTATGACATGTGTTACTTTATGATTTTTTTAATTATATTTTATTTTTAAAAAATAGTTTACATGTCAAGTCAATATCATGTCACGTGAGAGTAGTAGTCTCACATGCCAAAGTCAATGCCACATATCAGGGTTAGTGCCACATGTCAGTGTAAATATTATATTCTAGATGTACGGATACGATACGTGTATCGAATACGACACGTATTTGATATATCAATACGTTTATTTTGAAAATAATAGAATACGATATGTGATATATGAATATTGAAAAATATACAATAATTCTTAAAAGCATGATAAATATAGTGACCAATTTATAATAGAAATTATTTTAGTTATCAATTTAGAGACCAATTATGATTTTTTGAACTATTTTAGTTGTCAATAATATTTAGTTTATATATTGGTACCTAAATTGGTCACTATAGTGACAAATTATTATTTTTCACTAAAATTGGATTATTCAAAGATTTTTCTGTATTACGACTTCATAAATTAGACACTTCATTTAAAAGTATCAATAAAGTATCCTAAAGATCAAACACGAACACAAATACGTAACTCAAATTGAAGTATCAGTGCATGATAGCTTATATTTAATTCAAACCTAATTTTCGTTAATTTTTTTAAATTCAGTCCCAATTTTTTTTATAATGGAAAATTTGTGTCCCTCTCTAGATTGAGACTAAATTTAACTTTTATATAAATTGTATAGTGATACTTTTATTAAAATTTATATTTTTATTAAATATTTTTGAAATTATTTTTAAATTAACTCTAGCTATATTATTAGAATATAATTATTAGATTTATGTTTAATTTTTGGTACTTGTCAGAAATAGGGTGAGAGTTGGTTTAGGAACATGATGTCATGTTTAGGAATTAAGACCTCTTATATTTGTTGACGCTTATAAAAGGCAATGTTTTTGACACATAATAAATAATAAATTTCACACAAATACTTTAATGAGGTACTCACATATTTTAAATTGTAATATAATGGAAGTACAATTCAAATATTTAGGTATGGTTGTAGGAGGTAATCCAAAAAAGCAATCATTTTGGCAACCAATGATTACAAAATTTAAAAATAGATTTTCTAGATGGAAAGGCAAGTATCTATCTTTTCCAAGAAGAATATGTTTAATAAAAACCATTCATCACAGCCCTACACCCTTTATTACCTCTCTTTTTACAAAGCTCCAGTGGGCATATGTAAGACTATTAAGAACCTTCAAAGAAAATTTCTATGGGGTTGGGGACATGGCGGTAGAAAGATTTTTTGGGTAAGGTTGGAAAATTTGTGCAAATTAAACACGAAGGAGGAATTGGAATAAAAGACATCCACTTGTTTAACAAAGCCCTATTAGCAAAATGGAAGTGGAGATTAGGTACGGATGAACAGGGATTGTGGAAGGATATATTACAATCAAAATATGGGTCTTGGAGAGGTCTAAGAGGCAACAATAGAAAACATTACACATCAAAGTGGTGGAAAGACTTATGTGATGTATGTGGTGAAAGAGAGGAAGGGAAATGGTTTGACCAAAACCTAGAGTGGAAAGTAGGTTCGGACTATAGGATTAAGTTTTGGTAAGATAAATGGATGGGATCATCACCTTCATATATTAGGTTCCTTAGATTATATAGGAACTCAATTAATACGGATAAAACAATAAGGGAGTTTGGCATATGGACTAACACGGGTTGGGTATGGACAATAGAATAGAGAAGAGAATGGTTCAAGTGGGAATTGACTCAACTAGAGGATTTTAAACAATTGTTAAATCAAACACAAATACAAAGAGATGTAGATGACCTTTGGGTATGGAAAGATGACGAACAAAATTTCACAGTCAAATCTGCATACTATAAACTGAAAACTCCATTTGTAGGGGAAAATTCTGAGTTGTTTAACATCTTTTTGGAGTGTAAAGGTAGCCCCATCACCACAATATTTTTGCATGGAGGGCAATAATAAATAGAATAACAATAAAGGTAAATCTGAGGAGGAGAGGATCAAAATTACTAGAAACACCATGTCCTCTATGTGGGTTAGAGGAGAAAAACACAACCCACTTGTTCTTAACTTGTAATACTATAAACAGAGTGTGGAACTTGTGTAATAAATGGGTAGGTATAAGCTCAGTGCAACATAATCAGTTAAATATGCATTTCCAACTATTTTCTTTAACAACTTTTAACAAAAGGAAATAAGTTATAGAAGGACTTATGGATATCAATTATTTGGAACATATTGAACCATAGGAACAGGAATGTGTTTAGACAAGGGAGAGTGGATCCAGAGAAAATATTTACTTTGGCACAATTAAATGTTTGAGTTTGGATAAAATATAAAGTCTTAAAAGTTTCTTTTTTTATAATGATTGAAATTTGTGTTCTATTGACTGCATCAAATCAACAACTTAGTATCCTTTAATCAGATTTTGTTAATTACTCTCTTTAGTTTCGAACTTTGTTGTTTACATACTTATCTAGGTTGATTTGGGTTTCCTAATAAGCAATGTAAATCTGGATTATATATATATATATATATATATATATATATATATATATATATATATACTGTACGGCCCATCGGCAGATCGGCCCAACGGAACAAAGTCAAGCGGCTACAGGCTGTCCGTTACAGACGAATCTTGTAGCAGACGCTAAGGCGACCAGCTCATCGGAGTCTCAGCTCTGAACACACTAAATCCACTACCCGTCGGTCAGACGGACTAAACACTCCCTCTGCTTTCATCTCTTTTTGAACTTGGTTTCCATCTTCATAGAGACTCTCAACTTTAAAGGGCAACCCGTCAGGCCGTGCGACCCTCGATCGATCGGCCAAACGGGAACCTTGACCAATCAATCAGATTAATTAAAATAAAACAAGTTAGTAATCAAAATTAAAAAGCAATTGGACTATGATTAAGGAGCCCTAATCACAGGCCCACACCGGAAACTATAAATAGGGGCCCAAGGTAGGTTGGTGAGGATCTTTAATTCGCATTAATTACAACGGTTATAACTATCTACCGATCGGCCTTAACTAACTTAAGTATCGGAATCTTTTAGACAGGTACACCAATCGCCCGCCTGACCAATCAAGGAAGAAGGAAGATTGTATGGAAGGGAGGATACGACAAGCTACGTAAGAAGAGAACAGTGAGGAGAAAAAGGATAATTTAAGTGTTGACCATAGGTGCTTGGTCCCTACACCCGAAACAATATATATATATATATATATATATATATATATATATATATATATATATATATATATATATATATATATATATTTTGATTATAAAAATAAATTTTTTTGT
>Ga0214542_1002765_pt1 | contig 36108 bp, 18 predicted proteins | sample CNSS1metaG_FD_160096 | JGI IMG/M metagenome (GOLD analysis project Ga0214542, IMG submission 160096) | Root nodule microbial communities from cowpea collected in UCLA plant growth center, Los Angeles, California, USA - CNSS1 | ecosystem: Host-associated > Plants > Roots > Nodule | place: USA...
TATATATATATATATATATATATATATATATATATATATATATATATATATATATATATATATATATATATATATATATTATTCAGAAGTAGATTAAAAATTACAGGGTGCAGGGTTTCCACCATGGAACATGATTTTCTGTTTGTTACGAAGGTAAAATCATTGACATGAGATCATCGTGAAAAGAAAAGTTATAATAGAATAGTCTGATACAAATCTACAAATCCAAAATGTCTTGTTTATTTGTTTCCTTAATTACAATTTATCACAACAATGAAAGAGTTCATTTCTTTTTCTTACGTCCGAAAATAGTTAACATAAATAGTTATTATGGAATTTTGTCTTTTAATAAATAAATACTACTACTCTCAATAGGATTAATAGATGATTTTGATAAAGTCAAAGTTATTTCTGGGTGACCAATTATTTTTAAAAGATTGGTGAAAAGTTTAGGAAGATAAGAAGGAAAAGGATGTTTCTAAAAAAAAATGACACTTGTGGCATTAGTAAGGAAAATAGGAGAAAGGTAATGATGAAAGGAAAGGTAAGGTAGATAGCCAAAATGACAAAGGAAGTGCAATTTGAGATGTGAATGCTAAGACGAGTTGGAGGGGAAAGAAAAAATAAGTTGACGTTAGGAATTGTATTCCAAAAATGGAAGAGACTCTTATCATTTATATTTTTTTTTTTAACTTAGAAGAAAGTAGTATTAACATTTAATAGATGTGAAAATTTATAATTATAAGATTAGGAAGTGGGAGAAATAATATAAGGATCGTAACACAATTTTTTATTAATTATTCCAAAAATGAACATTTGTGTGAAAAAGAAGAATGGTGAATATAGAGGAAATGTAATGTTAATGAGGAAACTCAATAGATTGTTCATCACTGATCGACCAAGTATCGACAATAACTTTTGGATAACCAAGTATCGACCAAGTATCATTGTTTTTAATTAAAAAACAAAATTAAAAATAATTTATAATATCATTATTTTTTAATTTATGAAGACACATATTCAACATAAAATAAAGACAATGTCAGCTAATAATAAAAGGAACAATATCTCATATATATTGTTACCTTAAATATAAAAGAAGGATGTGATTTAAAAACTAATCTTTAAAAGTGTATAGAGTATTAAAAATATAAATATTATAATGTTTAACCAACTTACCAAATAGTTCATTGAAATTTCCACTTTTAATAGATGGAAAAATTCACGTACCTAATTTTAAAGTCAAATTCGAACGCAATTAATCTAGATCTTTCCTTAATAAGGTCTATCTTTGTATAAACGTTTGATTTAATTCAATCAAATTTAGCACGAGCTTAATTACGTTGAACTTGATAAAAGGTGTATCTAATTTTATGAAAGATTATATTTTTCAAAGGTATTGAACTCCATTATATTTATATATATATAATTTGATACTACTTATAAATCATTTTCGAGGTGATGTGACATGTAGTTGAGAATAAAATTACAATTAGTTGTGGCCATAGACATATATGTCTTCTGGAAAGTATATTAAAATAAAGTTCATTAAATAAACAATGAAAATTTTCAATTTTTGTAGTTTATGGAAAATTTGAGTCAAAAAAACTATTTTTAGAGATAATGTTTTGAAATTATTATTAAGATTTATTTCTAAACTAAAAAAAAAAAGTCAAGAAAGGCAGACAAACTTATTTTTTTCTCTTGATACAGGTAAACAAGAATTGGTGGTGTTTTAACAGTGAGTGTGCAAAGAATCCAAAATAGGAGGCTTGTTTTAACTTTAAAGAAGTCATAAAAGCATCGAGCATTGGTTTGTGTCATTGATTGCATGCGCTCATCAAAACTCAAATTTCGCCTAACTCATCATTATTGAGATGCAACTGCGGGGAAGACCAGTATTCCATTCCTCACCTCTCATCACATTAACTTCTTCACTTTCCACCTTTCCCTAAGTTTTCGTTACCAACCATCACACAATTTATATATCATCAATTAATAATATAATATTATTTATCACCATCAGGAGGAGTTGTTGTCAGTGACGAATTTCTGATACATCGGGAAATAGTTGACCCCGTTTTTTTAGTGATGCGAAGCAGAGGAATGAGCTCACGTAAAAAGAAAAATTGAGTTATTGAGAAACTATTTTAATTAACGTGCGAATTGAATGGCTGAACAAGATAACGTCAAGGGACAATAATAATGCGCGAGAGAGTGTGTCAACAATGTTTTGTCCATATTATGCAAATTGGGCACCTTAATTGATTGGGTTTGAACGCAAATTTCATTGGGTGAGAATGGAAAGAAGAATACAAAGGCTTGAGTGCAACAATGAACATTGGCCAGAAACTTTTTCTTTTTTTTTTTTCTTTTTCAATTTTGTGACTATTTAAACTTTGGCTGTTTTGTCTCTAGCAATAGCATTTATATTAAGCATGATGCCGTAATTATTTTCTCCATCACCCTAACACAACACTTTTTTCTCAATCCTTTTGCATCTATGTTTCTTTTCTTTACCATCATTTTACTTCTTCTCCCTCTCCCACACATTCAAATTTTTCAATTTCTCTTTCTGAATTATTTACCTGAGTATGTATGATTGTCAAAAAGGCGTTGTTGCTTCTTAGTTGGTTTCTTCACAAGAGAAAAGTTTCCCCACTACACCCTTTTCAATTCCATTCCCATCCCCACCAATAATACAGAAACTATGATGATTCCAAGACGCCCGTTACTTTCATCCCTTTGATTCTATTCCAAGGATCCTTCTTCTATATGCTCACAGAACAAACCTTAAAAAAAGTTAAAAACACAACACAACAGCCTTTAATCGTAGAATTAGTGAACAAAGTTGTATATTCTCAGATTTTGAACATTTCATAAGTGTGGAAATTAAAAGAGAAAAGCACATTTCCCACAAGTTTAAAAAACTGAGATGATGAAAGGGTGACAGAGGAAAAGTCTCCCCCACAAAGGGTAATTGATGGAATGTAATGAGGCAAAAGGTCCCATGAGACTTTTGAGTATTGCAAGGCAAAGGGCACTTTAGCATGCCCTTTTTTTTTATTATTAAGATATGTAAAAAGTGGATGATAATCATGTGATGAAGGTCAAACTTTAAGCAAACACATAGAGGAGCAAATCACTCACAACTGGGAAGAAATTAGGGCCATCTCCTCTCAAAAGTTTTTTGGTAGCTTCTTGCACTCAAAGCAAGTAGACTTTCGTGCCTTCCCTCAATCTCTTCTTCCACAACTATTCTCCCATCTTTTTCTTTTTTTTTCTTTTTTTTCCTTTTTCAAGTTTAGATTAGAATAAAAGAAAGTGGTCTTGCTTTTTCAAGAGACGAAATCAGTCGGCAGAAGAGCACCAATCAAGCTAAACAAGACCGTTGGTTCCCCCTTTTTGCAGAACAAGAATTGTACCATCATTTCCTTTTTGAAAAGGAGCTATACGGTGAAAATTAAGTGTCACCAACATTTTTTTTTTCATACACCATCTCACCACTCATAATTACTAAAATTAATTCATCTGCACCACTATTTTTAATCGTTAATGTAAAAATTGATAAATATTTTCAGAAAGATTAACCCGATACGATTATCTAGCAATGAATATGATTCTAAAATAACAATAACGAGACATGCCTATTAAACTCTTATTATTTGCTTTTGTCGTTTACATGCAAAATGTCCCCCCCATGTAGTAAAAATCACTTCATATCGGAGAGAATTCTTGATTATACTGGAAGAAAATAAATAAAATATTAGGTCAGTCTGGTTGTAGAAAATTGACATGTACGAGATAACGAGTTTCATCATCATTGTCATTATTGTACGCACAAAGATTTTTAAAAAATGGCTTATAACAGAACAAAAATAAAAAATAAAAAAATTAATCTCAATGATTAGATCAAGATTAATAACTCAAATTATGTGTTTAATTGCAAATTGCCCACAATCTTTTTCCTTTAAGAAAGATAAAAACACAAATTGTCCACAACCTTTTTGTTTAAGAAAACAAAACACCATTTAATGTAAAATTTAAACTCAAACTTTAATTATTTAAGACGTGGTCAACAAATCACAAGTCACGAGCAATTCACATGCGACATTTGTAACTAAAATCCGTAACCTGAATCACTATTACTTTAATCTAGCGTTAATTTAATATTTTCATTTGTCATAATAATTAACAGGTCTTAATCCGCGAAATATATTTCGTGTATGATGTATAATAAAAGTCCCCCAAGAAGTGAAGGTTTTTAGTCACAATCATTATATTAAAATTAAAATCACAATCTTTTTTTATGGATGAACAGAACATTTAATTATAATTATAGTTATTAAAGAAGTTAATTTGACCCATTTTATACGATCAAGATTAAAGAAATAGACCACATGTAACTGAATTCTAATTTCAAATAAATAATTAAATATAATTCTTTTAATAATGGAATTTCCTTCTATTTTAACGTCTTATTTAATCTATTTATACTACTCCATACGTATAATATACGTTAACAAAAGTACATGTATATAATATAACATAGAACATTTGTAACATTAAATTTCCAAAAGTTATATGTAGATGCATATATCTTGTTAAGTTTATAAAAATTTAAAACATTTGACCATCTTTATGTATTGTACCCAAATAATCAATTATACGTCAATAAAATGGTATAATTAGATGCACTGTACATCTTTTATAAGATTTGTATTAAACATGTTTTAACCAAAGTGATTAGTTAACTTTATTTATAGAGTTTTAATACAATAATCTAGTTTGATTTCTTAACACCTTGAATTTTTATATGTGATTAAATCATCAATTAACCATTAGATTTTATTTTTTTAATAAGTTGTGTAGTTGATACTATAATTTTAAAGTTAAAACTATAATTATTTAAGAGATTGTTTTATCGAGTGACACCACTCTCAACCTAAAACCTTAAAGTAATCAATTTTACTATCAGCTTTGATATCACTTTTTAGGTTTATAGAGAGGGGTTTCACTGGAGAGAACAAAACATCAATGAGACCTAAGCCCAACCACATAAGACATTGACACCATTCTCAACCTAAAACCTTAAATTAATGTGCATATGAGTCTTTATTCTATATAGTATTTTACTCTCTCATTTCTATCCAATGTGGGACTTAGACTCACACTTGAATTTCTAACAGAATCAGATAAGAGACATACTTACTTTTACGAAACGCTGGATAATAGAAAAAAAAAAATATTTTCTTGAATGGTGGTATAAGATGGAAAATAGTTAGAAGGTATTTATTTATGAATGGTGGTGTGGGGTATGTATGAATTATTTAACATAATTGTTCGATATGAGTGATGGATGAAGAGGAAATGATAAAAGGCTAGGGTAGGTTGTTATGATGAGAGGAGCACCGCCCCATGTAATGAGTATAATGTATGTATACATATAATATAATTGTTGTATACTTGTTCCATTTTGGTGACATAAGGGATAAGGAGAAGATGCCAAATTCCCACCTCAAAAAGCTTTTTGTTTGAATGAACAAGGCATCTTCTTTACTTTAAACTTTTTGATTACATGGAATCCTTAAAGTGTTACTAACTATAGAAAAACCCACTTAGATGAAGCCACATGAAAAGTTACTTTCCCTCCACTAACTAATGTTCTTCAGGTTTTGTTCATCTCCAAACACCATTAATCAATTTCTCTCCCACACTTTACACACAAGCTTTTAGCTACCTTTCTACCACAAATTAACAAAACCTCTTCTCACCTGAAATCAAAAAGATACCATGCTGCTGCCTACGTAATACACTTTAACCACCTAATCCTTTCCTTTCACCTTCTACTAAGATTCTTCTTCTAACCCTTCAAACCAGCCTTTTATCAAAATCTGCTTATTAAAGTTCTGACAAATCTTTAAGATACCCATCCCTTCAAGGGACCTACAACAATTCATTCACTCATAATCACCAACACATTTTACACCTAATTATACTTACTTACCCATTCCCTTTTTTACTATCCTAATTAAATCATTTTTATCATCCAACCATTTTATTACAGTGTTTCTTTCATTCACATCTGTCACAGACACTCTGCTTCTTCCTTTGTATTCACCAATCATTGTTAGGTAAATGGCAAATGCTTTTGCTAACATTAACGTTGTATTGTAGATACTAACCAAATTAAAACTCCTGTGGTGACCATATAAGGATATAGAACCAATATCTCTTCACTAAATCTATATACAATATTTTATTCGCCTCACCAATTTTGTCATTGTCTCATTTACTAGCTTTCGAAAATGGTTTTCTTATTCCTTCTATGGACCTTCACTTAACTCTTTTATCCAAATAAAATTTTGTTTAAACTTAAACCTCAAAATAAGATTTATTTAAAAATAAACATTACTTTATATTTGTATTTCCTTTGGTTTTAAAATAATATATGAAATAGAGTGGAAAGACAATAGAAGAGAAGTACAAAAACAGAGAGAAGCGGAAGTTTTTTTTTTAAATTAATTTTCGTTGAAATTTTTTTTTTCATAAAAATGAAAGAGCATGTATGTATTAAAAGAAAATTATAAGAAAAGCTTTCATCTAAATAGTGGTATTTTAGATTTTTTTTTTTTCACCGTGAACTATTAGGAGTGTGAATGTCGGTTGGCCCACTCATTTGGATCCGGATTGGAACAAAGTGATTCACAAAAAACTAATAGGTTAACAGGTTTGACTTACATAAATTAAAAAAATTAAAAAATATTTTAGAAAATTGTTTATAACTTTTTAATCCTAAATTCAAATATCTCATCAAAATATGAATATACTCTAAACATATCAATTACAAAATATGAATAACTATAAGTAAATAAAGAAAAAATATTATTAAAAAAATTAAAGTAAATTATAAAGTAAAAATTTATATGCATATTTATATATTAGCAGTGAAAACACATGATTTGTTTTTTTAATGATGATAAAAAATACTAAAATTATTATTATTATTTTATTACAATTATAAAGTTAAATATAAATAATTTTTATAATTTTAATATGATAATTTTATAATTAAAAAATGATTAAATTAAATAAAACAGTCAAATAAAAAAATAATTAAATTTAAAGAAAATTCGATTGATAAAATAATTTTTTAACTTAAAATAATTTTTATTAAAAGATGAAATTGAATCTTGTTTATATATATAGATATAGATGCTTATAAATAAAAATAATGTGAATTATAAACTTGGTGAGTCCACACTTTAACTTACATGACAGTAAATTATCTGAATTGACAACTTAAATGTCCACTTACCTTAGAGACGAGACTCACGATTATTTCATACGACCTACTTCACATTATTCACCCGTACATTAGTTTGCTTAATCATAAAATCAATATTTTTTAAATAAATTTTAAAAATCATTTATTTAATAAATAGATGCAATTTACTTATTAAAATAAACTAAAATCTGACTGTATTTATTTTAAAAACAGATTAAACAAACATATACGACAAAGATAAATCGTATTTGTTAAAAACATTTTTTTTTAGATGATAAACATAAAGAAACATTCCCCATATTTAATTTGAGCTAGTTGAATTTGATTTTGTATGTTAAGAAACTTAGAATTATACATATTCTATATAATTTTTAATGCTATAAACTTGTGCTATGTTTTTTTTATGAGAAAACAATATTAGAATATTAGGAATTACAAATTAAATCTTATCAAATCCTTGACTCTTTGAGATGAATATTTCTCTACTCTTTGGGGTATGTCCTTGTAATGTAGGCGAATTGGACATTTTAGGAATTACATGTGAAAAAGACTCTCACAATTAAGTCAGAAAAAAACTCTCAAAAATCAAATCACAGTAAAATAATGAATTGTGTACTTTTAATTGTTGGGGTCTATGTATATTTATAGAGTATTAATCACAGTTTAGCTTATTTATAGGCTGAGCCTTTATTGGGCTGAGTGGACCTCTTACGGGCCTATAAGGACTGGGCTAGGACTTAGTGCGAGACATGTAACTTGATCTTGGGAAATTTAATTATTATTTCTTAAATTAGGAGTACAGTTATGTATGTATGATCTTTTTGTACAGCTAACCAATTGTTCTGTTGATATTGGGACTATAAGTTAGTGATTGGGACCGAGTGGTTAATCATACCGGTCCCAACCGCTAGTATAGTACAATTTTATTAATACTATATAATATATACATAGGATTATATATATATATATATATATATATATATATATATATATTATATTGTACTTGCAAATAGGATATAAATAAAATCATCTCCGAAATGAAATCCTTAAGAAATGGTTGAAGATGAAGGTAGTTTAAGAAGTGAGTAAATTTATGGGCATGCGCATCTGCTGGTACTTGCATTGGAAGGTAGCCATATCATTGTCGTTCTCATTCATTTTTATAGGACCTACACATTCAGAATGCATTCAATATAAATTGAGACCTAAACTACTTTCAACTAAATTCATAATTGCATCAAGCCACCATTACCATCTCCCTTACCCATTGTTCAATGCATCTATGAATTTAGGTACCATATTTAATACCACCACACCTTCACCCATATAATAAAGGAAAACATATTCTTGTCATAACACAATTTCATTAAATAAAACTATATTTATAAATTATATAAATTGTTCTTTTTTTAATTTTTAATTTTTTTCTCTTGTATCTCCCAACTAATTATTAAATTACTTTCTAAAATTAGCGACAGGGAATATTACTACTTTAAGTTTGGTTTTAATTATTTGAGTGACTCATTTTTTTAACTCGGATATCATTAATTCAATATCTTTAAACAATTTTTCCTCGAACATATCTTCAGTACATCTAATTGATAGACATAGCATTTATTAGAAGTTTCAAGTTTTGTTTAGGGACTGAAATAAAAGAAAAGAGAGTGCGAGATGATGTTTAGATATTTATTGGAGTTTATAAATACAACTTAATATTACAATGACTTATTTTGATTCATTTTAATATTTCCAGTATCAAAAATATAAGTTATTTTTAGTTTACATCTTTTCAAATAAATATTTTAACATAAGCGAAAACGATAATATTGCAATTGCGAGTTGAGGTTTAATTAGAAGAAAATATACTGTGAAATATTAAAATAGTCTAAGACTCCGTATTTATTTATAGCATGTTAGTTAAAGAATTAATATAAAATTATAACAACTACCACTTTTCATATCAATTTTTATAGTATCTATTAAAGAACAATTGTAGATACACTGATGGAGCATTATATGAATTTTAATAGTTTTGTAATATACAAAATATATATTTTTTTTTTCACATTGTAATCGTTGTAAATTTTCACAACGAATTTTTTTTTTCTTTGTGAGTCCAATATCAATAGAATCAAAATAACTCTTTCATAATCTCAAATTCAATACATAACATATTAAAATAATATTACCTCATCTGAAATAACTATGTCTAACATATCACATGTTATATTATTATTATTATTATTATTATGCATTTTCATTCAATTTAAAGACTTAATTCATCATACTATAATAATATTTAAATATAACATGTTCATAAAATACAACAATTTAGTGGAAAATAAAATTTTTTAGCATTTGGAAAATTCGAGGACATGTCATGCAAAGTCTAAAAAATATTGTTTCATCCAACCATTAATTTTGTTCACTCAACTGATTAAACACGTGTTTAAATTCACTTCATCATCATTCTTCTTGTTTAGCTATAGCAAACAAAATTCGCGAATCTTTACTAAATAATCTTTTTTTTCCAATGCACAAGTGATTGGTTAGTATACGCAGAAGTCAAATATTCAAATTTGAAGAAATCGTGCCAAATTAGTCAAAAAAATATTTTCATAACTTTCAACAATTAAATATCCCATTCTTATAACACAATACTAACTAGTTATGTATATTAAGAACATAAACTGTTTTCCAAAACTATGATTATTATCAAATAATTCTAAAAGATATCATAACCATATATTATTTATATCAAAACTTCAAATGCTTCGAATGTTTACGAACAAAATACATTCCGTACACAAAAAACTCAAACTCATTGTGATCAAGTCACATAATCACATCCAAGAAGACTACTCTTATCATAATTAGCTTCTCATTGTGATCACAAGGTGCTAGAAAATTACAATTAGCTTCTCTTATATCTATAACTTGCTTAACCAAGCTTAAGCTCTTAGCTTTGTTACTCCAACGAAAAGTCTAAACTTATACATAAAATTCTCTTATCACCAATCTAAACACACCATCATGTCCTTGAACTAACAAAGATTCATATTTATCTCCAAAAAACTAAAATGCAAAGTCCAAACGTTAGATAAAATTATTCTCGTAAAACCAACTCAAGAAAAAAAGATAATTAAACAAATACAACATTACTCATAAAACTGACTAGAAAAGAGAGCAGAAAAATAATTATTAAAAAATGAATTATAATAGGAGATAAATATTTCACTTTTCGTGGATTTATAAAGTAAACTCATATCTATAAAAGGACAAGCAATTAGAAATACAACCCTTCCCATAAAACTAACAAAGAAAACTTACCAAAGATGAATTCATAATTATGAAAAGATTAATAATCATTTAAAAATCTAAAAAATAAAGAAGAAAAATATTTTTTACAAAATAAAATTAAAATAATTATTTTTTCTATTTATTTTTTTTACTCAAATAATACAATCTATATACTCTATCTTATTTAAACTATTTGTATTATTGAACATATTAACTCAATCCTTATATTCTATCTATACTTAGTTATATTATAATTGATGCGTATAAAAGAATATAAAAATAAACAATGAGCTAATTTATATATTAAATATTATTCTCTTTACATAAAAAGTAAGAATCCAATACAACACTTATTTCTAATACAACACCTATTTCCAATGCAACACTTATTATTTATTTAAAATAATTAAGTGTTTTTAATAATTAAGGTATCATATAAAAAGAATTAATGTTGTTTATTATGTGCTTCTAGGTACGCGCCAAAAAAAAAAATACTACCTAATACGAGTGAGAAGAACATTCAAATGCCATTAGTTTATGATTTAATAATGAATTCATTTATGAAGTGAATCTTTCAAAATTTTCAATGAAAATTTAAATTAAAGTTAGTAAGAAAAAACGTCTACAAATTAATATCGATTCGTAATGATTTAAATATCTGCATTAAAACGAAATGACATTTAAATTATAAGGAAAATATTTATAGTATAATAATTATTAAGATATCTTATCATGAAAATGTCGCCTCCTTGGTCGCTGATTCTCTTAAAGTAATGGAATAGTGTGGGTCTTATAAACAAAAACAAAAAAATATCATATATTTTTTATTTTTTATATTTTCACACATTAAAAAATTCTATAACACTTATAATATTTCATACTTTAATTATATGACTCATAATATATCATGTTGTAATATAATTTTCAAAATTTTATAAATCTACATTTCAAGTTTGCGTCAAACTCTCAAAAATTAAAATACGAATTTAAACGAATGTTTATTATACGATAAATAAATAATTATATATATATATATATATATATATATATATATATATATATATATATATATATATATATATATATATATATATATATAATGTTTACATTTTTAAACATCTATTTTAAAAAAGAACTTAGTTATTCATAAGAGAAAAATTCTACAAATACAAATATACATATATTTATTTACATATATTAAAAACTATCCTCTCATACTGTAAAACATCATATATTATTTTATATCACATAATCATTTTAGTTAAAATAAGTTGGTAATTTATAAAATGTCATATATTTATTATAATAAAAATTTTAAATTATAATCGATTTTGGAGATAAAGTTAATTAGTATTTAAATGTTAATTTATAGACTAAAAATGATTAATATCTAAAATAGTTTTTATTCTAAATAAAAAATTATAATTGTTTTGTGAATTAGATTCTAATTAATTTTTAATATTAATTAATAAAGAATCAGTATCTAAATTAATTATTAATTTAAAGATTGTGTGAGAAATTAAGTCCTTATATAAAATATATAATGTTAGACAAATAATCAAACTACTTCCAATAATATCTCTATGTGAATCATGTATATGGTACAGTTGGATTAGGATAGAAGAGTGGAGCGTGAATCTGCCTTCCTCTATGATGTAAACACAAAAATGAAAATTTCAAGACAATTTTTCAAATTGTATTTATCTTTAAAGAAAACAAAATAAATGAGGATATTTTAACGCAATCGATTATAATACAATCAATTACATAATGAATTTGTACATATTTATATTATAAACTAATAATTATATTTTTAATATACTTATTATGTCATAAATACTCTATTAACATTTAAATTTTTTAACTATTATAATAAAAATGAATTAAAAATTATATCAAAGCAATAAATATAATAAATGTATGATAATGAAACATTTGTTTCATCTAATTTAAATATCTTTATTGTATCTTTATTTTCCATTCTCTAATCCAAATAAAAATGATTTACAATTACAGTTGTATTGTACATATTACAAGAAACTCGTGTGTTTATGACTTTATAGGTAAGTGGTTTAGTTTAACTGCACCAAATGATGGACATGACTTGACTTGAACTAACATTAAATTAAGTATCTAGAGAATTCTATAAACATTTATTACACTTCGTAGATATAATTCAGTGTTAAATCTTAAAAATTAAGTTTATTAAAATAAGTTTAATTACCGCACTACTGTATAAACCTAATTTATACTTAACCATAAACTATAGTTAATACTCCCTCATCTTTTCATTTTCATTTTCTTTTTAAGCGTAATTTTTTATAATTTGGTATTTAATTATCAAGTTTTTGAAATGAAAATAAAAATAATAAAATAGAAAATGTTATAAATATTTTATTAAACCAAAAAATTATAACATTTAATAATTTCTCTTAAAAATCTTAAACAACGCTTCAAAACGGAACCAATGGAGTAATTTCTAATTATAAAAATTGACAAAAGATTTCGAAAAGGTTAACTAATTTATTTTAGCAAAATAATAAAAGTTAATAAACTCATGTTACAAAGCATTATAAAAGTCAACAATTTTATCTTACACAACGATATAAAATTAAGTTAATGAGTATATATTAAATTTTATTTTGAAATATACCTAATTTCCACATACCTGTACTTATCATTATCACAGAAATAGTTACCATCAATCTCTTAATTTTATGATTTGTTTAGAGTTTAATATATTTTTGAACCTTATAGTTAAAAATTTTATTTTTAATCTTTGCCGATAAAAAAAATATCTTTAAACACTATTTTATGAATTTTTATTTCTATGTTATTATCATCTTAAATGCTTTGTCGATCGGATTCACAAATAGCGTAATAATTTGTTGGACAATTAACATGATTATTGAGTTATTTTTAACGATGTTATTTGATATAGAAAACAGACTATTAAAAAAATGTTAAAAAAAATATAGAGAGAAAGTTGATAAAAAAAATTAGATATTAAATGTAAAATTTGAAAGAAAAATAAAAATTAAACACACTATTAAAAAATATTAACCTTTCTCAAATATTACCGTATTAATTTTCTATATATAATGCCACCACTGGAATCTCAAGTATGAAATTCAAATTCAAATGTTGGAGATCGAGGTATCTTTAATTTAATCATTTATCTATATTTGTCCATAGCAAGTCTTATAATGTTTATACTTTTATAGTATTACTTTACTTTCTGTATAAAAATATGAGGATATTCTCCCTGTAACTTCGTTTTGACCGAAACTCTACCCAATTTATGAAACATAACACGCAGAATCAAAAGAATCAATTTCAAATTCAAAATGTTAGATAAGATTGAGGGACCATTCATTTAATCCCATCTCTATATATAGCAAACTTTTCATTAATATTAACATCTGGTAAAACAAATTAACATGGAATTGTTCTCTTCCAAAAAACTTATATATTTTTTCGCATTTCCAATCTGATTACAAATTCACTAATAATAATAATAATAAATAAAACCCAGGTGTTTGTTTTTATAATCCTTTGGTGTCAGCATTGTGTCAATGAATCCAGATTCAAACTAGAAAAAGTACAATACTAACACCTGACATTCTTTGGTGTAGCTTCTTTGAAATTTCCTCATAATCATTGTCTTTGTCCTATTCCCATACCCACACAATTCCCTCTTTTTCTTTCTCAAACCTCATCATCTCACCCTCTTTGCATGCCCTAATGGGAATTCAGCACCCAAAATTAAAATTTCAAACCAAACTTTCATAAATAAACTACATTTACAATTTGCTTCCTATAGCCAAATACAGAAAAATTAATTTTTAACTCTGTCCTTCTACCCACTCTATTCATCTTACCTCTCCCAAAATTAAATGCCTCAACTTTCCTCAAATTAATGACTGTCATACGCAGGAAAAAGCATATTTCTTTACAGTACCAAACATATAAACCGTGTTAAAAATCCACCACTGACATCATCATTACAAAACGAACAGATTTTTTGTCATGTGCAGACTATTTTTTCTTCTTGCCAAGAATCATTTAGTCAAACCCTAAATGTAACTTTCAAAATTGAGATTGCTCGTTTTCTCATTAATCCTTCGATGTTTCTGGATTCGTGAATGCGTGTGAGTTATGGAATTTCGACATCAAACTTAAAAAAGTGGGGTATAGAAATTAGTTATGTGATAGTTTTCAGTTGATGCAGCAGATGATTGTTCATTTAAAGGCAACTAAGTGGTATAGATATTTCGAAAGAGTTTGAAACTGTAAATATTTAAAATTAGGCATGGGAATGAAGAAAGAAGATAAAAAAAAAGGTGAATGGAGTGAGAGAGTGGTGAAAAGCAGGGCAATGATGTTGATTGGTTTGAGTGTAGGTTGGTGGTGGAAGAAGGGAAAGAGTAAAAAAGAGAGACACATGCATATAACAGTTAGTACATTTGAAAGGGTTTTTCTTTCCAAAACTATGATAAGTGGTAGAATAGGCTAGGCTCATGCATTTATGCTACAACATAACTGCTTCTACCATGGCCTTGACTTTTCCTACTCCGTTAAAATCAATCAATAAATAAAAATAAAAATAAAAAAACATTTATTTCCATTTTCGTGGTTCACCCTTTTCTTACATTCTTTTTCATCGAAGATCTTTCCGACGTTAAAAAAACGACCAAGAACAGTGGAGTCAAAGTCCACCAATCAAGGAGAGTGAGGTAGAGAAGTACGTGGCAGTTAATGCAAAAACGTGAAGTGGGTTGGTGCGAATGTGAAAAAAAGCAAACGGAGGAAGCCCCTGAAAAATGGCACCGACACAACACTGCATGCCTACTCTACTTGACGTTGTCACTTTTTATACGTGTGTGTGTGTCTTCTGCCTACTAAGTAACATCTCACACACTCACGCCTCTCGTTTTTTCTTATATACACCGTCCATAATCGCTTTGTTCCCTTCACACACATTCGTCTAATCAAACATTATAAACCACCTTCATTAACATATGCTAAGTTGGAACCGACATGGAAAATAATTTTTTTACAACTTTCTTTTACAACATAAGTTGGTAGAAAATATAAGGTGTCATTTTCTGAGTTATTATTCATTTTTTCACTATCTCATTATTTTATATTTCAGAAAGACAACATTTCAGGTTGTAAAAAAATATAGTCAAAATCTAGTAGTCAAAATATTATTGTCCATTCCAACATCGAACTTCTGTATATGTTTGATTAATTATTTTCTTTGCCGGAAATTAACTTCACAAAATCATTTTTAGCTTTTAGTAATGAATTTCTTGAATTAATTTTAGGTTAAAGGAAGGCAAATGTTTTATCTGCATTTTTTTTTTTGCAGTCCTTGGAAATGTTTTTTTTTTCACAAATACATGTAAATAATGTTAGTACTCCTTTTTTTTAATTTTTTTATAATTCCTTGTTGCTTATTGTTAGATATCCCTCTTTCTGTTGCCTGAGTTTGGTCCCACGCTGACCACCACAAATTTAGTTTCCTTACGTATGTTTCTCCAATTAAATTATTTTTCACGTCTTTTTCGCTTTGGGGGCATTGAATTTTCGGTTCAACCAGAAACTTCTGATATTTTCATTTTTCTTGTCTTTATTCGTCGTCCTATAATTTCTCAATTGATTGGACTAGGCCCATCATGCGAATGAATCATAACGAGGCCTCTTTATTTACTTTTTTTTGTTATCATCTTAAATTACTCAATTTATAGGCCTAGGTCCGTCACGTGGTTCATAAAGAGGTGTTTTGTTGTTTTTTGTTTAAATAACTTCCTTAAATTACTCAATTTATTGGCCTGGCCCAATGTGTGGTTTATAGCGCCGCCCTTTATCTGTATTGCTGGACTTCTAAAAAAATCAGGAAAAAATCAGGAACCTTTATTAGGTTTAGGCCCGTCCCGTGTTCGTTGGTAACTACTGCGACAAACAGGGTTCATGAGTTGATTAGAAGCAAAGTAAAATTATTTGGAACAAAACTTCCGTACAGCACTATAGACACTGATTCTATTCTATTCCGGTCTTCCAATCATGTTTTAAAGTTTAACATGATAATATCAATATTTACACTTCTTTTCTTATTTTCTCACTCTTCAATCAACAGTATAGTATAATAATAATAAAGTAGAAATCAAATTACAGGTACAACTCTTACTAAATATTACATCATGATTTTTGTCTGACAAAAAAAGCCACTTTTTAACTGTTCATAATCATATATTTTTTTAAATCCAACCTTAGATTAAAATTTCTTTTTACATATATTACATTTACAAAATTTCATGCCGGTTAAAATAATTTGATATGTTTTATACAAATTAAAATCAACACAATATATACTTCTAAAAATATATAAAAAACAAATATACTTTTATATAATTTTTTTACGGTATAATGCCTAATAAAAAGTCACGATAAAAAAAAGTTCTATTAATTAGTACCTAAAAACTATGACAATATTTTTTCCTATGAGTAAAGAGAAAGTAGTCAAACCGTAAAATATCAAAGACAACAAAAGTTACACGACACAGGCATCAGCTTACAAAGTACACAGATTAGAAGTTACCGATTTACTATTGTGAAAAAAAAGGCATTAGTAATTAATTTTTATAGATTAGTTGAAAACGTTGGATCAATTGATTGTGCTATTTATTTGTATCTGCTGATAGAAAAAGGGCATATATGTTGCAGAAATGAAGAACTTGTGTGTTTCTCTTCTTGCCTTCAAAAAAGAAGCTGGCTTGCATCACCTTAGCCTAACAACAACGTGCTGCACAGAACACAATTAAGGAAAAGGTTAGTGATATGAATAGAAAAAATTTACACTTGCTACACAAATTTTAAGCTGTACCTTTATTTGTGTCCTATTAAATGTATAGGTGATGTGTACTCGTCCATCACTAGCTTGGATAACAGCAGGATATGAGAATTCCATTCCTAATGTATCTTCCAGTGTAAGTGCCTCTTGCCAGGATTCACCATCATCCTCAGAAACACCAACTTTAAGCACACCCCTTGAAACTGTGTTATAAGCCAGCAATATTCTCCCATCACTCAGCTTAACCCCATCAATACCTAAGCCAACAAAACAAGTTTCTTAAATGTGCCACTGAGTAGTCCAGATTCTCTATCGAGTTTTTGAGCATTAAAGTACACTATATTGATACTTTAAATATTCTTATAATATATTTTAAAATTTTAAAATAAGTGGTCATCAAAATGTTTTGAAAGCATCATGGAGGATCAGCACAAAATCCAGAATCCAAATTCGCCATTGATGCATGCATGGGGATGTAAAATAGCAACATGAGTAGTTTAGAAAATTGACCTGAGTTTGGGTTGGGGAGTTGTGTAGGCTTTGCATAGCCCCAAGTTTTACCACCATCAAAGGATTCTGATATATAAACTCTACCAAGGCCAGTAAAGGATCTGAGCAAAACACGTAGTGTCCCCTTTTCAGTCAGGTATGGTACTGGCTGAATCACACCAAGAGGTGTGTTTTCAATGAAAATTGGGCCATGCTTTCTCCATGTTCTGCCAAAATCTGTTGTAACCTGATACCATTTCACAAGCTATAGAAGTTAACCAGCTAATCAAGATCAACTGCTATTACATCACAAAGATCAGTGAGTTCTATTAGACACCTCTGCCCATGCTCCCCATGAGTTCCAGCTTTCAACAGAAGATCCACAGAGTAAGTCACCGTTTTCTAGCAAGAGGGGCTGAAAAACAGATACTGAATTCAGTAACAAAAACATTAATTTGTTCTGACTCAGTTATATTATAAATCCCAATTCCAAAGGAACATACAAAAAAATGTTACTTAGTAAGTTAGTAGTTTCAGTTTCACCTTATTCTTGATAGGTCCTAATATACCAGGAGGAAGTTGTTCTCTTTGTGTCCAGGTAATTCCTTTGTCATTTGAACGTTTCATGAATCCACTCCACCTGAGTACCAAAACATGGATCTCAATCAATGGAGGGTGACAGATTCATACTTGGGAATGTAGACTTTTCATAATGCATGGTGATACCACTTCACAGATTCTTAACCATAACAAGATACAAAAGCACCCATGAAAACAAAAAGAATCAAGTTGACGTAGTGTGGAATCCCAGCCAATGCATAATCCTACTTTATGTAGGATGCTGCAGAATAAAGAAATAGGTAGGAAATATTCTTACAATTGCAATTTTGTATACAATAAAGGATGCACTTCCCTCTTTACAAAGGGAGAGCATTTTACCAAATTGGGGATCATATCTCAATTGTGCGGGACATGGTGCAAAAGGAAAGGAATTTTGAAAAAAAAAAAACAGAATAGCATCATTGACATGTTGAATAGGCCAGTAGTCTATTTAGGAACATGTTTGATGGTGTATAAAGTAATTATTCCCTCTGGTTTTGTTTTCTACAGAAAATGTGGAGATGCTGTGCTAATTGTTTTACTCCTTCCAATTGTCATAATCATCAAAATTAAGCTTAAATTGTTCCTAATTTCTTCAATCAAAGGAATCTTATCTTATCTTATCTTACCATCAAATAGATAATAGCTGCAAGCAAAACAGATATCCACTCACACACAAACAAGAAGGTTGTAAGATTTGAAGCTTTACTTTTGAACATCTAGGCCTATTCTGTAGAACAGCACTAACTCATTTGATGGAAGTTTGAACAGTACAGGGTTCCACGTAGGAACATTTGGTTCTTCATCAGCAATTATGGGTGATTTCCATCTGCCATTCTACCAACCAAATATGCATTCACAAACCAGAACGAGGTTTCAAAACTTTAGAGCTAAGTAACAATTTTACAATGATAGGAATAGGAAATAATTTATACTAGAATGATTACTGATTTGAAACCATATTATTCGGTATTCACATGTCGGCCACTTTAGAAATTCATGTACTTCCGAAGCTACATTTTTATGCATTCTGTAAATAGAAAATGTTCAAAATAAATTATTAATTTCAGTTCTACAGGAAGAAGCCTTTCCATTGATGACAACCAAGTAGAACCTGCAACTTCTGGTATGACACTATATTTTTACTGCAACTATAAACCTGGAAAATTTGGAAAAAGATGAGTTAATTAACGCTTCTACCTTATAAGTCTGCAGCCATACTTTTACATCTGGTGCCCCCTCAGAGGAGCCCCCGAAATATGCAACCAGAAAATGGCCCTTCTCAACCTGTGAAAGTCAAAATACTTATAATCTGTTATGTTAATTGATATACAATGTTTAATTAAACCGAGGAAACGAACAAAAACTATTTCGTAATTTTTACCACCTCAACAATGGTAGAAGCATGACAACTGTTGAAAGGAGTTGATCTTTCAGGAAAAAGGAACTCCTCCACAACTGGCCCTTTTACGTAGCCACTGGTTTTATTTCCTAAGCCTTCGGCACCTGAATTTGTAGAGTTTTTCCTGCATAAGTTTGCAACTTCATCTTATCTAACTACGGGAATATTGCAGGCACCAGAAATTAATAGTATCAAGTAAATATAAGCAAAAAGCACCAACATAAAAAAAAAAAAAAAAAAAAAAAATCATGTACTTGAATACAGAACACTGTATAATAAATGTATGAAATCAACAAAATCAAATAATGGTTTTTCAGGTGAATGAAAGAGTGATAGAGTTAAGGTGTTTGCATACCCAGAAACGGAGTAAGCTCTATTAACCATACTCACGAAGGCCAAATATACAAAGGTAAGAAACAAGGACATGGTTCCACTTCCACGCTTCCTCTTTCTGACACCTTCAAGGAACACTGCGTGGAACGTGAGAGAGAAATTACACACTGGAAAACTATATTCATCGCACACATAACTTTTTTTAAGGTTTTCTCCACTAATGAAAGTTATGTGAATAAATTTTCTCTAACTCTTTTGTTTTATTCAGTTTGGGAGTTGACTAAATATCAGCCCTCCACATTTTCAAATGTCATCGTCTGCCGTTCATTTTATTTGATGTATTGAATGCTCAATGTTCTATGTCTCTCTGCTGTTCCTTAAAATATTTGCAACCTACTGTACAGGATAAGCACGTTTGTGTTTATACAATTGGAAACAAAAATTTTGTACCATATTATGACGAAATATTTTATTGTGAAATTGCGTTTGTAAATAAATGAAGTATATTAATTTCTAAAGTATTGGTAATCGTTCGTTTATTTTGGTCTCTCTTCTTTACACAACTTTAAATTTGAAGTACTCCCCGTATTGGGAATGAATGTCTGTGAAAATGGTAGGCTTACAGCAGATTTGACAACAGTAAATTTTTATTTTGACTATTTGTTTTCATTTTTTACTATTTAGTTTCTAAATTAATATTACTTTGAGACAATGATGATAGTTCAATTTTTTTTTCTTTTACTTTTATATTTTTTCGTAATATATTATTTTATTTTATGTGTGATTATATAACAATCAAAGTTTTTATACTTTTTTTGTGAGATTTTAGTCGTATTTTATATATAAACTAAAGTATTATTTAGTTATGATTATGTGTAAATTATTTGACTATATATTTAGTTATTTTTAAATTTAATGTTTAAATATCTGAAATTTAGATTTATAAGTGAAATATAAAAGAAGGATTAGAATAAATTCATTACAATCTAAGTTCTATATTTACACATGTCACAGTTTATGCCACTTCGATCATCAAGTATCCATACAAGTTTTATCATTTTTCGTAATACCTAATATACAACATAATTATCTTAAAGTCACAAATCGATTAAATATGAAAACTAATTTTTGTTTTACATTTATAATATACATTTAAATGCAACCAATCAAATAAGAGAAAAAAAATAAGAAAAATAAAATATATATTTTTTCAATAATTTTTAGATTAAGCAGGTTAGAGGTTGAGTTGAAACCCTACTTTTGCTAGAGTAAAAAATCTTTTACTTGAGTGAAAAAATAAGCTAGAGTTAGGTTTATTTTCAACATCAAAATCAATTACTTTCAAATATACTTTTAAAAACATTATAATAATACAACTTTTAAACCATTCAAACGATTAATCCAAGCATTTCATCTTTTACCCATTTAAATCAACCTTGGTTTCTTAATCAAAGCATGCATATTTATACTCACACAAAATTCATGATCTATTAGATGAAATGTTATAGAAATTTACTCTATTATCTAAATTATATTCAAAATTCCATTAAAGAAACCTTATATTTAACATGCATAATTTAGTTACTAGATCAACTAATCAATAACAGTATCTAATTCAAAACATTTTAAATAATCATTTATCAAACCAAACCCAGCAATACTGATGTTCAAGCATTCAAACAAAATTTCAACCGACAATTATAGATATCAAAATCTAGTAAGTAACCTTCGTATCCAAATTATCTATCCTATGATTGTATCAAAACCATAAATAATCTTTTTTACCTAAAATTCTTTATTCTAAAGAAACTTTTAGCTAAAGCATGAACTTATCCAAATCTAGGGACAAAAAACAAAGTTTTCAAATTTAAAAAAATTCAACATGTGGTAAAAATAAAATTGAAATGATCATTTTTCTCAATTGACCACATCAACATTAATAACAAGATCACAGGAAAAATAAGAGAAAAATTTATAAAGTAAATAAAAATTTATTCGGATTGAAAATATGATTGGGTAAAAATAATCTTGATTCCTCAATTGCTTTAAGATGGAATCAACTTCCTAAAAATTCAAATATGAAATCAATAATTTGGAGAAAAGTTGAGAGAAGAAAGTGTGAAAAAAAAATTAAAAAATGAGTGTGATTTGGGAGAATGACACCTACCTTTACACAATTTTTTTCATTTTGTCTTATTTATTCATCTCATACATTAAGTTCACTCAAATCATTGGAATATTTTTCATCTTGACATTGCCATAAAATATAAAATTATGTGTAATTCATTATTCTTTTCTCTAATTATTTGACATTTAAATAAGTATTATTTAGTAATTTATTTTAATATTTATACAATTATCATTTTTTAAGTAAAATTGACACTAAAGAAAATAAATCAAAGTTTTGACTTATATCACACATCCTATGAGAAAACAATCATGATTTAAACCTAGAAAATATTATTTACTATGAGGTTACAATCTTCCTAATGTGACTTATCACTCTCGTACTATTAGTACGTTGTTTATACGCCGTTTTTATTTCATTTTTATAATTCTTAAATGAACAATTTAAAAAACTAATCCTAAACAAACATAATTTCTTTTTATCCATTAAAAAAATAAAACAAAATAAATCATAAAATAATTAATTCCTTTTTGTCCAGCTTTTAGTACTATTCGAATGCAACAAACAGAAAATACCTCGATACCACAAAATGTATTAGAGAATATGACAATTTTATATTTCATAAATTTTGACTAAATTCCTAATATTGACAAAAAAGAGATCACAACAAGTTTATTTTATCTAAACAATGGAAATTTTAAAATGAATTAAAGAATGCAATAATCGTCTTTTTCATTAGGTGGAGCATGGATAAAAAAAAAGTATGCAAAAGTACCAATACCTCTTTAGGACTAAATTTTGCAGAATTTTCAAAATATAATTGTTTTTCTTTTCAGAAGACTATTTTTGAAATTTTCTAAAAAAATGATATATAAAAATAATAGCTGACAATGATTATTCATTTTTTTCATACTTTAAAAAAACGGAAACACCAACAACCAAACTTTTAGTTAGCTTTTTATTGAACAAAGAACAATACATGACAATGTAGATGGATTAAGTAAAAGACTTGCTTGTTTCTTCATTTTCGAAATTGAAACAATTTACTCCACGTCAACTTGGTAGAAGAACAACATGCTGCCAAAGAAAAAGATAGGGGTTAATATTATGAAGAAATGCAGGAAACGAATTGCAGATTAATTCCCAAAAAAGAAACTCAACATCTTCCAGTGATGATAACTGAAACCATCAATTATAATCAATTACCATAAAAAAATTGAGTTGTACCTTAATTTGTGTTCTGTCATATGTATAGGTGATATGTATTCGCTCATCACTGTCCTGGATAACAGCAGGATAAGAGAATTCCATTCCCAATGTATCCTCCAATGTAAGAATCTCGCACCAAGAATCACCATCATCCTCAGAGAGTGCCACTTTAAGCACACCCCTTGATTTAGTGTTATAAGCAAGCAATAACCGGCCATCTCTAAGCTTAACCCCATCGATACCTGGTAAACAAGGTAACACAGATAATGCACAACATAGACAAGTAGCAAAAGAATGAAAAGGAGTAAAAAAACTTCAAATTTGAAGTTATCCATCATCAACGTAGTTCTTACTGTTCAGTTAAAACAATCTTCATAATTATGCTGCAAAAATTTGAAAGCAATATAGTTCGCAAAATTGACCTGAATTTGGGTTGGGGAGCTGAGTAGGTTTTGCATATCCCCAAGTCTTGCCACCATCAGATGATTCTGACATACATACTGTACCAATGCCATCAAAGGATCTTAGTAAAACACGTAGTTTCCCATTTGCAGTCTGATAAGGTACTGGTTGAATCACGCTCAGAGGTTCATTTTCAATGTAAATTGGGCCATGCTTGCTCCATGACCTGCCTAAATCTGCTGTTACCTATTGCACAAAAGAAGTAATAAATGTCAGCAGGCTACCATTTCTAACCAACACTGAAGCCAAGCGCTCAACTAAGATGAGTTCAGATAACACCTCCACCCAGGCGCCCCAGGAGTTCCAGCTTTCAACAGATGATCCGCAAATTAAATCACCATTTTCAAGCAAAATGGGCTGAGAAATAGTAAGGAAAGCCAGTAGTAAAGAATAAATTTAATATAACTATGAACATCAAACCTCTTGCCATTGATAAAATTCAGTGAAATAGATCTGATGTACCTTATTCTTTATAGGTCCTAATATACCAGGAGGAAGCTGTTCTCTTGATGTCCAAGTCACGCCTTTATCGTATGAGCGTTTCACAAATCCACTCCATCTGAAATAAATATAGTTCTCATTAAAATTACCTAAAGTCCTATATGGTGGGGGAGGAGAGGGGGGATACAACTTATTAGATAAACAACTTCAGACTGGACAAAGCCATCACTTAAAGATTTCAATTTCAATCTATGGGGTTGCAATGAATTATGAATATATCTTTTTCAATATATTATAATTTATATGTCATGGAAATATTTCCATGTGAATTTATAATCTTTTTCTTTACCAATTACAGATTTTATCTGTAAATATGAACTTTCACACGGAAACTCTTCTGTTATACTATCCTACCAGTATATCTGATAGGAACTGAATTTACTGCAGACTAATAGAAAAAAGTTGTCAGAGAACAGTGCTAATATGCACAAAGTATAGCAACTGATAGTGGAAGCAAACAAAACAGAGAAGGAAAAATTCTATGCCCTACGGCAACACCACCCAAGACTACCTGAAATTGATTCCCTCTTTCTTCACTTATATCCCACAGCCATTAACTTTACCACCGTGCTTTCCACACCAAGTGCTATATCTAGAAGTTTGTTATAACCTAAGCAAATCCCACCTCGCGTAACAATATGATTCAAACTACCCAGTTCACAGGAGTTTAGAAGGAGAAACAATAATATGCATGAAAAAGTCAGGTTGATAAAATGCTCGTCAGACTTACTAAACTAATTAATAACCATAAATATCCATGTCGTTATCAAATCTCCAATAAAGACATTAGTCAGAAGAAAAAGAAAAGAGGAAAAAGAGTTGTTATCATGGAAATTTCCAATTAAGCACTTAGGTTTTGGATAGAGAAATTGGACCGGAAAAAAAAAAATCAAAATTGGATGCCAATCAACCAAGTGGAATCACAAACCTAGCTGTCTCAACAACTACCATATGTATATATGTGAACATTGCAGCAATGAATGTTGGCACGAGTGAAAAATAGATATATGAGGACTGAAAAAGTTATAAACTTTACTTCTGAACTTCTTGGCCTATCTTGTAGAAGAGAAGTATCACATCTGATGGAAGTTTGAACAGTACAGGATTCCACATAGGAACATTTGGTTGTTGATCAGCAATTACAGGTGCTTGCCATATCCCGTTCTATCCACCAAAATTGTGATCAGAAGAAAGTCAGTGCAGCATTCAAAATTTAGAGTTCATTACATCCCTCCTACAGATGTGAAACTATAAAGACGGTTTTTGACTAACAGATTAGAAATCAAAATTTGTTAACACTTCCTTTAGACACATTTGTAAAACTACTTAATAGCAACTCTACATTACGACATGCTGACTTTGCCAGGCAAAACAAACAGCTATTAAAGAAGAAACCTTGGCAGGAGAATATACTAAAGCCCCCAAAACTAGTACAACTGTGTGAAAACGCCCAGTTTCCAATTAATTGAAAGACTTTGGGGTAAAGCGTATGCATTTTACCTTGTAAGTCTGCACCCATATTTTGACATCAGGTGCCCCCTCGAATGAACCCCCAAAATAGGCAACCAAAAAATTATCCTTATCAACCTGCAAAGGTCAAACAGCGTGTCATTGGGTTCATTTGACCAAGAAGAATAAAAAAGAAAAAAACATCGATAAATCTTTTTTGATGGGCAGAGATTATTGTATCAATGACCTCAACAATGGTAGAAGCATGACAACTCTTGAAGGGAGCGGATCCAGATTGGTAAGTGAACTCCTCCTTTACTGGTCCTTGTATTGAAGAATCTTTCGCCATGCCTAAAGGTTGAACTTGCGAGGTTGCTGTGTTCTTTACTTTCGCACTGCTCGAAACAATGATCTGCAAAATCCTCTAGTTTTAGTGAAACCGAGTGGTACGGGAAATGGTTCAACTGCATTCTGTGTGGCTGAACAGCTGTCCGAAAGAAAATAAAAAATTGAGGTCTAACGTAAAATAAAGAATCGAAAAATTAATTAACAAGAATTCCTACCTGCTCTCAAACAAAAGCGGCTTTTCATGTTTAATTAACAAGAAGAGGATCGGAGTAGGATATGATTTTTCAAGAATAAAAAATTAAAGGGGGGTTTTATTCTGCAGTGTCGTAATACATGTAATTCAGAATGTTGCATGATAAATGAAAGCGGAAAAAACAACAGACGGAGTGAAGTGGGGAGCATGAAAAGGATAAGGAAAGAAATCGAATTAAGGATTTAATTGGATTGGATAAGAAAAATTAAAGAGATAAATATGTTTTTTTCCTTAACTTTAAGTCAATTTTAGAATTAGTCTATTTTAAAATTTTTGAGCAATTTAGTTTTTCATTTTTTTAAAAATACATAGATTTAATCCTTCTAATCAAATTTTGTTAAATTTATTTGACATTTTAAGTGTGTTTCATAATAGTATTTGACTTAATATTAAAGCAAAAATGTGTCAAACAGTATAAACAACTCAAATATAATCCTGAAATGCATACGAAACCTCAAATAAATTTAACAAAATTGGATTAAAACAAGTAAATGCACGTATTTCGAAATATGAATGACTAAATTGGTTTAAAGTTTTAAGATGAACTAATTTTAAGATTAACTAGAAGTTAAGAGACAAAAAACATATTTAACCCAAATACATAATAGTAGTTAACTTAACATTAAAGCAAAAATGGTGTAAAACAGTATAAACAACTCAAATACAATTATGAAATACATATGAAACCTCAAATAAACATAACAAAATTTGATTAAAAAGACTAAATCCACGTATTTCAAAATAGGAAGAACTAAATTAGTCCAAAGTTTTGAAATTGACTAATTTCAAAAATTATTGAAAGTTAAGGGATCAAAAACATATTTAACCCAAAATTAAAAAGTACAATAACAAAGGGTTAAATGCCCTTACCTTTTAGTAAATTTTGGAATTAGTCCATTTTGAAACTTTGGACCAATTTAGTCCTTCATGTTTCAAAATACGTGAATTTAATTTTTTTTAATCAAATTTTGTTAGGTTTGTTTGATGTTTCGTACGAAATTTCAGGATTGTATTTGAGTTATTTATACTGTTTAACGCAATTCTGCTTTGATGTTAAGTTAACTACTATTATAAAACGTGTTTGAAATGTCAAATAAACTTAACAAATTTTGATTAAAATTATTAAATTCACGTATTTTGAAAGATGAAGGACTAAAATTGTCTAAAGTTAAGTTTCAAAATGACTAATTCCAAAATTCACTATAAGTTAATGGACTAAAAACATATTTAACCCAATAACAAATAAAAACTTAAGTGATATAATTCAGGAAAAACAAATAAACAAGAAAAAGGATTTTAAAGAGGAAGAAACTTGGTTCAAACTTTTAAAACATAGTCAAAAGGATCCACTTTTAATTTTTTTTATTTTATTTAAAAAAATTAATTAATAACACATGAAGAACATGTGTCAAGTGCATATAATCAACGTTGCTGGGATCAAACAAAATCAAATCAATTTTAATTTTACGTGATAATCGAGGAAAAAAAATATGTAGCTATTTTTATTATAATCATTGGATAACATTTCGAATGACTAATTGAATATTTATAATTGAATAACTTCCTACAAAATAAAAAAAAACTACTTCATTACAATAAATAAATATATTAATTAATTAATGAACTAAGTTTACATAAATATAAAAGAAAATACCATACAAAATATATAAACACTTAGAATGTTATAACTTATGGTCTCCATAATTCTTAACAAGAATAAGATTATCAATATTTATACATATTTATATTTTCTATTTCTGATTTATTTTGTTTTATTTTTATCTCCATTTTAAACTTTACATTATCTTATATTACTTTCTTTATTATAAATGTTTTAAAAACTTTATTTAATTACATAAAAATAAAAACACGTGTTTTTTTATATAAAATAAAAGGTTCAATTAAAATTTAAATATTTTTATGTGAATTTTTATTAAAAATTTATTAATTTACTGAATATTTATTTATTTTTTAAATATTTTTTATTTAATTTTTACTATTAACAAAATAATATAATTGTTATTTTTTTTTTCATTTTAAAGTTAAATATATATTTTTTTGTGTCTGAACTTACATATAAGATAAATTCGTTTTGATTCTAAATTTTGATAATTTTAATTCTAAAATTAAAAAGTCAAATAAATTATTTTTTAAAATTCTAAAAATGTTATTTTTTTGTTGCATGTTAAATTATATTTTAAGATTACATTTGAATAGGAAAGTGTGAAGTGATGTAGAGAACTAAAACATAACTTTAAATGTTGTTTAATATGGTAAGAAAAATTGTTGTAATTGGACTATATTTTTTATTTATTTTTAAAATTTGAGAAAAAATAAATTTGTGAAGATTAATATTTTATCTAATTAAATTTGTGAAGTAAAGAAAAATTATGTTACTCTTTAGAAATTATGGTTGGATTTTTTTTAAGTCATGCAAGTCAATCCTCACGAGAAAAATTAAATTGTTTTAAATCATTCAAATAGAATTTTCGTCTTTTGGAAATATACCACTGGAGTGAAAATTTCCTCAACTTATATGAACATTATATTTAAATTTAAAGAAAACAATAACTTAGAGACCCTAGTTTGAGTATATAACTACAGATGTAGGAGATAGAAGTGAAGTGATTTTACTTTGACCCGAAGCTGGTTAGTGATGCGCGGCAACATTTCAGAAACAAAATGGTTGACAGTGACCGCCATAACCTTCACACTCACGGCCATTTCCATCTCTGGTAACTACAAGTTATCTCAATTCCGAGTGTAATCACTCATTCACCATCGTCCTCATATTTGTCACTGGTTTTTGCAGCCTACGCATTAAAGAGAAAATGGAACCATATGAACTCCAAGATCGAGGAGCTCGAGGCATCTCTTAAGTCCTGTTCTGAGAAATGTGCCTCCGAAAGGCAAGGCCGAATCAGGGCTCAACAGGTTTCGATCACCTCTCTCTCACCCAACCAACCACTTTACGCTTTCCTAATTCCGTTTCCGACTCCGGTATTTGCAGGCCTTGAGAGAAGAAGTAACAAAGTCGCAACCTAAATCTGAAAACCTAAACCTCACTTGTTATCCCATGATGCCAATCGGTACCGTCCACTCCTGCTTCTCCACCAGGAACGGGACGCCGAGGCAACCGTTACTCGTGCCACTTGCCAGGGCGTGTTTGGTTTTTAACACTACTCGCGTTCCACCGGCGTCGCTCGAGGGTTTGGAGGAATATTCTCATTGTTGGATTCTGTATGTTTTTCACTTAAATACGGATCTTGATAAGCTGTGGAAGCATCCGTCTAAATCAGGGTTCAAGGCCAAGGTGTGTGCCTCTGGTTTCAAATAATAATTTGGTCCCTTTTCACATGAACTTTACCTTAGTTTCTTTAACTAATTATGAGTGCTTATTATATACTAGAGAGGATTTATTATTTTTAGTCATTGAAGTTAAATCAAAAGAAAAAGTGAATTGAAATTCTGACGTGACCCAAATGTATTTTTAATCTTTGTACCAGTTAGAAGAGATAGTTTCTATGAGAGTTAAGTTCATGAGTCCAAATTAGCATACGTGAGAAGATTAATTCATTTTATGTTTTTAGTTTCTTGTTTTATCAATGCTTAAAAAGAAGTTTATTTAAACATAATCTTAATCTACTTTGTCATAGCTATGCCATGTTATTTTTTGTTTTATTGAAGTCTTTTCATATGGATCGGTGGATGAATAGGTGAGGGTTCCAAGATTGAAGGGTGGAAGAAAGGGAGTGTTTGCCACACGATCCCCACACCGTCCATGCCCCATCGGACTCACAGTTGCAAAGGTAAGGACACTTGTTGGTTTTGTGACTCTGAGATGGTTCTTCTCACGAATGACATTTTTACTGATCGATATATCTCTGGTATAATGTATATTGTTGAATTTTGGAGACCAGCAAACAAGTCTCTCAGGAAAAATCACTTTATCCTTTGTTATCTTTAGATTACTTAGTGATTCCTCTTAGCATCACTAAATTGTTGCAATGCAAGCCTACGGTAAATTCATTCCTAAGACAGTATCGGATTTCAGACCCTTGTTCCTGGGCTCATTGCATATGCTATGAAAGAAGTGGCCCAATGTTTATGAATTGATAGCTTCAGTTTAAGTTTTTATGGTGGTTATTCCCCCTCCCCAAGTATGAATTCAGTGTTGTGTGGTTAAGAAACCATACAGTACTGTTTTACATTTTAAAAATTCACGTGACAAGACAAGTATGTTGATGCCAAGCAACAACAATGATTTGTGTAATAAACATGTGACTGTTACATGTCATTTTTCTTAAGAGTGGATGAGAAGAAGTATGAATCAGTCACGTAACAAAGGAACCACAGATCATGGAATGATAGCGACACATTAAAATTGGGCTACACTGCTGATAGGAAATTGAATTTCACCCTTATTATTATGTGATAGGGAAATCTTAGTTCTCCATTGATTACTTTTTATGCAGGGTCTCATTAATGTATATTTTTTTCATGTTGTCTCTGCTCCCTTTGCCATCGACTTCCTAGAATTTTAATTTTGTATTCAAATAAACAAAAAGGACGGCTGTAGTTTCTAACTTTCATGTTATACTGTAGGTAGAGGCTGTACAGGGAAATATGGTTTTGCTCTCGGGTGTGGATCTGGTTGATGGAACTGTAAGCCTCCATTTTCAATCCCTGCTTTTTATGCAAACTTGAATGGAATTTTGTGCCACTCGTGATATTGGTATTTGTTTAACTGTGAATTTTATGCTTTTATGTAAATGCATAATCATGTTGCTTCGGAATCTCATCAACAGCCGGTGCTTGATCTCAAGCCTTACCTACCATATTGTGACAGCATCCGAGAGGCTACAGTGCCAAATTGGTTGACAGTAATGCCCCGTTTTCCTTTTAGCTATATCTTTCACTGCTTATATTGGTTTACTTTTTCTAATTAATGTATAGCAGATTTTAACAATTTGATCTTTCGATTACTGTAAGTAACTTTAAACAATGGTTAGCTGGATATCAAATTTAATCTTCACATTTGCGAAAAATGATATATAATAAATCATCACTACCTTTTACTACGCAATGAAACTCTTGTATTATGATTATTCGAAAGCTTTATATTATGGTGTGCATTTAGAGTCCGCAATGAAATGTACTTGAGCAATATTATATTTTCTCACATCTCTCTATAGAAGTTTAATGAATTATCTCTTCTTAAAAAAGTTGTATTTCTTCAGGATGATAACTTGCTTTCTGTAGCTTCTATTAGCTTTTCGGAGGACTTCACTTCAGCTCTCGAAAATTGCTGGATAGTGGCGGTGAGTTGTTAACTGCTTAATGCATCATGTCCACTCTTTATTTTTGTTTTTATTTAATAAGAATAGATTCACTTTTCCAAATGATTGCAAAGCAGCTCCTTGAAGCTTTAACATTTTTCATGGAAGAAAATTGATATTTTAGCAACTCTTATAAATTACAACCTTGTTATAATAATAATAATAATGATATGAACATCTAAGTTAATAAAGAAAAATAAATAAAATATTATTTCTTGTGTTTGTTCAATCATAACAAGAAAAAAACACAAAAGCAAAAATAAAAGAAAGTAATTGTATTATAACATTAGGTTCTATATACAAAGTATGTTCTCAATGCAACATATATCGCATATACATAGGATTCTCTATTTATAGAACTAAAGAAACAGAATAACCAAAAACCACAAATACAATTAAGACAAAACACCATATAATAATACATGTGGTAGATGGTACACGGTCTAACTAATATGAACACTATTAAAAGCATTCTAGTAGACAATATTTTGTACTATTCATGATTATGATACAAACTCTTTAAACTGCACACAAACTCCAATCCATTGTCAATTCTAAGCACTATAAGTTTGGTTACATGCTAATTACCAATCATGGTGTGCCACTCCTTAATCATTAAAAAGTTTTAGTCTTTCTTTTCTAAGTATAAATTCACACCCTCCTCGAGTAATCATCAATGATAGTAAGGAAATAAGACCTACCATGAGTTTGAGCTCTTGTTCGACTCCATAGGTTTACATGAGCATACTTAAGCGGTCTACCGGATATATGCTTACCCGTCTTAAACTTCAATCTATGAAACTTTCCAAAGTATGCAATGATCACGAAACTCCAATTCATCATTCTATCACCTCCTACCTATTTGCCCAACTCCGTTAAACCTCTCTCACTAATGTGTCCCAATCTTAGATGCCACAGTTCGGTATTATCTTGCATCGTCTGACTAGCCACAAACACATGTGATCACTATTCTAGTATATAAAGACTTTCTTTTTCACTTCCTTAGAAACTTTAGACGCACCTTTTAAAATCTTCATAGTACCTTGTTCAATCTTGGTTGACAAACCCATAAGATCAAACATACTAATCAACAAAAGATTTCTCTTAAGCTCTTGAACACATTCTCACATCTTGCAATATCATCTCTTGGTTGTCAATCATCTTCAATTTGATTGATCCCATGCCTTGCACCTATATGCTTTATTGTTCCCAAGAAGAATTACATCTCTTCCTTTCAGTTCTAAGGTCTCAAAAAACTCCTTCACCGAACATATGTGATGAGTGCAACCTGAGTCCATAATTCAACTTCTTTGTGTAGTTGACACTAATGCCACTAACACTCTAGCATATTCCAGCTATTAGACGCTACTGCAACATCAAAAATATTCTCTTTTGTAATGACAGTTTCTGCCCTTCTCATTCTTTTCCTTCTTTGGACTGTCTGTCTTATAGTGACATATCTTGTGACAAATCAGTGGATGAATGCTTTGACTTATTCAATTTCACCTCCCGTATTTTCTTTCTCTTTGACTTCAAGACATTCAAACTCTTCAAGACATTATAGTATGCCTTATACTCTTGAAGTTTTTGTAGCTCCCTAGTCCAAATTGAGTTCTAAACCTCCTCGAGAGTTAAGCCTCATCATTGTCTTTGAGCTTCACTTCAATGTTATCCAGATATTCAGAATCTTGTTAAAATCTGCTAGCTACTCCACCATCATTCTTTGTTTAGTCATCTGGAATGAATACAATTGTTACTTCAGATAGCGTCTATGTACCAAAGAATTTGTCATATACAATGACGAAAGTTTCATACACTTTGATGTATCAATTCTCTTCTTCGTGACTTCCCTGGATGTCTTATTCCCAAGACACAAAATTATGGTGTTTTTGACTTTGTTGATTATGTCAATCTTCTCCTTTTGAGACAATGATGCTAACATGTTCACCTCACCCTTATCTTATCAACAAATTTTGTTGTATCAAAATAACTTCCATCTTGATCCTCCATAATCCGAAGTCATTCTCACAGAAAAAAAAAAACTTCTCAATGGAAAATTGGTGACCATGTCTTCAAATCTTGCTGTTCTTGAGTTTGTTCCTCTCAGACGACGCCAATTATTGGGTTCGTTCAACAATAACAAGAAAAAACACAAGAACAAGAAAGAAAACAATTGTATTATAACAGAAGGTTTTATACACAAAGTATGTTCTCACTATAACATATATCGCATATTCATAGAGTTCTCTATATACGACTAAGAAAACGAAATAACAGAAAACTGCAAGGATAGTCAATACAAAATGCCATCTAATACAGGTGGTGGATTGTCTAATTAATCTTAAAACTACAAGACAGATCTTTGTACTCTTCAACAGATGATCATGATTGCGCTAATACATCACATTTGCAATTGTTTGATAGAGGTTACCAATATATATCACTATTCTTCACGTAAAATACGTTTGTTAGTTAATTTTAATGCAAAACCAATCATATTGAAAAGAAATGGTAAATTAAGTGGCTCAATTGGAATAAAAGAAAATCAGGGGCTGAACCTGAAGTGACCTTGCTTGAAATTGTAATGACAAAACTTAGCAAAGGCTCAATTAATTATTTATTTGAAATTATTTTTGTTAGCCATAATGGATGCACCCAATCAGTATGTAATTCAACCTTTCATGTTTTCAACTTTCTTCGGGGGTACATATTTTAAATTAAAGGGAAATGACTCTGATTACCATACTTATGTCTTGGCTTTTGATTACTCTCACTATTTTAATTTTAACATTGTACTTAACTATCTAGTGTCGGTTTTAATTGCTAATATTCCCGTTTTATCTGAACGCATGATTTTTTTTTGTTTCCTTAAGTCACATTTTCAATCTTGTTGCTTTACATTATACGGGTTTATGATTCAGGAAAAGAAGTCATTGTATGCATCACCAGGTGAGTTCCAAAGCTTGATAAAGCAGGTTCTTTCCTGGGATATTCGGTCATTGAGTCAACGCAATCGGCCACATGATGCACTACCTAAGAAAGAAAACGATGAACTATTGGGTAATGCTTCTGATGTAGATGACCATGAAAATGAAACATTAGTCCATGAAAGAGAGCAGAATGCTATAAATTCCAGTGAAATCATTTATCACCTGATTTTGGAGGGACTTGATGTCTCTTACAGAATTGATCATGACGGTAATGTCATCGTAGATAATGTATCACCTGCTGTTCAGGATAATAAGCATAGTTTCTTTAATTACTTGACATGGAAAGACAAGATGCAATGATTTCTTTTATTCTACCCGATTACTTGTTAAGCTATTTTAATTTATAATTTTCTTTTTCAAAAAATGTTTTTGCCCTTTTGTTACTAGTAATGTAACTTTGAAGGTGTTTAGTTTCCTTTATGTTCATTTTGAATTCATGTTTTTGTTACAATTTCGTAATACCATCTTGTATTATTTTCAAAATTGTGAAGAATTAAGCAACATCCTACAAGTTATTCTTGTTGTTAGTTTATAGGCTACACTTTTACTGTTATGTGTTGTGGTGAATCCACGTATTGAGAACAAGAGAATAGAGGATGCTGTTTTATTTTCCTTGGGTATGGAAGAATAACAGATAAATTAGATTTTCTATTATCATTTACGGACTTTTAAAAAAATGCAGAAACGGGTACATTAAACTTTCCTATGGACGCTCGTGTTTTTAGGTAATATAACTCTAAAGTTCATGCATTTTATTTATCAGTTTTAGAGAATTCATATTTTTAGTGGCGGATAAATTTTTAAATCTTGAAATTGATAAAAGATTAGACTGAGTAGTTTGATTCACTTTCTCCTATTACTAGTCTAAAGGTTTTCTTATAATAGATATCAATTTTTTATTTTTCAGATGATATAACTTTTAAGTTTATTACTTATTTTTAGTGAAAAAAATCATTGTGTATAAGTTTGTAAATTTTGGGACTGCTAAAAGACTAAACTTTAAATAGTTTGAATATCTTCTTCTGATTATTAGTCTAAATTATTTTTATAATACGTATTAACTTTTTTTTTCGATTTGTTTAGTTTTTTGAGTTTGTTTCGTAAATTTTTTAGATTTAGTTTGTTCTTCTATGCTTTTTTTTTTTTTGTTTTTTTTTTTAT
>Ga0214542_1002766_pt1 | contig 36102 bp, 30 predicted proteins | sample CNSS1metaG_FD_160096 | JGI IMG/M metagenome (GOLD analysis project Ga0214542, IMG submission 160096) | Root nodule microbial communities from cowpea collected in UCLA plant growth center, Los Angeles, California, USA - CNSS1 | ecosystem: Host-associated > Plants > Roots > Nodule | place: USA...
GCCTAGTATCTTAGAGTAGTCTTTTCATATCTTTTCATATGTACGTGCTTGCTTCACTATAAATAGAAGAGGAAGAGAGTGGTACTGTTGTCCACTACTCATATTTTAAAGTCTCAGTCTCAAGTTTTGGCAATATATTATAATAACCAAATGCCAACACCGACATTTTGCAATGAGTCAAGAAATATGTTCAATGCATAGCAATCACCAACTCTAATAGCTTCCAGCTTAACTTGTTAATTGTTATACTATCCTCATGCATAGGTTATTTTAAAAAGTATGATTTGTCTATTGCATTTAATATTGTTGAGTGTTAAATTAATATTGTGCACAATGAACTTCAATGCATATAAACATGTCAATGTTTGGAAGAGCTTATTCATTTTAGCTTATTTCAACACGCTATATTTCAATCTTGTCAAAATAAACTATTTTTAGTTTATATAGACAAAAGTTACAGGACTCAAATTATCACTGACAGTAGCAACTATCATGTCATTGAAATTCACTCACATGTAACTGTCAGCACCACAAGCTTGAATATGGTTTGGCTCATTAACAAAATAACCGAATGTTATAAATCTCATGTTCAGGATCTTTCATCCATCGAACGACCTACTAGGATAACATAAGGAAGCTATGACACTGGCATTGGACTCCAATGACACTAAAACAAAAACGCTATATGATCACAACAAACACTTGAGAGATCCTCCAGTTAAGCGCAAAATTCTGATCAAAGATCTAGTGATATATTTAGAAGTCAAGGAAGAGTCAATAAACGAGTACTAACCTCAAATCCAAGCAATCAATTATCCCCACTCATCAGATTTTTCTTGCCAGAAATGAAGAGTGAAACGTTCATGCACAATTGCTAAGATTTAAATACCACGTGCTTCCCCTTCGTACACTCAAAGTCTTATTCCCCGATCTCACTTTTTCAACCGACAACCAACTTTATCAATTAATTATTATTCGCTCTCACCTCTATTCACTCATGGCACTAACTTTTCACTTTCCTTATAACAGATTCGAGATTCTCTACTTAGCAAAAACCTCAGTTACCAGACTCTCTTCCTTCCGAGGTTTCGCACTCACGATTCACTGAAAGATACAGATACATAAATAAAAATTCCAGGAATCGAAGCTATTTACCTCCATGAGAGTGAGCAAGAGGCGTCTGGCGGCGTCGCGGACGGGCTGTTTGGCGTCACCTAACCGTTCAACGACGGCAGGAACGAGCGCATTGAAGTGGAGCTTGAAGTGGTCGCCAGCGCGGACGGCGGCGGAGTCGAGCGCCTGAAGCGCGCCCTGCGAGACCTTGAAGCTGCTGTCCTTCAAGAGATCCAGGCAGCATTCGACGAGCGAGGTGACTTCGGCGGAACTTAGGCTCCTCCTAGAAGCTTCGAGAACCTCGTGGAGGCGCTCCACGCCGGCCATCCTCTCCTTGGCGTCCTTGGCGCGTGCGAGCTCAAGCGCTTCCTCCATCGCGCAGCGTTCGGATCTGGCGTGGCCACGTGTAGATCTGAAATAACCGTTCCCGGATTCACCACCGCATGGAGATCAGTATCGGTGCCGAGAAGCTGCGAAATGCAGATGAAATGAAAATGCAAGAGTAAATAAATGCGAAAGCGAATGCGGGAGTTAGGAGTTAAGAGTGAGATGGTGGATTGAGGAGTGAAATTGAGAGAAGTGGTTGCGGTAGGAGAGAGAAAGAGAGTGGAGGGAAGGAGTGGGGACTGGAATTGACGGAGGTGGTGGTGGAAGATGATGACTCAGAGAAGAAATGAAAATTATTTGAAAACTATGTTTATGGGTTTCTTCCGCTTGCAAAATTAACCATTCGCCTTCTTATAATTTACCATCTATACCACTGTTCACTGCTGAGTTGGATTGCTTTTAATTTTTACCTTTTTTACTATTTTTATATTAAGGTAAAGACAAAATGTAAAACAGGAAAACACCTAGCTCTTCATTCACTAATCTCCTTTTAGTTGTACATATTATGTCAAGAGTGTTGTATTATTGAAGTTAATTTAGTTAGGATGGGACTTCTAAAATAGTACAGAACATGGTGAAATCTTCATAGATACCGACCATTTTAAAAAAACTGAAATCATATCTACGAAGACATCAGTTAATATATATATATATATATATATATATATATATATATATATATATGAGTACTAGTTCCGCTTTTTATTTTTTTAAATACTTTTTATAATTTTATTTTTTACTTTTTAAGATTTTAATAAAATTTATATTAATAGAATGAAAATTTAATAAATAAATAGTTTATTAATATTGTAATTATTTTTAATATCTTAATTAACTTAACTGAATATAATTATTTATATTAATAGAATGAATAATTGAAAATTTTATTATGATAATACTAAATATAATTCTTAAATTATATAAAAAATTAATATAGTAGAATTTAAGATCAGAAATTTAATTACTAAATAATTAATTGCTTTCATATTTTATGATATTCATATTGTCATACACGATCAAATTACAAATTATAATCAAAAGTAGTGATGAAAACTCATTTTATTTCTTAAAATTGCGGTGTTTAGATTGAAGAAAATTCAAAGAAGATTTTCACTGGACATTAAAATAATCAATGGTTATCTAAATGTGAAAATGCAATTTCAAGGATTCATCAGAACGAAGGAGCTCAATTAAAGTAAAAACACAAACACAAATAACTAAAGATAAGCATACCTGATATAAAGAAACATAAAATGAATATAAACATGAGATAAAATGGAACAAAAGATGAAAGACTAGAAGGGGGAGACGGGAGAGGTGCAATCATACTATTGTTGTATTTTATATAATTTTATTATATAAAATTATTGTTCTCTATTTTATTATTATTGTGGATTAACATTAATTAATAAATTATATTATTTGTAAATATTCATTATATTACACAATTGTTATTAATTTATGGATAATATATATTGAGTTTCTGATGAACGATCTGTGATGGGTTGGATTGTTCAATGAACGGTCTGTGATGGACTTAAGTATTCAAGAACTTGTTGAGAGGTCCTTGGTCTCTGCTGGTAAGGATATAAAATTGATATCCCATTAGTCAGTTTCATGAGACAACGTAATAACACATTTGTGAAATACGTTCTTGGATAACCTCCTACAAGGAAGAGAGCAGTATCGTCTCACACGTAAACAATTTCTTATCTCTTAATCTTTCATTGATTCAATTCTATTTGGAAGATCAGGTATCACTGTTCAGGTACGCTTCTGCATTCTACTATTGTATTAGGAACTGTTCTTAATATTTGGGATTAATTGATTATATGGATGATTTGATACTTCTCATAATTGGTTTAATATTCATAATCTAACAATTGGTATCAGAGCATGTTAGATTTGTGATTAAAATTATGTTTCCAATTTGCATGAACCCTAATCATGCGAAATCTCAAAATCTGGTCTTCCTGCTCCACGTTTAATCTTTCTCGAGGGTTTATAACCGTTTTCCCAAATGTTGTGAAGAACCATAATTTTGTTTTGATTAAATCCTAATCTCGTTTCTTCTCTGGTATTCCCATAGGTCACCAATCTTTTATGTTCTTATGGGTTTCGACGCTACGAATCTTTTTTTTGTGCCACCCTTTGGACTTTTTCTTCATTGGTGTCACGAGGAGGTGTTGTTCCTCATCTTCCATGGAGCTCGCGATGGCTGCGTTTCACGCAACAACGTTCTATTCGTCAACGTCGCGGTGGTCACCGGCAGCTTCGTTCAGAGCTCGCGCTATGGACTTGCACTCTGGTTCGAGCCAGTGGTGGCTTCGTCGCGACGACTCGCGACTTCTGCTTTGTCCATGGCGAGGTGCTCACGGCAATGGCTACGATGATCTGGTGCGACGGTGAGTCTACTTGAGCTGCTAACGTCTGTGACGGTGTTCGCGGTGGCGTGTTCGGCACAAGTGCGACAACTCTTTGTGGAGTCACTAGTTCTCTATGGCTGCAGCTTATGTGTGTCACGGTGGTGTTTTTTGGTTTTGGTGACTCACGAGAGAGGAGAGAGAGAGAGAGAGAGAGAGAGAGAGAGAGGGGGCTTGGGTTTTTTGTGCAGAGTGTGTTTGAATGAGTTAAGTAATTCTCTATTAAGTATTTCATGTATGTATCTGTGCAATTAATTTACTTTAAGTATCATTAGAATGCATTGTAATTATCACTGGTACATGTATGTTTGCAATTTTTTTTAGGATGATGATACAATGACATGATTTTTTGACCTCATTCTTACCCGCTTACGTGACATCCTTTATTTTATTCTTACTCGCTTACTCGCGTGAGTGAGAAAACATAGAAAGAAAGAGTGTAGTTTTTAGCTTTTGAAAGAGAGGTTTCGTATCTTCTTCTTCCCTGACTGAAAGCCCATTTTTTTTCTCTTCTTCTTCCCGAAATTAAAGGCTATTTTCTTATCTTTTTCTTCCCCAAATGAAAAGGTGTGTCGTTGCTCTCACTCTATCAATCCAAAACGTTGTTGTGGACTATTAATCCGTAATCTCTTCCAAAAGGTAAGTAATTTTAGTTGTGAAATCTGCCCCCCAAAAAAACATGTATGTTGTTGTTCCCCAAAATATGAGTTTGAAATTGTTATGAAGAAAAAGTGAGAGGGTTTCTCTAACAAAGAATGTTTGAATGTGCGAAGGGTTGTGAAGAAGTGTTTCACCGAAGGATTGGATGGCTACAAAAGTGAAGTGGTTTTGTGTTGTTGGATGTTAAAAAGTGAATATATTGGAGCGTAAGAATATCTGTCGCAGAACACGGTTAGTAGATTTGTCGCAGAACATAGTTTTGTTTAACATTAAGTGAAGGGACAACTAGTTGTTCGTGTGTGTAAGTTGTTATTTTGATGGTTTGTTGTATATTGTATGATTAAAGTTGTTTTGCAATGAGTTTGATTATTTGTTATTGATTTCAGGGTTTTTGACGTTGTTGTGTAATTTGATTGAACTGTGCCTAATTTCTGTTAATTTAATTTGGTTAATGTGTTTGGTAATTTCAATTCAGTTGACATGAGTGACGTTAGTAAAGGTTGCGAAGGTAGTGAAGGTTGTGAAGTTGGAGATTGTAGTGATATAAGTCAGGTATTTTAACTTTTGTTTATTTGTAAGTTCATTTATATTTGAGTAATATAAGTTCATTTACAAGGTGAAGCTGAAGTAGTACAAGATTCAAATAATGCAGAAGACAAAAATGTAAAAAACAGTAATATGTACATGCGTATGAGGAATCATCCACGCTTGCGGTTCAAAAGTCGTGTAATCCAAAGTCCGTTCGCAGGGTATGGTCCAAAGAAGAAAATGATACCAAAATAGTTGTTGGAGTTGCAGCAATATGTGTCTGGTTTTTTTGTTTGATGAAAATGAAATATCATTTTGAGTTGTGTAATTTAAGAACGGTTAATTGTAATGCAAATGTATGAAACATGTAATTGTGAAGAATTTGTGTTGTTGTGTAAGGGGGTGTTTTTTTTATTGTGATGTTACAGTTCATGAATATTGACTTTTTAGAAGTGTTTGTGTTGCTCTATAATGAACTTATTTAGCAGAGAAAATATGTCAGGAAAGAATATTTATGCTAACTCTATGGTACAGAAACCACATATCAGAAAGACACTTATTGAACTATAAAAAGACATATCTTGTGCCAGATATTCAGAGCTCCAATTGACATGTGATTGATATTTGTATTATTTTGGCACTGTCAAGTTAAAGTTATGTACTTAAAATAAATTGAAATGAATTAAATTTTTTTTACGAAATGTCATGTTAAGGAATCAATTTTTTTGTAACTCTGTTGTACACAAACTACATCTTAAAAATATAGTTATGCTATTGTAAAAAGACACGCAGTGAACCACAATTATAGGGGCTCCATTCAACTTGGGAATGATATTTTAATTATTGTTGGAGTATTAAGTTCAAGATTATATGTATTTGAAATGAATCAAAAAATGTTTACGAAATGTCATGTTAAGGAATCAATTTTTTTGCAACTCTGTTGTACACAGTCTTAAAAAGGCAGTTATGGTACTATAAAAAGACATGTAGTGAACCACATTTATAGGGACTCCATTTGACTTGGGAATTATATTTTAATTGTTGTTGGAGTATTAAGTTCAAGATTATATGTATTTGAAATGAATTAAAAAATGTTTACGAAATGTCATGTTAAGGAATCAACTTTTTTGCAACTATGTTGTACATAAACTACATCTCAAAAAGGCAGTTATGGAAGTGGAAACAGTGATGAAGGATTGACCCTAACCAAAGATGGAGGCACATGCTTAAGAAGACTAAGCATGTTTAGAAAGGAAGTTCACTAATCCTTCATCCATTTCATTTGTGTTTGTTATTTTTGATTCCCAAAGTTGACTTAGTTGAATCAACTTTAGTTGACTTGTTGACCTTTGACTAGGTTTGACTTGTTGACTATAGTTGACTTGACTTAAGCCAACATGTTAATCTATGTTTATTTGCTTTGTAGGTTAATTAGGAGTAAGAAAGCAATGCTAGGTGGCGCATGGTGATTGGGGAGCATAAATGATGTGGAGGAGAGAGTAAAGCATAAAGTAAAAGGCATGAAGCAAATGTACCTATGTACCTTTGGTCTTCTTTGTTTTTAGCACACTTTGGCCACTTTTTGGAGACATATGAGACACATTTTTTGTTTCCTTTTGTGCTAGAACGAAATTAGTCTTGCACACACCATAGTTAGGTCCTTTGTCTCTCATTTTTGTAACCTTATTTGACCTAGTTTCTAGAAACTAGGGTTAGGTTTTTTTAGAGACATCCTTAGGTATCTTTTATTTGCTTAGAGGCCCCTAAACTCTTCTATATAAGGGGTGCTCCTAGACATTTAAAAGGGTTGAAGATTTTAAAATAAAAACACTCTTGTGTCTCAACCATTTGTGAGAGTTTCCTCCCTAGGGAGTGAATACTTTTAAGCCTTATCTTCAATAGCAAGTGGAGACACACATCCACTCATCTTCAAGGTTTCCATGGCTTCTAGCCTAGCCTTGTAGTGGCGTGCTTCTCACATTTTTACCATTTCTTTCCTTTCCGTTTTATGTTTTCTTCTTCCTTTAATTGTTCTTGGTTTCTATGGTTTATGTGCTTTCCATTTCCTATTTGTTTTGAATCAATCTATCATCTTCTTCTTTTGAGCTTTGTGAAAGGAACCTTCACATCTAGATAGCTTGCTATCTTAATGTCCAGTGGGGATTTCACTTAGATTTCTTAATCAACTCACACCATATTCAATAATCTAAAAAGAAACAAGTTAATCCTTCATCAAACAGACACGTACTGAACCACATTTATAGGGGCTCCATTTGACTTGTGAATGATATTCTAATTGTTGTTTGAGTATTAAGTTCAATATTATATGTATTTGAAATGAATTAAAAAAATGTTTACAAAATGTCATGTTAAGGAATAAATTTTTTTGCAACTTTGTTGTACACAAACTACATCTTACAAAGGCAGTTATGGTACTATAAAAAGACATGTAATGAACATCATTTGTAGGGGCTCCATTTGACTTGAGAATTATATTTTAATTGTTGTTGGAGTATTAAGTTAAAAATTATATGTATTTGAAATGAATTAAAAAATATTTACGAAATGTCATGTTAAGGAATCAATTTTTATACAACTTTGTTGTACATAAATTACATCTCAAAAAGGTAGTTATGGAAGTGGAAACAGACACGTACTGAATCACGTTTATAGGGACTTCATTTGACTTGTGAATGATATTTTAATTGTTGTTTGAGTATTAAGTTCAATATTATATGTATTTGAAATGAATTAAAAAATGTTTATAAAATGTCATGTTAAGAAATAAATTTTTTTGCAACTCTATTGTACATAAACTACATATCAAAAAGGCAATTATGGAAGTGGAAACAGACATGTAGTGAACCATAGGGGTTCCATTTGACTTGGGAACGATATTTTAATTATTGTTGGAGTATTAAGTTCAAGATTATGTGTATTCCAAATGAATTAAAAATTGTTTACGAAATGTCATGTAAAGGAATAATTTTTTTTTGCAACTCTGTTGTACATAAACTACATCTCAAAAAGGTAGTTATGGAAGTGGAAACAAACACGTACTAAACCACATTTATAGGGACTCCATTTGACTTAAGAATGATATTTTAATTATTGTTGGAGTATTAAGTTCAAGATTATATATATTCCAAATGAATAAAAAAATTATTTATGATATGTCTTGTTCATGAATCAATTTTATCATGAATCAATTTTTTTGCAACTCTATTATACATAAACTACATCTAAAAAAGGTAGTTACGGAAGTGGAAACAGACACGTACTGAACCACATTTATAGGGGCTCCATTTTGACTTGGGAACGATATTTTAATTATTGTTGGAGTATTAAGTTCAAGATTATGTGTATTCCAAATGAATTAAAAATTATTTACGAAATGTCTTATTCATGAATCAATTTTTTTGCAACTCTATTGTACATAAACTACATCTTAAAAAGGCAATTATGGTACTGTAAAAAGACACGTATTGAACCACATTTATAGGGGCTCCATTTGACTTGGGAACGATATTTTAATTATTTTTGGAGTATTAAGTTCAAGATTATGTGTATTTCAAACGAATTAAAAATTGCTTACGAAATGTCTTGTTCGTGAATCAATTTTTTTTTGCAACTTTGTTGTAAATAAACTACATCTAAAAAAAATAGTTATGGAAGTGGAAACAAACATATTCTGAACCACATTTTGACAAGCTCCATTTGACTTAGGAATTATACCTGTATTATTGTGGAAACATTTAAAAAAAATAAACTGCGTTGGTTCGGTTTTCCCTTCTTCTTCTTCTTTCCCGCAACGTTCTTCTTCCACAAGGTTACACAAACACAGAGTTTTTTCTTTCCCAAAAGGCTCTTCTTCCACAAAGGTTGATGTTGTTGATATTTGGTGTAGGTAGCAATCGAAGCGGAGAGCGGACTTCTCGAGAGTGGTTTGGGTTGTTGGATGCGGCTGATTCGCCAGAAATATGTGGGTACCGTTCAGTGCATTGCTTGGTCGCAGTCTTGGTGGCGTAGTTCTTGGTTCATTAAAGACCATTCACACAAGGAATCTTTGCCCGATAGGTTATCGTCCAAAACCCCTGTTTGAAGGCGGACATGATTGTGGGATCTTGGTATTGAAATTTATAGAGATGTGGGATGGTATAAGCAAATTTGATGGTAAAGCCCTGCTTGACTACACTACTGTAAGTTTACCTATATAATATGTTTTATTGTTTATAGTGTTTCTTTGAAGATTACATTTGGTAACATTATCATGATGTTCTTTTTAGGAGGAGCTGCAATTAATTAGGCAGAAATTCGTTTGTGATTGGGTTTTACATGAAGATAATGTCCACCATGATGACATTATTCAACACTACGATATGCTCATGAAGAAATAGCTGTTGTAAATGTAGAAGTTTATGCTTTTGCATACAACATAATTCTATAACTGTATTGTTTTGGAGACTAAGATTATGAATTTGGGCATACCTTTGATGGAATGCAATAACAAGATTTTTGAGAAATGAGATGTAGATAATTGTAGATATGTATAGTTAGAATGAAATAGAAGCAGGAAATGAATGTACTTATTGTATATTTAGTTTTGAAACTTGGATGAAATAAAAACTGATACATTGGAAACTGTTATTTGACTTGCAATGTGTTTTGCAGTGTTTGAACTAAAAGTGTCATTGAAAAAGCCACTTATGTAGGCACAATAATATATATTGTTGAATCATTTGTTGGAGTTAATATGTAGTTTGTACATTGACAGATTTATTGATAATTTGATGGTAATCTAACCATTTGAATGTGAATGCCATTGATGGCAAACAAAATTTGTTGTGAAAAGACAGTTATACAGGGTGAACAATATACTTAATTTTAGGAAGGCAAATGTTAATTTTTGATTGTATTAAATTTTAGTTCATTCATTGACAGAGGTTTACTGATGAATGGCTTATTTGGATGGCTTTTGTATTGTGTCCAAACCAGATTTTATGTAAAAATACACTTGAAAACCAGTTCCAGTACTGCTGGTACCAAAACTTGACTTGAAAAAGACACTTATTCACTTAGAAAAGTACACTTCATTCTAGTACCCGAAATGTTGTTTTTTTTTTGTATCTTCAATTCCACTTAGTTCTTTAAGTTGTTTGCTGATGATTGACGTTGATGGAATTATTTGGATGACTTTTACATTGTGTCCAAACCAATTTTTATGTAAAAGTACACTTGAAAACCAGTTTCAGTACTGCTCGTACCAAAAGTGGACTTGAAAAAGACACTTATTCACTTAGAAAAATATACTTCATTCTAGTACCAGAAATGTTGGTTTTATTTCTATCTTCAATTCCACTGCTGGATTTCTCCCATGAATAGGAAATGAAAATATTCTCCAACATGCTTCACATGGTGATATGTACCTGCAATCTAGATATTGTTTTATCTCATCTGGAGTCTGTTGTGAAAAAGATGCTTCATTGTCATTAGGAACTATAACTGCTGTAATTCTATCATAACCCTTGTTAATGTACTTAAATAAGTACTTGATTGAATTGCTCTTGTTACACCATTCTACATTGATATGAGTTTGGTACTTTAGCAGTATCCTAGGGTTATAAGGGACAACAAAACGATTATCTAATGTAATATCATTTTCACAACTATTGAACCGTTATTTCTTCGACGGTAATATGGAAAACCATCTTCTGAAATGGTAGTAGCACTTTGAAAATTCTTTGGGTAAAATCGTGAACATGATCCATTCTTCATGCAAGGAGATGAGTTGTTAGCTATCCCACAGGGACCATGAATCATATGTTCTGTGACACAATGATACAATTGTGGATCTTTTTGGGCACATGGGATTTCTGCTGAAATTACCTTATCAATATCCACTGGTGTTGGGTATTTGCTAGAAGGATGCAAAAATATCAACAAATGAGCATGTGGTAGACCACGTTTTTGGAATTCGATACTATACATGTCTACAATGAAAGAAGTTTAACAATTAGAATAAGAAATGAATTTAATGAATTGAATTTGTAGACTTATAATGCAATACTTACATGCAATCACTTTACCGAGTACATGCTTCTTCGTCAAATCTATTAGAAGTTCATCAAATTTGATTCTAAAAACTCTTGCAATTATATCTGGTCGGTCTGTTGGTGTTAACTTCATAGAGTTCAATATTCTGGAAATTTCTGACCACTTAGGGTTACAAGTAAATGTGAGGAAAAGATCTGGGAATCCAACATGACTACAAATAGCCATTCCGTCAAAATATAGTTGGTTCATAAATCTTCTCCCACCAACAAAGGTTGATGGTAGCACAAATCGTTTTCCTATTTGTGAACCTTCATTCTGGCTTGAGTTACTTGATTCAGAAAGGTTTATGTACTTATCACCCCTAAGCTTAGATTGATTGTTTCTGATGAAACATAACCTTTTAGACTCAATCATTGTATATCCATCAACAACAAATTGCTGAAATAGTCTCCTATATCTCAAAAGAGTAGCTGCCTCACAATCCTTTGTCTGAATTCTAAACGAAAATCATTCCCTAATGGTTAATTGGTTTCGTTTCTTGCCTTTAAAAAGCAATGAATCACGATGATTGATGTCATGCCTATAACCATCTTCACCATATGGAAACAATAGAGGATATTGATAACCCAAATAACTTGTGTGTAACTCGTTTATCCTTTGTAGCTTTCCTATTCTACTCTCCATTATAATATCTCTAGGAGAAGCAGTATCAACATCCCCTACTATTAATGCAGCAACTTCTGACACTGTTGGGATATTGTATACTCGCCCATCTTTTGTCCTATCCGCTATAAGCCTTAGTTTTAGATAATCAAATGGTTGCTCTCTATAACTATCTCTTGTCATTCTGAATGATTTTGCATGAACATTGTATTTATCTAACATGTTTGTCAGCTTCTTTACAATTTCAATATCAATATGATTGTGGTTCCTGTAATGGGATTGGATGTAAAATAAATAATTCTGCCATATTTAAATGAGTTTAACTTTTTTGTTAGGATTTTGATACAATAATTCTAATAAACAATGTAAAAAAATTGCACAATAATATATAATATATGAATATCAATATCTTACCTTAAAGATTGAATTTTGTTGTGTATTTCATTATCAGTATCATAGATGTAGAGTTGTGCAAACTTTGGAAGTTGGCGAGTTGGTGGTAAGAGACTACCAATCCTATGACATGTTTGTCCTTGGATTCTCAAATTAGGTGGTCCACGTCCATTGTTGAATTTGTTGTCTACTTTTGCTCCAGGAGATGTGAACGCAAACATCATGTCGTATGTTCTAATATGTTGTTGATAATTTTTCCATGGAATCAAATTTAAATAGAAGTTGTTGTAGCTCTTGAGGTGGTTCTTTCAATATTGACAATTGAAATTTTCCATTACCACAACACATGTTAAAGTTGGGATTGATATTGTTCTGATATTTATTGATCCGTTCCTGGTACCACATAAATGCTTTGCAATGTGGACATATATATATATATATATATATATATATATATATATATATATATATATATATATATATATATCTATATATATATATATATATATATATATATATATATATATATATATATATATATTGGATCCCCTATATCTTCATATCCTATGGAAATAAACATAGTTGTCAGTTGAATGTATGATATATGATTGTAGTTTAGTAAATGTAGTTAGTGAGTTTAATCTTGAATTGAGGTCCATTGCTTCATGGTTAATTAATACACCTACTTCGAAGATTTTTATGAAAGCATCTTCATGATGATTAATTGTTCAATAGCTATTGATGAATGACATATCATCTTATCATATGAAAAATATATCAATAACAATGATTGCTTATTGCATCATTGATATGAACATAGATATTAGTTAAATTAACATGTACTTGTTATTGGTGAACACAATTCTGGTACATTATCTTCTTCATGTCCATTTTCATCAATATCTTCCAAATGGATTGATTCAGTTTGTATACTGGTAGGGGAATTAATGCCTGAACTACCATGAATATGGTGTGGTCCACTACTTTCTATCACCATATTAACAGTTGCTACAAACTTTTGAAGTAGATTTTGTCTATTTGATTTCTTATTCTTTTCAGTAGTTGTTGCATGTACTGAATTTTTTAATGATTCCATTGGTTGTTGTCTTCGACAATGCATTGGTATTTCCATTTCAGGAAGCTGTTGATTGAAGATTGAAGATGTTATATCAGATAGGGGTGTACAACTTTTGGTTCTCTTTGGAGGGCGATTGTGTTGTACACATGTTGCCTTAATCCTCTTCCCTTGAAGTATCAATTTCCTCTTCATTCTTGCATTTGACAAACTTGTACTGCAATTTCTATTTTCATCTTCCATCTCACTACATAAAACAATATAGTTTAGCATTAGCACATGATAAATATTGCATGGAACCAATGTAACAAGTATTTAAATGTTAAGAATAACAGGAAACAAAGTACTAATACAATTTGTCACCAATAATAGTGAACAATGTGTAAGAAATAATGTTTATATTAGTTCTTCTTCAACCCATGATATTGGGTTTGACATTATTTCTTCATAAACTTTGATCAGTAGCTAAGGGTGTTCTTGGTGACAATAAAAGCTTATTAGGTAAGTAGTGCTATTGGCTCCTTGGAAAGATTGCAGATGAGCGCCAATTGTAATAATTTTGTTAAACTTTTTCCTTAATGCAAATGTTGATTTTGAGCGCCAATTCTTGCAAATTATTTTTGAGTGGGAAACTATTTTGGATAATAAATACATGTCTTTTTAGTTAATATAGACATGTCTAATCTCATGATATTTGTGAACATGTAAATATTATTATATTAGTACTAATACTGTTAAAAGTAACATCATATAAGATGTTTATTACTTGTCATGCAATCAATGGATTTCTGAGTTAGGAAATGTTTTTCAACTCATACAAAGTTGATAATTGGTGTGGTTTATTTGACGAATGCATATAGTAGTATTTTCAAGAAATTGTTTTGCCTTAGTGCTGGTAATGAATGTCTTTTCAATTATTAAATACATGTCTTATCTGACATTGCCATTTTTTTATAGCTTTTCATTCCATTATATAAAAAAAAGGAATAAGCTACAAAACTAAATAACTTACGGTGACTAATTGCAACCCATGTAATTTATCCAACTAATTAAGTCTATTTAATTTTGACATGTCTACGTAAAAAGTAATTTTTATTTATCATATTTAATATTATATATATATATATATATATATATATATATATTAATATGATATGATATACGTAACTATTATAAAGAAATCGTAGAATTTTATTATGTTAGTGTTTTCTTCTGTATAAACAATTTATTCTATGTAATTAGTATAATAATGTTCTTTTTATATTCAGAGTAATGTTAATGATTTGGTACAACAACGTGCATTTTGTTGCTCTAATTTTTATAATTGTTATATAGAATGACAGAAAATAATAAAATTGTGTTAGGATATTATATATATTATAGATTCTAATATCATTATTATATGGAATGATAGAAAAGAATAAACTTGTGTTAGGATATTATATATATATATATATATATATATATATATATATATATATAATAGCAAGTTATTATATAAGTCTTAAAAATTATCGTAAATCAAATGTGTTGTATGATTTAGGGGTGCTTTAATGTCATTTTTTTAAGATATAAACACTTTATGTTTATTTCTCGTGTAGAGAATGTATCTATAAATATCTATTACAATAAGGTATTTATTATTTTAATGGATGAAGACATATAATATGTTGTGAAATTCTCATAGTATTTGATTAATTATTAGTAAATATTTGTACAGTAGTAATTCTCAAACTGGAATTAAAGAAGATCATGATAGTGATGGTGAAAAAAGATGAAATAAAATTGGTCTCCAACGAACTTCTTGTTCTAGTCCTTTATAGCCTGAAAAACAACATGCTCAAACAATCAATTATATGTTAATGGTTAAAGGTCAATATACTTAAAAAAAATAACACCTTATTTAGGTACAGTCACATGTATATTATGATTGTTTATTTATTTTTTCACTGAGAAACTACTAATGTCAAAGTTTTATATATTCCAAGATTGATAAGATAAAAAGCATCTACTAATATCTTGCAAACATTGATACCAATCCATTAACCCTCACTTTGAACTTTTCATACTACCTCTGTGTCAACATGTGTTTTCAGCTAATGTAACAACTTCAATCGACAAAATTCATTATGGTTCATAACCAAAAACTACATGAAGAGTTCTGCCAAAGGATAAGAAATAAATAAGTTCATTAAGGACCCTAATGGGTATGGAAGGAAACAATTCTAAACTAAATGTCTCTAACAATCAACCAACATTCATCGATAGCAAAATACCTCACCATTACAATAACATCTCAATCTAACATAACCCAAATATAAAGGCAGTCATCAAGGCACATGCCAAAAGAAATAGATGCATTTTCAAACTCCTTAATCAGTCACCATTGCACCAGAATGTCAATGAAGAGCACAAAAAAAAAACCAATACCAGGAGACTTACCATAGTTATGCTTCAAAGCTTTGTCAAAAGCAACAATTTTATGGTCTTGCATCACTTCAAGGAATAAAAACAACTTTATTCATTGGACTTAATAGTCAATAAAATCACAATAAGTCTATTTTAATACAGAAAAATATTAACTTACATTGATCAAATAATGCATATAAGTAATTTGGGGCTAAGTCAGCCCATAACAACATGATTGCCTTTGCATCTCTTGTCATCAATATTCCCGTAGATCACTCTAGAATCTTTGTGTAAAGCATAATACCAGCAAGCTACAAAATAAATACAAATAATGAGCAACACGTAAACAACGTAAACAACAAAATAAGTACATAAGCATCTAAGGAACTAACACAATACCCAAAATACAAACCACAAAAACTGCAAATACAATATGCAGAGCACAAAATAGTGAAAACTATATAACAAAACAAACTAAATCGTACAATATAAACTACTACATTGAGAATTTGAAAATCCCAAATAATTGTTTGTAAAATAGAAATATATTACCTTGATATCTGAGTTCTTAATATCCAAGTGGTCCAATAGATTTTAACTTCTATTCTACAAACCTGAACAAAAACCCCAAAATACCAAGATAGGTTCTAATGGAGTTGTTGATGACTTGGATGATGAAAAATACAACTATTATGACAAATATATGTATCCAAAAAATCCAGATCAGTAAAAAACAGAGAGCAAGTATACAAACTTCATAAAATAAGAATAAGACAATAATAAAGGAAAGAACTTTTATCTATATTGTGCAATAAAACCTTCGTTAAAAGAAAACAAATAAAAAACAAAGGTATTAGAAAAATAAAACCCCATACTATGAAACCTAAAACGAAGCTAAGAAGAACAACATAATAACAACCCAAAACAACTTCTTAAAGAACCATGGGACGAAAAGAATTTTGGTTGAAGAAGACCTAACCTTCAAATTGATACCGAAAAAAAAGTAGAAGAACAAACTTTGAAGAAGAAAAAGAAGAAGTTGGGACCAAGTAATGCAGGTTCAACAACACCCAAACTTCAAAGTCGTGGTGACTGAATAAAAAGATGAGGGGCTGAGAAAGTAATGCAAAATGAAGAAGAAGAAGAGAGAAACGAAAAAATTTAGCAGAAGATGCAGCGTGAAATTTAAGTAACCTATGCCCATCAATCATTCATGCTATCAATTAAGTAAATTGACATAATAATAGGGTAGGAAGAGATTAAGAGAAGGGTAAAATTGTAAACTAAGTACAAAGAACACAAATGACAAAAAAACCATTGTTTGGGACAGGTGTCAATAAAATAGAGTGGGTTAAAAATGTATTTTACCTAATGGTTCATTTTCTTATATATATAGTAGATAAACTTGAAAACCAATTCAATATTGGTCGTACCAAAACTTGACTTCAAAAAGACTCTTATTCACTTAGAAAAGTACACTTCATTCTAGTACCCGAAATGTTGATTTTTTTTTCTATCTTCAATTCCACTCACTTCTTTCAGTTGTTTGCTGATGATTCACGTTGATGGAATTATTTGGATGACTTTTGCATTGTGTCCAAACCAGTTTTTATGTAAAAATATACTTGAAAACCAATTCCAATACTGCTCATACCAAAAGTGGACTTGAAAAAGACACTTATTCACTTAGAAAAGTACACTTCATTCTAGTACAAAAAATATTGGTTTTTTTTTTCTATCTTCAATTCCACTCACTTCTTTCAGTTGTTTGTTGATGATTCACGTTGATGGAATTATTTGGATGACTTTTGCATTGTGTCCAAACCAGTTTTTATGTAAAAATACACTTAAAAACCAGTTCTAGTACTGCTCGTACCAAAAGTGGACTTGAAAAAGACATTTATTCACTTAGAAAAATACATTTCATTATAGTACTAGAAATGTTGGTTTTTTTTTCTGTCTTCAATTCCACTCACTTCTTTCAGTTATTTGTTGATGATTCATGTTAATGGAATTATTTGGATGGCTTTTGCATTGTGTCCAAACCAGTTTTTATGTAAAAATACACTTGAAAACTAGTTCTAGTACTGCTCGTACCAAAACTGGACTTGAAAAAGACACTTATTCAATTAGAAAAGTACACTTCATTCTAATACCACAAGGAATACATATAATTTAAAACATCAATATAGCTGTTTATAATTAAAGTAAGACCCCATTCACCACAAAACACAAATATCAGATTTAACAAAAAACTTTAACATACATAACATCACATCTAATTATTTGAACATCATAGTTACTCGTCACACAAACATTTGTTGACAAAGACTGTAATGAATTCATTGGCATCAGCGTGATCCACTTCAAAGAGCACACGATCTCCTTCTTTCAATTGATGTTCATTGCAAAATTCCTTCCAGCCCTTCCCAAACTTGGTGGAGCGGAGTGAATCTGAAATTAGAAGTTTGCATCCTACAACACTATTTGGACCACTAAGAACGACTTCATTGATATGCTTGCTCCTGATCAAGGTAGCAAATTTGGTGTTAAGATCCTGATTGGCAAAAAACATTTAAAAAAATTCAGTATCCCAATTAATGTGAGGTTAACATTTGGTTAATGAAAATAAAAAACTTGAAAATGACATATATTAGATGAGACCCTCGACTTTGATATTTGGTCAACCTCACACAAAAGATTGTGTCATGAAACTCAGTGGTAGGATGGCGTAATTGGACATCACGATGATAATATCTCCGTGTAGCGGAATTGGACATCACGATCACCGGAAATGTGATAATCTCTCCAAAATCATAAAACGCATTAACCAAATTTAAATTAAACAAATTCGGCACAGATCAATGAAATTACACACAACATAGTCAAAAACCAACAAACTAACTTTCTAACATCCAACAACACAAATCCAGTTTGCTTTTTGTACCCATCCAAGCCTAAATGTCGAAACCAACAAACTCACTTTCTAACATCTAACAACACAATTGCAGTTCGCATTTTGTACCCACCCGACCCTAACTGCCGAAACGCTTCTTCTTCAAAAGCATTCGTACATTCGAAGCATTTTTGCTTACACAAACTCGTTCACATTTCAAATTAACAATCCACAACAACATTTAGGATTGAGAGAGTATCAATTTGGGGAACAACAACACATAAAAATGGCATTTCAATCGAGGAACAAGAACATACGACAATAGGGTTTCATTTGGGGAAGAATAACACAAAAATACGGGATTGCAATCGAGGTAGTAAAACATACCAAATTGGCTTTTTATTTGGAGAAGAACACCAAAATTAGGGCTTGCGAATGTGGAGGAAGTTGCGGCAGCGATTAGCAACGATTGTGGAGGAAGCTGCAACAGCTAGAAAGTCCACCTCTGTTTTCCTTTCCCAAAACCGCACTCTCGCTTTTCCCAAAACCGTAGCGTTCACTTCTTTTTTCTCAGTTTTCCTGTGCAGCGCGTGACCTACAAACCATTCATAATCTCACACGTCAATTCTCTTTTCATATTTACAAAACATTAAAATAACCCATGCCATGTAGGCGGATAAAATTTGGGTCAAATAAGTGAGGCATTCTATCATTATCCTTTTAAAAAAATAAAATAATGGATGCCACGTAGGCGAGTAAGAAAGAGGTTAAAAAATTAGGTCATTGTATCATTATCTTTTTTTTTAGCATGAGGCTTTCCACATGTAATGAAGTATATTGTATGGACATGTGTGCTGCTTGGGATTTTAATATCTATATCCATTAACAATGCATGATGGTATTTACTCTTACGTGAGTAGATAACTTATGACGAGGTTGCATAATTCCAATTCCATTTATTTGAAAATAAAATTATGGTATTATAATAATTATATATATAATTATAAAAGGTCATAATTTTATTCATATATTTTATATATCATTTATGAGTGTCTTTTTGACTTATGAAATAATTACATTTGGAATTTTTTTTATAAATAAAATAAATATATTTTGGTTTTGGAATAAATAAATATTCAAATTTTGGTTTTGTTTAGCATTTTTTTATGAGAAAATTGAATCAAGATTTCGTCAAAGTGACTTCTCTTGAGGAGATAATTTGTGGAAAATGTTAAATGTTTGTGTTTTTATCCATGCATTTTAATTTCAATTGTTTTGGATTTTGACCGTCGCGTGATGGCGATCATATCGTCGAAAAATCGTGTCATTCTATTGAGTAAATTGCCGAGATATTTCTTTTAAATATAATTATTTCATGCATTATATAATCTTATTATATTTGGTTAAGCATGAGTAATATAATTTTATATGATTGTGATCTCATCTATCGTGGGCACAATTGTATAAGATTTTAAGTGAATGAAATAATTTAATTTTAATTATCTCATGAATAAAACTTAAGTTTATATATTATATTCTCGACTTTTTGACATGAAATTTTTGTACAAGTTCTCTACTATTTTGGTGACGTGTTAGTATGATCTACTATCCTTGTTAGCATGTTTATATTTGAATTGATTTGTTACCCTTATTTCGAAATGTTATTATTTAAGGGGTTTTTCATGCATAAAATAATTTTATTATATTTTGTTAAGCATGGACGATGTAATTTTATATGATTGTGAACTCACCTATCGTGAGTACAGTTATATGAAATTTTGTGTTAATTAATTTTATATTACATTAATGTCAATCATGCTCGTATGTTATTTTATTTCTTGATGATATGATGTACTTTGGATTTTATCATGTCAATTATTTGTCTTGTACCGTATCAGTATTAGATTTCTTTATGACATGAGTTGTGCATTGTCTTTTATTTCTTAATTATATTTCTTATTTATTATGATTCGAGACCCTTAGGCGGGATCATAATGGATGAGAAATTGGTATTATAGGCCTGTTTGACTGAGTATTCAGAAACATTAAATTTTATTGCATAATAATTGTGCATATTAGATGTTTCCTTGTCGTTTTGATATCGGCTTCATTGCCCATGCAATTGACTTCGGTCAAAACTTTGAATAATACAAATTTTGAGGACTAAAAAAAATCTTTGGACTTGTGTTGGTAACTACCAATATGGACTCTTCTTTAAGAGAAGAAGAGCCTCCCGCTTTTACTCCTGATTACTCCTAAGTCCACTATAGTCTAGAGAGCTCCTTGTAAGAAATTGGAACACTCAAACATAGTGTGTTTAATGGTGTTGAAATATACCATGAGGACGTCTATATGGTTCAATTTGATAGCTTTTGCTAAATAAGGCAAAGAGCATTTAGTTTGCAGGTTGAAGAAGTCTATTTATGACTTAGACAAGCTTCTAGACAATGACATTTTAAATTTGACCGGATGGTCACTTCTTTTGGCATTAAGGAAAATGCCTCAGATTAGTGCATTAACTTGAATACTAGTGGGAGCAATTCATCATTCTTGTCTTGTTGATGATATTCTTCTTGCTAGTAGCAGGGTTGAACTTTTTATTGAGATAAAATTTATGTTAAATAGCCACTTTGATATGATGGATCTATGGCTTTGTTGTTCTAGGCATTCAGTTTTTTGTTACAGGTCACGTGGCATTCTTGAATTGTCTCAAAGAGGATACATTGATAAAGTCCTCAAGGTTTAACATGCATTCTTGCTTCCACCTCTTAAAAAGGTGACAAAATCTCTAAATCTCAATGTCCTCAAAATGACATACAATGATAGAGTTGAAATGGAAAAGTCCATATGCTTCCGTTGTTTGATAGTTTAAAGTATGCTCAAGTTTGTATTCGTCTTGATATTGTTTTTGCTGTAAATGCTTTAGGGAGATACTTGAGCGACCTAGGTTTGGGTCATTGAAAAGCCGTTAAAAGGTCTTTAGGTATTTGCAGGGAACCAAGGATCACATGTTGACCTATAAAACGTATGATCAACTTTAACATCAAGTCATTGGTTGTTCTAATCTTGATTTTGCTGGTTGCCCTGACGATCGAAAATCTACTTCCAGTTTTGGTTTTATGATCGAAGGAGAAGGTATTTCTTGGAAGAGGGTTAAACAAACTCTTACAACAACTCCTGAAGGCAGTATGTTGCTTGTTATGAAGCACTTGTCAAATTGTGTGGCCTAAAATTTGATTTTTGGCTTTTAAATTGTTGAAAGTATTTCTAGGCTACTTATAATATATTGTGGAAATACTACTGCCTTGCATTTCTCTCAAAACAACATACGTTATGATGCTCAAAGCATCTTGATATAAAATCTATGTTTGTTAGAGAGAAATTTTTAGATTTTCAGATTAGGATTGAACATACTGCTACAGTCAATCTGTTAGCAAATCCACTAACTAAAGGCTTAGCTATTGGAGATTTTCAAAATCATGTAACTCATATGGTTGTGGTTAAGTCTTTTGATGTATTAAGTTAGTGGGAGTCTGAAATGTACCCTTTATATTGTTATGGTTTCCATGAGATGTAATTTTATCAATAACGTCATGTTCATTACATCTCTTTTGGCATATAAAATGTATAAACCATTTTGGGATCACATATTTATTATGTTTGTTTTTATTTTATTTATTATCCATTATTTCTGAAATCTAAGCATATGATATGTATCCCTATCGGATATTATCTTTATGACTCATGCTTATATTCTTAATTGGTATTTGTGCTTATGTTGTAACTGATATAATTAATTAATTTATTAATGTTATCCAAGTGGGAGATTGTTGTATTTTATATAATTTTATTATATAAAATTATTATTCTCTATTTTATTATTATTGTGGATTAACATTAATTAATAAATTAAATTATTTGTAAATATTAATTATACTACACAATTGTTATTAATTTATGGATAATATATATTGGGTTTCTGATGAACAATCTGTGATGGGTTGGATTGTTCAATGAACGGTCTGTGATGGACTTAAGTATTTAGGAACTTGTTGAGAGGCCCCTGGTCTCTGCTGGTAAGGATATAAAATTGATATTCCATTAGTCAGTTTCATGAGACAATGTAATAACACATATGTGAAATACGTTCTTGGATAACCTCCTACCAGGAAGAGAGCAGTATCGCCTCATATGTAAACAATTTCTTATCTCTTAATCTTTCATTAATTCGATTCTATTTGGAAGATCAGGTATCACTGTTCAGGTACGCTTCTGCATTCTACTATTGTATTAGGAATTGTTCTTAATATTTGGGAAAAATTGATTATATGGATGATTTGATACTTCTCATAATTGGTTTAATATTCATAATCTAACAACCACTTGTGAGAGAACAAAGTATAACTAACTAAAGATAAGTGAGGATGTCTCCACTTAAGACCAAGCTTAAGATAAGACTAACCTTGTGTTTGGATGGAGCATTTCAACAATGCTTAGAAATTGAAATACTTTGTATTTGAATTGCTTGTAATTAAATTCTATTCATTTTTTAAATAACTTGTTTGGATAAGGAAATTAAAATACCTTACATTTCAATTTCTTGTTTGAAAAAAAAATTGAATTTATTGTGAGATAAAATTTGATTTTAACAATATTTATTTTACGCTTAATTATGTTTTGAGTTCATGATAAATTTGGAAACATGCTCGACAACCCAGATGGGCCAGGCTGACCCAACTACACAACCGGATTGGTTAGACCCGACGACACACCCGAGCTGGACCGATTGGGAAACCCAAACAGGCTGGGTCGACCCGATGATCTAGAGGCCTGACGGCCCATACTAGACGATTGTGCCGTCAAGTTCGTCAATATGGCCCAGTCCAGCTCGTCTAGGTTACTGGCCCAATGCTCCAGACAGGTCCAACGACCTTGAACGAGCCTGACGATCAAGACGGGCCCGACGACCTGGACGAGCCCAACGATCCGGACGGGGCCGAATACCTGGACGGGTCTGAATACCTTGACGGGCATGACGACCTGGACGGGCCCGAAGACTTGGACAGGTCCAAAGACTTGGACGGGTTTGACGACTCAAATTGGCCTGACGACCTAAACGGGCCCGAGACTCGGACAGGCCTGACGACCCGGACAGGGCCTTTCAAACCGTCGGGTATGTTTGGGTCGTCGGGCTCGTTTGCATAGTCTGGCCCGTACGAGTCGTTGGGCTCGTCTGGGTCGACGGGCCCGTTCGGGTCGTTTGGCCTGTCAGCATCATCCTACATGTCCGGGTTGTCGGGGTCGTCTGAGTCGTCGGGCTCATTCTAGTCATCGGGAACGTCAGTGTCGTCAAGCCCGTTTGGATCGTCGGGCTCGACGGTTTGCAAGGGTCCGTTTGGGTCGTCGGGCTCGTTTGGGTCATCAGGCTCGTTCAGGTCGTTGGGCTTGTCCGGGTTGTCTGGCCTGTCTGGGTCGTCAGGCCCATCCGGGTCATCGAGCCCATTTGGATCGTCGAGCTCGTTTGGGTCGTCGGACCTGTCTGGGTCATCAAGTCCGTTTGGGTTGTCGGGTCCGTCCGGGTCGTCTAGAATGTGAGGTTGAGTGAGAAGAATTTCAAATTCCACCTATTTTGAGGATATTTGAATTTCTACTAATTTAGCTAATTGAAATCCTTCAAAAAAAATGCTTGCATTTGAAATGCTTTTTAATTTCTCTATCCAAACAAAGCATTTCATTACAAAGAAATCTAAATTCTTCAAAAAAATGAATTGCTTCATTAAAATACTCTATCCAAACACACTCTAAGGTTGTGTTCTCTTGAGCGGATTCACTATTCAAGGGGAGTGGAGAGCGAGGCATAGAGGGTGAGTACTGTGTTCCTTTTAGGGTGATGCAAGGGAATGGCAGGTGCAGAACAACGAGGTTGTTAAAAAATTTCATCCCACTACTATTGAAGAGATTAGGAGGTAATGGGTAAGAAATGATCACTTTGTCCTCATTGTATTTATTTTTTACCACACCTATCTTTTACTACATTGAAATATTGTTTAAATTTATTTTAAAATTTATATTAATTATGTTTAATGTATCAAAAACTATTTGTATTTTTTTTAATTTGTACCTAAATTTATCTTTTAATCTTGATAATACATTTTCCAATAAAATTATGTTTTCTTAAATTTTATATCAGCGTGTATTTGTCCAAAGTTTTTTGTTTTCAAATATCTGCTAATTATTTAATAAAATAATTAAAAAAATGTTTTTAATTTATTATAGTCTTTAAATTTTGTTATGTTTTTTTTTATTTATGTGAAAATATTATTTGTTTTGAAATTTTTAGATAATTTAGTTTATAAATATTTACCAATTTTATTTTTTTTAACAAATAAATATATGTAATTTTAGTTTTAATTTATTAATAAAATTAAATAAAAATTTATTATTAATAAACATCTAAAAATCTAAAAGTTAAGAATATATAGATAATATATAATTATATAAAATTTGAAGAAAATAAAAAAAATTTCTTAAAAACCATTACCTACATTATTAACAAACACAATCAAATTAAAAATATGTTCATACCAAATAAACCAAAAAGTTCATACTTTAAAGACTATACTATTAAAAAGAATAAAAAATACAAAACCTAAATGAATTATTTCCCATGTAAACATTAAATTGGTAAATAGCAAATTTAATTTCATTCCAAATAAATTTTATTATTCATTTTTTTATAAATAAAATTTTTATTATTTCATACTATCAATACAAATTAAATAAACTATTCTAAATCATTGATATAGCATTTTATATTACTTTTAACATTAGGGATATTTTGGTAATCTCATTTTTTTTATATATTAAAAGTTTTTTTTTAATATGTCACATCACTCAATTCAATCACAAACTTTCATGAACTTCACTCTCTAATTCACTCTAAGATCACATTCTAATCCCTTAAAAAGAATAACATCAACTTCATCTTCTAATTCTTCCGATCTCTTCCTCTCCCTTTCCATCTGATCTTTTCTCTCAAAAGAACACAACCTAAGAGAAGAAAACACTTTAGAGAGAGCTTTACTCATAAATGGTCAAATAGATGAGTTTTCGCTCAAAATATTCAACCCTCTTACAAGACAAAGAGATCTCCTTTTATAGGTAATGCAATGGACCTCTTAGCAAAAACAAAGGACAAGCTAACAGAAACAAAAAAGAAGGCTTTTAGAAACTAGTTCATCCTAAAGAAGGCTTCTAGAAACTAGAGGCGTTACCTAGCCTTTCTCTCCAAGGCTTTCATGTGTCTTTGGCTTTTTAAAAAGGTCAACCTTTGCTTTCAAGACTCCAAAGGAGATGCCTTATGTGTGTAGGCATGCTTATATTAATCTTCCTTGAAAGGTTTTTTATGCTCTCATGAGGAGTTATGGACTCATCAAGTAGAAACCATTGGTATTGTCTAACATTATGATATATTATATATAATGTACCACACCTAGCCAAACTCGACCAAATAAGCAAACAATGCATATATCAAGGCAGCCAAGTATTCAGCCTAGGCCGAGTTAGCCTAACTTGTATCGGTTTCAACCTATATATCTAGAAGAATAACCTACACCTCGTATAACCAATGTCAGTCGTCAAGGTAAGTAATCGGTCCAAGCCAGCTACTCCAGCAGACCCGATAAGATTAGAGCCCAGGCCGACAACTCCAATAAACTTAGTGAAAATAGAAGCCCCCGCATTCAATAGGTCTTAAGGGCCTGGGTTAGGGCCCAAGCCAGAGCCCAAGTTAAGGCCCGGCCCATGAGGTAATCAGACATCATTAATGCTTTATAAATACACGTGGACCCCAATAATTAGAGGTACACATTCATTAATCACTAGTTTGACTCTCTGAGAGCTTTGACTTACTTGAGCTTTGGAGACTCTTCTGCAGGTAACCCCTCCTGGGTTCAAGCTGACATGTACCAACCGGGAAGAGACCAATTGAAGAGATAGCGGACTGCATGGTAAGGTGACACTCGTGCCTAACTCTTCTTATTTGTTCTCTGCAGGAACAATTGGCGCCCACCGTGGGGCACGAGACGAACACCTTTAGTACCCGTTTTTCTATGAAGATGGTTTCCACCCGTAGCAAAGCTGGAGTGAACAAGCAAGCGGATGCTGGTCCCTTTGGACCTCCTAACATCACCCCTGATCTGGCAACCATCCTAGACGGCCAAGCAAAGATGCAACAAGAACTCGCAGATTTGAAGAAGCGCAGCGCCGACGAAATGGAGGCATTGAGACAGGAGAACTCTCGCCTCAGGCGAAGGATCGAGGCTGATCCCAATCTGAAGGGAAAAGCCAAAGAAACTTCTGAAGTTGTGAAGTCTCCGGCCTTCTAGCCCACAGAGGAAGAAAGTGAATACAATCCCACCCCTCACACCTTCACCACCACCCAATAGACACCATTACCTCTACCCATCCCCATCACTTTCCACTTGGCCAACCGGGGCTTACCGCACCCCGAACCCCCGCCGCCACCCTTCCTACCACCCAGATCCCCTACAACATACCCACCACCCTATACATCACACATATTCCACCCTATAACCCACAATACCTTCCCACAACCCACATTCCCCCTCACAACATCACCTCCACCTTCCCCGCTATGATCAATCACCCCGTTCCACCTCACCTGCTTCCTTCTCACCATCCCATACGCCGTCACCCATTCACGGACTTTATCGCCAACACCCCTCTTCCAGCCCAGTGGGAACCTTTCACCCTGAATCGCTATACTGGCGAAACCGACCCCGACGAGCACCTTAAAGTCTACATCACCCATGTCGCCTTGTACACATCCCAAGACGCAGTTTTCTGCAAAGCTTTCCCCACCACCCTCAAAGGCCCTGCCCTAGAATGGTTTACCACTTTTCTGCCCTACTCAATCGAAAGTTTCGACGTCCTCTCCCACATGTTTTCCACCCACTTTGCCGGCAGCCGTCCCCATCAAACCACCACCATATCCCTCTTGGGCATTAGACAAGAGCACAACGAATCACTCAAAGCGTTCATCGATCGCTTCAGTAAAGCCGCCCTTCGTACACCACACCTCAACCAGGAGATGATTCTCCAATGCATGACCCTTACCCTATAACCCGGCCCCTTCGCCAACAACGTCTATCTCCACCCACCTGCCTCTATGCACGAACTCAAGTTGCGTGCAGCCGACTATGTTCGCATGGAGGAAATGCAAACACTTCACACTAAATTCTGCAACGACTACGCAGCCACCACCGCCAACCCCACCCCACAACATAACCCACGCCCTGATACCCGCCCACGCGAAACCCACTAACCTCGCTTCATCAAATACGCCCCCTTACCGTAGCCCGTTCCCGCATCCTGGACGAAGCCCTCCAAGCCGATCTAATCCTTCCACCACGCAAGACAACCACACCCCCCAACGCCGACATGACCAAATATTGCCGTTACCACCGCAACCATGGCCACACTACAGAAGAATGCAAAGCACTCCAGGATAAAATATAAGAACTGGTCTGTGCTGGCCACTTTCGCCGCTTCATCCGTAGAGACGACCATTCCTCCTCCTCTCGATCATGTCACCCCCCTCGACCTGACCACAGACGTCCACCAAATGACTCCCATCACAACAGCCACCCCGCCCAACCCAACAATCAAGAACCAGAGCCCGCCCGCACCGACATCACCCCTGCCGACCCCCCCTTACGAGGCACCATTAACACCATCTCTCGTGGCTTCGCAAGCGGTGGCTCCACCTCTTCTGCCAGAAAAAGACACCTCCGCCATATACAATCCATCAACCACATCACCTATTCCCACCACAGACGCCGTATGCCTCCTATCGTATTCACAGATGATGACTTCCACGGCCTCGATCACCAACAAGTTGACCCCATGGTCATCATTGTCGAAATCGAAAATTATGCTGTTAAGAAAGTCCTTGTTGATTAGGGCAGCTCTGTTGATATCCTCTACTAGGCCACTTACTAAAAACTCCAACTTCCTAACACCGCCATGGTCCCATATGACGAGCCAATATATGGCTTTTTCGGTGAACAGGTATCCACCCGGGGCTACATTGACCTCCACACCATCTTTCGGGATGGAACCCAGACCAAAACCATCCCAATTCGCTTCCTTATTGTCGATGCGCCAACATCTTACAACATCCTCCTGGGCCGTCCTTCCCTCAATACCCTTGGTGCAGTCGTCTCCACCCCTCACTTGGCCATGAAATTCCCTGCCCCATCCGGCGACATCCTGACCATACACTGTGACCAGTGCTTGGCACGCGAATGCTACATGGCCAGCTTGCGATCACAACTCCCAATCCAACAAACCAACCACATCGAACGACCCCCTGGTTCTAGCATAGCCTTATCCGGCGAGGACCTTGACCCCAGAATAGGCCGAGATGTCCGCCTCGAACCAGTTGAGGACACCTCTCCTCTAGAGCTTCCCAATGGTCACTCTATTAACCTAGGCATCGGTTTAAACTCTGACGAGCGTGCCACCATCACACGTATCCTCATCAACAATACAGATCTTTTCGCCTGGTCGGCAGCCGACCTCCCTGGAGTAGACCCCCAGGTGGCATCCCACAAACTATCCATATATAAAAAAGCCCGCTACGTATCCCAGAAAAAATGCAAGCTTGGTGAAGAGCGTCGGCAAGCAGCCAAGGTCGAAGCCGATAAGCTACTGATCGCAAGATTTATAGAAGAAGCTCAATACACCACTTGGCTTTCTAACGTTGTCTTGGTGAAAAAAGCCAATGGCAAATGGCGGATGTGCGTAGACTACACGAACTTGAACAAGGCTTGCCCTCGCGACGCCTACCCCTTACCCAGCATTGATTGACTCGTGGACGGCGCGACAGGAAACAAGGTGCTTAGTTTTTTGGATGCGTATTCAGGGTATAACCAAATCCCCATGGCCGCAGCAGATATACACAAAACCGCCTTCATCACGGACGATGCCAACTACTTCTATAGGGTCATGCCCTTTGGCCTCAAAAACGCGGGGGCAACTTACCAACGACTAATGGACAAGGTGTTCAGCCACCTAACAGGGCACTGTGTCGAAGTATACGTCGATGACATGGTTGTCAAGTCCCTAAGTCATCACCAACACGCTGAAGACCTATCAGCAGTGTTCTCCGTGCTGCGCCAATATAACCTTCGCCTCAATCCCGACAAATGCGTATTCGGTGTTGACCGGGGTAAATTCCTTGGTTTTATGTTAACCCAACACGGCATAGAGGCTAATCCTGAAAAATGCAAGGCTATCATCGAAATGCGCAGCCCCACTACTGTTAAAGAGGTCCAACGTCTCATCGACCGTCTCACAGCCATCTCTCGTTTCCTACCCAAACTAGTCGAACGAACCCAACCCATAATCCAACTCCTAAAGAAATCCACCCTGTTCACGTGGACTGATGATTGTGAACAAATCTTCCAAAAACTCAAAACAACCTTAACCTCCCCACCTATCCTCCACAAGCCGGACACCAGTCAACCCCTGCTGGTATACATCACGGCTACCGACTATACCGTCAGCGTCGCGCTTGTCCAAGAAATAGAAGGCATACAACATCCTGTGTATTTTGTGAGCAGAACACTACAAGATCCTGAAACCAGATATCAAATGGTAGAAAAACTGGCCCTATCTTTAGTCCACGCGGCACGCCGTCTCCGCCCATATTTCCAAAACCATACCATAACTGTTAAGACCGACTACCCAATCCAAAAAATATTACAAAAACCAGATCTAGCCGGACACATGTCATCATGGGCCGTGGAACTGTCAGAATTCAACATCTGCTATGAACCCCACGGCCCCATCAAAGCCCAGTGTCTTTTAGACTTCGTCAACGACCTACAACAAACACCCATTAAGGACCAGTGGACACTTCATGTAGATGGTTCCTCAAATCCAAGGGGTACCGGCGCCGGCATCGTCTTAGAAGGCCCCAACGACATCCTCATCGAAAAATCCCTTCACTTTGCTTTTAAAACGTCAAATAACCAAGCCGAATACGAAGCCATCCTCGCCGGCCTTTCCCTAGCCCACGAAGTAGGCGTCAAGAAGTTAACGTGCAAAACCGACTCCAAACTCACTGTAAGGCATCTAAATGACGAGTTTCAGATCAAAGACCCCATCCTTCTACAATATTACCATCTGGTCCGTGCAGTTATTCAATCCGCCTTCGAATAAGTCCGCGTCGAACACATCCCAAGAACCGACAACGTCAGGGCCGACATCCTTTCCAAATTGGCCAGCACTAAGCTCAAAAACTATAACCGATCCTTACTACAGCAAACACTATCCACACCTTCCATCACACACACTTGCCAAAATTTAACCGACACCCCAGCCAACAACGTCACCCCTCCCAAAGCCAAAACTGGACCACCCCCTACATTCAATACCTCAAAACTGGTAATCCCCCCTCGATGCGGACAAAACTTGGCTGGCTAAGGCCGCCAGGTACACCATGATAGGCGATGACCTCTACAAGCGCGGATATGGCCAACCCCTACTTAAGTGTGTCACAACAGAGCAAGCCCAATATATCATCAAAGAGCTACACGAAGGAATTTGTGGTTACCATTCCGGTGCACGCACCATGGCTACCAGAGTTCTCAGAGCCGGATACTTCTGGCCGACCATAGAAGCAGATTGCCAAGATCATGTCAAGAAATGCAAGCCATGTCAGAAACATGGCAACCTTATTCACCAGAAACAGGAACAACTACACCACATACTGTCCCCATGGCCATTCGCTAAATGGGGAATGGACATCCTCAGTCCCTTTTCACCCAACAAGGGGCAGGTAAAATTCCTAATTGTAGCCGTTGATTATTTCACTAAATGGATCGAAGCCAAGTCCCTAACTACCATCACGGCCCAGCAAGTCCAACAATTTGTGTGGAAAGACATCATATGCAGATATGGCGTACCACATACCATCATCATAGACAATTGTCGACAATTTATTGACAAAGAGTTAGCCAAATTCTACACTGGCCTAGGCATCAAGCACATCACAAGTTTTGTAGAACATCCACAAACCAATGGGCAAGCAGAGGCGGCAAACAAAGTCATCCTCGTAGAGCTGCGCAAAAGATTGGACACTGCCAAAGGCCGATGGCCCGAAGAGTTAATAGAAGTACTATGGGCTTACAGATGCACCCCCCAATCATCAACAAACGAATCCCCATTCAGCTTAGTCTACGGCGCAGACGTCATGATACCAGTAGAAATTGGCGAACCGTCCCTGCGCCGAAAACTATACGACCCAACCCACAACTACCAAAACATGGCCTTACATCTCGACCTTCTACCCGAACTTAGAGAAAAAGCCCAGATACGCAATTTAGCTATCAAACAACGAGCTGCCAGGAAATATAATGCAAAACTACATCCACGATCATTCGTCATCGGGGACCTAGTATGGAGAATGGCCAGCAGTGCTAGAAAGAAGGATGGCAAGTTCTCCGCCAATTGGGACGACCCGTACCGCATACGAGAAGATGCAGGAGGAAGAGCTTATCGCCTAGAACAATTATCGGGGGAAGAGATTCCCAACACTTGGAATGTATCCCACCTCAAGTTCTACTTCAGCTGAATGTGTATTGTAATCGAACCAATACTTGTAACCCCGGGTGTACTCTTTTTCCTCACTTGGTCTTTTTTCCCTAAGGAGGGTTTTGGCCAGGGAGGTTTTAACGAGGCACCCCTATTCAATAAATAAAAAGAAGGGTTCCCTACTTTACGACTTTCTATGTGTTTTTCCTTTTAATTCGTTTAAGTTCCCCACCCTTATCACAAGTAAGCGGCCTGGGTCAAACACCCTTAACTTGTGCTTAATTCGTTTAAGTTCCCCACCCTTATCACAAGTAAGCGGCCTGGGTCGAACACCCTTAACTTGTGCTTAATTCGTTTAAGTTCCCCACCCTTACCACAAGTAAGCGGCCTGGGTCGAACACCCTTAACTTGTGCTTAATTCGTTTAAGTTCCCCACCCTTATCACAAGTAAGCGGCCTGGGTCAAACACCCTTAACTTGATGTTAAATCGTTTTTAGTTCCCCACCCTTACCACAAGTAAGCGGCCTGGGTCGAACACCCTTAACATGATGTTAATTCGTTTAATGTTCCCCACCCTTACCACAAGTAAGCACCTGGGTCGAACACCCTTAACTTGATGTTAAATCGTTTTCAGTTCTCCACCCTTATCACAAGTAAGCGGCCTGGGTCGAACACCCTTAACATGATGTTAATTCGATTAAAGTTCCCCACCCTTATCGAATGTAGCCGGCCTGGGTCGAACACCCTTAACATAAAATAGCGTACGCAAACATTCCATACATACACAAATATAAAGAGCAGTTAACCCGCAAGTAATCGACATTCATATCAAACATCAAAATAAAGCAATGTACGAGTTATTACAGACTTAGAATCATTAAACCAAATTGGAAGTATTAAATTAAAAATCCTAAGCTGCCTTCTGCTCGATGTCTTCTACCACCACCTCATTACCACCAACATCAGCGTCCACCGCCTCCCCATTACCTTCTGGGCTAGATTCCGCCTCATCTACAAGCACACCATCGACAACATCCTTATTCACATCAAACCTAACATCATTAGCATCAACATTCTCAAAAAATAATGACGCTTGTCGAACACCCTTCTGAAAGCCATTGATATGTTCTTGTATTATGCAGCTCTTCAAGTCCTCCAGTTCACCCTCCAGCCCATCATTCTTTTCCTTAATATCATCATAGTCGGCCTCAAGATCTGCAATTTGACCCTTCAGCTTTTCCTCAGAATCAAGGCATCGTACCCTCCACGAAGCGAACCGCTTCCTTTCCAATTCCCACTCCTCCTCCTTCTTCTTCCAAGCTTCCTTCTCTTCATCGTGCTTATCAACTTTCTCCTGCAACTCTTCCACCTTGATCTGGCTTCCTTCTCTCAGCTCTCGTTCGTATAAAGAACCCACACACCAACTAATCAGCAAGGTCTTGCTGCTAAATTCAACCATGGACTTCACCAAAGCTCTTGGCTCCATATTGTCAATAGAATTTATCAGCGCTTTCGACACATTAATCTCAATGTCTTTGCTAACAGTAGTTTCCGGAAGCTCAATCAACCCAACTTCCGGCCCCTTCACCCCACTGGCCGATCCTAACCCCATCACGGCAGCAAGCACTTTCTTCACGTCCTTGCCCTTGCCCGCGCTAATAGGCAACTCTGCCTTCCTTTTTGTACCTCCATGCACGTGAACGTCTACTAGCGAATCCTGCAAATTGGGAACCACAGTGTTCTCGGCAGCTTTAGCCTTCACCGCCTTCTCCTTACGAAGGGCTTGGAAAAGTGTCAAGTTCTTCTTGCCAAGTTGCGCCATATGCCCTGAAGTACACAACACACAAATCGTCAAAATACTCCAATCAATAACAACACTCAAAGTTACAAAAAAAAATACCTTCAATATCTAAAATAGGGTGAACTGAATTATACACCCTAACTAAGCCCTTAGTGGGCATCTTATCGCTAAATTGCATCAAAGTATCCACCACATCCTTCTTACCCACCGACAGATCTTCCCTCGAAATCACCTTATATCTCCAAGGGTTGTCGGTCCAGAAGAACTAAAACTTAGTATTACCATCAACAGTATAGAAATGTGACCGACCAACCGATTTTACTACAACTTTGAAGAACCCATCTTTGAAATGCTTAAACGATTGAGTGAAGGCCTCCAATTTGTTGAGACCAGGCCGGCTGATTAACGACAACCATGTTATCGGACTCTTCGGCCTCGTAACAAAAAAGTATAGGAATGCTCGGGGAGACAGTTCCAGGTACAGCACCATGCACAGTAATTTGAAAGCTTGCAAGTATGCCCAGCTGTTCGGATGAAGCTGAGTAGGGGCAACATTCAACAATCGCAGCACTCCCATAGTGAATTCGTCAAAAGGTAGACGGACGTGCAGCTGTGAGAAGTGGCACATATACATATAGAAGAATTCTTCGGCTGCTCCTTCTCGGCCATGGCACGCGCATTCAACGGTAGTAACCCGCTCTGGAGCGATTATGTCCCTTCGCACACCTTTTTCGAAAATGGGCGTACAATTCAACCACAATTTTAGCAAATGCGACCATCGGAACAACGACCGCTGAGTCCGCACATCTGCCGCTACCCATTCATATCCGGTCTTCGCCGGCCAATTACTCTCAGCCAGCTCCTCGGGCGGATCTTCCCTAATTTCAACTATCCTCTCCACTGGAATTCTCCCTACACTACCCACTTCTTCCCTATCACTACTATCATCTCGACTACTCCCGTTATGCCTAGACCGCTGACTACCCGAGTCTGACAACGAAAACCTATCGCTACTACTAGACATACCTGATTTCTTTAGAAAAGATGACAGATGAGGAAGAGAAGATATCAGACAGCTCTAAACGCACGCGAACGAATTTTTTGCAAATGAGACAGAGTGAATGAAATGCAACTTCATCTTCATTTATACACACGAATTTCAAGCGTCATAACCCTTTCACGCCAAAAACATAACTCTTTTCAATCATCACAAAGTACCAAAATGGCGGCGCCAAACCTCCCTAAGCAAGCCTTCAGACGCCCTTTCACCTGCCACAAACCTTTTCAATTGCCACAAGCTTTTCACTTGCCACAAACCTCTTCTAGCCTTAACACTGTTAATCACACTTAAAGACTGGGGGACTGGTGTATCACACGTAGCCGATCTCGACTAGCATATCAATACATATCATACTTCACCGACACATCGTATCGACAAAGGCTGGGGGACTGGTGTACCGGACCTGGTCAACTTAACCATATAAATGGCAACCCTCACATATATGCCGGAAACAACCCAAGTACATGACTTGGACCGGCATGGACTTAAACTCGTAACTAAACGAAGGCTATACTAACAGCAAAACGGCTAACCTAGGACAGTGTGCGGCCAAGGCCGACATCCGACAAGTTGAGAAGTAAACGGATCAAGACCGCTCTTAAAGACTTAGTAAAATAGAAGCTCTCGCGTTCAATAGGTCTTAAGGGCCTAGGTTAGGGCCCAGGTCCACTCACAGCCCAAGCTAGAGCCCAAGCCAAGGCCCACTCACAGCCCAAACCAAGGCCTGGCCCATGGGATAATCATACATAATTAATACTCTATAAATACGCATGGACCCTAGTAATTAAAGGTACGCATTCATTAATCACATATTTGACCTTTTTGAGAGTTTTGACTCACTTGAGCTTCAGAGTCCTTTCTGCAGGTAACCCCTTCGGGGTCCAAACCGTCATGTATCAACCGGGAAGAGACCAACTGAGGAGATAGCGGATTACATGATAAGGTGACGCTTGTGCCTGATTCATCTTGTTTGTTCTCTGCAGGAACTATATATATATATATATATATATATATATA
>Ga0214542_1002767_pt1 | contig 36093 bp, 10 predicted proteins | sample CNSS1metaG_FD_160096 | JGI IMG/M metagenome (GOLD analysis project Ga0214542, IMG submission 160096) | Root nodule microbial communities from cowpea collected in UCLA plant growth center, Los Angeles, California, USA - CNSS1 | ecosystem: Host-associated > Plants > Roots > Nodule | place: USA...
CTCAAAGGCAATAGAGGGAGGAGTGCTCTCAACTCAAGTTGCATCTATTGCATAAAATTTCAAGAGTGTCTACAAATGAGTGAAATTTTGGCTTTTATATGAAGCCATTTACACATGAGAAAGGAGAACCATTAGATGGAGTGGGCCTTGATCTTGGCCATTAGATCAAGCTTGGAGAAGGAGGCTTGATCTTGGCCATTGGATGATGCCTTGAAAAAGGAGGAAGCATTCCTAACCTTTGGATGCTTTGGATCCATAAGGTGTAGGAAGAATTGTTGACTTCCACTTAGTCCACCTTGGCTCTTTTGATAGCTCATGGCTAAATCTCCTATTGGGCTTAGTCAAGCCCAATTTTATTAATTGAACTACTTATTGTTTGACTTATTATTCTAGAAAGCAAGGCCTAAACAACGGGCCAATCTTATTGCTATTCTATTGCTCTTTGATACACCTTTTCAAATCTTTATATCTTCTTTGGCCAATGTGAAGAGTGTGAGAAGCCCATGTGGGTTTGGGCCATCTTGAATGAAGCCCAATTGGATCTTTTTGAACATGCCTCTTGTTATTGGGCCTCTTGATGGGCTTAGGCTTGAGATGCATGTGGGCCATGTATTGGGCCTTAAGCATGATTTGGGCATAGGCGTTGACCCAAGCTATAAGCCTTGTTGGGATCACATCACGATGTCACTCGGTGAACTAAGGATCGAAACATTGGCGTCCACCGTGAGGCTAAAAACGAAGCTCTAAGACGAATCATCGGTCTACTAAGCCCTCCATTGGGGATGATCTGTCATTCCCCTAAGACCTTGACTAGGGGGCTTATGTTCCTATCACACCCAATAATCCCACATCGCTTAGAAGTCGACACTTAAGGCAATTTAAATATTTCTTCCACCCTTCGAGTTAAATATTTCTTCCACCCTTCGAGGATTTTCTTAAGGAAAAAATTGTGATGAAGCTCCACACTCCAAAGTGAACAATACCTTGAATGCATGGTGATTGAGCCTAACAATATCATTCAACGAACTTGGGATCAGAACAACTTCAATAATTGTCTAAATTGATGAATCAAATGAAATCTCTTAGAGATAAAATTAGTGATCGAAAATTTTTTAACATAAATCTTATCATTTTGATTGAGTGATTTGATCTTATGGTGGTTGTTATAGAAGATTTGTCAACCATGATCGTTGATGAGGTCACTTATGTCCTTGCAAAGATTGATGTGTTGTGTTGAAAAGTCATTTAAGAGTGTATTTTAATTCAAACTAATTATACCAACTTAAAAAATGAATCAACAAATATGGGTGATGTTGTAAAGGTGGTATTGTCAAACAATGCAATGGAATGTATAAGAAGAACAATGACAAAGAAAAAAGATTGTTAAAATAAAGGTAAGACACAATGTTATAATCACATAAGATTTTGGCATACTTAAAAGAATTGTTGTACTTTAACAATTACCAACATATGTAAGGACCTAGAAAATAGTCTAGGAGTAGTGATGATTTTTAAAGATGACTCTCGATTATTTTATTAATAAAAGGTCAATGTTACGATGGCAAACCCTTAGCCAAGGGACCAACCACAAGAGTCATGGCAAGAAGGATCCATGAAGACTAGGCATCATTTGAGCTAAGTAAGCACAAATTGATGTTCACATAGGATAAAGAAGTTATGAAGACCTAGTTTAGGGATCTTCTAAATATTTAGAATAATATTTTAGGCCTAGTAGTACATGATTTTGTTGGGCCATGCATTTAGGCCTTGGTGGGCTTTTTGGACCTAGAAAGTAATTTAGACCAAATTGAGTTTGGGCCTTAAAATTTGGACTTAAAGGAGTGATGCATAGAAGGATTTAAATGAGAGTGAGCTTGCCTAAAAAGACTCTCCTTTGAGCGCACCTAAGCATGGAGAGTGTGACTTGCTTATATGGAAAAGTCACATTTCTTGCATGCACTCCTTTTGGCTCCAAATTCAACTTTCTAGACCAATTTTCCCTCCACTTTTTGGAGACACCTAGCTCTCCTTTTATCCTATAAATGGAGGAGCTTACCTCATGAAATGTAGCTTGAATTTTAAGAAATGAAATGCTTCCAAAACTGGTGCACACCTCTTGTTTGAGCTCTCCCTGGATTAGTCTTCTCTTCTAGACTACTCTAGGATTCCTTCCCTAAGAGTTGGTCTTACCTCTCCATAGGAAATTCATGTACACCGTACCAAACACCATCATATCTTCCTCTCTTCCCAGCTTCCACATCCACACTATCCATGGAGATCTTCTTCCTCTCAGTTTTGTTGAAGGAGCTAAGGAGCAAGTTTCATTCTATTAATCAAGTTTCATTCTATAAAAACCACCATCTTTCTAGAATTTCTTAATAAAACCCTCATTTGCCTTCTCACTAGAATTCTTACTTCCTTTCATCCTTTTGAAGATCATAGACCATCAGATTGATCCTAGTAAAATACTCTACATATCCATTCAATCAGAGTTAAGAATAAATTGAGTTCACTTTTTACCCCTTTTGAAGTCAATGTGCATTTTGAATTGCATGTGGCCTATGGTAAAAGCATGTGACTCAAAATAGCTAAAAGTGAGTCTCTATTTGTCTTTGATCATAAGGATATCCTTAAATTTCTAATTTTTTTTTCTTTTTTGCATAGTTAGATCATTTTGTGAGGAGTAGAGCTCTAGAAGCAACTTTGAGTTATAGAATTTTCTACAGGTAAGGGAAACCTATTATTTTTATTTTGTTCAAGTCCTAATGTGTTTTTGTGATTTTTGAAAGTGGTTGGATTGAATGATTTCTTAGTCGTTTTGTATTTGTTGAAGTCAATGGTTTGTGATGCTTATAAATGGTGTGTTCAAACACTACTTTATTGGATATGAATGTGAAAATGTGTTGTCTATGTTGATTGAGTTATTGTGATGGTTTGTTTGGGTGAAAATCTAAAATTTGAGTTATAATTTTATCAAATTGGTTAGATGGTACTATCTGAGGTTGTTTCAAGTCAAATAATAGTTATGTTAAGGATTGAAGAAGTTTAGGATTTCTTAGATAAACCATTAGACCAATCTAATATGAAAAATTCTAAATTGTGATATCTAATATGGCACTAGGTGTAACTCAGTACCATCAGATGCCTTCTTGGCAGTGAGCTTCAGGGGTTCTAGGTCTTAGGTGCTACCTAGATACCACTAAGTGCACTATTGATAATGAGCTCCAGGGTTCTTGGTGTTGGGCGGTACTTAGGAACCGTTGGGTGCACACTTGACCATGAGCTCTAGGCGTTTGGGGCACTAGGCACTATTAGGGACCGTTGGGCGCTCTCTTGACAGAGAACTCCAGCGGCTTAGGCGTTGGGCGTTGGCTTATTGGTGTTGGGTGCTACTAGTTTGGCTTTGAGTGTTGATTCTTGCACTAATCATAAGCGTGTTTTGTAAAGCTTTCTGATTATGAAGGAAAGGGTATTTTTATAATATACGAAAGTGATCATGTTTGTTGTGTTGCATGAATGAGAGTAATTCTAAGGAGGATTACTTCATTATTCATTGTTAGGGTATGTATAGAGTAAAAGTCTTAATTGTGAAGTCATCCTAACTCCATTAAACTCTAAGACTCATATAGAGAACAGAGTTTAGGTGGTGAGAGTTGAAGAAGGTTTGCATAGTGGGGTTTAGTTTGAAAGAGAACTAGTCTGACCATGCTATAAAGAATTAACCTTGTCATGGTAGATGCAATTTCCTCCCATAGCGCTTCCAACTCTTCAATCTTTTTTCTTTTCATAGTTTCAAATTCTTTTTTCAACTCTTGCATCATCTCTATCTGTGTTAAGTGGATCATTTGTTCTGCCTCAAGCATCTATGTTATCTGGCTTTCTCCGAGCCCTATAATGAATGCCAAAATGTTCTTACAAGGTCCTAAAAATCCTTAAGATCACTCTTTTTCCTACTCATTATCATCTAGTTCTTGATGCACCTAAATAGCCGCAATCTTCTCCTGGTCACTTTCCAGCCCTCGGTTCTTGGCACTTTTTGTTAGGCTCTCAATTCTCGACTGATATGAAGGGGGGGGTATAAGGGATCAAATTTAGAAGTCAAAGTAATTATTTGAAAAGCTAACCGTTTACCCTTACTTCTCCTTCTATTTATAGGGTGGTTGGTGGACTTTCTACTATTGATGGATTAGTAAATGTCAAATCATTCCTTAGCCTTGTTTTACACTATTTACTTACAAATAACAGTCATTATAATTAGTGTCCTTTTAAGGTTTTTTCGAATACCACTCAAACCTTGGTCGTGGTTACACAGTCACTAAGAATTCAGTCCTTGAACACGATTCAATAGGCCAACAAAGTGCCGACAAAGGTTTTATCTGGGTTTCAAGGTATCGACTAAGGATGCCAAAAAATATTCACACTGCGTGGGTATTCACAGATAAAATTCACAATGGGTAGAACATGGATATTATAAATAGATACCCGCGGTAACGGGTACACTATTTTTTTATACCCGCATGTTAACGAGACAGGTATAGGTATCATAATATTCGTACTTGTGGATACCCATACTCGCTAAACTCTAATTTAAATTTAAAAAATTTAGAAAATATGATTAAAATATTAACACTGATTTTGAATGGGTTATTTTTTATCACTTGATTTTAAAATACAATCTCATTTTCTCTATAAACTGGCATTCAACACTATTTGTTTCAAAAACTTGTTTATATATATTGATTTAAAATTCTAAGATACGGATTGATTTGAATTATGATTTGGCAACCTGTCTTTGTTTCTTACACATTTTTATACTTTTAACAATAACTCTAATGATCTTAGAATCTTAGAATTTATATAAATTATCTAAATATGCATTGTTTTGTTGTTTAGGATGTCTATGGATCAAAATTCTACTCCCAAGGAAGGTGAAAAACAAGAGAAAAATACCTCTAATGTTGGTGGGCTTGTTTATCCAAGCATTAATTAAATAACTTATATTGTATTGAACATTATTTAATATTTACATTTGTAATTTTATTTGGATTTGTATAAATTTGAGTTTATTTGGACTTTGTTTAAAATTTAAGATAGTGATGTATTTTATTTTGTTTGAATTTATGGTTAAAATATGTTGTTTAAATATTTTTATTTTTATTTTTGTAAATACCTACGTGTACTAGCGGATATCTGCAGATATTAAAAAAGTATGCAGGTACTTGCATAATAGATATCTGCACAAATATGGGAATGAATATGATATGGATATTTATCTAGCAGGTAGGGTACGTGGGAGCTACTAGCTGTACCCTAGCTACCTCGTTGACATCCTTAGTATTGACAAGGTAATCAAGATGTCCTCCGATAGCTTGACGGGGGCATGAAAGTTCAATAGATGTGTGTCAAGTGGAGCCATAACAGTTATTTTTGCTAGAATCCACTATAGAGAAATTTATGACAGGTGTAGGATTTCATGCATATTCGACTCAACATATGCTATTTTGGAAATTGAATATAGATCATGTTAATGTCTTATCAAATTGCTTGATTTGATTGAGTGATTGTATGTAGTATAAGGTACGGTTGAATTATGACTGATCTAAATTAGTTAATTAATTGAATTGTGAAAGTTTGATTTAATTATGACCTTTATAAATAAGCATACCCTTGTACTTTGTGTGTGGTTGGTTGTCTACCTATGATCGAGTGATACGCGAGCGTGAAGGATAGTGCAAGACAAGGTGGAAGCAGTAGAGGTTATAGGTTGAAGAAATGCAAGTGCTGTCTTATTTTCTTTTATTAGATGTATCTACATATATGTTTGGAATGTATAAAAAATTGTTGAAACCTTAAGGAGGACTGTATATTCCCTCTCTATTCATATTTGTGCAATGTTAAGTTTGCTTTATATTATCTACGTAATAACATGGTTAATATTATAACTGAATTCTTCAACATAATGTCATTTGTTTTGGACATACTCAACAGGATTATGTCACCTTGGGTATATTTAAAAGGATTGTCACTTTAACAATCGACTATATAAATATGAAGCAAATATATAAAAACAGAGTATATAAATATGAAGCAAATATATAAGAGGTATTGTTCTCTGCTTATCAAAAGATAATTCTATAAGAATTCAACTCTACATACACTAAGTTACTCACCCTTATCAAGTCTTTCAATCACAAGTACCTTATATGCAAATTCAACTCCTAATATGTAGTTTGAGTAACATTTATACAATGAATAATTATCATGTTGTGGAAAAAGAAAAACTTTGAAGAGATTAAAGTAGAGTTTTAGGAAAGGGGCTAACATGTTTAGGAAGGATTTGTCAGAAGTGTCAAAAAGAGAGAAGTCATGGGACTTCACCAATTACAAATGTTTAATGGATAGTAAACATATTTTGAAAAGTATTAGTTATATTCATATATTTCTTTATATTTGTAACTGTTTATACTTTTATCAGAAAATATAGAAAAATATAAATAAAAGTAATCAAAATAAAAATCAGTTTAACTCTCAATATTCTCTTAATTAAAAAACTTGCATCACCTTGAATTAGGCCTTGTATAGTTTCCAACCAACTATGATGTTGAACTTCGTGTGTGATTATTTAAAAATAAACTAAAGGCATGACAAAATGTGAAGGATGAAAAAAAGGCACTATGGAGGAAGTTACAGAAAGTTATAATTCAATAATTTTGTGTTAGGTCGGTTATGGAAGAGATGCGGAAGTTTACCAAACCAAAGTTCTTGCGTGCTCCAACTCAATCAAAGAGTTCGTTGCGTAAAAGTCCAAAATGACGTGAATATTGATGTGACAATCATTACATATATATGATATATAATATGTCGAAATATGGTGTTCTTTAAACGATCATTACCCTTAATATGATCTTTTAAATTTGACTATATAGAATATAAAATTTTTATTACTGATTTATTTCAAAAATATTTATCTCATAAAACAAATTAATAAACCCTTTTAAATTTCTGTGTTAACGGCTGAAGAATTGATTAAATAAAAAAGTAAATAGTTAAAAAAAATTAAAAATGAAATAAAATCTCTAGATTTAGTAGGAAATTGCCATTTTTTAAGACAATAAAGTATACAAAAGATGCGTGCTCATATACACTACTAATAAAGGGAAATTGTTATGTTATTGTTATACATATACCATTTTTCATAAAGAAATCCATGCTAATATTTCCATATGAATCCAAAAAGTAAAAGGATTGAATGCATAAAATATACACAAGGTATATGGAGAGGGAAAGATAGTTATGAAACTCACCTGCAGATAGCACAGAATCTGAGATGAATTTGGAGAGAGAAAGTAAAAGAGAAGAATTCACTGTAATAAAAAGAGATGAATGAAGAGGCAATTATTTATAGGGAAGTGCGAAACGTAAGAAAGTAGGTGTAAAGAGAAAAATCAGATATACTCTTGCTTTTGCTCGCCTTGTTTACTACATTTAACCCATGCAATACCCTTTTTCCTAACTGTTCTTCTCTTTAGTATTATTACTTTTCTAAGTACAATATGATAACAAATTATAATATTACACACGTTATTTTTTCTAAATTAACGTGTGTTATACTGAATAGTAATTTCATACTAACCTATTACGGTACAATTTTTTTTTTATAATATGTTTATATTAGATGATAATTCGATTATAAAATATTTTATGTTTAACTTTTGTTTACTATACCATCTATTTTAATACATAATAATACTTTATTAATGAAATAAAGAAACAAAACAATAATATCAACCTTAGTGTATTCAAATTTTCTTGATTTAAATTTAATTGAATTGTTAAAAACTATCACATCTCAATGAGAAGAGAACCAACTATATACATAGAATAGAATATGAAAGTCTTTACGATTATATCGTAATTTAAAAATTGGAAAACAAAAAGGTTAATTAGGGGATTATTTTTATACGTACTTTGTATTAGTATTTAATTTTTTTACAAATATAATTTCACTACAAAATATTATATCATTGTTTGGGACATCGAAGAATGAGAAGAAATTATTTAAGAGATCGAAAGTCACTATTGGACTGAAGGATACTAAGATAAATTAGGCATGCATAATAGATGGTTAAACTTTAGGACAATATATTGATCGAAAGCCAAATATTAAGAAGAACGAGAAATAAGGACTCATAGTGTATAGAAGTACAATGATGGTATTAGTGAAGGACAATGTTGCTTTCAAAAGTCGTTTAAATATCGCTCGACATATACTAGGTCCTACTGGTTGTAAACCAAAGAGAATTATATTTTATAAAGGTGTTTAACCAAGTGCTTCTTTACGAGATGGATGTCATAAGACGAGCATGCAATTCTTAGAAAACCACTTCATTTGTTTTTTTCGAGTTAATCAAAGGAATATAAAAGTCAAAGATATCGATCAATGCAAATCAAGAAAAACAAAGTAACAATCAACTTGGAAGCTTAGTGGATGGTAACTGCTCAAACCATGTAGACCTTAAAACTTTGGAAAGTAGTTCCAAGTAGTTCTAACTCTTAAATTTGTGGTTAAGTTCAAATTTGAATTCAAATTTTGTAACCGTTTGGGGAGGAGTTAGAAAATATAAATAGGTTTATTTTGTATTTTACAAGGGTGAAAATTATGGAAGGAATCATTCATTCTACAATGCAATTAACAAGAAAAAATGGCTAAACCAATGTTGATTGTTGTAATTTAGGTCAACGCTTTCATTTATTTCTCTTACAAGTTTCTTTACTTTTCTTGTTAATTTACTTTTCTACAAAAGTTACTTTGATTTATTACTGTTCTATCACATTTTCATCGATCATTGTATCACTATTTTAAATTCAACCACATTTATTTTTCACCTCATCAATTATTTGTTATTATACTTTATTTTTATCTTCGCCAAAATCCAAAAACAAACAGAAAACACTGATTGTTATGTATAAGATCCTTGTGGAAGTTCACATGAGCAAACAATTAAATTCCTTAAGCTTGTGAATGAAATTGGTGCACAAGGTCGATAATTTATTCATTAGAATAGTGCTTTTGCATTGATACCAAGACATAAATCATTGCCGTTAGAATTGAAAAACTAAGTGTTTGCTGGCTGCTATGTGAAGAAGAACTCAAATTGTAGAGATTTTAGTTGTCAAAACGTGTAGGAATCAGATCAAACTAAATCCTTGAGAAACAATTATAATTAAATTAATATAGCTTTTCCGTAACCGATCTTTAGTTTTTTGTCTAGTCGCAGTTAATTTGCAACGAGTCATTTATATATTTTTCTACAAATGGAGTCGGAAGTGAGGTGAGAATGCATACCATTACAAATAATATATTAGTGTTTTTTTTTAAAGGTAACTAGAAAATGACCCAAAACTACGATAAACGAAGGCAATATATATATATATATATATATATATATATATATAATCACTATTCTAATTTTGTCTTTGTTGATTAATCCACAATAATCTTTTACTTAATTGCAAAGTGATTCATAGGATGAAAGTGCGACACAAATTCAATTAGTCAGACATATAAGTATGAATAAACCTAATTAAATTTGCTTAAAAAAGAAAAAAAAAAAGTTCCCTCACTTTGTATCTCCATAGATTCCCGTTTTTCAACCCTAATTTATTTTATCCGTTTTGTTAATATGGGGGAAAATGTCTTGAAACGTTGTGAATAAATAATTAACTTTGGGGATTACCTAAAAGTTTGGCAAAACAATAGAAAATTTAGTTACACCTAACTTAATCATGTGGTCATAAGAGAGTTTAATTCTACACATAACCAATAATTGAAGCTAAAAGTAACAAAGACCATGTGAAATACTTCGCTGATTTTGAAATATGACATCCTAGACTTTTCTCATATGTTTTTCAACTATGTTTTACATTGTACAAGTTTTATTAACTAAATATAAGTTTATTTAATGAATTTACATAAAATAATTGTTCTAATAATAAAAGCATTGAAAATAATTCAACTAAGATTAGAATTAATAGAATTAATATTTACTGCATACCAAAATTCTAATGGGTAGAGGATATTATAAACATTTAAATATATTTAATTGAAATTGATATCATTTTTAATTATGTTATTCTTTTAAATATTAAATTTGATAAAATAACTTAAATTTAGTAAATTTTAATTTTATTATTTCATTAAAATATTTCAATTAATATTTGTTCCTGCGGAAGAACAAATAAGATATGTCAGACACAAGCGTTACCTTATCACAATCCGCAATCTCCCAGCTGGTATATGTCATTTGTGGATATCTCGGTGTGGACCGGTTTGGACCCGAGAGGGGTTACTTACAGGAGAGACTCCAATGCTCAAGTCAGCCAAAGCTCTCCGAAAGTCAAATCTCGTGATTAAGGGAGTAATGAATGCGTACCTTTAATTGCTAGGGTCCACACATATTTATAGATTATTAATTATGTCTAGCCACGTCATGGGTTGGACCCTTGCTTGGGCTGTAGGTGGGCCTGGGTCTTGGACCAGGCCCCTTAGCTCGATTATCATGGGCCCTTAGGGGCCTTGCTGGTAGTGCTATGAATTTGTCAATTTCTTGCTTAGTTATCCTAAGTTAGCGGCTTAGGTCGGGTACTGTTACTCGTTCATACATGGTGATTATTTGCATCTTTGGGGATTATGTGGACGACTATGATCAGACTAGGCCGGCTAGGTGTGGTACAATATCAAATGTAAATTTTTTTAAATATATAAAAATAATTGTTAACAATTTAAAATATCAATATTAAAAATCTTCTTTAGTTAATATTAATTTTTAGTTAAGTTTGTGAAAATGTTTTTGACTTTTATACATATATATATATATATATATATATATATATATATATATATATATATATATATATATATAAAGAATTAGATTAATATATCCAAAACTGAAAAAATTGATTTTAATTAATGATGATCAACACAATTATTTAATTAATAAAGACATTTGTATTATTTGATACATCATTTAAGAGTTAAGAATAGAATTAATTTATATATTTTTCATCCAACCTTTAAATATGTTTTCAAAAATAAAATTATGAGAAAGTTTAAGTTCTAAAACAAACAATGCTTCAAATACTTAATTTATTTTAATTATTTTAATGAATTTCATATATATATATATATATATATATATATATATATATATATATATATATATATATATATATATACTAAAATAAAAAACCTATTCTGAATTACTAAAAACATAAATTCAACCACCCACACTATTGATATGGACATTTATAATTAATTTAATACAGAAATATTAGTAGTAAAAAAAATTAAGGCCTTATTTTGCTAGAAGTCTAAAGCGAGTGCTTTACTCGTTTTACCCTTGAGCCAACTTTGTCTGGGAAGTGTGAATGTAAAAGTGAAGCACGAAAAGGGTTGGGAAGAAGTAGATTAAACATTCTATATTGGTTATAGTGACTAACTAGTATAGAAAACCTTCTCTTATTTTACAAAACTGTTATCGCATCATTTTCTATATTGGTTCTAGGTCTAGTAGGTATAAAGAGTGTTCTATTTTATTACCATTTTGCCACCGCCTCATTATTATACCGAGTGGATTATAACCGGCATAAAAAGTCGTCATAAAAAGTGATTTTTGTCCTAGTGAAATAAACTTTATACATCAATAATATAAGCCTTCTAAATGTGACGTCATTTTTTATATTTTAAAATGCACCTTGATCCATGATGTTCCACTTCTTACTCGTTCTAAGTAGTGTTCCTTAGGTATAATATGTGATACCATGTGATCTCCAACCATTGTCATTACATATTTCATACCTTGTTTGTTATTTATTGAAAAAAATATAGAAATTTAATTGAGTAAAAAATGAATATTAAGATCAAAATCAATCAAAGATGTAAATATTAGAATCAAATTACTAATTAAAGTATTATATTTTTATGCTATCATATTTTGCAATAGTCTCTACACTAACAAGTTAGCACAAGATACTCTTGTACTTTTTCACAACATTATAAACATTTAAGTTGCATATCACCTTTCACCTACTAGTTTTTTTTTTTTACTAATGGTGTAGTTTATTATTTTAAATTTATTGAAATGTGTTGGAAGTTCCATATCAATTAGAGATAAAATCAATTTACAATATATAAATGTTGCAATCTCACTTTATAAATTGATTTTGTAAGGTTAAATTAGACTTAAGATCCATTTCTTAATAAAATGAACAAGAAAATTATGAAAAGAATTACTTCAAGGTACTTTTAAAAGGAAAATAAATACTTCCACACTTTAAAAAAAAAGGTTAAATTACTCTTTTGGTCCCTCTATTTGTCATGAAATTTCATTTTGGTCCTCAAGTTTTTCGTTGTCTCAATTTGGTCCTCATTTTCTTAAAAATGACTCAATTTGGTCCTCACCGTTAACTTTGACCAAACGGTGTTAAAGTCAACGCTACGTGTCAATTTCTAGATTTTTTTGATTTTTTTAATATTTTTTTAATATTTTTTATTTTTTTTTATTTTTGACACATGTCACTTCACAGTTGTGCCACGTGTCAAAGTGAATCAATTTGGTCCCTATATTTGTTTTTAGTTTCAATTTAGTCCCAATTTTTGTAAAAATGAAGCAATATTGTCCTTCCTTAAATTGACACTAAATTTACTTTTTTATAAATTTTATGGTGATATTCTTACTAAAATTAATGTTTTTATTAAATATTTCTATAAATATTTTAAATTAACTTTAAATTCTACACAAAACATTAGACTTTGATTTTGTTTTGAACTTGAAATTTAGTTCCTAAACTTATGTGTGACAAGTTATTTGATTTTTAATTTTTACTAAGTTTGTATAATATGATACACTTGATGCCTTTATATATGATGACAAAATTCTTAACTTTTGAAATTAAGTTTGGGGTTTAACTTTGTTTAATAATAAAACTAAAAAAAAAAACTTATTTAAAAATATTTCTACAAATATTTAATAAAAACGTCAATTTTATTAAGAATATCATCATAAGTTGTATACAAAGATTATATTGAGTCTCAATCTAAGGAGGACAATATTGCTTCATTTTTACAAAAATTAGGACTAAATTGAAACTAAAAACAAAATATAGGGACCAAATTGAGTCACTTTGACATGTGGCACAATTCTGAAGTGACACGTGTCAAAAATAAAAAAAGAATTCAAAAAAATTCAAAAAAAAATTCAAAAAAATTCAAAACAACCAAAAAATGACACGTGGCGTTGATTTAACACCGTCTGGTCAAAGTTAACGGTGAGGACCAAATTGAGACAACGAAAAACTTGAGGACCAAAATGAAATTTCATGACAAATAGAGGGACCAAAAGAGTAATTTAACCTAAAAAAAAGTACACTCACTTAACAACTCTCTTAAATGATATTAATATATATTAAAATTTTAATTTAAAAATAAAATAAATATATTTAAAATAATATTATTTTTTATTGTGATATGAGTGGTTTTTTTTATATTTGGAGGTGTTAGGATATCATCATTCCTTTTAGTGATGAATCTTGACAAATAGTTTTGGTGGAGTCAAAAGAATATACTCAAAATTTATATATTTAATCATTATAAATGCTTGAGGAAAGGCTGAGAGCCATAAAGGTTGAAAGAAGCTTTGAATTTGGAAATGTTGTAGGATTATGCTTAGTCCCATATGTGGTGATACCTTCAAAGTTCAAATTGTTAGAGTTTGAGAAGTATGAAGGGAACACTTACCAAAAGAATCATATAATTATGTACTACACAAGAATGACAACTCGTATTCATGATGAAAAGTTGTTAATTCATTTCTTCCAAGAGAGCTTAACCGGAGTGGCACTTAACTGGTATATGCATTTGGAACCAACTTGCATACATTCTTGGAAAGATTTGGTAATGCATTCATGAAGCAATATGAATATAACAGTAATAGTACGCCTGACAGATTTCAGCTGCAAAACATGGCGAACATGGAGTCTAAGACGTTCAAAGAGTATGCCTTAAGATGGAGAGAGATTTTTGCTCAAGTAGAGCCACATTTGCATGACAAAGAGATGGTGACTATGTTTATAAATACTCAACAGTCACCCTTTTATGAACACATGGTGAGTAGTGTTTCCTCAAACTTTGCAGACTTGATGATAATTGGAGAGAGGATTGAGGTCGGCATAAGAAATAGAAAAATTGCACTTAACCCGAATTTAGTAGTAAATTTTAATGAGTATGACTCTAGGTCTGGGAGAAGAAAGCAAATTTGTGAATTTCCTTAGACGTCTCAGTCCAAGAAATCCAATCAGGACACTAGGGGAAAAATATTACAATTGAGGCAAGAAAGTTATCCTTATGACCTACATAGAGCTATTACCAAATCTTATCTTTGACAACCTCATAGATATTTGTCCACCAGACCTATAAGACCTCCACACCCAAAGAATCATGATGTAAATGCAAGATGTGATTACCATGGACAAGTGTCGAGTCATTCAAAAACAGCATGCACAAATCTGAAGCACAAGGTACAATCCTTGAATTATTTAGGATTACTAACCTTTAAAGAAAGACAACCTAATTTTGAAGAAAATCCTCCACCAAAACACAAAAACACCTATACATGAAGAACACCATGGATTTATAAACATTGAAAATTTTATGCTTTTCATATTGTGTTAAACTTAGGGATGTCAACAAAACGGGCAGGATACAGTTAGTAGCTCCCTCGTATCCTACCTGCTGGATAAATATGTGTCTCATACTCGTACTTATATATGTGCGGGTATCCATTATGCGGGTACCAACATATTTTTTTAATATCCACAAATATCCACAAGTACGCGCGGATATTTATAAAAGAAAATTTTAATATTTAATAACATATTTTAACCATAAATTCAAATAAAAATAAATTTCAAACAAAGTGAAAAGGACCCATTTAAATAGTGTTGAATGACAATTTACAAATAAATGGAGATTTTTTAAAACCAATTGATAAAAATTAACCCATTCAAAATTAATGTGTTAATATTTTAATAACTTATTTTAATTTAATTTAGAGTATAGTAGGTATGGGTATCCACGAGTACGAATACTATGATACCCCGCCCCTTTAACAAGTGGGTATAAAAAATACTCATACTCGTTACCCACGGGTATCCATTTTCTACCTGTTACGGGTTTTATCCACGGATACCCATGGGTACAGATTTTTTTGACATTCCTAATTAGACTGTTGGATTATGTTATGACGACTTTAATCAATTGCATCATGTCATCCTTCATGAATTTCAAAGCATATGGGATATTCGAGATTTCATCCGGAAGAAGTCCTAAAAGGGTGTCATAGAAAAAATAAAAAATGATAAACAAGTTGATGGCACACCCTTAGCCAAGGGTCCAATCACAAGAAGCATGACCAAGAAAATTCAAGAAGAGTTAGCAACGTCTAGTCAAGATGAAGCCAAACTCCTTTTTCACTTCGACAATCATGAGCATTTTTAGACCTTGTATTAAGGGTCATGTAGTATAGGTTTTCCTTTGAAGGCCTTGTTATTAAGGGCCAAGTAGTGTAGGGTTTTAAAAACAATCTTACTTAAGTAGGGAGCATATCCTTTGATGTTTAATTAAGTTAAACCCTAGCTTAAGATGGAGGATGTCCCACACATATCACATGGCAAAGCCTTTAATGGAGAGTTCTCTTACATAGGTAGTGACCATATGTCATTGTCCTATTGGAGAGGTTTTTCATAAAAAAAGCTTTATACATAGCAACTCATGAATGGTTCGTTTTGTGAAAGTGTGGAAGGCCACATGTCAAACTCTCCTTCACCAAAATAGCTTTTTTAGGGTTTTTGGTGTATGTTAGAATTTTAGGGTTTTGACCATTTTGGAGACACCTTTCCATAAATAGAACTATCTCCCTCATGTGTTTCTCACTTTGAGAATGTTAATGTTATGCTACCAAATTCAAATTTGATTCATACTTCTTTACTTAGTCACTTTCCAAAGCATCCCAAGAGGTCCCTCTAGCTCCCCTTTCTCTAGAGTTGGCCTAACCTTTCTTAAATCACCACAAACAACCTTCATATGTAACATCCCGGCCAGACATTACTAATTTTAATAAAATAAATTAAAATAATAGTAAATATGCCATTATTATTTTCCCAAAACACGGAAAAGTTAAAACCTTAATAAAATGTCTAGAAATTCAAAACCATAAATTAAACTCGAGATTTACATAGTTCAAAACTAATCAACTAAATATTTACAAAATAGTCAAATATAGTCTATAAAACTTCCCAAGCTAGCCCCTCTCCAGATCTAAGTGTCACTAGCTCCACTTGAAACAATGTAAGCTTCCATGTAACGAATTACACGATCATTGCCAAACACACACAGAAATGGTGAGCTCATGTAACAATATAAACGTATAATTTAATACATAGAAGTTCACCCGAAATTACTTTATTTCAACCAATGTTTAACCAAGAAACCTTACTGCCCTAAGGTTTCCAACCCATAATTTCTTGACCATGGACCCAAGATATATATGCTTCCACAAACCTGCCCGCTCGTGGTCCTGCCTCTACGAACCTACCCGCTCGTAGTCAAACTCTACGGACCTCCCCGCATGTAGTCCAACACACGTGATCTAACAGCTACGAACCTCCTCGCTCGCAACAACCCTCAAGTGTGAGCACGAAATATACGAACCTCCCTGCTCGTATCCTCACATGAGAGCTTTATAATATGAACTTCCCCGCTCATATTATCACGTGTTCACCACCATCCATGAACCTACCCGCTCATGACACAGTCAAGCATCTTCTAGTCTAAGTCCATATCTCAACACATTAAAATGAAATTAAGAAAATCACACTACCCTATATAAGATACACACTCAAGCTGGTCTTAGGGATTCCAATGCTTCACGAACCTGCCCGCTCGTGGTCTAACTCTACGAACCTCCCTGCTCGTAGTCCAACTCTACGGACCTCCCCGCCCGTAGTCCAATATGCGTGATCCATCCAGCTAGGAACCTTCCCGCTCGCATAAACTCTCAAGTGTGAGCACGGAACATACGAACCTCCCTGTTCGTATCCTCACACGAAAGTATCATTAATATGAACCTCCCAGCTCATATTAATCACGCATTCCAACACCTATCACGAACCTACCCGCTTGTGATACGGTTAAGCATATCCCAGATCAAACCAACATAACAAACCATGCAATCAAGCACCACACACAACCATAATTCTCATACCAAAATTCATAAGAAAATTTATCATCATAAAACCAAAAATATTGCATTAATGTGTGACATATTTCGCAAACTACAAACCTCAAATCGACAATCGGACCGGTCAAAACAAATAATGGCATGTTACAGACCAACTGTCCAAATATGAGCTTAATCCAATGGTTAACGGGTCAGGAAAGTCATTTTTACTACAACTGCACAGATCAGGAAAAAAACGTAGTCGCCCAGCAACCAAGTCCCTCGCTCAGCGATCACCGACGCTTCCAGAATACGAAAAACAACATGAAACAGTACAATTTTATGAATCCTTAAACCCCCTAACTTAGAAATACACAAAATAACATTGTACCTCACCAATTCACACTTAACCATTCACAAAATTTCAAACCATATTTCAATTTTCCATTCTAGGTGCATTTAGCATCATTGCATCAAAGATTCAATTAACTAACTAAACAACTACGAGGGGAAAACTGCATATACAACTTACACTCAATTAAGCCATACTGTTATGAGAATCCATTTTCCCTTTATTCATAATCTACATAATTGTACCCAAGCTACAAATGCCAAGCCCTTACAAATATCTAACCTCAAGTAACCATATTTTCTTCTTCATTATTTTAATACCTATGACATCACACTTTGAATCAAATAAAATGGAAGGTTACATGTACTAATATTGAACAAAAACATCCAACACATATGATGAATAACTTATGAATACATTTTGCCACAGTACCCTATTTCTATTAATAAAACTTTTATACTTAATATGGTTAAATAATATACCCATTGCTACCTAAACCAAAGATGCACTAGAATACTCCATTGCAGCATAATTTAATTCACCACACACTTCCAAACTCTCCATATTTTTTTCCCGCAATAATACCTTAAGGCTACTGTCACAATCTCAATTAATGAATTTCTAAGTTTCAATTCACTACCCCAATTCCATTTTACCTAACTTCTAAGGATTGCCACTGCGCACCAACTCAATCAAATTTACCACATTTACCAAAAGTAAATTCAATGTTTCTTAATATTATTTTTACTAAGGGAAATTATCTCACATAATTATATCTATTCTAATATAATTAAACCTGCCACAACCAAGAGCCATAAATTATTACAACACATTTACCAAAGCTTAGATTAGCCACTACCACCATCCAAATGCGAACGTTAATTCCACAATTTCTTTAGATGCCCAAAACGTAAAATAGTAAGGATACAAACCCCATCAATTGCTTTCATTGAAAAATGAAAGTTTAATCATCCATTCAAAACACAAGGTCATGCTTATGCTTCCACAGAACAAATAATAGATAATTCGTGAACGACTAAACAAAGCTAGAATTTATGGACATCCCACACAGAGCATAAGTCTGATGCATTTTTCTTCTACACATATAAAAATCCAAATTATATAAAGATAACAATCACAAAATAAAATACACAGATTCATGGAACCTACCTTCTCTTCACCTACCCAAAATGCCACTAAGGCTAAAATATAAAATATTATAATTCTTGCTTTAACCAAGATTCAAACTCTCATCCTCCTCATTACCAAGTAGATGCATAACCAACAAGCCAAATTGTGTTTCTTAATAATTTTTATGCATCTAGGATTATATTATCAGGCTCTATGGTCTAGCATATTATTAAAATAATAAAGCCATTAAAGGTCCACATAGGATTTGAACCCCGATCCTTTCATAATAAAGATGTACTCTCAACCACTTAAACTAGTATTATTTCTTGTTTTATCTCCCCACATTAATTAACTTAGGGATTTCCGCCCTCGCATTTATTAAATAAATATTTATTTAATTAATTTTCTCGGGTCCTACAACATTTATTAAATAAATATTTATTTATTTATTTATTTATTCTGGGTCTTACATCATACCACTATTAAATCACCAAAATCGAGAGTCATTTTCTCTCAACACCAAGCTTTCACACATCCACCATCCACCATAGTCACCATTTCAAGCTTTGGCCCAACCTAGCTTGAGAAGAAGGCTATAACAAGAACAAAAAGTAAAGGCAAAAGAAGTATGTTTTTAGTCACTTGTTTTTCTTGCAAGTCGTCAAATTCGAGTTTTTCAAAGATAAAAAAAATGAATAATAAAAAAAATGAGGGTTGTCATATTTTTCGAGGTCAAATGTTTAATGATGAATAACAACTTGACCTTTTTCTTATGAAACCTTTATACGTGTGTTGCTTGAATCATTACCCTCCACTTTCCAAAAATAAAAGAATTGCCCTAGCAGCATTGACATATGCCAAAGTAATAAAGACAAACTTTCACACTAGGTAAAATTTGCCATGTTTATCCTTGCTTGCATTAATTGGGTGATCCCTGAATCCTCCAAGACAAAAAAAAAAGAAAAAAGGAAAAGAGAAGAAGTATGCTAGAGTGAAAATCTGATAGGGCAGTCTACGGGAAAAAAGATAAAAAAAGAAATAAAGAAAAGAAAAGGTTTCAATTTTCGTCAAATTTTGTTAAATGAGTCCTAATTTTGTTTTTGTGTTTAGATAAGTCCTAATTTTCATCAATAATGACCATGAAAAATGATTGTCATGTGTCACTTCATGATTTTTCTTTTAATTTTTTTTAATTCTTTTTAAATGTTCATGTGTCAACCTAATAACGTGCCACGTGTCAGAGTCAATATTTTATATTCAATTTGGTCCCTGTATTCATTATTTTTGTTCAATTTAGTCTCAATATTTTTTAACATGAACCAATTTTGTCCCTCTCAAAATTGAGACCAAATTTATTTTTTTTATTAAAATTTACATTTTTATTAAATATATTAAAATTCACATCATTATAACTTTTATATAAAAAATAAATTTAGTTCCAATTTTGAGAGGGACAAAATTGTTCAATTTTCAACAAAATTGGGACTAAATTGAACAAAAATAACAAATATAAGGACTGAATTGAATATAAAACATTAACTTTGACACATGGCATGCTATTGGCTTGACATGTGGATATTAAAAAAATTAAAAAAATAAAAATAAAATAAAAAATATTTAAAAATCAAAAAAAATCGCGAAAAGACACGTGGTAGTCGTTGTTCATGGTCGTTAATAATTTAAATGGTGTTAGCAAAAAATGACCAAATTGAACAAAATTGATTAAAATTTGAACCTATTTGAGCACCAGAACAAAATTAGGATTGATTTGACAAAACTTGACGAAAATTAGGACCAAAAAGGTATTTTAACTAAAAGTAAAAAACGACTTATGTTATAGTTGCTGAGTTTTATCTCGAAGTTAATTTTTTGAAAATAAAGCAATCAAGATTTGAAATGATGTGTGATTGTTTTTCTTCATCCGAAAAAGTAAAAATATACCCCATTGTGCCAAAAAAAAGTCTTTTTCAAATTTATTCCCTAACACGGGTTATCATTACCATGGAAGACAACTTAATATACACACTGAAAACACTCAATGATCAAAGAAAAATAATTCATCAAGTGAAAAATAAGCCAAAAAGCAAAAATAATAACAAAATGATGGCAAATGAAAAGAGTGAAAATAAAATTTGAAAAAAGCAAAGTATTCAAAAAGTCTTAACAAATAGTTGATGCAATACATAGATGGTAACTCTTATTTCAAAAAAATAATTGAAAAATATTCATTTGAGTCGTTATATCCTTTCTTTCAAAACCTTGTAGCCTATAGTCACGTCACAAGCTAAGTAAAAAGTGCACACAGGTTGAAGAATGATTGTTCTTATTTTCATTAACTTAATTTTGCAATAGCATAGCGTGACTAACAATACAGTCATTAAAAAAAATGAATGAGTGAATAAAATGAATGAAAATGAAGAAAGAAAAATAGTGTCTCAAGAAGAGGGGAACTCCTTACTAATTGGCCAAAACAAGTGAAAGAAAATAAACTAACTAGAGCAATTATTTTAGTCAATCCTTTCCATATCCATTACCTTTTCTGAACAAAACCAATACCCCAAAACTAGGGCAACTATGTGGGATGTACATGAATTTTTTACCCTAACATTCATAGATCCTTTTCCCCATACCCTTTTCTCAAACACTAAAATTAGGGCATCTTTTGGATCTTTTTATGCTTTTCACTTCATAAATTACATCTCTTTTGAGGAGTGTGTGAGGAATGACTTCCCACATGGCTATCCCAGTCTCCTCCAAACCCTTTCCAAACATTTCCAACCTTTCACTCACTTGTGAATTCAAGCACGCGTGCATTGATATCGCGGAAGAAAAAGTTAAGTATATAATTATCTTAAACATTATACCTTGGGGTGTGTGACATTCTTCACTTTTAGGAAACATTGAAAATAAAAATGAGTTTGATGATTGTAAATAGAACAATTGACTCGGGCATGCGTGGGAAAACATCAATCAAAATCAAAGAGAAAGCATAATAGGTTTTTCATCATGCATTCATGCATATCAGGGTTCTGATCCCTACACTTGTGTTTGAAATAATGGATGTGCACTATGTGGTGCATAACCATTTGCATGTCATATCATCATAACAAGTGTTAACATATTATGTTCGAAAGCAAAAATCTTGACATTATAACATAGGTCGGCTTAATCATGCAATATGCTTTTTCAATCATATGATTTTTCCAGAAATAAGAAATTAATATTACAAAATTTACCTCTCAAACATTTTTCAAATTAATGATCTTCTTCATTCATATGAATGACCAATATATCCCCAAGCCTAGTTTTGTCTAACCTCGAGGCCAGTTTTGTCTGGCCTAATTCTACTTTCACATTGGCTCCAAGCCCAATTTTACTTGGACTCAAGCCTAGTTTTGTCTAGCACATAAGCCTAGTTTTGCCTAGCCCACAAAGTCCAACTTCACATTGGCCCAAAAGCCCAATTCTCACACCAGTTGCACAAGCCCAGTTCTCACACTGGTCGCACAAGCCCAGTTCCCACACTAGTCCAAAAGCCCAGTTCTCACACCAGTCACATAAGCCTATTCCCACTATGCCCTCACAAGCTCAGTTATCACACTAGCCTAAAAGCCCAATTCTCACATTGACCTTCACAAGCTCAATTATCACATTGGCTCAAAAGCCTAGTTTTCACATTGGCCTCACAAACCCAATTATCACACTGGTCCACATAACCCATTTAATTGTTAGTGCTTTATGCTTAGCTTGCTTAGCCTCCAAAGCCCAGCTTTGTCTGGCCTCCAAAGCCCAGCTCGCCTTGCCTTTATTTTTCCCTTGTTGCACAAAGTCCTATTTTTGTTAGTACCAACGTTTTCTTCTTTCATCTTTGGAATTCGGATAAAATTAGTGTTTTATCTTTCTTTATCTTTTACTATAATAATATGTAAATTTAAAATTTTCATATTATATAATAAAACCAAAGTAAAGAAAGACACTTTCAACACCTAATTTTGTTTGGATAAATAAAAATTGTTTCCAAAATAGTAAAAAAATAAGGGTAAAAATAAAATTTGTCTTAAATAATAATGATTTAGAAAAAAGAAAGAGATTTAAAAAGAAAAAAAAAAGAAAGCGAGATTTTAAAAGAATTTCTTAAATTTTGTTTTAAGAAAAAGTAAAATTGAGATTTTTGTTTTTAGATTAATAATTGATAAATTACGAAGTTAAAAAAATGTATAAGTTATTAGGAATTAAAACTGTTTATTTTATTTTATTTTAATTAATTAAATTCAAAAGTTAAAAATTAAAAATTAAAAAACAGTTTTCGGGGAACGATTATTTCTCTGGGGTTTCAACTTCTCCTTTAACTCCTTCTGGTGCCTTCAGCGAATTCACAATTGATCACGCTTCATCATTTTTCTCATAACATTCAGAGACCATCATCAGAGAAAGAAAAAAAGAGAACATTGGGCAGAAGATTCTTACTAATATATTTACCCTCACACACTTATCACTTTTCTTCACAGTACAAATATTTATATTGAATTTAGAATCACAACCCAGAACATAAGCAATTGAAATCAAGAGCAATTAAGAACAACAAGATACTCGGTACGACAACACTAAAGTCAAGTTTGGAACTAGGGTACACAAGTTTCTATCTTCAAATATCGTGTTCTTTTATTTGATTTGTGTATGTTAATTGTGGTATGATTTTCATGTAAATAGAACAATATTCTTCATCTGTTATTACATGAGATAAATTAATCAATCAACTAAAAAATTAAAAATTTCAGTAAAAGAAAATTTAGGTTGAGAAGAAGGAATGTAAAATAGAGGAGAATGCGAGGTTGCTGCCGGCGAATATAGTAGTGGTGGTGGCAGCACTCATTCGAACGACGGTGGTGCTGTAATCCTAGCGAAACAACATTGTCTCAGATTGATAGCACTCTGGTCATGCATCTGGGTATTCGAAAGTGGAGGAGAAATTATGGAACCGTCACGCGAGGGAGAAAGGTGGTGTCGGCAGTAGACGACAGTCCTGTCCAGGCCCTGTCGCAGTGCTAACCGTGATAGCCCTAGCAGCGTGGTCGGAGTTGCACGGTGGTGGCCAGAGATGGAGGCACGAGCATCGGGTTTTCGTGCGAATCACAGAGAGACGAAGCAGAGAATGACCCCGACGCCAATAAGGCTGTTGACGGTGACCAGCGCCGGCGTCGACAGACTTTATGACGAATGAGGTTGGTGCCTACGCCTGTAGCGATGCTTTATGAGGTTTGCTGCTGTTCAATATCATCTTCTGCACCCTTATAGTTAAGAAAATTATATTTTCACCGGTAAATTTTGACAACTATGTCTTATCATATGACGTGTTATCTTTTAAGTGGTTTTGAAATATTGAGAATGAGAAAATAAAAAAATGGAGAATCATTTAGAAGATATCACTTAAGATGGTAAGAAAAAATTGTCAAAATTTAATAGTTAAAAAATCATTTTCCTATAATTAATTCTCGTACCTCAACAAAACCGACAGACTGTCATATTTTAATCTTTTTTATGCACTTTTAATTCATTATTTCAATTATTCCTAGATTATTTTTTTTTTTAGTAATATGATATGATGATTTAAGAATAATTAAAATAAGAGATTAAAAGTATATAAAAAAATGGGTTAAAAATATCATTATTCTACACTTGCGTACACACATGCGCGAGAGAGGCACTATCGTGCCTGTGTGTATGCATTTTTTCAATATGCATGATATTATATTAGTAGGTGATAATAATGTAATGTTATTAAGTTAATATATAAAAAAATTATTTATTAAAAATAAAGTGAAATATATCAGAAAAGATAAGAGAATAACTATTAATAAAAAGAGAAGAAACAGAAATAGACGACTTTATAAAAAAGCTTGTAATAGTAATGTTAATTTTTTAAAATTTAATAAATAATTATATTTTAAAGGGTAAAATTGATATTTTGAAATGTGAAAAAAAAGAGGAAATCCTCTTATATATTTATATATTTATTGTTAGATTTAATTTCGTTTTACTTTTTTACCTGTGATTTTACTAAGCACATATCTCACATTACTCTAATTTCTTTCTTGGGCTAGGTTGCTTTTACTTTCTGCACCATACAATTATTTTCATACACCTTCCCGTGTTTAACCTTTTCTTTCTATACCTGCATACTCACTTAATCACTCTTATATTTTTATTTCTAATTTTATCATTTTCTCCAAATTAAACTCTACACTTAGCACATTTTCAATTTGTGGTATTTTATTTTAGATTTCATTTTTACTCCATCAATTATTATATATATATATATATATATATATATATATATATATATATATATATATTTTTTTATAAAAAAAATATTTAAATTAAAATAACAATTAAATACTTTTCAAAAATGATTAAAAATAGTTTTCTTTGTTTTATTTTTTATTGTTTATTCGATCGCTCATATCGTATGACACTCATTTTAAAAAATATAAAAAAAAGTATAAGAAAGACTTTTGGTGTCTACCCAACTGTTTGCGTCCCATGACATTCATCTTCAAACTATAAAAAAATATATAAAAATGTAAAAAAATAGTTTTTATGTCTACTCGTATACATGAATTAACATTTTCACAAATATTAAAGGAAATTTTCAAAACTTAACAAAATCAAACTAATATTCTAAATTTCTTAACAAAGAATTACGTAACCTGATTTCTCATTTTTAATGAGAATATGTAGGATCAAGATTAACCTTTATCGGGTCCTTTTCACATAAAAAATATATTTGCTCAATAATTTCTTATTTTTGAAAAAAATGAATATTTTAAAATAAACACATATCTTTTTACATATTTAATTGAAGGTGTCGCCTTTGAGAGGATTGATAGAGTGTTGATACCTTCCTTACACGTAACCAATTTTCGAACCCAAAATCTTGTTTTCGAGAGCTATGTTTTTTTTTTTATGATTTTTCTATAGCTTTTCTAAATAAACTATGGTGGCAACTCCAAATCTCTATTTTTAAATCAATTTCTTTTTAGTTCGTCGTCCAATAACAATATAGAGTTACTTCGACCTTGTTAGAACAATTATTATTTTTTTTTTTACTTTATTTGTTTAATTTTTTTAATTTTTTTTGAATGATTTTAGATAAAATTTTCAACGTTAATTATCTTGTGCACATATATTTTTATATTTCTTAAAGATGATTTTTAGTTATTATGTATCACATTTAAACAAATGTATATATTAAAAATAAAATATGTGTTACTAATGCTTGACATGTCTTGCAACCATTGTGTTGCTTTAAGTTAATTCAAAAATTGTATAAAACTTTACTTTTTTTTTATCAACTTTATAATTTACATTTTTCTTTTATTCAAGCAAATCCTCACTGCGGCCTAAGAATAAATTCAATTTGTGATAAATCTTGTGTACCTGTTATGAATGAGTCATGGCAAATCTCCTGACCCAGGAATTATCTACAAGAGCCATGGCCAACCACACACAAGAAGAGTAAGCTTCATCTGTGATAGGTGGATCCAAACTCTTTTTTTTTTTTTTTGAACTAGTGAGTTTTTGTAATTAGTAAAGTAGGTTTCTTTTGAGTCTTGTATTTGAGCCTTAAGCTTATAATGTAGGTTTTGGGCCTAGAGAAAATAGGCCTTAAGTAGACACATGAGTTTAAAGTTTTTACCCTAGTTTGATGTGCAAGCTTGCCTGTCCAAGCTTCTCCTTATGCACCCTTTGTGGGGGAAAGAGATCTTGCCATATGGCAAATCTTTCAAGAAGCATAATCCTTGTGGTCCCCATAGGTAGAGTGGTCTCCAACTTTCTCTTCTCTTTTGTGAAACTCTTTTAGGGTTTCTTGAGCTTAAGTAGAGGCTTTCTCCCTTTGTAAAAACCACTTTGAGATTAGTAATGAAATGATGCCAAAATATTGTGTCATTCTACTTATCTCCAAAGTCAAGGCTAGAGAACCCTATTTAGGTTTTCTCTAGTCACCCTTCCTAATGAGTTAACCCAACTTCTCTTAAGAGCACCAAAATACCACCACACCTCACCATATGTGCACCACTTCACCCATTTCCCACTAAGCTTTTGCACCCTACCTTGAGCTTCTCTTCATGCTAGGGGCACCTTGCTTGGAGAAGGAGCTATCATTTGGTATCAAGAGCCTTGGTCATCTTAGTCTTCAAGAGTTAAGTATCTTGGTCTTTTGTTTATATTATTTTTGTATTGTTTAAGTGGTATTCCTTATTATCTTGCTTTTTCACCGTTTATTTTGTGAGTTTTATGGTTCTATCATTTATTCTATCTTGAACAATTCAGCTTGAGTTATTTGGTAAATAAAATATATTAGTGACTAAGCTGAAGGTCAAGCCTAGTCGGCCAAGGCCAATCGTCGAGTCGAGTTGGCTCAGACTAAAGTCAAGTCGAGTCTGGACTGAAGTTGAATCGAGTCGACCTAATCAAAAATTGAGTCGAGTTGACCGGTTGATGTCAAACTGAGTTGATCGAGTTGAAGATCAAACTAAATTAACCCAGACTAAAGGTCAAATCAAGTTTATCATACTGAAAATTGAGCCAAATCAAATTCAAATTGAATTTTGATAAGTTAACTCAATCTAAAGTTGAGAAAAGGAAATTTTCCAATATACCTTGTACAATACGTCAAAATATTATCTTTATAAGAAATTTGTTAGAACATAAGACAAATAAAATATCTAGGGTGCTTAACAAGTATATTTTCACAAATATCATATATTTTAAACTATTGGCATTAACCATCCAACTAATACCGTATTGAGTAGATGTCAAAGTTAACCTTTTTAGTCGAAGACATTGTGTCTCTTTACATAATTGCAAAAATTCAACCAACTTTTCATCAAAGTCTCACATAACAAATTTCAAATCAAGAAACTTTTACTTTATTATCTCCTCAAAATTATATTCTAACAACATAACATTGTTTTAAATATTCTCTATTCTTAAGATAGAGTGAGAAAATCTACAGTTTAGAAAAATAAATAAAATAAAAAATAATACTAATACTTTATTTATAACTTTTCTCTTTTTTATCAACTTAAAATTTATCTTTATATGTAAAACCTCGAAATTTACATTTCATCCTGTGTTAAGCTCTTATAGATAAAATATTATCACATACTTTCAATTTAGTAATTTTAAGTTTTAGTAACAAGTTAAAAGTGAGTTGTTATTTAACTTCAATTCAGATTTATTTTAAAATGTTATTTATATGTATTGTGTTTATTTGATAGACTTAACTGTTTAATCAAATAACATACTTTTTTTCCTCTCAATTATTTTAGGTTTCTTATAAGAATTTGATTGTGAAACTTACACAAATAATAAAGTGCTAGTATGTTCTCTATAAAAAATAAATATTTTACTCATGTTTACTTTTATTTGTGTGTTGATCACAGTATTTTTCATGAAAGGTAATTTTGCTTGAACTGGATAAAACATTACTGAGAACAAGACTATGATTCTTATGGGCCAATTGTTTTTTGGGCTCTTATCGGACCAATGAATTTTATATGTTTGAAATATATCATGGACATTAAATCACTTATTAAATTTGTACAATTCAATGACACTAAAATCTAATTCATGTTTTTTATGATAAGTTGGTTAAAAAGGTAAGAAAAATAATTAAAAATTGTAGAGTATTTTCATTTTAAAAAATCATATTTGCTGCACATAGTTCAAGTAACCCTACTTCAATAAATTAATTGTAGTGTTAATTAATATTAATTTTAATAGTGGAGCCTAAGTTTCTATATATACCTTCAACAACGCTTAAATGTTCTCAAACAAACTATAATACTAAAATCGATCATTACATACGCGATGATAAATTATTCTATAAGAAATCTGTTAGAACATAAGACAAATATAATATTTAGGGTGCATATTTTTGTTTTCTTTTCCTTTTCTAGTTGTGCTTATAATTCCCACTTTTTAATAGGTCTTTTTAAAAATGATTACTCTCTTGAAAATGTTATAAATGCTGATTGAAATGTATAAGACCAATATTGTTTGCCTTTTTCCTTTGTTCTGGAAGGATCCCTAAACTGTTGTAGGTGTGGCACAAAATTGTTGAATTTGACTCTAGCAGAGGGTTTGGTGGGAGAATACCATTGGTGCAATAAATGAGAAATATAAACTTCAATTACATTGGAGCTATAAATTAAGTTGATACATCACCAACTACTCAAACAAACTATTTTCAAACTTCCTTATATGGAGTTTAAACTCATCCTGAAGCCAAATATTTGACAAAACATGTTATCTTCTTCATCTTTATTCTCAAAATAAGACGTATGTATATTTTGACAAAAACAATTCTCAAAACATATTTTGACAAAACATGCATTTCTCTGTTTGATATTTATTCTTTTATATGTTTAAATTTTAATTCGTGAAAAAATTTTAAATTCTACAAATGTGTGAATTCTTTGTTTCAGTCCATCTAAAATTTAATTTTTTATTTTTTCGTAAATGAACACTCATTTTTTTAAATCCATTAAAGAATAGAATCTTAAAGGGCTTTCAACTCATATAAATGAGTCAAAAGAGGCATGTAATATTTAATGGATCTATAACAATTACAGATAGTTAATTTTTGAAAAATAATTGTGAACACTGTTATACTAACTAAATTTTATCTTTTAGAAACATTAAAACCTAAATTGGGTATTATAATAAGGATTAAAGATATTTTTAGTTTTAACTTTTAATCACAGGTATATTTATTATGTTAAGCGCAAATATCGAATCCATAATATATGCAATAGAAAATTGGGTAAAAGGTATCGCAAATATTGATATATGATTTAATAACTTATTAAATTTATTAGAATATACCCGTGACTTTATTTGAACTTAAAAATTAGGATAAAAATGTTAAATCTAGAAACAGGTGATAACATCGTTTTCAAAGATTTTATTGAGATAACGATAATTTCTAAGATTGGGAAACTTTTCTAGAGTACGAAAAGCTTTTTTGTAAAACGAATGGCAAAATAAATAAAAAAACCACATCAACTTAATATCACACAAAGGATGAGGATGAGAAAAAAAAAATTGAATGAAAAGAAAAAAAGGAAAGAAAAACACATCAAGACAAATATGATAAAGAAGGTAGCATCGCTAAAAAGGAGCTTTGTCTATTATAGTAGACGGCATTTGACAAAGTAAACAAATAAAACAAGTAAAAAAAAGTATTAAAAATTATATGTTGAACGAATTGGCAAAGATAACAATTTATCATTTTTTTAAATGAAAAGATAAATAATCTAATTATAAAATAAAACAGTTTTGTTACTCCTCATCTAATTATTGATACGAGACTAGATTTCATCAATACTATTATTATATAGCCAACAAATTTGCCCACGACAAAATTCTAGTTAGACCAATTCTTAATTAATTAATAACATAGCATTTTGAGAGTCAATATGCTTTTAATTTCAGAAGAAAAAAAAAGTTTTTTATTCTAACTTTTATAAAAATTTCCTTGATTTTAATTTTCGGAAAACGAAATCATTTATCTATCGTTAATTTCTCATACATTATTTAAAAAAAAAAAACTTGTACGGTCATGATATTTAAAAATGTTTTAATTTTAAATTTTGGAAAAAATAAAAATATTGTATGGTCTGATTAAAGAATAGTAGCAAACATGGAGAGTAGAAGAAAGCATGGAAAGACATTTGAAGATGAAAATTGTTTGAATAATTTTTTCCTTGATGTCATTTGTTTATACAATTGGACTCTATTTTATTCGCTCTCATTACTTTATGAGAGGATCATCGGAAAAAGCAAATCACGAAGAGAGAGAAGATGAGAAGTGGCGACCGAATCCGAATGCCAACGACAACAAATCTAGTAGCAACAAAGTCATGAAAGAATTAACGTTAATTAAGAAAATTGAAACTAAGACTTAACTAGCAAAACACATGATCAGCAGAAGAAGAAGAAGTCAAGCTGAGAAGCTGTTCCAAGTAGTCAGAGCCCAAATCCTCGAGCACCAAGACATTCTGGGAAAGCACATTTCCATGGTGGTGGTCCCTTTTGGGTTTTTTGTTTGTGGGTTTGGAATTTCTTCTCATGGTGTGTTTCTTCTTGAGTGCCAACACTGGTGAGGAACCATCTTCCCATGGGTTGTTGGGCATGTCTTTGAGTGATTCTCTCACAACTTCTTCTGGGAAGTTCAGCACTGCCATGGAACCTCTGGTGGAGAAAGCTGCTTGGTCATACGCCAGTGCTGCAGCCTCTGCTGTGTCAAATGTGCCTATCCACACTCTAACACCATTTCTTGTGGAGTCTCTTATCTCTGCAGCAAACTTCCCCCATGGCCTTCTCCTCACTCCCCTGAAGGGTCTTTTCTCCTTTGGGACTTCTACTTCTTTCACCACTTTCCCTTCACCTGCATCACTTACATTGGAGGACACTTCCACCTGTGACTGATCACTGCTCATCAAACAACCTGAACAGTTTGAATAATCTGATGAGGATGATTCCTTCATTTGTGACTGCTCATTCAAGGTGAGGGGAATATTGCTGCTGTTTTCTTCATTGAACACAAAAAACTCCTCCCAGTGGAATGGTTCTGCACACAAAGAAGAATTTACAAGGCTTTGGTACTGGAACAAAGATGAATCAAAATCCATCTCTTGTTGGATCTCACTGCAAACACCAGATTCTAGCTCTTTTGCTTTTCTTGTGTTTGTTTCCACCTCTTTTTAGAACATATGTTTGGGTGCTTGCTTCCTTTATATATACTCATTGAAAACAACCAAACATGATGACCAAGAAATGGATAAATAAATGAAAATTCATTAAAATAATCAATTCTACTATATAAAGTCGAAGTTGGAATTATTGGTCAAGGAGGATGTCTTTGGATATATATTTTTTATGTTATTGAAATTGAACTATGAAAAGATGTTAATTAAACAACTTCTAAAAGCAACTTCTTTTACATTTACATTGGGCTTGGATGAGCCAAACAAATAATAGGGCGTGTGGGTACAATTTTCAAACTGTCTTTAAAGTAGTAATGAAAAATCTAAAAAGTAATCATATTTAAATATGTGGTTAATATTTTACTAGTAGAAAAGTTTTAAGGGTTGAATGTGTTACATGAAAATTGGACTCCCAGGTTTTGGAAAAAGGGATAATGGAAATAAAAAAAAAATGTATTTAAATGATTAAAAAAACAAGGTACTAGAAGTTTTGTATTGAATGATATAGTCACGTGCATGAAAAAAGGAATAAAAAACGTGGGCAACTGGAGAGGGAGAAGGGTTGGAGCAATAGAAGAATAGGTTGGTGAGTGGCTAAAATGAATGATTCAAAGGAAAGGAAAAGGGTGGTGGAATGGAAGGGCATGGTAACCAAGACTCTGTCTCTTTGTCTCAGTGTCATAATCACTCTCATAACTCACAACCTTTCTCTTTCTCTTTCTCTTGGTTTGTCGCATTGCACACACCTCACACATTGAGTGACTAGTGAGTGAGTGAGTGTCTTTGTATTAATTGCAACCACTTCACACAGCACTAATGTTGCACTCAAACCAAACCCCACCTCATCATATGCCCAGTAAGTGGGGAATTTTATTTGCTTTTTTCTCATTTTTCACTACACAATATCACCTCTTTAGTTTTACATTTCATCCAAATATTATCAAAATCATATCTTGTAATTAAAAGTGAGGTTTCAATAATTTTAACCTCATTTCAATGTAGATTCTTTAAATTGAACTTCAATTTTAGTTATATAGTAACATTATAGTCCTTTAAAAAATTTGGTTTAAATACGTTTTTATCCTAATTTTCGTTAAATAATTTCAAATTGGTACCCAATCTTATTTTTTATCATTTAGGTCTCAAATTTTGAAAATTTAATGTAATTTGATTTTAGTTCATAATAGTTTTTAAAAACATAATTATTCATATGTTAAGTTAGTATTATATTATGTGTCAATATTAGTATAATGTGATATCAACATGACTAACATGTTAGTATATATATTTGTTATTTTGATTCAATTCAGTTTTTAAAAAAAATTAAACTACATCAATTTTTCAAAATTTGAAAAAAATAATAATTGGAGGACAAATTTAAATTTTTCTGATGAAAGACAGATTTAAATCAAAAGGTTTTAATTTGGTCTTTAATTTGATTTGTTTATTATATTTGTTTTTTACTCTCTTTCTAATTTTTTTTTTACTTGAATTACTAATTTTTTCTAAGAAAAACTCAATATTTTCATTTCCATTAAATTATTCTTAATATAGTCTCATGTGTCAAATTTGATATCTTCTCCTATTTTAGAATTCTTCTAATTTATCTGATCTTTTTTGTTATGTTTCTACCTTTTTCTACCTTCTTTTATCTTACACTATAAAATCAAATTATTAATTAAATCTTAAAATATATATCAAAATATTAATTAAGCTATAAATAAATATACAAATTTTAATTGGGTATAATCACTCCATTGAAACATAATTGAGTTGTGTCTGCGTGATGTTCAGCAACGTTCCAAGAACCTTCCTCTGTCTTATCTATGTTAGTGAATTCCATACCCTAAACGATATGGGACCCAAAACACATGCTACGTGTCACATCAGCCGCCAGCGTGCCTGTTTATCCCCTACATTCAACGGCATATAATATTTATGTAATTATTTTATTTTATGGCTACAAAATACCAGTTAATTAACCTCTGATAAATTTCATTTCCTTCCCACCAAAGTTAATTAATTTATATCTGAATTATTACCGTATATAGATTACAACGTTAGAAAGAAATGTAATGAAGCAGTAGCGATTATATATAAGAATAGGGTTGAAGCTCAAAGGAGTGGTTGGTTGGTTGGTTGTTCTAGAAGAGAAAAAGGAAGAGGTTTTGTTTTTAATGATTATAGTGAAGGGTGAAAAATAAAGATCGATAAAAATGTTAAGAGAATGCAGACGAAGTGTTTGTAGGAATGATTGAAACTTTTTAGTGTTGGAGATGTATGATGATCAAGTTGCGTAATAAAGGAGGTGCCACTTGGTGATATTAAATGTTTGGAATGAATTGTTTATTGAGGAAAAGAAGATACATGCATGCATCTTTGCATCTTTGCATCTTTGTATCTCTCTGATCTCCACCACTTGAACATTTGACATTTGATTTTTGCCATAAAGATTGGTAATTTATGATTAAAGAATTGGGTGAGACAAGGATCAGCTGGTCCACCAGATCGTCCGGACTCACTTTCAAAGTTCAAAGTCAAGAGGAATAACATATAGAAGCCATTGTTGAATGTATAATCTTTCTTTCTCCTCTCACTACTTCTCAAGAAGCTCCAAGGGAGGACAAACAATTTCCACCATCACAATTACCTTTCAGATACGTAAGTTTTCGTATACAAAAAAAAAAAAATGTATACCAATTAACACACTTTTTTAACACCTCCGTCACTCCGTCACATCCGTTCTGTTACGGTTTTCTTTTTTTTTTTTAATGAAGTTAAATTGATGTATAAGTCTAAGTTTATAATAGAATTATGTATGGATATATTATTATACTCCTCTCATCAGATAATAGATAGATTCATTTAAGGTGTGTAGTTGAACATGTAACTTATTTCACTACTTCTAGATTCATCAAGTCAATCTTGTAATTTTTATGATAGTGGGAAAGTTCAACTCAGAATATTTTTACTCTCCTTTTCTACTTTATAAGTAAATCAATCTTATAACTATGATTAATTTGTATTAATATCTATTAGATATAATTAACGTCTTATAAATTGATTTGAAAATTTTAAAAATAAAATGGGTCAAAACTAAATTAACTTTCTAGAGACATGTGACAACCGTAAAATACGTATGACTAAGAAAGTAAATTAACAATATTAAGCGACTAAAACATCAACACTTGAGACACTAGTTAACAAAATAAACATATATAATAAAGTAATTTTTCTAATATTTTTTTTATATTAGTCTTAGACCCATTTAGACTTGTCCCACACTTGATACAAAAAATGTGGGTTGGATTGGCCTGTCCCACATTTTGAAAAGTCTGGTCCGTCTAATATAAGTACAGGCTCGCAGGCTAACTCGTTTTTTTTTTTAAATCTTATTAAAGTTTTCAATGTTCAACAAGATCAGAAACTTTAACAAGTTTGCAAAAATTAAGCAAAACCTTTGAAGAGTTAAATGGTAAATTGATAATTCAACAATTTCATCATATTCATATTCGTACTTTAACATGTATGATTTATTCTTCAAATTTTAGCACATTCAAAAATACATAATACTTGTCTTTTCAACTTATACAAGAATTTGAAACGTTCATGTAAAAGTTCAGAAAGAAAGTAACTGATATACACAAATACATTTTTTTTTATGCGGGCAACCAGACCAACCCGCGCGGGCTGCGGGCTATGCGGGTCGGGCTTTTGCAGTCTAGTGAGCTTATTATCTCGACTTGCCCCATGTTTTTTTGGCGTGCCTAGGGCCAGCCCGTCGAACCAAGTCCACATTGTCACCCCTATGGATAAGATACCTATAGAAATGACAACAGGTTGGGTCAAGTATGAATAATGTTTACGAGCAACAGAAAAAAATCCACTTGTTGGATACCTGTTTAAAAAATACCTACAAATATTTTAAAAAATATATATTTTATACATTTTTAAAATTAAATTTAAATAAAATTACAAAAAAGTATAAAATAAAATATAAATTAAATTTTAATTTTAATTAAATTTAATCTAATAAAATAAAAGTTTAATTTAAATTTAATTAAATTTAACTTAATAAAACATAAATTAATTTTTTAGTTTTAATTTTTTTTTGCGGGGAAGGATTCCTGTGGATATGAATAGTATGGTAATCGTACCCGACCTATTTATAAACGAGTATTAAATTACCCGCTACTTGCGAGTAATGAATACCCGCAGGTACCAATTATCCATTGTGGATTTTATCTGCGGATACATGCATCCATGGATATTTTTGTCATCCCTATATACATTAAATTTACATTTTGAACAGTGTACAATAATTTTTAAAACATTGATAGATATATGATTGGTATCGTGTGCATCCAAATTAAAATCATAAATGTTAAAGTTGTTAGCATAAAAAATTAAAATTATTGTCATCATAAGAGTACTATTGTTGTATAAATTAGATATTTTATGGATAAGTATCGATAAAATATTCTAAAGTATTGAATAAACCGATACACTTCATATATATATATATATATATATATATATATATATATAAAATAAATCAATATAA
>Ga0214542_1002768_pt1 | contig 36089 bp, 19 predicted proteins | sample CNSS1metaG_FD_160096 | JGI IMG/M metagenome (GOLD analysis project Ga0214542, IMG submission 160096) | Root nodule microbial communities from cowpea collected in UCLA plant growth center, Los Angeles, California, USA - CNSS1 | ecosystem: Host-associated > Plants > Roots > Nodule | place: USA...
GCGAGGGATGCAACGGTGGTTATGTGGAAGATGCCTTTGAATTTCTTGCAAAGAAAGGAGGAATAGCAAGTGAAACAAACTACCCCTACAAAGGGGTTAACAAGAGTTGTAAGGTTAAGAAGGAAAGGGATGGTGTAGCTATTAAGATCAAAGGGTACGAGAAAGTTCCAGCTAACAGTGAAAAGGCACTCCTAAAAGCAGTGGCACATCAACCAGTGTCAGCTTATGTTGAAGCTGGAGGTTCCGCTTTCCAGTTTTATTCAAGTGGGATTTTCACAGGAAAGTGTGGAACTGACATGGATCATTCTGTTACAGTGGTTGGTTATGGAAAAGGTGGTGATGGTACTAAGTATTGGTTGGTAAAGAATTCATGGGGAACTGAATGGGGTGAGAAAGGGTACATAAGGATGAAGAGAGATATACGTGCCAAAGAAGGTTTGTGTGGAATTGCTACCAGTGCCTCTTATCCAACTATTTGAGTCCTGCTATTAATCCGTATATTAATCTTAAAGAGTTTAATTATAAGCACGTTGAATCTCTAATCATCGTTTTCTTTTCTGGCTAGTAAAAGTACCTTCTAGTGTTCCTAATGAGATGTTTTTCTATAATCTTACGATGTTTGTGTAAACGCTTAATTTCTACCTTATAACGAAATATAAGTATTACAACTATATATTTGTGTTATTCTACTGTTGTTTAGTATATTTGTATAGTTTTTATTTTTATTATTATTATTGTTTGTTTAATAGATACATTGGTAACAGTGAAAAAGTTCAGTCAAAAGAATAAGTTTCATCATAATATATATATATATATATATATATATATATATATATATATATATATATATATATATATATATACGTTCAGACTCAAGCAAGAACTACATCTCTAGGAGAATAATATATTTGTGGTTGAAATGAAAACAATAAAAGTCATTATGCTCGACACATATTAACTTTATCGGTCTGTTTATATTAACTTCATTGATATAAAAAAAGAGAAAGTGTGGTGCTGTTATAATATTTTCATTTTTATAAAGTTGGGAGGGAAGAAAGGACATAAATAATATATATATATATATATATATATATATATATAACGTGTAAAATGGACTTTGCGAATTAGGGTACTTCGTGGTCTTTTTTTTTAATTAAAGGGGACCAACGTGAGGTATGATATGAAACCATGTAACAACTGAGATTATTCTATTAATCTTTAGATCCTGTCATTGTTCAACTTGGAATTTGAGGCATGATTATACGTAATCATGATTCTTCCGCATGGACGACCAAATTGCCACGTCTGACATCATCATTTAGATAAATACCTAAATTGAAGCAGTGATTTATCCAATGGAAAAATATTCTTTCACACCACTTTTGTTCCTATATCATTTTATAACTGCCTTCTATAATAAAATATTATATTAACTTAATAAAAATAAATATAAATCGAATATTATAATAAAATAATAATTTATAACTAAGTTGAGTGTAAAAATGATATGTGCATTTTGCTTATTCTTGTAGAGTTATTATTTGGAAAATAAAACTCACACCCCACCAAACAAAATACATCATATTTTATATAATTTTATTATATAAAATTATTATTCTCTATTTTATTATTATTATTATTATTATTATTATAGATTAACATTAATCAATAAAGGTTAAAATATCTTTTTAATTTTAATTTTCGTCAAGTTTTATTAAATCAGTCATAATTTTGTTTTTGTATTTAAATAAGTTCTAATTTTCATCAATTTTGTTCAATTAGCTCTTTTTTTGCTAACACCATTTAAATTATTAACGATCATGAACAATGACTACCACATGTCATTAAAAGCTGAAACTAAAGGTGTAATGGAAGATGTATGGTTGGGTTGGCTATTTCGCTAATGGGCTCGAAAATAAGAAGGCCTTAATCATCTAAAAAAGTATGACACAGTTCAGCTATATCAAACAGAAAACGCACAAGTTCTTAAATGTACTAGCCTAGATGAATGAATCACACAAGAATGAAAATTAGGCTCAAAACTCACCCAAGAATTAAATGTCAAAACTAGAAAGCAACATTTTGTTTTCAACAAATGAGTGGAAGAACTATGCAACATAAAACTACAATTAATCATCTCAATCTATTTTCTACAATCAGAGCCTTAGCTAAGAACTCAAGCAATGATGATGCATCCACCCCAAGGCTTATAGCTTGGGCCAACACCAAGGCCCAAATCATGCTCAGGGTCCAATACACGGCCCACATGCTCCTAAAGATCAAAGCCAAATCAAAGGCCCAATAACAAGAGACATGCTTAGAAGGATCCAAATGGGCTTGCCCTAAGAGGATCAAATTCATCATGGGCTTTATATGTTGTTCTCATGGACTAAAGAAGACATCAAAATATAAGAGCACACATGATTGGAGCATTAGAATAACTTTTATTTTGGGCCACATGTTAGGCCATGCTATAGAATACAAATACTAAAGTACTTTGTTGTTTAGTTTCAAATTGGGCTAATGCAAGCCCAATTCAAACCTTTTGGCTGAGAATGTGCTTGGAGGCAATCACTAAAAGAAAAACACTTATTACCGACGGTCACAATCCATCGGTAATGGCCATAATCCGTCGGTAATGATGTTTTACCAACGGACTTTCGACAACCAAAAATTTGTCGGTAAACACATCGTCAGTAATACTTTACGACAGATTGTAAAAGTCCATCGGTAATTTTTGACGGACACCTCCGTCGTCTGAGCCGTCGGCCATTACATCATATTGAAACGTGTTCAAAGCATTTACATGACTTGAAACTCATTTTTTGTCTTCATATGCATTTTAGGCACTCTTTGCAAGCCATTTTGCACTCACTTTACTTTAACTAGTCATTTTGTAATTCTCTTTATATTTTGTTTATTTGTTTGTTTCTAAAGTTCACTTGTGTCATATTATGCATGGCCAAAGGATAAAAAAAACCATTTTGATACCCTATTTTAAACTCCACACACTCAATTTGAAGAAAAATCCTCATTTTAAGCCTTTAAAAGTTGAGATGAGAGTGTGATATGTGTTTGCTATTTTCATTGTTTCATTACTCTTATTGAATCATTTTAGAGTACATTTTTCTTTCCATTTGCTAATAACTAACCCTTAATATGCTTTTTATTAGTTTGAGACTAACTAGTTAGCCTAGTTTAGCCTATTTTTCTTGTACATAGGGAACTAACACACTAACTTGTATATTGTGACATTGGTGCACCTTAGGAACTCAAATTGAACAAATTAAAAGTAAGATATCCAAATACTAACCAAACTATTGTTGACATGAGAAGCCAAAGTGGTTTGCTTCTTGAAGATTTGATGAAGATTGAATGAAGCTCTATTGAACTATCTTGAAGTCATTACCATTAGAATGAACCCTACATTGATGAAGGAAAGGTGATTTGATGATAATGTTGATCAAGGATGGAACGTGTGCTCTCCATGTAGTTACATCATTGAGAAAGTGTATTTGAAGTTTGTAATTCATATTGTAGACCTTGTAGCATTAATTAGATGTATTTGGTCTTATGTGTGTCTTTTAATCTGTTGAATGGTTTTTCAACAGGTTAAAATGTCTCTTTTAGTCTGTTGAATGGTTTTTCAACAAGTTAAAAGGTTGGCTGCAGTAGTCTTAAACTACAACAAATTCAATCAGTTGATTTAGTTTTTAATCGACTAATTTCACTTAAGTCAAGTGAAATCAACCGATTGATTTGAAAATCAACCTATTAAATTTCGTAACAGTTTGACTATAAAAGCTGTGATTTTTGAAAGAGAGGTCTGTTGATCATTTTAGAGTGTGATTTTATTCTGGAAACTTGTGGAAACTCTCTCTTTCGTGATCATGCAGTTTGCAGCAAATGAAGATTGATCTTGGATCAATTCTTGGAGCTTTTGGCTTGGTTTGAAGCTTGGAGAAAGTGGTTTGTGGTAGGATGGGTTGTGCTACCACTGAGGTTTGATCTTTCTCAAGCTTTGTGTGTGTGCCTAGTCGTTTTCCAGGTCTGCAAGAGGGTTCTTGCTGTGCTGGTGTGATTCTTGTGAGATTCAAGAGTCTTTTGTGGTGTTTTTGCATATTTTGGAAGTGTAAGGATGGATACTTTGTAAATCTTTTGAAATAGTGCAAAGTCAAGCTCAGGTTGTCTTGACAAACTGGATGTAGCTCAGGTTTGAGTGAACCAGTATAAAAATCTCGTGGTGTCCTCTCTTCTCTAACCTTTCTCTCTTGCATTTTCATTTTAAAGTTTAAAGAACTTGTACTTTAATCATCTTTTTCATGTTCTTGCATGTTTTCATAGTATCTGCAGCATTGAGCATGTTTACATAATCATTTGGAACCTGTCTTGATCAATCTTGTGCATTGTTACTGGTTTAAAATTCGAATTTGCATTTTTGCATTTTTCCTAGTATTTCAGTCGACTGTTTTGCTGTTTCAATCGATTGATTATACTAGAACAGAATCTGTTTAGTAAAATCAATCTGTTAACTCTATTTTTGATCGACTGAAAGTATAATGTCCAGCACCTTTTGCATCCTAACTTGTTGATCTATTTGATTCAATTAAATGTGGTTTTTAGCTTGCAAAGATAGCTTAAATTTTTAACTAGCCAATTCAACCCCTCTTCTTGGCTTTTCAACCATTTCAAAACTAACAACTACAATGTCCTAATTGGAATGTAAGTCCCATGACTATGCAGACCATTTAAGCTCAAATTTTCTTTCTTGTTGTCTTTAGTAGTCTAATTTCAGGTTTTAGAGTCAAATTTTGATTTCTTTCTTGTTTTGAGTAATTGACTTTATTTTAAACTTCATTTTACCATTTAAAACTTTGTTAGACACTTACTTTACATTTTTATTGACTACATTAATACAGTTCTTAGTTTTTGGCCTGATTTAGTTTTTAATTGTTCTAATTCTTAACATCTAGCTTAGTTGATAATTAGAGTCAGTTTTTATATATTGTAAGATGCCTTTATAGTTTTAAATCTGCATAGTTTTAGATAGATAACTTAAAGATACAGTGCAAACTACAATCAAAATGAAAGTGCAATTGAAAGTACAAAATTCAATTTTATATGTTTTTAACACAGGTTTATTAGTGCAACCATGTTTTTCTTTCTTCTTTTCCCTCACTTTATGGTGAATGGCTAACTTCTCTTTCTTTTAGGTGCAAATGTACACGATTGACACCCACTTCTCTCTTTCTTTCCCTATTAGACTTATCAACTAATATATTTTTAGGTGTTGGTTGTCTTTTACAAGAGTTTTTATTGTCTTGCAGTCTTTCACTTTGGTGTTTTCTTATACATTTAAGTGTTTTAGACCTTCAAGGACATTAGAATGGACTTGTACAATGTTGATTCAATGTAGAGGATTAACCAATTCTGCCAAATTCAAGATGTTGAAATGTAATGGAGCCAAGTGGAAATGTTGAAAGTTGACCGAAGTTTGACTTTTTGTTTTGAAGTTCACATACAAATGCAAGTGGATGGAGACTATTTAAGGCATTTAATCACATATGTTAAAGGAAAATTTGACCATTGGAATGGATCTAACTAGTTTCATAGTGTTCTAGGTGGAAAATCCTTAAGTCGGAGAAGTTTGTATGTAAGCTTTTTGTTCACGTTGGGGGCTAGTCCAACAAGGCATAACCAATTTATATTCTTTTCTTAATGGTGTTAAAACCTAGTAGCTTTTCCTAATGAATTTTGGAAGAACACTTGAATGTTAAAATTTGACATCATGGTTGACTTTTACATTTAAGGTCTTATTTGGTGATTTAAGAGTTTTAGACCTTCAAGTACATTAGAATGGACTTGTACAAAGTTGATTCAATGTAGAGGATTAACCAATTCTGCCAAATTGAACATCTGAACCAGTGGAGCCAAGTGGAAATGTTGAAATTTGACCAAAGTTTGACTTTTTGTTTTGAAGTTCAAATACAAATGCAAGTGGATGGAGACTATTTAAGGCACTTAATCACACGTGTTAAAGGCAAAATTGACCATTGGAATGGTTCTAACAAGTTTCATAGTGTTCTAGGTGGAAAAATCCTTTAGTTGGAGAAATTTTTATTTAAGCTTTTTATTCACGTTAGGGGTTGGTCCAACAAGGCATAACCAATTCATATTCTTTTCCTAATGGTTTGCCTTTAACATAATGCAAATAGGAATACACGAAGACAACAAGATCATTTCATAATCAACAACACCTTTTATACCATGACAATAGTAAAACAACACTTAAATCAGCAGCATGATAATACTTAGCCAGAATCACATCAGGTGGAAAGAACTTATACCTCACAAAAGGTACTAGGCAACCTTTTAGGAAAATCTTTCCTTGCTACTGTGATTTACCTCCAGATCCACCCTCACCCTCATCCTTTCCTCCCCTATCATAGTGCACAAATAAATATTATACTTCATGCAAATGAATATATCAAAATAAGGATAACATCTATCCAAATTTTACAACTTTAGAAATGCAAATAAACAAGCATAAGCAATAACATGTGTGTGTGTGTGTATTGAACAACATAGAAGTAATCTAGAAGGTGTTTCTGCTATTAGCAGAATCCTATGCTATTATTGAGTTCTGTTTTCTATTCTAACCCATTCCAGTTTTAAGATTTTTAATTTTGTGACGCATCTGTTCTATTTTCTATCATTCAATTGGCATGATTTTAAATCACTTTGCATATTCCATTCATGATTCAGTTCATCTCATTGCATGAATTCAGTTTTCTATATATTAACAACCTATAATACATAGTTTATTCTAGATTGAAATATGTTCCAATGGTTGGTTGAATCTCTTATACAATTTGCATTCATTTAGGCATTTTTATCAAACACCTACCTGCATTAGTATTTTCTCTTAGGCATTTCTGACCAGAATATAAGAACCATGTAGAAATAAAAGATAACATAATAAAAAAATTGAACTATTGTACGTAGGAATGCATCACAAAAAATTGAATTGATCTAGGTGGGATGAAGAAGGTCCTTGATGCAAAGCAAAGCAAAGGCAATGCTTGAGAGTGACAGTAGAAAGGCAGTGCAATTTTACCTCTCACTCAACACAAAGTTAATAAGATTCTAAAGCAAAAACTAATAAAGTTTGTAAGCCGAACTAAATACTAAAGATACCAAAATCAGAAAAGTTTGTCTCTCACAACTCAATACTAATCATGTATATGGTTATTCTATGATGAACTATATATTAAGATGCCATTGAAAAAATCTCAGCCACAAATTACCTCAACACAATTTTAGCAATATCATTCATTAAGCTTGGTAAAAACCAGTGCTGACAAAAGAAATCTGCAGCAATTTTGGTAAAGAAAGAAAATATTGACTTTTGGGTTGACTTATTGGAATTTAGGTTTTATACTTGATTCAACATTGGGAATTTACGTAGGAAGTCCAGTTACATTTTTTGGAAGCAAGAGAACCCTGGATGAGGGCTATAGGCTGGAGTCTTGGTCCAATTTCATGCTACCTTTGTGTATCTAAGTTTAGCATAGTTTAGCATAGTAAGGTATATTTTAGCAAATTGTGACTAGGATGTGGGAGGCTTTTACAGGTACATTTGGTGAATTGTTGAAAAACTTTAGAGCTGAAGTAGTGGTCTGAATCATACCAACTAGACCAAAGTGGAATGCAGCATAATTAAAGTGTATTTTAGCTTAGTTTTTGTCAATTTGGAGGGAATTTTAAGTAATTTTTACTCAGGAATTCAGTAGGTTAACTACTCATATTTAGTAGTTATATAAATAGAATCTGAACTAAGTGAAAACACACTATTTTTTCAGATCTCAAAACAATTCCAATTTAAGTTTCCTTTCTCAGGGGGTTTCTCTCTCCCTTCTTAGGATTGAGGTCTGATAACCTAATTGATATAGGCTCATACTATTCAAATTCTTGGCAGCTTTGAAACTCTATTCATTACCTTTAATGTAGTTCATATTTTTAGAATGAGATTATTATATGGGAACTAAAAAATGATCCTAAACTATTCTCATAAGACTTGACTTATAAAAAATGAAATTTGTGGCTTGATAGTATGAAAGTTGAGATTAATTCAATGGTGTCTAATCTAGTCTACAAGAAACTAGTAAGAAAATATATATAAAAAAACTTTAATCCTTGTTTAGAGTATTGGTGAAGATGGTCTCGGTGCAATGTACAAAGGACAACTACCATCACCCATCCCTGTGGCTATAAAGGATGTCCAATTTCACAGTTTTAGAAATAAGAACACAAATAAACTTGATACACAATTTGATTGACGAATTGGTTCAAAACTACACCAAATTTCTAATCAACCAACTCAATCAAACAAAAAACAGAACATATCACTCAATAAGGGATCGAGACAGTGAAAGGAGAAAATGGCACACACCTAGCAATGACTTAGGTCTCCAACAGACTCCTCACCACAACGCAATGTCAATGCAATCCACGTGACCATTGAACTAGGAAACACAACCCAACGAGAGTTACCACTACACTTACCACAAAACAGCGATGGAAGGTCACACACAAAGTTACCAATGACGAGTGAGATCAAGGGAGGACGGCGACAAAGACACCTTGCTCAGGCCACGAAAGCACAACAGTCATAACGGCCAACGACAACATCACAGTGCCAAGTTCAAAGGGGCAGTGCACTACAGAGAGAGGTATTCGTTTTTCGGCTTTCGTTATGGTAGGAAAAAGAAATTGGGGCTAGGAAAGTGAAATTTAATTCTGAATTCATCGAGGACTTTACCGAAGGATACGATCCGTTGGTCAAAAAAAAGTTCATCGTTAAATAAGTCAACAATTTGACATAGCATTTTACCGACGAATATTTTAGTCAGTAAATAACGACTACATATCCATCGGTTAGTTCGTCGGTAAGTGTGATTTACCGACGAATTGTATTCGTCGGTCTCTGTCGATAAATAATGAATACATATTCGTGTGTAATTTTGCGGTAAGTTTGATTTATCGATGAACATTGATCCGTTGGTTTTGGTCCGTCGGTAATTTACAATTTTCTTGTAGTGAACACTTGGTGCGCCTTTGTTACTTGGTGCATGTGTCGCAACCTCGGAAAAAATCACGACGGGACGGTGAACGTAAAAAAAAAAACATCTTTTTTAAGATATAAATTTAATAAAGGGAGTCGCCACCATAGTTTTTGGGAAAACAATGGAAAACCTTACGTGTGGTTAAGGTATTAACACCCTACACGTCCGTCGTAAGACCGTTCCTTTAATCAAGTGCAAAACTAATGTGATTTTAAAATATTTGTTTTTCCCAAAAATCAAACAAAACATACTACTATGATTGAAGAAACTATTTTTAAAATTTTATATTTGGACCTGACAAGGTTTTTGACCTTGCTCCTAAATATTCTCATAAAAATAAGAAATTAGGGTTACGTAGTTCTCTTTTCAAAACAAATTATTAAAAACTTTCAATTTGATTAATATCTCTTTTTATCATTATTACTTTTATTTTAAATTTTAATGTATAGGTATTATATATCAAGTGAATTCGAGACTCAACATGATAAAGATTTAACATCAAGCAAGTACGATAGTAGACATGCTGATTAAAATTTATTTAACAAAAATATTTATTTATCAAGCAAGTTCGAGACTAGATATGATAATCAAACTTCATTTAATAAAAAAACATTAATTACCAAACAAATTCGAGACTAGAAAAAATAATCAAATTTTATTTAAGAAAATGAGAATTATAATTAACAAATAAATCCGAGACTTATCATGATGATCAATAATCCCTTATATTAAAAAATAAATTGATTTAAAAGAGAAAAATTAATTTATATATAAGAAAGATAAGACCAAATGAAGCATAAAGCATGGGTGCGACAGCTAAAACACGGGTAGAGGCAGCATAAATTTCTAATTGATTATAGCGTGCGTAGGATATATGAAAATGGAGGTACAGAAAGAAACTTGGAATGATTCAGATTCCTACCAATTTTTCTTATGCTAAGGTTTTATTATTTAGTGATTTTTAGTTTTAGTTTTACCTATTATTGTTTTTATTCATTTTTGTTATTAAAACATTGTTAAAAACCCAATCCGAGGCTTGATACTCTTCCCCAATCACTCAACCCTAGCGTTCTTCTTCTCACCTCAACCCACTGTCACACCAAAGGTTTCATCCAAACCTCCGACCATGAAATCACTAAAATTAGAACACAACAACGGTCAATGAATTCACGCTCCATTGTAACTCAAACATGAAAACAAACTCAGAATTAACCCACGACAAAATCCCAAAAGTGCAAACAAGCAACATTATGAAAATTCATGTGATTGAATTATTTCACTGCACAACTCTATGTTATCATTCGAATATTAAAATATACATCATACATGGTTTGACAAATGCTGGGCCCATGGTTCAAGCTTCAGGAACAACAAGCATTTCAACCTAAAAAACATCATCAGACGTGAAAACTCAATGTGCTTCAAACATGATAACGAACATAGAATTAATCCACTACGAAAACCCTAAACCAACTCATAGAAGTATATGTTTCATCAAGCCAACAACAACAGCAATACTATTAAAATAGACCCGAAACTCATCAAAACAAAACCTCCGAAAGAAAACCCAAATTACATTTTATCGTCAATCGAAGGTCCCAACAAAATGCATCGACAATTTCTATAGCAAGACCAAACTGAAAACAACTCAAACCAGTATAACCTAATCATTCAAATAATTCAAACAAAGAATATGGAATTTAGCAAGAACCTTCACAGTCTTTTTCTTCTTTTCCAGCGCTCACCACCTTTCTGTTTCTCTCGCTTTCTCCACTTTTTCTTCTTTCTCCCCTTCCCACCTTTTCTCCTGCTTCCAAAAGACCAGAAAAAACTGCCTCTCTCGTTCCTTCCTAGTATTTGTATGTTCTCCTTCGAAACATCACGTGTGAGAGATGAAGATGAAATTCGAGGATCAAGAAGAAGAACCGTGGGGTGTTATTCTCCAAGCTACATCTCCATTTCATTTTATGCTACCTTTCTCATTTCATTTGGCCAACCATGATTCCTATAAATGGGGTCATTCTACTCTTGTATTTGGTTACTTTGGATTGGTGATAGACTAAGTGTTGAGAGTACTCCATCTATTGCCTCTGGAGTCACTTTGGTAGACTAATTTCTACCAAGAACTCCTCTAGCCTCCTTTCCTAGAATAAATTTCTCTTCTAGGTTTCCTCTCTATTTTACCTTCATTGCTTCAAGAGCCTTCAAGCTTGAATCCACTTCTCCATTTCACTCCATTTCCACTGTAGCCATGGACCTTCTCCTCTTCATTTTCGTGTTACAAGGTCCATCAAGTGGTATCTAGAGCCATCCAAGCCTTGGTGCATCCATTGTCTTGGTTTGGGTAAGGTTCTTGGTCCATACTTGTGTTTGTCTTCATTTTTCTGTGTTGTTCTCTTCTTCTCCATTGTTTTCTTCAAGTTTTCTTGTTTTCTACCGATTGTCATTGAGGCTACATGAATCTTGTTGATTCAAATTGTAGTACTCCTTGCTTCAATGGTGTAAATGTGTTTTTAGGTTCCATTTTTTTGTTTCCAACACTTGTTCTCTGATTCCTTACTATTTTTCTTCATTTTAATCGGTGCATCTTTTAAATTTCAGTTCATTATGTTGTTTAAAAACTTTGCACTTGTTTGATGAGAACCAAGTCCTACATCACACATTTGAGCTATGAACTTCAAGTGATGCTTGTGGATGTGTAAGGAAAATGTCTCACTGTTTTTCTTCCATTTCACCGATTGGATTATGCTTTTGAGTGTCCTAGATGTTCTTCTATGATTCATGCTTGATTTTATATTATAATCAAGTTCATTCATCTTGAATTTCATAGAACATCTTCAAATTTTCGTGAGCAACTCTACTCCAGTCTGTTTTTCAGTTACGCACACCTATTGTTTGTGATTTATTCTGAACACATGGATAGGCCAAATATTTTTCTGATTTTCGCCTCTTGAATCTAAGAGATAGACGAAAATAACAAAAAAAGAATCACATAAAAAATGTTTAATACAAAAAATAAGATAAATCTTTGAATCAGAGGCATAAAATCCCGTTTTATGGCCTTGCAGCTTCAGGATTTTCCAAATTTTTTGCGGTTTTTGGTGTGTTGGAAACTTCTAAAGTGCTCTTAGTTGTTATAATTGATTGCTTAATTGTGTACTTCATTTAACCTTCATTGCTTCAAGCGCCTCCAAGCTTGAATCCACTCCTCCATTTCACTCCATTTCCGCTGCAGCCATGAACCTTCTCCTCTTCATTTTCGTGCTACAAGGTCTATCAAATGAACTCTCATGCATTTACAAACTTATTTGAAGACTAAAATAGAAAGAGAGAAACGGGAACAAAAGTAGAATTTGAGGCTAAAAACAGTAAAAAAATTGAAAACAAAAAATAAATAATAAAATTAAAAACAGAAATAGAAAAATTTAACCAGAAAAATAGAAAGTAGCTACAAAAACATATACAAGAACCAAAACAACAATTACTCAACCTCCTACCCCCACACTTAAGAGACACATTGTCCTCAATGTGTGGAAGAGAAATGTGAGTTTCAAGATGCTTTATTTGTTTATTATATCATTTACTTGTTTAAAGGAAACTAATTTGTATTCATTTAACAAATACAAGACTAAGAAAGATACATCACTCAAATGCATCATTTGTTAAACATGCATAATATTTATGTGAATAAAATGTTAATATACATATAGGGGCTTGTAATAGAAGTTTGTGTATACTTTTACAACCAACTAAAGATACTTCTTAGTTTGAAATATATTACAAACAAGTTACACTATACCAGATGTAGCTTTAACAGAATCCAAAGTTACATGAAAAGTTAAGCTAGACAATCTTATTATTGCATGTTAAGTCTCCATTTTCTTCCTCTGAAATATAAAGAAAGTAAGGGTGAGTCTTTTCCTTAACTCTAAAACTTCATAACATTTCAAAACCTAGTTATTTGAATAAAATTGCAATTGAATGAAATAACTTCACAAAAGTTTAAATCTTCATAATATCATTAAAAGAATTCTTATTAAATCTCCAAGGATGGTTCATTGGTAAAAAGACACGATGATCCATATAGCACATCTTATGGATATGTTTTAGGTAGGATGAATTAGTGTCATAATTGCAATATGCACAAGCTAATCTTCCTTTTATGCCCCAACCAGACAACATAGCATATCCGGGGTAATCACTGATTGTCCATAGATGAGCTGCACGTATTTGAAATGTCTCATTTTTTGAAGCATCATAGGTTTGTACTCCCAACTCCTATAACTCTTTCAGCTCCTGGATCAGCGGTTGAAGGTACACATCAATATCATTTCCTATTTGATTGTGGTCTAGGAATCAACAATGATAACATTGTATATTCAGGTTTCATGCACAACCAAGGTGGAAGGTTGTACACGACCATCATGACAGGCCACGTGCTATGTGATATGCTCATGGTTCTAAATGGATTAAAGCCATCACTAGCCAAACCAAGTCTTACATTGCGCAAGTCAGTAGAAAAATTTTCATGAAGGCCATCAAAGCTCTTCCAAGCTTCACCATCAGCGGGATGTCTCATTTTCCCATCCTTTGCTCGTTCTTCTTCATGCCACCTCATTGACTCAGTAGTCTTCGAACATATAAATAGTCTTTGAAGTCTAGGAATCAATGGAAAGTCTAGCAATACTTTGGCAGGAACTCTATGCTGATATTTTGGGCCCTCAACCTCAGAATTGACTTCAGGAAATTCTTTCCATCGCGAAGATTTACAGATACTACAAGCATCTAAATTCTCACTCTCTTTCCAAAATAACATACAATCTTTTGGACATGCATGAATCTTTTTATAATCAAGACCTAAATCAGTAATCATACTCTTTGTTTTGTTAAAAGATTCAGGAATATTCAAGTTAGGCATGACCTCTTTTAGTAGTTGTAAGAGGTCAGTGAATGAAAAATTGCTCCAACCATGAAGACACTTTAATAAATATAGCCGAATGATGAAAGATAAAGTGGAAAAGCTTTCACATCTAGGGTAGAGTTCTTGATTTGTATCATTAATCAATTGATAGAACTTTCTAGCTTCATCGTTAGGACCCTCTTTGTCTTCTTTTGCTTCTACTACATTTCTAAATGTGTCATACAATAAGGCATTATTATCATCGTGTGAATCTTCATCATCTACCATGTCTTCATCTTTACTAGTAGGTGAAGGTATTTCTTCTCCATGGTGAACCCAAAGATCATACCCTTCTAGAAATCCACTGATAATTAAATGTTCGTAGATCACGTGTCGTCTAGCCCAAATACAATTTTTTACATTTAGTGCATGGGCATAAAATCTCATGTCCTTGAGGCCTTCCTCTTGTGTAAGTAAAATCAAGAAATGATTCAACACCCTTTATATACTCATTACTAATCCTTGGAAATTTACTCCACTCCTTATCCATCACCTTTAATGTAATACATAAGAAATTATAGTTTCATTAAGCAATTAATAATTGAAAATAGTATTACATGAATTAAAATTATAGTATTATTAAGTAATTAATAATCTATAAAATAGAAGTTAATCAATGGTACACTTATGACTTAAAACAAAATTAAGCTAAAATGTTTCTAGCCCATAAAGATTCATTAAAACTGCAACAAAAAATAACTAAATTAGAAAAGCATAAACTAAAACAAAGTTTTGGCTCATTTTCTTATCCAAAAGATAATAAGACTCGAGGTAATATATTTATACACGTAATTTTAAAAGATAAAACAATATTAGTAAGATTCAATTTAATCACTTCTAAAAAAGATGTCAAGTATAATTTTCGTTCGTCTAAATAGACTGGATAAATGATAAATAAATGGATTGTTACCTACTTTTCACCCCTCTTTAAAGAAAACAAAAAGAATAGAAGCAATAGTGAAAATGATGAAGCCGACTGAGGGTCTGCAAGCCTCCATCACCAACCTATCACTCTCATCCACTTTTTCCTCATACTTATCCCCTTTGCACTGTAAAAAAAATGTCAACCTCATTTCCTCTACCCTGCTAATGTTTATTTAGTAAATGACAAAAAATCTCCTATGGATATTCATTTTTATCTAACCCTGTGCTTCCATAGGTCTTTAATTCACAAAATTTTATTTTATTTCTACTCTAGTTTTCCAGGTCACCTCATATCATCTTATATTTCAAAATAATGACATTCTTTACTATATTTGAATCCACTTTTGCTTTCAAGATTGATGTAGAGTGCAACAAATAAAAGATGCATGACAAGCCAAAGCATGCTAAAGAGAGAACACCTAGATGTTAAAAGTTATTGTGACATACACTTGAAAATATCACCAGGAACCGTATCTCAGCCTTTCTAGAATTTAGGGCCTTCCCTACTTTTAGTATATAAGAACAATTTAATATAGAGTCTTTAATCAACAAAGACAAGTTAAGCTATGTTATGTATGCATTCAAATATTGGAGGAATGAGAACATCACCAATAACTAATAAAGAATTATCTGGCTTACGCGCCTCACTTAAACTTTACTATGAAATATGGAGACAAGCCAAACATAATGCAGCATCTTGGATACAAGCTGCAACTGATATAAAGAATTGGCCAAAAACATGATTATTAGTATATATATGTTTACCAAACAGACACATTAAAAAGTCAAAGCCAAGAAACAAGGATTGCAAACTAATTTTTTATTGATATATGTATGTTTAGTTATGTACATAAAAAGGTAAAAAGGAGATCGGAAGATAATTTAATGGATTTTCAAAGGAGGATGTGCAGGAACTAGAACCCTTAGAGTCTAAAGCTTGAGCTAGTGGTGTTTTAATTTTCACATAGTGATATCTAAGTCTAGTGGATTTTCTTGTTTATGCTAAAGTACACTAGTTATTACGATGTGATACTCAAATCAGAGCAAGTACACATACCAAACAAGCATAAAAGAATTAAAATGTGTAACAACAAATCAATATACAAAGAAACAAATAATGAAGATAGATAAAGTAAATCAAAACGAAAAATCTTTTTTCTGAAACACTAACCTCTAACAGGTGAAGAAAAGAAACGTCGGCAAAGTTTGAGACTAATGATGGCACAAAAAGGAGTGAAGGAGTTTGATAAAAAAAGGAATCGTCTACCAAACAACAAATAAAAAAGGAATCGTCTAAGAAATAAAACTCGATGTCACTGCAACCTCTTCCATGCGTTGAAAACAAAACGTACTTCGTCTCCAACCTCACTAACCTCACTGTCTCCGTGCTGAAATCAAAACCCTCCTAGAGTTCGCACTTCGTCGCCACAACGTACTTCACACTTTGTTGCCACAACGTACTTCTTCTCCAAGCTCTGACAGCCTTTGGTGCCTTCGATGCTAGCCTCCGATAGTTGATTCAAGAAGCAAGACGATTTGTGACAAAAGGAAATTTGAGAATTTGTTCAAATTTCGAAAAAGCACAAAACATGATCTGAGAATTTGGGAACGTATTTGTCATTGTAACGTTCACATAAGTTTTATTATTTAATTTATTAATTTTATTTCATATTTTTTTATATATATATATATATATATATATATATATATATATATATATATATATTACACAATAATATCAATAATTAATTGTTTTAATACTTATTATAATAATATTTAAATGAAAAAGAAAAATATTGTTTCAGTTAAAAGTTATTTATCATTTTAAAAGACATATATAATAAGTAAAATTTATAAATAAAAGATTAATAATAATAATAAAGTATATCTTATAATTTGTTAATATATATATATATAGTACTGGACTGTTTAACAAAAATAAATGTTAAACAGTATTTTTTTATGTGTAATGTTATGAATAAATATAAGACCACATTTTTATTCTTTTAGTTACACATCTTAAAAGCCACATTTTAAAAAGTACGGTATAAATAGACAACATTTCATAAAATGTGATTTTTGATAATTTTTAAACCATATTTGTAACCATATTTGTAAAAAAGTGTGGTCTTTTCTAATTTTTAAGTCACATTTGTAAAAAAGTGTAGTCATTGATATTTTTTAAACCATAGGTATAAATTTGTTCTCTTTTATGTGTTTAGGCAACACTTTTTTATGTATCGGTAAGTTCAGTGTTGCCTAAAGCAAAAAATGAAAAAATGTAGTGCAAACCCGTCCTTCTCAAATCCAGAATCAATTTCATTAGACAAAAATGTATCAAAATCTGAATTATACTTAACAAAGCAGGCTGTAAGTATTATGAATTTTTTCATGGCATATGCTGAATTAAAAAAAATTGGAATGCATAGGAATGACAATAATAGGATCCATGGCATATTCTATGGGTTCAGTTTTCAAAAGATCAAAAGCATTGAAATGTGTTTGAACCTCATGCAATTTAGTAGGTATCTCAAGTTCAGTGCATGTAATTTACCTGTTCATTAGAATCTGTTTCAACAAATGTATCCTAGGATCATTAGCAGCTATGAAATTACTATGCAAAACAAATTTATCATTCAAATCATTATGATTATCATCCACAAGTTCAACCATGCTCTTAAAACTATCAGTAGCAGCATCAAGAGAATTAATAGATATGAAATTTCTAAAAAATGCAGGCACTTCATTAAATTCATACTGATCTACATGTAAAAAATTAGATTCAAGATCATGCTCATTGCATTCAAATGCTGTTTAAGAAAAATTTACAAATGCATCAACACAAGTGAAATTAGTAATAAAAAACTCCAAACTAGAATGTGATTTAGTGAAGTATGAATCGGATTGTGTAGTGATATAATTGGTTGGATTTTTAGCAAACGCAAGGGAAGTTCATTGTTTATTGCCTCCTTCTCCTATTCAGCTCTCCTTTTCAAGTGATTCAGAGTAGCCACCAATTTAGCTACTTGATCAGTCATTCCTTGAAATTCTGATGATGGACTGCCTTGCTCCTTTGCTTCATACCACTGTGGCTGCCAAGACTAGGCTGGCTAGAAATTCTACTGCTCGGGTGCATTATACTGGTTCTATTGTAGTTCCCAAGGTTGCACTGGTTGGTTATCCTCTAGTTGAGCAAACTAAGGTGCAACATAGTGTTGCTGAAACTGGAAATTCATGTATTGCTTATACCCAACTGACTCCTCATAATAGGGCTACAATGACTCATAGCTTTGCTCATAGAAAGAATTAGCATAAACATATGCTTGAGCATTGTAAGATGTAGAATAAATGTTGTATAAAAATTGGTACTTCATGATAAAAATTGCACACCAAAAGGACACCAAAACTGACCAAGAAAAAAATTATAAAATTGCAAGAATAAATACAAGAGCTAAAAACTAAAATCGCCCTACAATGGAGCCATATTGTTAAACACAATTTAAGTTGTATTTAGAGTAACACAACCAAAATCCTGTAATGAAGTATACAGAAACCCTGGGTAAGGAAATAGTACTTATTAAGTCTAGCTTGCATAATTTGATTCTTACTAAAAATGAAATAAAAGGAAAGCAAAAAAAAGGGGGGAAATAGAACAAAAAGTAAAATTAAGAGTGTCTAATTATTTAAGTGACTCTAAATGCATGGTGGAAACTAAATTAAGACATGCATGAGTACAATACATGACTCCTAATGAGAGGATGAATTGAATCTAAAATGGAATGAGGAAGAATTAGAAAACTTGCATGAAATCTGACTATGATGTAGTTGGAAAACTAAAGGTTCTTAATTAGGCAAGAATGCATGAATTAATTAGCAACACCAACACGTAATAAGCAATATAATTTGTAACTCAAATTCTAAAAAAAAAAAAAAAGAACTGAAATAGAATAGTGAACTTTAAAGAACGAGGTTAAATATTTGAACACAATTGTGTTTTGTGGAGTTAACATGGACATGGTTCACTAGTATGGAATGCAAATGAAATGATTCAAACAGATAGACCATTGAAACTGCACTAGTAAGATGAATTCAATGCAGACCATGTTTTTACTATGAAAAAAATTTAGGATTCACAAATGCAAAGCCTTGAATAAATGTAAAATGATGGGAAAGGCTGAACAAGGTGTTTCTCTGCACTTTGATGCTTTAGACACTATGCAATCATTCTATATGCAATGGAAATGCTTCTAAGAAAGGACAAATGATTATAAATGAATACTAACTATATGCATGAAGACTAAAATCCAACAAAACCCAAAAATCAAATCCTGGACTTAGTTGGTTAGTTGAGTTAAGACCTATCTCAAGAAAACCTCTAGACACAAATAGACCCACTTGGAGGTACTAATGACTTCCACTTAGAAACCAACAGAAATACAGGCTTTCACAACTTGATTCCCAATTCATACAAGAACTTGATTTTGAATTTAAAGCACAAAAAATAAAGAACAAAAAACAACAATTACCTTTAAATGCGAATCAATAAGAGAAACAAAATGTGATGTAACATAACTAAAACCCATATGGCAGTAGAGTAATCAGATGGGCATAACATTAAACTAACACATTACATCCACCACGTACTTATACAGATTCACATGAGAATGCAAAACAAATACAAAAAATGTAAATATGAGTGAAATGATGCAAATGAAAGCTAGAAAATAAAGATCTCTCTACAACTACTACTATAACTCATGGTTAAAAGCTAACAACTAATTTCAGTAAATTAAAGCCAAGACAAAAATTAACAGTGTATGCAATTAATGAGCAAGGATTCACGTACACTCAAGAAGACATCTCGATAAAGTATGTCCACTTTTGGGTCACATGATTTCTAAGAGGAAACATAACTATGTGCAGTTTATAAACCCAAGCTCAATACACTGACTCAATAATGCAAAACTGAAATGAAAAGCGAAAATTAATAAAGAAATATAGAAATGTAAACTTATTAAGAATTTAAAGGCGGAAAACACGAAATGTAATCAAAGCTTTATAATAACTAGAACTTGAAATTTGTAAACCATAATAAAAAAGGAAACATTATATTCATTTCAAATCAGAGAAAAAATACACGAGACAGAGAACGTTCTGAAATGATATGGTGAAAGACACTCACTTAGCAAAATCCTGGCCACTATGTGCTCGTGATTGACTATGTGGGACTAACTAACACATTGAAGGAAACCCAATCCCGTCGACCGCTTTATGCTAATCGAAAAAGAGGAAACCCCCTCACAATTAACTCTCTTATCCTCGCCACAACACTCTCGAACCCTAGCTCCCAACAATTTCTCTCTACTCGCACAACCGAGGCTCCCTTTGCCAAACCTAATATTTTACCCTTATATATTAACCAAAACCCAAAAAAAAAAAAAAAAACTTTTAAAAAGCACAAACCAGATCGAACCCCAGAGCCACATGATGCACCTCTAACCTAGCTAGGATCATTCATGCACGCACACCATCGAGCCACTCTTCAATCTTCATAAAGCATAAGCTTTACGTTCCTCCGCAAAATCCTGTTATATGGGGTAGTTATTCCATGCGAGATATGCAACTTGTGGCCTTTTCATGGTAATGAATGTAGTGTTGTTAAGGGCTTTCTTAGTGGTCACGTGTAGGGATTCCAAGTCAACATGGGGTACATAGATATACTCATAATGTTAATTTTTACCGTTATTTAAGTCTTATTTCATTAAAAAAATTAACTCTTCCATAACTTTTAACCTACTTAATCCTCAATTTTACCTTGCTTTTATAAATAAATATATTTTGGGTTACATTGATCTAATTTTACAATTAATCCCCATTTTTTGTGTCTATTTATAGATTGAAAGTTTTGTTCCAAAAAAACCCAAACAAGTGAGTGCTCTTTTGTAGAAAGAAGAAGTTCAAAAACATGAAAATATGGAAGAACTAGCACTGTCGGGTGACACAAGGCCAACATCATGCGCCAACGCAATTCTAGGGACTACAAGGCCAACATCATGCGCCAACGCAATTCTAGGGACTGGGTACCTAGCAGACCATGTCTAGTGCCAGGCGCTAACCATTCGAAGGCCTCACGCCTAGCAACACCTAGAGACCGCTAGGCGGCTCACGCAACAGTTCTCTTCTTCCAGGTGCCACTTTCGCTAATGTGGCCAGTTGGCCCTATTTCTTATGGTTTTCGCGCGGGAAACTCATCTTGGACATTTTGGAGCATAAAATACACGTCTTGGAGTGCTTGGAGGTCTACTAGGGCTTGTGGGAACTATCCCTTCTTCCTCTTTGTTTCTCCTCCTTCTTTCACCTTCATTTTATAAACTTGTGCTCTCCATGACAATGGATAGTGTAAGACCCACTAAATTTAAATAATTAAATAAATAATTATTTAGTAAATGCGGGTAGAAGAAGTCTTTATGGCATTAAATGCTAACTTTCATGATGTGAAAAAGTACTAGCTCAAATGGTTAAGAGTACTTGATTGTGTGAGAGGACTTAGGTTCAAGTCCTGTGTAAGCCAATTTTATGTAAAGTGATTATTTTTATTTTTTTGATAATATGCTTGGTAATGTGGAACGGTAATATAATCATAAATTATGCTTGGTAATGTGGAACGGTAATATAATCATAAAATTATATTAGTCATCATGAAATGTGATTTTGTTGAGTTAGTTGTACACTTGAATTGCAATTGAATAGTCATAGGTTCAAACCTTGGTAGAGCCAAATTAAGTTCTTTTTTTTGCTAATGTTACTTTTGGCATGAATGTGAAAGGGCATAGAAACCCTAGCTGGCCAAAGGAGCAGCCAAGGGAGAGGTTGGAAAATAGCCCATAATGTATCTTGAATACCATTAACACAACCATAAGAGGAGAATTAAGGTGAAAAATAGAGGGCAATATGAAGGGTTTTGGAGAGCATAAGAATCACAATTAGAGTGGTGGATGGCTATTGTGAAAGCAAGTCGTTGGTGGTCAAAGGAAAGCTCTAAAATTATCAATCTTAAAGCGAGGAATCCAGGTTAGGGGAGTTCTTATTGTGTGTTTTAATTCTACTATCGTATGAAAATTTGCTCTGGATCATGCTTGAAGTGTAGAACCTTTTCATTCTCGCTTTGTTCGCGTTTTCTGGATTTTTCCAGAAACCACCTGGCGGCGCCGCCAAGCGCCACATCCGTTTGCACCCAGTTTTCTGTTTCCCTATGAATCGCTTGGCGGCTGAGGGTGGCCCGCCAGGCGACGCATATTGCGCAACCCAGTTTTCTTATTTTTGGTTGGTTTGTGAGTGGTGTGTTGGTGTTAAATTGGGTTTCTACTGGAAGCATACTCTTTTCGTGATGAATCATTACTTACAATTATCAGTTGGGGGAAATTGCATGAATTCTTGATTGAATTTGGGAATTAGGGTTCCTGTTGGGGCTGGGATAGATAAGCATGAGTGTTGCCATTGATTGATGCACTGATTCTATAGAAAAGATGTTTGTATGAACAAAGCATGAACATGTATGATATGTGCGTGATCAAATTATGGTGTCTGGGGCGTTAGGGGAATCACGAAGGGTGCAGGAAGAACCTGTCAAAACTAGATTGCTAATCACCACCTGGTGGAGCCTAGACTGCCGCCAGGCGACATCTCAGTGCAGCTGGGTAATTGGAGTCTCCTCGAGTGTTTCACTGCATGTGATAAGATATAATTTATAATTGTATGCTAATTTGGTAATAGTAAGATTGATTCATGTGATATGGTAGGTATGTTGCATTTGGTTCTAGGTATGATCTTTGTGGTGGTGGTTCGTTATTAAAGAACATGTGCTATATTGACCAAATTTAGGGTGGTATGAGTTCATATAAATATGGCACTGGAATTAATTGAAATTGGTAATTAGGATACTATGTGATGTTGGTTAGAGGATTACGAATTGGTTAATTAATAATATGATGAATGTGAAGTACGATGTGTAATACAACTGTTGTAAATATGCTTGGATGAATGAGAATGATACTTGGAGAAGGTTTAGATTGTATGTTGTGTGTTTTCACTGTTTGTGTCATTTTAAGAAGTGTGTGCAACATTGGCAAATACTATTAGCATGATTAATTGGGTGCCTTGTAACCTAGTTATGGAATTGTGACTGGAGTGCAACAATTGTGCCACAAGTTTTGTGTGTTGTATGATTGAGGTCTATTGGGATATGTTTTAAGTGCCAAAAACCAGTAGCATTGCGCTAGTGGTATGGCGCTTGGCAATGCCGAGTAAGCCGTCAGGCGGTAGGGTCTCAAAATAGTGGCAGTGGTCACTGCCTATGCGAGGCGCCTAGCGACAAGTTGGAGTCCGCCAGGCGGTGAAAGAACAGAGAGGATTCTGTTGGCACTTGGCGCTTGGCGCTTGGCAGTGTGAGATGCACGCCACGCGGTCTGGAACCAGATTCCGCTTAGCGGCGTGAGATGCGCGCCAGGCGGTTTTGGTGCAATGCTGGTGCGTGAGGAGGATTTCTACACAACTTTAGGTGATGTTCATGATGCGATGCTTTGGCTGGAGGCCCAGTTACGAGTGCAACTTTATTGGGGAACACATGGCCACTCTAGGTTGTAGCCTGGTGGTTTAGGAAGTCCAGTGGAGTGTGCGAGTTGTGGCTCGTACAGTGAGGTTTCAGATGATTGCCCTCTTCAGTGTATCTGATAGAGTTTTTGGTAGTCAGGGAACAACTACGAACTTAGGTTCATTTTGGGGAATTTCACTTGGTGTCGCGGTGAGATGTTGTGGCAAAGTTATTCCCACGTGTGGACTATCAGGTGGTGGCTTGCAGTCGGTAGGGCGAGTAGACACTCGTGCAGCAAAGATTGATCATTGATCTCACCTAAAGGGTATAGAAATGATAGACGTCTAATGCAAGTGTTGGAAGTGAGGAACTAAGGAAAAAGGGAAAAATACTAACCCAGGTTATAATATTGAGACGATGTATTTATTATGATATTTGTTTGGTTTATTTAAATGAGCTCCCCCTATCTGTGTGTGTTTGGCGATGATCATGTAACTTGTTACATGAGAGCAGATGTTGATGTAGGTGAGCATGCAGATGCGTAGAGACAAAGTGAGGGTCACTATGGGACAATTTACTAAATTTTTGTTATTGGTTTTCTTTTGTAACAATTTGTTTGGATGATGTGGTTTTGTAATGACTAAACACTGCGATTTTAATTACTATTGAAGCAACGTTTGAAATTTTAATTTTCCCACGTTTTGGAAAATTGTTGATAATAAATGAGGTTGTTTTATTAAATTTATTTTGTTTCATTTTTTTAATAAGTAATTTCCGGCTAGGACATTACAGATAGTTAAACCCATTTTGTTAGGATTAGATGTAGCCACTAAACTCTTGTGTATTTGCAAATGTTTTGAATATATAAATGCTTCTTCCATTAATTGCTAGTATCTTTGTTTCATTACAATATCAATCTGTTGCATTTCTAGTCTTTTCTATATTATAAGAGTTTCAAATATGCAAGTTCACCTTTTACTTGTTTATGCAATATTGAATTTCATGAACAAAAACTTGATTTATGGATTTATTCTTTAGTTTAAATTGGTTATTAAATGCATGATTATTTAGTATACACAAGTCTCTTAGGAAACAATATCCCAATCTTACCGGTTACAACTTGTGCAACTTGGTACACTTGCCAAAGTCTTAACATATACGTCATATATGTATAGATCATATGGAACGTTTTTTATGGCATGTGTAAATTTCTATAGCTTGTGTTAGTGTTTAGGATGCTTGTACGCATTAGTGTGATAATGGTTTCTTGGTTTCATGGTATGCATGGGGTTTGGGTCATCATGTTACAGTGCAGTTACATTCTATAGATAAAAGCCATACCTCTTAATGCTTTGTGTACTTGAAGCATCAGTGGGATGTGGTAGGTTGGGGTCACATTACTTTCTTTTCCCTCTTCTTTTGAAACCTTGTGTCAGGCCTTTTGGTTGGAAGAAAGTTCATTCAACCATTTTCTTTTCCTTCCGGGATCGAGGCGTGAGAAATTTCCTCACTTATCAGTTTAGGGATAATTATGTCCCTTTTTCATTTCACGTGTTGGTTGATTGGTAGAAGACATGGTCCCACACATAAATTCATTTTTTCTCTCCTTAGATTTTGGGTGCATATCACGTTATTCTTTTTGGTTTATGTACCTAGTTTAATGGTTTAAAATAACCATAAATTTGGTAAGTTTTTGGTGTAGCAATCTACACGCCTCATGTAGTATGGTGCATGGCCGACATGGGCCTAGGTTTTTTTATGCTAGAATACCTAATATATGTATGGTACATGCTTGTCTTTCTTCTGTCGGCCTTTGCATCACTTGACCATAATTGAAAGAAAAAGCCTTTCCACTAATTCTCTCTCTTCTGGATCACGTGATTGTTAAGTGTGGTGGTAAGCCCAAGGGTCGATCTGATCATTGGTGGAACATGGACTGAATTATCAAGCCTCACACTTCTTAAAGCTAAGGCTTGGGGGGTTGTGTGGTGGTAGGCCCAACACCCAATCTGATCATTGAAAGGCATAATACTCGAATCTCACTAATAAGCCGAATGGATAGCTTGCCCGGTAATAGGTCTAATGAATGATTGAACCGTTGAGAGGACTTTAAGGCTATTTATGGAAAGTAAAGGCAAGAGACATTGGGCAACTAGGGAGACAGGAGAAAGGATAATTAAAAAGGGGACGAGGGAGAAGGAAAAGGACAGATTCACTGGATGCTTCTATATGTTTGGTTTTCACTTCATAAGTCTTTATGCATGGTGTACGCATTCCAATGCATTCCTCCTATGATTAGTTCAGGCGTGCCCAATTTTGCATGGGTTGCATCTTAGTGGTTTGGTATGGGTTGCATGATTAGACCCCGTCGCAACTGAAACGCGATGGGACGACAAACCAAACATTAAAATATTAAAAAAAAGAGGTTTGGAGTCGCCACCATAGTTATTTTAGGAAATAATGGAAAACCATAAAAAAAGAACAAGGTCTACGAAAATAGATTTTGGATACAAGAGTTGGTTACGCGTAGGGAAGGTGTTAGCACTCTACAACACCCGTCCTAAGACAATACCTTTAATTAAAATATAAATGGATGTGGTCTCCTTTAAATGTTTATTTTCCAAAATAATAAAAAGCGAAAATTCAAAAGAAACAAAAAATGAGTTTTGTTTTTTGGGCCCGACAAGGATTACACCTTGCTCCTACGTATCTCCATTCATAATGGAGAATCAAGGTCACAGTTCTTTATGAAAAAGCTTTTTGAAAAAAACAATTGTTCAAAGATGTTGATATCACTTTTTTTTTATATTTGAAAATTTTGTACTTTTTTTAGTAATCTTATAAAAGAGAGAAGGTATTAAGTACTTAGACGAGTTGAATGGTAACACGAGCACTTATAAAGGGTACTTAAATTATTTATTTATTATTATTTTTTTAAAAGAAAATACTTCCGAAATAAGATATGATACCCAAAAAAATGCGACTATTATATATCCATAATTTATGAAAACATTAGGAAAATAAATAAATAAATAAAAGATTAGGAAATAACATTTAGGATTAAACATATTATTTTATCATTTGTAAAATGTTAAATAAAGAGTTCAAAAAACTTAATATATAAAAACGAAATCATGGCATATAAAGAAAAAGAAAAGTGGGACCAACAAAAAAAAGTATTAGAAAATAGGACTCATGCAAACATGGAATTTTAAAACATGAGATCTCTCACTTATTTATGCAACAATGCTAGCAACCCATGCAATTAACAAGCATTAATTATTAAAACTAATGAACCCAAAATGCATGACAATAATGTTTTTTCCACCGAGAAAGACATGGTGAAAACATCAAATTCAACCAAGATCATAACCAATTCTCAACAAAAATTGCATAATACAACAAGAATTAATTTTTGTAAACCTGAACGGGATATTGGATTTGCACAACTAATTGAGCAGACGAATAGTTGCGTTGGAACACTAAGAAGCACGTGACGGTGGTGATCGAAGGTGAGTGGGTTTTTTATATGTGAGGGTTAAAAGAAATTGTGAGCTTAGGGTAAGAGAGAGGTCTCCCGAGTCGTCCATTTATTCTTTTGCTTGATGGGTTTATATACACAAAATTATAAATCTATTGTAATCTCTTAATAAAGTCAGTGTTGATTATAAAGAAAATTAAAAGGCAATAATTGGTCTTAATATTATCACATTATGGGGATCAAATCATAGAAAAAATAAAAGCACAAAATAAAACGTGATCAGGAAAAATGATTCTAATTAGTAAAAGAGATATTGCTTAGAATCATATTACTACTTTCTTTATTTGGAAAAAAGGGGTCATAAAATCAAAGTACAAAATTAATTATCCTTGGGAAAAAATGATTCTAAAAATTAAAACAAATTTTGCTTCTAAATATTAGAATCCCATCATTAGCTTCTTAATTTGGGAGAAATGACAAAGCATAGAGTTAGGGTGAGAATATAAAACTTTGGGCTACTGTTAGTTGCAAGAAAATGTGGTGTGGATGGATAAAGTGTTTTGGTCTAAAATAAAAATAAGACATTAAAAGAAAACACATAAAAGATTAAAATAGTCTTTTTCTTTTTATTTATTCTTATTATTATCATATTATTATTTAGAAAAAGAAAAAAATATTCCAAAGAAAAAACCTTACTTATTTTTATTTTTTTATTTGTTATTACTTTTTTATTATGCCGGATGAAATTGGGTGTTGACAAACCCTTTACGTGTTTTGTGTTTGTGGAAAACACATTGTTTGCATGAATATATGTTTCTTCATTCCAATGCTGCCTCATGTTATATATACAACATATCCTCTCATGTGTTTAATGTAGTAACGTGATCGAAGGACTAGCCACCTAACATAGTGGTTGGTGGCCAATGGTGGAATGGTTTTGTTGTTTCGTAAGTTTTGTGTCCTTAGAAGAATTTTAGGTGACGTTGGTGTGTAAACGACTAACTCAGGAGTGTGGTAGGTGCGCATGAGAACTATTATGTAGCCAAGGCTGGGGCATTTGTAATTGCGTTGAAATTCTATGTTGTTGCGGGGTTTTCTGTCATAACTAGAAGCCAAGTGGTGACTCTTTCGCTTGTGTGAGGCAGTGGAAAAGGGTCCTCTTTGCCTGTCTGAGGCAGTGGAAGACAATGGGTTCGAGTGTCGTACTCTCTCTCGCCTATATGAGGTAGTGGAGAGAGGAAAAATGTTTCACCTTAGTTCCGACTCATTACTAAGTATAGTGCTTGGTGTGTGATTCACTAAGTTGTTACTCGAATATCCTCAACAGTAGGGGAGACTGGTCTAGTGATGCAATGGTAGGACGATTAGAGCCATTTGGTTTTAGGAAACTAGGACAATTCTCTCCAAGTTTTGTTTTTGAAGAAATCATATTTTTTTAAAATTAATATAAGTGGAGACATTACTAATAATTTATATGTGTTGAATCTTGGATTGTCTGGTTGGACAGTTTAAAAAGATTAATCACCTTTTAGTACTTTATCACACACACACACACACACACACACACACACACACATATATATATATATATATACATATCGTAAGATTCATGAATATTTGTCAAATGTGTTTTGTATAGATCTTTCGATGCATAGTTAATTATGGTTGATAATCACTTTTCATTTTGTCTAACCTGAAGAACAATGCGAAATGCTGGCAAAATTTCGTGAAATTAAGGTTTTTAAAATTAATACATACCAATAAAATAAAATAAAATAAAAAGTGAATCTTCTTGAATTGGATAGGGTCACACCTTAAAGACAAAAGTGACGTGATTATTCATTCAAAGACTATTGAAAGTCTTCATGCAATTTTAGTCTATATACGTATAAATCGATATTGGATTAATTCACCACGCATCAGTTCTAAGTATGAGAAAAGAGTAAAAGAATTTATACAATTTACAAAACGTAATAAGGCTAGAAGTGAAGATGAGGTGAAGTTTAGATGTACTTGTGTCAACTATTTGAATGGGAGAAAGTTGAATGCAACTGAAGTTAAGGAACATCTTATTTGCGACGGCTTGCTTAGAAGTTATAGAACATGGACATGGCATAACAACTGGAAGATGATAAATTAGAAGACATGATCCAGGATGTGGCAGAGAAGCTGTAGTGCAAGCACATGTGTATGAGACAATGTTTACTGATGCGAAGACTCCTTTGTATGTTGGTTCAACTGAGTTCACACGATTGTCAGCGGTGTTAAGGCTTACGCATTTTAAAATAACCAATGGGTAGACAGATAAGAGTTTCAAAAAATTGCTAGTGCTCTTAAATGAAATGTTTCCATATGGAAATACATTATCCACTCGTAATTATTATGCCAAGAAAATTCTTTCTCCGATGGGTATGGAGTATAAAAGGATACATGTATGTCCTAATGATTGCATATTGTATAAGAAAGAACGTCATTGGTAGTTGCTTGTGGTTTCCATGAAGGACAATATTGTGTGGATTTTCTCCTTTCACAACTCTCCCCCTATCTCAAACAAGTAATAGATGGTAAGAAACTCAATATTAAGAACATTCTTTGTTATATAAACACATTCCATTTATCATAGTTTAATTGTAGGACATAACATGTTGTAAGCGAGATCAACTGCTAAGGCAATAAATCTTACATGGTTGTCCCTCTAGATTTCGTCTTTTGGTCCTTATATTTATAATTGTTTGATTTGGATTTCTTCCTTAATTATTTATAATTGTGTTGATATATTATAGTGTAATAAACAATTGACTCATATTAGTGCGGTTGTAAGACCGAGGAAAAGTAATTAATATTGGAAAGAGGTAGGTTTAGCGTTGAAAGATTAATTAAACAAATAAATGGTAATTTAAATAAAGTTGAAGTGTAGCATAGTTGGTTGGAGTTTTGTTATGAGTTAAGGGTCATATGTTGAATTCTTGTTATGTGCATTTGATGTATTATTTATTTTCTTATTTTTTTCACGTGACATATGTGTATGATTTATGTTTGTAATGATTATTGTGAAATTGTATGTCAAGATAAATGTGATAGATTGCTTGGTATGGAGTGTTATTTAGAACTTGGTGATTTATGTTTGATTAGAATTTATGTTCATGAAAGTATGAATTTGATATTGGAATGAATAAAGCATCAATTGATTTTTTTTCCTCTTAGTGTTGAATTTATATTGGTCTACAATGATTAATGTTATTATGGTTCAGGGTATGTAGTGGTTGTGATGAAATTTAAATTGTAAAAGAACTGTTATTTTTATGTTGTTAACCTCTTTGGAAAATGATGTTCGCCAAATTGGGTCAGAAATATTTCAATGTAGAAAATTGGTGTATGATTTGTGTGTTTCTGCAAAGGAAAAAATATTTTTTTTAAGTGGCATGATGATTAGTAACTGTAAAATTTCATTTTGGTCAGATGTATTAATATGTGTAAGGTGATTTGTTTTAGGTTAGTTAAATGAAGTTTATGCGTAATGAATTAATTGGTTTCAATTGGAGAAGTAAAGAGGTAAGAATTAAGTTTATGGTGCAATGTTACTTGAAATGTTTGTGCATTGTTGAGTATATTTTCATGTAGTACATGTATTTGGATGTTGTTTCAAGATTGGATGCTTTGAATTTCATGGAAAAAAAATGTAGAAAATGTTGTTTTTCACATTCTGGCAAGTGTGCTTTTTCAGTCAGCGTAGTTATGGTAAAATTGAGGGGGAGTTTTCTCTTAAACTTTTTTCAAATGATAAAAACAGGGGGAAAAATTTTAAATAAACAGTGAAACTAACGAATCTACTTGTAAGACTTTTGATTGCAAATACTTTAAACATATTTTTTGATCATCATCAAAAAGTGGGAGATTGTTGGCAAAAGTTGAAGACAAGTTAATGTTGAAGCAAGATTTTGATGATGATAAAGAAACTTAAAAGCCATCTGGAGGACAATATGAAGACAAGTGTTTTATGTTTAAAGTTATCTTGTAAATTGTTTTAAAGTGCTTATAATAGCTTAGAATCAACAACTAGATCGTAATCTTTCTGATTATTTTATTTTTCTAAAAATCAATGTGATAATCGATTATCACTTAGGATAATCGATTATCCTAAGCTAAGTTCATTTTTCAGAAACTCACTAGAATAATCGATTATCACCATAGATAATCGATTATCTGCTCAAAGTTTTGTTTTTAGAAAACGCACTGGAATAATCGATTATCACTAGTGATAATCGATTTCCCTGGTAGTTTGAACATCACTGTTCAGTTTTTGACCTAATTTTTGAAACCCCTATTCAAGGAACTGCAATGCTACTTCGAACTTACCTTTTTGAGAGCCAAAGTCTTAGTGTTGTATTTGCAAAGAAGTTCTTTGAGTGTTTTTAAAAGAGCTTTGAAAAGCTTAGTGTGGGTAGAACGATAACTTTTCTTAAGAGGGTTTCCAGGAGATTGAGTGCTTCTATGTTGCTAGGAAAGCTAGGTCAAGTTCTCTATGTGATTCCGAGAAAGTTCTTTCATCTATTGTGTCTTCAACAGATGTGTTTTCTTTTCCCTATTCTTTTGTTATCTGATTGTAATCTGATATTTTTAGTGTTTGACTTAATCTCTTTGTTTAAAGAGATTAACAACTGGATGTAGGATCTTTTGATTTGAACTAGTATAAATACCTGTGTTAAATCTTCTTCCCTATCTCTTTATTTTATCTACTATTGCATTTAAAGGAATTGAGATTTAAATTAAACGGTAAAATTTTGGAAAAATTTTAAAGTATTAATTTTAATATTGAAAACCAATTCACTCGCCTCTTGGTTTTTTTTTCCAAACGCATAAACATTTCGCTGCGCGATACCAACAATTGATATCAAAGCTTGCTTTGATAGTTTTTCAAAAATTTTTGAAAATGGTTGGGCAAAACAAAACTTTTGCTGAGGGTGCGTCTATAAATAGACCTCATCTTTTTACTGGTGAAAATTATCCTTTCTAGAAACTTAAGATGGAAAATTTTTTGGAATCAGTTGATAGTGGTATTTGGGATGTTGTGTTAAATGGTCCATTTGTGCTTGTTAATGTTGTTAATGAAGTGCAAGAACCAAAGCCATTTTGACAATGGAATGTAGATGAAAATAGACGGGCTCAATACGATGTTAAAGCTAGAAATATTATTTCATCTGCTTTGATCCTTGATGAGTTTTACAGGATTTAAGTCGGCACCAGTGCACGTGAGATGTGGGAAATTTTGCAAGTGACTCATGAAGGAACAAAAGATGTAAAAAATACACGCAAGAACTCCCAGATTCAAGAATACAAAATGTTTTGTATGCATCAAGGAGAAACCATCTATGATGTGTAGAAAAGATTCACACATATCATCAATCATCTCATGGGTCTAGGTAAAAATTTTGACACTAATGAATTAAATATAAAAATTCTTAAATCTTTGAACAGAACTTGGCAGCCAAAGGTGACGACCATCACACAGTCACAAAATCTTGCAACGATGACAATGGCGGCTCTATTTGGAAAGCTAAGGGAGCATGAGCTTGAACTGGGTAGATTAAATGAAGAAGAATATCTTGGAAGAAAGAAAAATATTGCCTTTAAGTTTGAGGTCATCAAAGGCAAAAAGCACAAAGAAGAAGAAGATTTTGATGATGATGATGAGAATCTAAGTCTGATGATTAAAAAATTTACAAAATTCATGAAGGCTAAAGGTAAAAATCAGTTTAAGAGTAATAAGAAGGAGAATCAAGGATCATCCTCAAACTTCAAGTGCTATGGATGTGGGGAAACTGGATATGTCAAAGAAGATTGCCCAAATTCAAAGAAAAGTGAAGAAAGGAAGGGCATACAATTTTTTAAGAAAAAGGCATACATAGCATGGGAAGATAATGTCTCAAGTACATCAAACTCTAGTGATTCTGATGAGGAAGAAGCAAAGTTTTGTTTGATGGCTGATCATGATGTCTTTGACAGCGAGGTAAGTTCTACTTGCAATGAAAATGATTATAAGGATCTTTATGATGCATTTCAACAATTGCTTTTTAAATATAGTAAATTAGATACTGCTCACAAGAAGTTAAAATCTGAGTTTAAAGAATTACAAAATAAACTTAAAAAATCTCTTGAGGAAGAAGAAATTTAAAAAAATAAAATTTCAACTTTAGAAAACAAAGAAAAAGAAATTGTTCAATGTGCTTAATGTAAAACTTACATGTTTGATATATGTATTTTGGAAAAACATCTTAAAGATGCATTAGAAAATAAAAATTCAGAAAATCTTTCTCTTAAGAAAAATTCAAATAGAAACAGGTATGCTTCTAATTATAATAAGAAAAATAAAACTAAAAGAACTCGTAGAGTCTGAGTAGAAAAAGGAACTGCTTACTCTATGAATGCATGTGCTGCTACTTGTTTTTATTGCATGAAAAAGGGTCATACTTCAAATAAATGCAACATTAAACATTTTGGTTCTGTTTAATTTTGTGTAGAATCTCTAGTGAATTATATGTTAAAATCCTGAAGTGAAAAGAAATAATGCTTGGGTTATGATATGATGATCGGGTATGGTTGATCATAGGATGATGTTATAAGCATGTATGTCTGGTTGTGGTGATGGTGTATGGATTCTCTTGTAACCGTAAAACTAGGTTGGTTCTTTTACCCGGAGGGCTTTAGTGAGTCAGGTAAAAGAGTTTATTTCAGCCATAAAGCTTTGGCATGAATTTAGCAAGAATGCTTTTACCTAAGGATTTGGTGAATAGGTAGAGTTATTGCTTGTATGTAATATGGAAAGTAGGGGAAAGACCTTTTCCAAGAGGTGTTTGTGTGTAGGAAAGGTAAATTGTTGGTTAGGAGAGAATGTCATACTGTTTGATATTACTTGGTGCTAATATGGCTCAGTTGAATGTATGAACTTGTGTGAACATGCTAGATAAGTTTTATGTTGGAATTATATTTGTTATGTGTTGCATTATCTGGTTAGGTATAACTTGTGTTATACGGGAGTAAATGTTGATGCAAATGTAGTTGGAGAAACATAGTTGTTAGGAGACTCATTAGGGAAATCTTTTGGGAGTTTTTGGAAAGCAAATGGTGTTGTCTTTTGAATAAGATGTAATAATTTACTTTAGTAGAAGTATATTTTGAATTGGAAGGATTTGTAATGTTTCCTTTAATGACTTACATTGGTATGGTTGATTTTAAATGTTGATTTTACGTTGGAGAAATAAAGTATTTTTGAATTTTTCACTTTCAAGTGATGGGTATCATATATTTGCATTGAAACAAATACTTCGCAACTTTGTCTTTCTATATACTAATTGAAATTAATGTCTTTTTTTTTTTCATAGATTCAACAGTAGTGCACCAATTTTTGATAAGTGCATAAAGTATGGTAGGATAACTTGCGCAAAATTTATAAACAAATGTGCATAAAGTATGATAGTCCACTAATTTACTATGTTGTAAGAGAAGACTTATAATGGTATTTGGATTATTTTTGGTTTGATAAAATGTATTCTAATGTTTTTTGTTCTAGTTTGAAAATATATGCAAGTTTAAAATGTTCGAACAAACTAAAAAAAAAAAAATTTAAAAAAGCCCACACTTGGCTTCGGTTGTTGCCTCAACCGAAGCATAAATATGACATTTGGCTTTGGTTATTGACTCAACCGAAGTCAAATATCCTTCTATATTTAAATAAATTGTTTAGTATAACTACATATGGCCTCAGTTTATGCGACAATCGAAGCCGAATATTCTTTTTAATTTAAATTAATTATTTAATTTTAATGCCATATGGCCTTGGTTTCTTGAGCAACCGAATCCAAATAACCTTCTTAATTTAAAATATTTACTTAATGTAAAGGTTTAGGCTTTGATTATCTTTTGAACCGAAGTAGAATGTCTAATTTTTCATTTTTGGTTGACAATCGAGGCCAAAAGACCACCTATTTTACATCGTCTAAATACGCATGGGTTGAAGAATTGAAGACCAATGTCAAAAATAATTCCTGCCAAAACCCTTTCTCGCATTGGTGACACAGAAAAAGCTTTCCTACACAAAGAAATTTTAGTAGTAGAGGAAAAGGTGTTTAGCAAAATCATAAACATACTCTAAAAAAGTACAGACACAAGGAAAGGATTTGTGTTCATATTCTAGTAATAATACAAGATATTTAAATAGAAGTTTTCTCATGTAAAAATGATTATTGAATCTAATTTTTTTCTATGTAATTTATTATTTTACATGCAAAAGTTTTAGTAGAGCTTCTTAGTTTAAGAGTAATAAAGTGACTTTTCTTTATTAAATTTTTTGTTACATAAATTGATGTTTATAGCAACAAGTGTTTATAGATCATATCCTCTTTACCAAAAACTTTTATTGTACTCTCTTAACAATCAACTTCTATTATAAGTTAGGAATGATAAATATAAAATATTCAAAAAATCTACTAATTGTTTAGTGTAAAAAATAACTATAGGAAAATTGCATATTATTATTAATAGCCAATATGTGTAGGTATTCATAACATTCGTCGATAATACTTTTTTTATAGATTTCCTACATTAAATTTTTGTTGATAATTTCGTTGTTAATTTCATTATTCGTCACTATGAAATTTATCTCTAAAATTTGTTGAAAAGATCCATTAGTAAATTACAATTTTTATTATTGATAGATATTTTTTTGTAACTTATCATTACAATTATCGATGACAACAGTCGTCCGAATTGTTTGTCGATAAATTCCAATTCTTATTATTGATGGCTATTTTCATTTGTACCTTATCATCACATTTACCAACGGTCTCATTCTTTCGATAAATTCGTTGACACTTTGAGCAACAAATATCTCACCTAATTTGATGAAATATATATATATATATATATATATATATATATATATATATATATATATATATATATATATATATATATATATATATATATATATATATATATATATATATATATATA
>Ga0214542_1002769_pt1 | contig 36080 bp, 11 predicted proteins | sample CNSS1metaG_FD_160096 | JGI IMG/M metagenome (GOLD analysis project Ga0214542, IMG submission 160096) | Root nodule microbial communities from cowpea collected in UCLA plant growth center, Los Angeles, California, USA - CNSS1 | ecosystem: Host-associated > Plants > Roots > Nodule | place: USA...
TTTTATAAATATATATATAAATATAATATATATATATATATATATATATATATATATATATATATATATATATATTCCATGCATCACACGCAAGATCAGAAACAGTTCTGATTCTACAACAGTGCTGACAAAACAAGAAAAACATTTACTCTTAGATGAAGCAATAGGTTCAGAACCTATGTCATTCAAATAGGGTAAACTCATACACCATGTCATTTTCACAGTAAAATTGAGTGAAATTTTAAAAAAAATTCAAACTTTAGCATGATGTATATGATTAGAATAGGTATGTTGGAGTGTTGCATTTATCATATTTTGCATTTAGTGAACGTGTAACTTTGTCGATAAGAAATCATGGCCACATTTATTGGATGGGTGACTTATTTTCCAAATTATTCAGATGAACAATTTAAAAATTTACAAGTTGGATAAATTGTACTTGCAAATACAAATTTATTATGAAGAAACTTTATATTTGCAAACCCCATTTCATTTTTGTTACTACACGGTTTTAGTTTTAGTTTTATTTTCCAAATGTCAAATTAAAAGTCCTAATTTCTTTTTGAAATTCTATATACTTTTAGCTTTTGGACTTTGAGATAACTCTTATTTTAGTCTAAATTTTAAAATAATTCCAGTTTTCCAAATATTATATTGATAGATGATATGATGATACTGTGAATTGTTAGTGTTTTTTATTTGTGGAATAATACATGATTGAGTGAAATTAATGTGTTAAATTTGAGATATGTTACTCGTGAATAGCAATTGGATTAATTTTGTGATTGAAAGTTTTTGACACTTATGTTTGTGGTTAATTCAAGTTTGGTATTTGTTTGTCATCGGTTCTTAAGTTGCTTAAACTTGATTGGGGATGCAAAATTACAGAATCGTGTTTTGCAGGATTATGCAGGCTTGTTGGTCGAGAGTGAGCTTGCTCAACAGATCTAAAATCAGAGGCTCAATAATTTAGGAGTTGCCGAGCAAACCTAAAGTCAGGGGCTCACTAATTTGGGAGTCACTGGTCGAATACATGCTCACTCAATGAATCCAAAGTCAGAGAGTTTATTGACTTTGCAGTCGCTGGTCGAGACCACCCTCGTTAAGCGAATTTTAGGAGGATTTTCCCTCCGGATTCCTAGTGATACACTCGTTGGACGAGCCATATAGTCACTGAACGAGTGGATATTTGTGCACTTTTTGCCTAGCGAGGAGATGGTTTCGTTGAGCTAGAATCAGAACCTTAGTAGTTGTTAGATGATCAATTCTAGAGCCGTTGTGATTTTTATGAATGATTGCTTAAGAAGTGATTGGTACATGAGATGTAATTGAGATTTGTTGATGCTATTCAAGGAGAATTAATGGTGAATTGTTGTAGTGTATGCATTGATGTAGGGATTCAATTAGAAGTTATTATGACACTCTAATAACCATTCAATTTTCAAGTAGAGGGTATGTGGTGAGAGGAAAAGGTCTTTATTTGGGAATTTTGCCTTGGCCAAAGACGTTAACGGACTAACATTGTGTCTGGTAGAGTTTAACTCTTTGTTTATCGCTCTGCAGAGCACTGGATGTCACTACAAGTGCACGACTTACTAGGGTTCAATATCAATATCTATAATTGAGTCATTAGCTTTAGGTCTTTGTACGAAATATGATAATTGATTTTGTACGACTTAAATATTTGTATTTTGAAATGGTTCAATATTTTTATACATTTGCTTACCCTTTTCTCTGTATCTTGTTTGTCTTGTTTGTTTTTTCTTTTGCAATGATCGTTTGATTAGTGTGAGCAAACAAGGAAGTTGTAGCTCAACCAGCTCAAGGAGAAGAGGATGCATTCTATCAAGTTAGCATATGGAATTCTTGTGTAAATTTATATTTCAGTATGTCTTATTTTGGGATGACTATAATATTGTATTTACATGTTGGTATTCTATGTTTTGTGATTATCATCTATGAAATGTTTTGTTTAATAGTTTTATACTATTAGATTAGATGTTACAAAAATCATGATTTTAGAAAAGAATTTGTGTCCTGTAAACAAAATTTGTTATTTTTTGTGATTGAAAAAAAAATTAATAATTAAAAAAATATTATCTTTCTTGAAGAAGGTTAAGATAAAATTAGCATATATTTTACACTAAGGTCATACCAAAAAAGTAACCTTTTGAGAGGCTAAAACCTTTGAATAAATAAATAAAAAATACTACAAAAATTAGATGAGTGCTGACAAAATATAACCCTAGATTGCTTCATAGTTAACTATATCATCACTAAATATAAGAAAGCAGTATGAAATGATTAAAAAAAAAAAAATCAAACCCCCACAAATGCAAATAAAAAAAAAATAGTTTACCAAATAAATTTACAAAACAATAGATGAAAGTGTATAAATCATTATTAATTTACTTTATTAAACCCTATGAAACTGTATAGTGTTTCCCAAAAAATTGTAAACATGAGAAACCACATTTCAAAGGTATAGGTATATATATGTGAGTTCGTGTTGAATCAATCAATAATCCAACTTTGAAACATTGCATAATTTTGATTTTAATGTGTTTGGATAGAACATCACCAACTAATTTTCACTCGGAAACAAAAAGATGCATAAACTACCTTGTTATGCTAGAAAATGACCTATTTAGAACAAATGTGTAAAACTCAACAATTAAAGTTGAAGTTGGAAGAAATTTTCACCTATTTATTGTATCAAACCATATAAGAAGATTTAGTGACAAATAATACTCCTTGGTAATTGTGACTAAACTAATACCAATATCCCAAATGAGAAAAAGAAAACATTTCGATAAATTATTCAAATTGAGGAGAAAAATACGAAAAAACTAAGACCATCATACTTTAGATCCATTTATATTAAAAATAATATTTTAAATATAATTAAATTAAATAAAATTAATTTATAAAATAAAACTTACAATTATTTAGTCAAATGTTGTCTTGTAAAGATGAAACATACACCTTTGGCATGAATTGAATTAAATGACTATAGAATTTGATAGTTTGATAAAGTAGCTAGGCACATAGCATCCACATAATTGATTTGGTAGTCTTAATTGGAGACCAATACCACACTCCAATAAATAAATATTTGGTATAAATAATTTGTAACATGTTATTTACTCTCATTTAATATTTTAGGTAAAAGTTTTGCATAACTCTCTCTATAATATATGTTTGCCAACACAAACCTAACTGGTATGAACTCTTCATATATATATATATATATATATATATCGAAAAATAATTATTTGTAAAACCATTTTATATTTTATAAGAATAATAATATTTTGATATTTAAAAAGTCTTTAAATATTTTGAAATTACTTTCTATTATTCTTATTCTTTTTATCAAATAATTCTTCTTTATGATTATTTTACACGATAGTTGTTAGAATGAGTTTTTTCCATTTTCAGTCAAATAAAAAAAAATATTTAACACCGAAAATAACAATTTAACAATTCATCATAAAATAAAATAGTCATAGAAAAATAAACTTTATATTAAAAAAAATGATAAATGATAACATCAAATAGGATTGAAGAATCTTTCAATTTATACTACTTCAACTTCAACATAAAGAACCGATTATATTAATTGATTATACAACATAATTCAGTATAGTTTATATTTTGTAACAATTACTAATAGTTTATTATATTTATAATTAGTAATAAAAGTGATTTTTTTAATTATTATTCAGTGTACACATTTTATTATTTGATATCTATAAATATAATTTATTTTATTATTTTTTATTTTTGTAAGAAGACTATCTACAATGAATAATAATTATCGGTTGAATGCTATGTAACTACAACACTATACACTTTTATATTAATTTTTTATAATTTTCATATAAATTTTAGTATTTTTTATTTTAATAACTGTTAAAACATTTAATTTTCAATTACATGTTTTTTAATTTTCATTAGTTATAAAAGAAAGTTAATACACATATTTTCACTAGTATGAATAAAATAAATAATTTAAATAATAAATAAAATAAAATAATTTAAATTTTGATATTTTGTGAAATAAATTTAATATCTACTAGTAAAAAATTACTTATTTTTCTTTATTTTAATTATAATTTACATTTCTAAAAACAAATTAATCTTTTGACATTAATTTATTTTACAAAACCTCAAACAGTAATATATATATTATAAACAATAGATTTTTTTATAAGTAAATGAGTCATATTTATATATTTCTTAACATTCAGTTGCCTTTCTAGACAGAACACTGTTCATTTCCAAATATATCACTTCAAACTTTCCATTCTTGATCTCTTTCTCAAATTTAGAGTTGCACACAGAGAACATTGCCAGACTTTAACCATTACAATATTTCTTTACAACTACATTGTTAGAGATTAATAGAACATGAAAAAAAAGGATATTAAAATCCCAATCTCCAAGGGAAATAATCATACTGCAAGCAATCATGAGTATAATTTCAATGCTAAATATCCACAGATGTACATGTACTTGCCATAAAAATAAATAGCTGAAAACAAAATTGGATTTTAGTAAATAAGGAAAAATGCTAATATAAGTAAATTATAATGGCTATTACCCTACTAATATGCTACTGAAATAATTCTCTGTGCTAACATATGAATAACTAGTTTATAGCCAAAGTATTTGCTGACATGTATGGTGAGATGCATCCCTGGACCTGAAAAGAAGTCATTTTTTTTATAAGAAACATACATTACTTAATAATGAGATCAGAGAGAGTAAAAAATAATAATAATTATAGTGTTAAATATTATCTTTTATTTCTATAATATTATGTTAAGAAGAAAGAAAAAGAATGTAAAACAATATCTTGCCTGCAACAAACAAGAGGGAATTTGGATATAACCCTGTAGCAAGAGGTTGACTTTTTCCAAGGAACTATGTGGCACAGGAGTAATGACATAGAGCACACCTTTAACTGTGTCAATGCCCCTCACAATCCCTGAAACATAAGAAATCAATGTGTTAAAAAATAAATTGCTTAGAATTATCAAGATGCATAACTACTCAACTAGAATAAATAGCCTTTTTGATTTGTGACCATCATATTCTTGTTTTATTCTTCCTCTTCAACATCTTTACAAGCATGGCATTTTCAGTATGGCAACCTTTTTAGTTTTTAATCTAAAATTTCAATGATGCAGAAGTATTTCAGTAAAAAATTATCCCTTGTTTCAGAACAGAACATAATGAAACACTTCAAATTCAGGAAGTTAGTCAAATGACCTACCAAGGCCAAAACACCAAGGTATATTTTCAGGTCCTTCAGAATCAACAGCTAAGCCAACGATAGTAGCATTCAAACTGAAGAATATTTCAGAGCTTGGGACCTACAAAGATACCGGTAGATCATTAAAATGAATTATATAAATAAATAGACATAAGAAATATTGCTGAGATTCCTAAGAAGGAAACAACACATTTATATATAAAATATTTGAAAATCAAGTTAGATTAAAATTAAAAAAGTGGACCAAATGCATCAAAAACCAAACTCATTAAGGGCAACTCATTCACAAGACTCCATTGTTGTGGTGCCTGTGAAGGGTTAGATGTATGCAACTTTAACTTCTAAATCATAAAGTAACAAGGTAGCAACCATACTGAAGTGTTGTATAACTCATAATTAGAACAGGTAGCAAGCAAAACTTAAGCCAACCTCACAATGAAGATGCCTAATCTTTATGCTTGCAATGGGAACTTCATAAGGACAGTGAGAGGCCAAGGCATGTGCAAGTTCCTTGATAGTAGAAATATTTGAATCTCTAGAAAAGCACTGTCTGAAATAAGCCATTATTCGTATATCATGTAGGGGACGGGCATCCTTCGGAAAAGGTACCCTGGGGGACAAATAATGATATTATATGTTACTTAAAGCATAAAAATGGTAATTAAAGGGCCAAACTAGCAGCTGCAACTGATAACAATTTGAACTTACGATCTATTTAATGAATCCTGACGAGCTGAATTTATCTCAATTAGGTTAATTGTTCCATCATGTTCTTCATCTAGCCAGAATTCTCCAGCAGGCAGATTCTTATTTTCACTGGATGTGTTTATCTTAACAACATGTGTTGGAGAAATATATTTCAACATGTCCACTAATACATCATAACCAACACCTGAAATGCCACAGAAAAGAAATCATGGAACAAAGTACCATAATAGATTATATATCACTATAATTCTAGAAAAGAAATAGTTTCAAGTACAAATGCAGGATTAACATGAATCAGACTAACAGCAGAAAAAACTGAGCTTACCTTTCACCCAGCCAGGAGTATTCACAATAAGAGGCAACTTGATATTACAAGGATTTTCTCCGTTCACAGAGATGCCATACTCCTTTTGGTAATAATCATAAATGGCAAAGACATAACTTAAGTATGTTGATGGATCTCTTTTACAAGAAACGTCACCAAAGAAAAGACACCTGTTACAAAAAAAACGACAGATAGCCAACAAGTCCATCACATGTTTAATCATAGAATACCCAAATTGGCTGACAAATACAGGGCTGAACACAGATCCAAGGCACAAAATATGTCGTCCAACTCTGTCTACAAAAAATTCACAGCAATCGGAAATAACCCCTATCCCAACCATTCCATTCCCTAAAATAAGACACAGAGAATAATGCCTGGGACCCTAGACTTTTACAGCTTCTTAAAAAAAAGGAAGATATGTACAAAACAAAATCATATGAAAAATGTCAATGTATAATATTTTTTCTATTTTGTATAACAGATATCTGTTGTCAAGATGGGTTCTACTTAGTCCAGAAGCATGAAATACACATTTGTATCAATCATCTTGACATAACTGACAATTGGAGAATACAACATGCAAAAACTTTACACAATTCACATGAATACTGAGTAGATGTTAAATGCTGTCACAAATCAGCAGTCTAGTCAAATGTTTCAAGGTAACATAACAAAAAAACAAATTTGAGCTCCCAAATTATTGAGATGAGATAGTACCATACCTCTCTGGTGTTTTCAGGCATGGAACGGTGAAATCTAAAATAATTAAAAAAAGAAATGAATAATTTTGATATGAATTATAAAAAACTATTTTGAAAAAATTAAGACAAGGATTCACAAACCAACCTGGAGTTACTTTATGAACAATGGTTAGTGATAGAAAAGCAGGAGGAGTAAACTCAGGTTGGCCAACATCAGTATCCAGATAAGCTACTTTGGTGTATTTCTGCAACACAATATTTAATAGATAGCGGGAAAAGGTTGTCTTCCCACAATTTTTGGCACCACATATAAAAACAATAGGAGGTGTTGAACTGCAAGAAATGGATTCTGCAGCCTGTGACCACTGATCTGGAATGTATATGTACCGTGGAGGAGAAGAATCCATCTCTTTTCTTTCTGTAAAATTGCAAGACAGCTTTTATCGATTAGGCAGTTTCTTTTTTGCTTGTGAGTCATGCAAATTTCCAAATACTGCAATCTATAAACAAAATTTTAAAACATTTCCTTCTCCAAAATTAGTTTTAAAGCATCTCTACTTTTTAAGCCACCTGTTTTTGTCACATACACTAATAATATGACTGAAATGAAGAACAAATAATAATAATCAGCCACCTGTAGAAGCAAGCTGCAAAGAATCACAGAAATCATAGAAAGCATTGTTACAAAACAATGTTATGTTTATAATTTTATTATGCAATATCTTTTTTGGCAATTAAAGTATGGAATTGTAATACAAATTCAGGATCTAACCCTATGCAGACAATCATCAACAAACAAACAATGACCAATTACTTCAACATGTCATGATAAACAACCAAAACAGAAAAACACAAGGAAGAGAAAGACAGCACACCGCCGCTTGGAGGGACCGCTGGTGGCTGCGGTTTCAGCTCCTCGCCGTCGGAGAACAGAAGCAGAAGACGCCGCTGGCTAGGGATAGACGGTCCTCGTCGCCGGAGGACAGAAGCCCGTCGCCGCTGCTGCAAAGTAAGGGATAACGCCGCCGCCGCTCGCCGGGGATGCGACTTCCTCCTTGCCGGTGAAGAGAACGTCAGCTACAAAGGTTGCGGGAAAAAGAAGGGACTGCGCAGGGGAAGGGAAAAGAGGAGGGGAAGAAGAAGTAGGGCACAATTAAAAAAAAGCAAGGGCAATTAAGGTATTTCGTGTATTGAATGAGGATGTAGATAGAAAATAGGGGGAGTGCAGGAAGCAATAACCGAATTAGGGAGCCCAACACAACGTTTATTTGTAATTTTTTATTTAAAATATTTGACAGAAATTAATAAATTTTTAGTTCCGAAAATGAATTGAAGTGCGTTCCCGCGAATGTTCCCTCTCATTCATGGCGCCCAAACTCTACCATCAAATATAAATTATAATCCTTCTTCTTCTTCCCTCCTTTTTCCTTCACTCCTAAACCCAAATCAAACCCTAATCCTTGATCCCTTTCTTCTTCTTCAGTTATTCATCTTCTTCTTCTCTCAATGGCCATGGACGCTCGAAGCTCTAACTCTCTCTTCACTCACGTCGCCTCCAGAGAACTCTTCCGAGGTTTTTCTCTCTCGAACACGATTTTCACTGGAAAACTCTCACGTCGTTTTCTCACTCTCTTTCTATTTGTCCGCAGTTCGAAAACGACCGCGTATGGACGGATTCGTCTCCGCCTTCAACGAAACCGGATCCATCGACGTACAGCACAATGCCGAAGACACCATTCCTCTCTCTCTCTCCTTCGGCAAGGTACTCACGCTAATAAACCTTCCACTTTCACTATATATTTGGCTTCTTTCAATGTTTTGTATAACTGTTTGCAACCGCGGTTTTTGCCACGTCGTCACAGTTTTTTGAAGCAATTCGTCACGAGCTGCTTTGGTCTGTAATTCAAGGTTTCTGAAGTCGTTGCGGTTGTGATTGCGGATGTTCCAGTTGCATTTGTCTGAATTTTATTACTGTTTTGACTGTGTTGTCTGTGTCTGTTCGGATTGACATTTGAAGATTTGGATTCATTTTTTGGATGTGAAAAAAATGGAAGATATTCGACGAAACTTCTTGAGTGTGAAACATGGATTCGTGTTGATTTAAACCGACACGAAATCAAATATGTACTTAAGGAATAGTAGCGAAATCGTGTGCATATATACGCAATTTATTAGGAATTTGATTGTGTGTTTAGGTTTTTAAAGTCGCCGTGATTGCAATTGTTGACGCATTCGTCCGCATTTTGTTAGGACTGACCGCTGTGTTATTTGTCTGCAATTTACTAGAATTTTGAGTGCAGTGTTGAGGTTTCAGAAGTCACTGTGATTGTAATTGCAGCTGCATTGGCTGCGTTTGTTTGCAATTTTCTACAATAGAAAACATTGTGACGAAACTGCAATTATAACCTGGGCTCCTTATTTATTTTTTCTCGCAGACTGCCAAATTTGCACACATTCTTGCTGTGTCTGATGAAGACGGCTACGTTAGCTTGTTTGATACTCGTCGCAAGGGCCCTGTTAACTCAAACTTTGAAGAAAACACAGGTCTTTTTTCTTTTTTCTTATTTATTTGTTTTGATTTACATGTTGAAATAAACATAGAAGCAGCAGAGTTTTGTGGTCAGTTGTGTGAAATTTTTTCCTTTTTAACTCTGAGAAGAAGAGAAGATCTGCGATTGGGTTTCACATCAGAATGCTGTTTTTGATACTTGTTGGATTAAGGTAAGTGCAATTCATATATCTTTTAATTCATTTAATGCATTATTATTTGAGCTATTTTGTTTTTAGTGTTTTGTGTATGACTTGATATGGTTTGTAATTATTTGCAGGAGGATATGCAGATTCTCACTGCATCCGGTGATCAAACAGTAAGTCACTCTGTTGCATCCTCAGAGCAATGGTTGATTAATGCACAGTTCTTCATAACAGATCTTGTTGATTAAATTTATATTAAATTAAGTATATATAGATGCTGATTTAATCATACTGAGTTAGAATTGACTAAATTTTTGTGATCATTTTGTAAACGGATATAGTATTTAATAAGCAGTTTTTCTTCAAGATGGTTGTGTTGAATGTTCTTATTGTATGTTTACAGATAAAATTATGGGATGTTCAAGAACAGAAGTGTCTTGGAGTGTTGATCGGTCACACGGGAAGTGTGAAATCTATGTGTCCCCATCCAACTAATGCAGGTTGTGTTTCGTTTTACCTGCGTCACTGCGTTTATGCATGAACTACGGTTTTTTTATAACTGCACGGTGATTTATTAGCTGTTAATATTCATTTTTTTCCAACTTTCAGATATTATTGTATCTGGTTCTAGAGATGGATCCTTTCGCATTTGGGACTTGAGATGCAAGTCCACTGCTAAGAGTAGGCGGGGAGAAGTTAGCATATGGTAATTGACTTTTTTCTTTTTAATTTGAAAAACTCATGAAATTACTGATTTCTTGATCGTTTAGTTATTGGTCCTTAATGAACTTTATATTTTATTTAAATTTAATTTATTATCATTTGATTGCTAGTTCAATGGGTGGTGTTAACGGAGCACATGTTTCATCTCAAGCACGAAGAACTAGAAAGGTAAAGGTTAGTTTCTGATGGATCTAGGTTCCTTTGTATCCTGCAAACTAAACTTTTCTAACAATTCCAAATTGTCAGGCCGCTTCCATGAGCATTACGTCTGTTCTTTGCCTCAAGGACCAGGTTTCCGTAGCAACTGCTGGCGCAGTGGATAGGTTAGTTGGAAAATTCATATTAGTGAACATTTGATTTTTTCAGTGTTTTTACCTTAATTGATTGGTTTGACTAACAAATTGGTTTATTTCAGCGTGTTGAAGTTTTGGGATACCAGAAATTTAAAAAATAGTGTTACTCAGACGTGTCCATATCCTCAGTCAACTGAAAAGGTTGGTTGGAACTTTGCTCTCTAAAGGGAAAATATATTTTTTATACTTTCTGTGAGTTACCAATTAATGGTGTTGGATAAATTGGATCATGATTCTTGAGTGTATTAAAAGGTTATAGCCTCAACTTAGAATAAACACTACAGCACCCTTAAAGTTAAAATGTAAATGTGGTAGCAAATGTCAGGTGTATTGTGCCTTTCATGTCATGAAAACAATTTTATGTATTGGAAAACTTAAATGATATTGTCTAGAGTCTCTTGACAGTCTTCTTCGTTGTCTTTTCAGCAAAGTTTGCACGGAATATCTAGCTTGTCCCAAGATGAAACTGGACTTTTTCTTTCGGCCTCCTGCATGGATAACCGGTATCATCCTTTGATAGTGTCTATGTTTCTTTCTTCTAAGTTAAGAATATATAGCAAAATATAAAATCTACCGTTTCTTTTTGCAGAATTTATTTGTACAACACCCTTCAACTTGAGAAAGGGCCTTTAAAATCTTTTTCTGGGTGCCGAATAGAATCATTTTTTGTAAAGGTGAGAATTGCACCTGTCTAAATCTTCTGCATTCCGTTTCTGTCCTAACTCCTAACTGTTGATGTGTGCAATTTCAGTCCGCAATTAGCCCTGATGCGTCAAACATTGTCAGTGGTTCTAGTGATGGAAATGCCTATGTTTGGAAGGTTTCATTCTTACTTATAAATTACAATGAGATATTATTAGGTTTGATGCACATGTTGCTGTTTGGATATAATTTCACTGAACTTTCGAATTTCAGGTTGACAAGCCTCTGGAAGATCCTACTATTTTGAAAACTCACGATGGTGAAGTTACAGCAGTTAACTGGTAATTCTGGAAACCTGGTGTGGTTCTAGCTCTCTTTAACATTTGTTTTTAACACTACTTATTTGACAGGTGTAGCTCCGAAAATGGCAAATTCGCAACTTGTTCTGATGACTTTACAGTAAGCGAATCCAACTGTTTTCTTATTATTTTAACTTCGAATTTATTTGACTTTAAACCAGATACTGAATTTTATCTGCAATGTCTTCCAGTTTAGTTGTGTCTATTAACCCATGTGTTTAAAAAGGCCACAAATTGTTTCTTTCAGCATTCTAATTTCCCTCAATATGCTATTTTCAGGTTCGGATATGGAATAAAAACAGTTACGTTTCTAGAACACAATGTGCATCTTCGGTTCGAAGAAGAGTAATGGCAATTCCTAGTACAGAGTGCAAAATCCTTTTAAATAATGGCAAAACGTACTCTAAAACAGACGAAGATGCTCTTTTACCCGATCATAAACTACACCCAATTTTCTCACCCACTCCAATCACACCACCTAAAATGAACATATCTGAAAGCCACACGAACCAACTTTCCTCCTCAGGATTTGATCCTAATGCAGCTTCTCAAAAAACTCCTGAATCTGCTTTGAAGAGCCCCTCATCTGTATTGAACCCTCCATCCTCCTTAAAAAGAACTATCCGAGACTACTTTTCAGCATCTTCAAGAACCTTGTAGGCTTGTTAAGCAACGGAATTCTGTGATCAAGTAAAAGGCTTTTGCACATATTGTTTTCATGGGTGGCTTGGAATCTCTTAAGCCATGATTCTGGGTAAGCTTCATTTTCTGAGGTTGCATACATCCCGTTATTTGCAGATGTAGACATGATCTAAGGAATATGTTATTGTCTCCATAGGTTGTTTTAAATGTAAATTACGACAAAAGATTCGTTATAGCAACAATATTTGTTTTATACACCAAATTCAGATCAAGCTGGGGAGGGAGGGGCAAAAGGCTGAAAACATGAAAAGCTGGACAAATGCCTGCTGCTTATTTGCGAGAGACAATTAGACTATCAGGTTTTACCCAATTCAAGTACCCAAAAAAAGTGATGCTGACTCAAATGCCCACTTTAATGTGATTTAGACATCAAACTCCACAAGTGAGGTAAAAAAGTAATAAGTGTAGTTGTGTTTGGAATGAATGTGTTGATGTATCATTTCCATCTTAAAAAATGTTGGCTTTACTGCTTGCACGTACTATTCAAGGCAAACGAGTCTTGGTCAAGTTATTATCAAAAGCGACGACATTTATTATCATCCTGTATAGTCATTCTTAATATAATTTTATTTAATATATATTGTTAATGATACGGTTAGAAAAACAATAGTAAGTGTCCAAGAACTTCGATAATTTTGACTTAGTTTTAATAAAAATATGACTGTAATTTGAATTTGACCTTTATTTCAAGAAAACCATAAAATTAAGTTCCTCCTCTATTTTATTTTAAGCGTTTTATATTCCACATATTAATCTGTTAATATAATTTGGAGATAAATTAAATAGTTAACCGTCAGTGTAAAAATATTGTGGTGTTCAAAAATCTGTTCATTGAAGTGACATCCTTATAAAAAATTAAGATGCTAGAATAAAAAATTACATTCTTTTAAAAAGACTAAAGTAATGGTCTAAAATTTTATCAAATAAAAATGTTTTTTTTAGTCAAATAATAATTGAAATTTTATACACGAAACATCACATAACCAAGTAAAACATTCTTCTAAAGCTTCTTTTAAAAAGGTGCAAAGTTCTACATTAGCTGAAACAATAAGACATTAAATTTAAACGAACTCATATCACTATCAACAATTTTTCAGAGCATAGATACAAGAAAATTTGTATATTTTACACGTGTGAAGTGTGTTGTTAAATTCTGAGTGACGCAGTGAGATACCACAACTTAATATAACAACATTACTGATTAATGTATAGCTCTTGTTTCACAATGGAATAGCATCCTATAAGACCTGTGGGTTCCACTACGAATTGTTCATGAAATGTGCCCATTCTTTTGGTAGCAATATCAATTCCAAGATCCTTGAAGTTTGGCAACCCCTCTACTTGAATGCCATCTCCACATATGAGGAACTGGTTTCCAATTATGAAGGATCCTGACACTCTGATTGCAACTCCATCTTCACCATGAGCACGGCACTGAAGCTTCTCAACAACATGCACCAACTTCTCAGGAGGCCACTCACCAACCAGTGTAGCTCTAATACTTGATAGAGATGTAAAGATGTTATTTGGACCACAATGTTGTTTTCCAGAGAAACTACAAAAAGTAGAAGAATAATGGTGTTGTTAGTGATTGATGTTTTGAGAAAACCTTGGAACCAAGTTTGCAAAATGCCATCATCCATTTTTTTTTATATATTCTAAAATGGTTAACTAACCACAATCTACTTAATTTGAGCATGCCTTGATATAATGGAAAGTCCAGAAATAAATTTTACTCAGTTATGTTGCATTTCATATGTGCATAACATGGGTATGTTAATACAAATTGCTGCACTTACAGCAGCAAGTTGCTTTCATGCAAATATTGTTGTTTTTTTCAATAATGGTAAAAGGAGAGTAAAGTTTTACAAATGACATTTTCTTGATGCAGAAATAAAACATAGAAGACAGTACACACCTGAAAATCGAGCTTTCACTATATAAGTTCCTTGTATGTTGCCACATATCATCAGGCCCATCAAATAGCAAGTAATAATGTATTGTCAACATCTGGAGAGGAAAAATCCAAAGTAAAAAATTGCAGCCTCTCTAAATCTCTAAAATGTTGACATAAACAGCGAACACAGCAAGAACAGTATCCATGAAAAACAAGCAAATGAGTTTCTAATTTTTCTTCATTGATAGAAAAAACAGCTTGTCATTTCATCTAGACAGATTGCAAGAAGGCTTAAACTGCGCATTGCAAACTTTATCTCATATTATCATTAAGAAACCTGTGAAAGGCAAAACTTCTTCCCACTAAATAATGGCCACTCATTGTTTTATGTTTTTTACTCACAACAATGGAATCAAATAAGCATGGCAGTTTAAATAATATATGGATAGAAATTGGCAGCCACTTACGTCTGCCAAGTCCTTCATTCTTTGTGTAGGATCAAAAACGCTTCGAACAAATCCGGCTAAATCTACCTTTACATTCTCATACTTTTTGATAAAAGGGTGCAAAAGCAGCTGCATTAGGACAACACAGAATCATCAGATAGTAAAAAAAAAATGCATGATCACCAATATATTTGTGTTTTGGGTGAAGTGTTACAGAAAACATTAAGGTTGTATATATGGTTGTATGACATTAAGGTTTATCTCATATTTCTCACCTGCTCTGCTGTTGGCCTAGTGTCTGGATCCTTTTGCAGGCAAGAATCAACAAAGGAGCAGAATTCTGGTGAAAACTTGTTTTTTGATGGTGATGGTGATGGATCATCCAGAATCTGTCACAAAACAAGGTATAATTAATCGCAGAGAGAAGAAGTACATGCATGAAATCAGATTACAGAAACAGAATAGCCATTTATAAAGGGATAGGACATATTTCTTTATCATTGATTTACATTTTATGCCTTACAACACATGGTATGAATCATCACATTTATCCAAAATTTATGGCATTATTACAAAGCTAAATTATACATACTTTACTTCCTTTTGAGTGATTAATGTTATTATCTCAGGTGACAGGTTTTTATACAAGTGATAAGAAAAAGACAGGTAAATAAAACATGATAAACATTTACTTTCAATCAAACAAAAGAAAACAAATAACTTCAATATGTATTGCACACACACCTGCAACATAAGATTGACAGGGCCTTCATTAGCTGTATATGGGAATTCTCCAGTTCCACACTCTAGAAGAGCAAGAGCAAGGCTCCAAATATCCGCCGGATAAGAATAGCTTTCATTCCGAATCCTCTCCGGTGACATGTATGTAACAGTTCCAACAAACGTAGCACACTGCAAAGGAGCAATTTTCATTTTTTATGAACATGAACTTTGCAGCACGGTTGTAATAACGACCAAACAATATAATTATTGACATTGAAAACAATTTTATGGAAGCAATACATGACAACATACTGAGACAAATAGAATATACCAACCATTGCCACTGAATTCTCCAAGCCGGCACTAATTCCAAAGTCAGTAATTTTTGGCTCTCCCTTCAAATTTACTAATAGATTGGCAGGCTTTATGTCTCTGTGAACAAGATGTCTTTCTCCATGCAGATAGCTTAGACCCTTCCAAAAGATAAAAGGTCAAGAGTCACATACCCTAGTGTTTTCTGAAAGCAAAAACTGAAAAACACAGATACAAGATTATTTTCCTTACATTTAGTAGCTTCTGAAACATGAACGATAGAATAGGTTCTGGTATCTTTCCATGCATTCTCAAGATATCAGCAAGTGATCCTCCATCCATATACTCCAAAGCTATGCTTATCTGTCCGGAATCTGGGGTGTAAAATGCTCCATGAAATTCAACAAGACCCTCATAACAAGGTGCTTCACACAATGTCCTTATCTCAGTAAGGAGCTGCTGCCTTTTCTCCTAATTGGCACAAACAATTACAGACATTAAGCAAAAAGGTGATGATAACAACTATTGCCATAACAAAGTTTCTACTGTTTTGAAAACAAAGATCAAGAGTGTACTACCCAATCCTGAATCAATATCAATATAATACTACATTTAGACAGCCAGATAACGTATATAGTGCTTTCAACAATGCATGTTTGTTAGTGTGAAATTTGTATAAAGAGAGTTCAATTTTCATGCACAATCAGTGTGAAAATTGTACATTTATCAACTAATTAAACATAACCCAAAATATGACTCTTAAAGTAACTATCACAAAAGTCAACAATTTTACCAAGTATAACAATCTGTGATTGGATAATAGTATAAAACCTTTACATAGTTTGCGCATTCTAATCAAACTTTTAGAAACTAAAAACAACCAAAAGTAACATGAAAAGACATAGTCCTATTACCCCACATGAGATTCAGATTAAATTAGTAACCACAAGTAACCCTCATGAGTTTTACAGTGAAACATCACAAGAATCAATACGTACCTTCTCAAATATATTGATCTTCTTCAATGCCAGAATCCTATGTGTTGGTATATGCATAGCTCTCTGCACAACACTACTGGCACCACTACCAATTGCTCCAAATATCCTCATTTCTTGGGAAGCACACTTATATGTTTTCTCACTGTGATCAGTTTCATCCAAAGACCTTGATGATGTGCACTTCTGCAACCCAAGTTCGTTGATATTGTAAACCCCATATGATCTACTCAACAAGTTCACAGTTCCACCATCCGAAAACTTGTCAATTGAACCAATCAACCAAAACCCAAAAACACAATAAGGAAAAAACTAACGAAATTAGATAAAACCATTGATACCCATTTCAATCAAATTAACAACAAACACTGAACAGTAGTGAGAGAGAGGGTTACTGTGTAAGAATCGCTGGGATCCAAGGTTGAACTCGATGAGAAACCCTTCTCAGCGTCAAATAAAGGTGCAAGCTTTTTCCTCAATTCCTCCAACCCAGACATTGTTTTGAGGATTCACATGAAAAATAAAATTGAACGCGACCCTTTTGAGGTTCTAATCTAAGGCGAAAAAAACAAATAAAAGGAGTTTCAGTTACAGCGTGCGATTTAAGGTTTTTGCGTGGGTTGTTGGGGTGGGAAGGAACACAATGTGTTCGTGAGATTCAAGATAACAAAGCGGTGTGTTAGCTACGTCAGGGTAGTCGAACCCGTGGATTTGTATCTAACATACAAAAGATCAAATCAAATGTTGCAAATACAAATCAGATTTCTTTCCCTCTCATGTGTTTTATTAGAGTATTTATATACTATTCTGTTTCTTTATCTTGTAAGAGATTTAATATTCATAACATTAACATTAATTAATTCTTTTAGTTAATCAAAATGGAGATAAGTGCTGATTGATATATATATATATATATATATATATATTTGTTATCAATTATATCTTTACTAATATAATTTATTTATTTTTATTTTATATTTTACATATTGTCAAGATTTAATATTTATAACCTTAATTAATCTTTTTAGTTAATCAAAATTGTGATAAGTCCTGATATATTTGTCGAATTTTTAAAAAATAGTAGTTTTAATTATTTTTTTCTTCTTAAATTTACTTTAAAAAAACTGAAAATTAAAAAAAAAAACGTTTTTTTTTCAATTTCATGTTTAAAAATAAAAAATTTAAATTTGTGAAAATGAGATTGTTTTAAAAAAACTAATGCATCAAAACCAGATTAACCTCAACTTTCTGAAATAAAAAACACAGTTAAACTTTAACTATATATACAAATTGTTATCATTTAGAGTTTAATTTATACATTACATTATATTGTGGATTTAAGAGAATTATTAAATAAGTTAATATCATGCATAATAATTGTGAATTATCCATAACTATTAATAAAAATAAATTATAACAATCTGTATTTGCGGTTTTTCTAATAGTGTTATTATATATATATATATATATATATATATATATATATATATATATATATATATAAAAGATATATTTTTTTGTAGTAATAACACTAGTAGAAAAAAATATCTTAGTCACATACGATATCGATCGTTAAATGGAAAATTAATTGTAAATATCTTTAATCACCGAAATTAAATAGTAGTGAAAACTCTATTTGCAAAATAGTTAGTCATATTAATGACTAAACAACCATCTAAATTGTGTTTACTGATTAGTCATTAAAAATTTAGTTACTTTGAAGTATTAGAGACTAATTTAACGATTAAAATGTTGGTCATTAATTCGATAGCTAATAAAAACAAATTTTATTTAATAAAATGATTTTGGGCGCTGAATGGGTCGTAAATAAATGTAGTAAAGTGCATCAAAGTATCTTATATACTATATATATACTATATGTTGCATTTTGTATGCACGAAGGACCATGCAGTTTAATTAATTACATTCCCTAAAAAAATTTTATTTTTCTATTTAACTGTCTAAAGGGTTTTGATCCTACAATCATATTAATGTAAAGTAATAAAATTTAAATTAAACATGAATAAGATAAAATATCAACTCAATAAGTTAAAAACTCACCTCTAATTCCAACTGAATTATGAAATGAGAATTATGATTCTTTAATTGCATATAAAGAATACCTTAGACAATAATAAGTCAAACACCTTCACAATAAGTAAGTCCAACATCAAGTGTCATGGAGTGACCCTCTGGAACATGTCCTCCAACATGCTCAACCCCTTAACAAAATTTGACAAAGTTTAGAATTGAACTTATATCATTATACTAACCCTTTGATATATATATATATATATATATATATATATATGATAAAACATTAAATATATCAGGCTACTTGATGGCAGTGGTGCATTCTCAATCACTTTGGGAGATAAAATTAAGTCCTTTAATTGAAGGTTATTTGGAGATTATCATTTTGAGGTTTTGTCCATTTCCACCTCCTACATCAACCAATTTCGATATTCCCTCAAATCCAGTGTGTATATATATATATATATATTTCAAGTATTCCATTCATATCCGTTACACACAAATCTGCCATAAACTTGTTAAAATTTGGTTCATTACTGTTCAACCTGGAATTGAATGAACATACATTGCAGTTCAAACTAAAATTATATATTTGGAAGGGAAGCTGAAACATACACATCTATAATCAAACAAAACAAAAGAAAGAAAATGAAATAAAATCAATTGGAAAGGGAACGCACCACACACACACGCAGAGAACCACAACATCACACACAAAGCATAAATTGGGAAGGGAAGGGAGTGCGCCTGTTACGTCGCTGCCGTGGGAGACCGACGCCGCCGTGTGACCGTCGCTACCTAGTTGGCTTCACCGCTGTGAGGAGACAGAACATCAACGATTAGGGCAAACGACAACGAGAAAAGAAAAAAAATCCTACAACGGGAACGAACCTGGCTCGCCGACCGCCGTGGCCCACGGGTGACCGTCGTCGTCGTCAGTGAGATCGCCGCCGGCGCCGCGGATGCTCGTGTTGTTCCCACTCTCGCGTTCTTCGTCGTGGATTTCGCGTTTCGTGTATAGTAAGATAAGTGGAAGATGAATAGAAAATAGACGAAGTGAAGAATGGGTTTCGAGCAAACAATAAAACCCAAAATTGGAACAAACAATGAACCGCGAAAGAATGTAAGACAACAAAATTTAAAATTTTTAATGGGAATTTGAAATTATAAAACTAAAGAATTTAATTAACTATAATATATTGATATAAAATTTACTTATTATGAATTTAATACAATTAGATGTTAATTTTTACTTTTTAAATTAAAAATATCAGTGTATTTAATATCATTAATCTAATAATAAAATTTAAAATTAAATATCTCTAGTGAAAAATTGAAAAAGAAATCATTCAAAATATAAAAATATACATGTTTATGAAAGAACATTGTAATTGTAAATTTTTTTAATGTTCACTAAATTTGATTTAGCGATTACAAATATTCGATAACTAAATATCATATTAAATATATATTATAAAATAATATTTATATTTGTTGCAAAATTGGAAATTAAAATATAACATATTAAATAATATTTTAGTGACTGAAATATTGTGAAATTAATTATCATATTAAATATATTTTACAAAATAAAATTTATTTTGGTCACTAAATCAGTGATTAAAACATTACATATTAAATATGTTTTAGTAACCGAAAATATTTGGTGATTAGCTATCATATTAAATATATTTTACAAATCAATAATTATTTTTTGTTGTTAGACCGGTGACTAAAACATAATATTTAAATACTAAAATTTTTCAATCACTATTTAGTTGTTATAACAATAAATATTCTTGTACATTGATTTAGTTGTTTAAATCAATAGCTAGTTTGTGACTATTATGATTCCGTGGCTAAATTACATTTTTATAATAGTAAATTATAAAGAATTATAAAGAATTAGTTACCTTACATTATTTTTTAAACGTTAAACTTCAATATTAAAAACACAAAGTAAAAATATGAAGCTGATTAAAAATTAAAATTGCTATATTTAGATAGATTATCTAAGACAAAGTACAAGTCTCATTTAAAATTAAAATGTCAACACCTAGCATAAGAGAGGTAGACCATGAACCCAACAAATTTTGAATTTCTTTTAATTATATGTAGCTAATTTTTTTAATTTTTTTAAATTATCTATAGTATTTTGAATTTTTTTTAAATTATGTGTAATATACGAAAAATCAATGAGAATTAATATATATATATATATATATATATATATATATATATATATATATATATATATATATATTTATTAAGGGTAATATTTAATGGTAATAAATAATAAAATTTAAAATAATATAATAAAAAATATTACATATTTTTTATATTTTTTTTATTGTCTTTTTTAGTTTTTCTTTCTCATGTATTGTTCTCTTTCACTCTTACTTGTTTTATTTTATTTTTAAATAAAAAAAAAATCATTATTTCTACTCTCATTTGTCGTCTATTCTATTATTGAAAAAAAATCGGTATATCTTCTATGTTTTACTTCATAATAAAATATTAGTTTAATAATTAACATTATTTTTTATCTCACGAGCCTTTTTTATATTCATAAAATGGATATACAAGAAAAAATACAGTATTATGTGTTTTCATAACGATTTTTAAGTGTGACTTGATTATCATAAATTATTATTTTAGTATTTACATCTCAAATTCTTTTAGATTGTAGTAAATTATTTTTTAGGTCTTAAACTTAAAAAAAAAAAAGTAGGATAACTATGCGTGAAGATGAAAAATAGGAGAAATTCAACACTCTTCACATATATTTTAAACCATAACTCTAATGGTCAAATTGTTTAACTATAGAAGCTTTTTCTTAAGGTTCAAAGAATTATAGGTGGGTCATTTATGTTTTTTCTACAACTACAACAAAAAGATCATTGATCATTTTATGCAATGAAAATCACCAAATTAAGATTTTGGAATAAAAATGGAAAAATAAATTTAATGTCGACAATATGATTATTTTCATTAAAAAAAATAGATAAAATTTTTAGTTATGATTCTATTATTGATGAATCCAAAAATACGAATGAACGCAAATGACAATCATTTAGATATGTATGATTTCTTTTATAATTATAGTTATACTAACTTATGTATTTGTTATTAAATATATAAATTCTAAGTATATTATTTTGAATGTATCTTATCGATTTTAACCAATATATTTTTTAAATTCAAAATGATATAATTAAATAAAGCTTAGTTTTAATATTCAACTTTTATACAAATTTAGTAAAGTTCATTCTCCACATGTTATAAATATATAAATAGTGCCACAGTTCATCTTTTACTTACACACTGTTGCACTACTCTTATATTGCATATAAATAAAATATGAAATAAGGACATCTTTTTCGATTATCAACTATATTGATTATAATTTTAATGTTGTAAAAGAAAAAAAACGATAAATAAATTTTTTAAATGGTATTAATGTAAATTTATCGTAATAGACCTTGAATATTTTCACAAAAAATAGAAACTCAAGTAAAAGATAAATATAAGAAACGAAATTACTATTTAAGAATACATATCTTTTAACAGTAACGTATTTAATCCTTAAACTATTGTTTACACTTTATTTTTCAATTATTTCGTTCACTTTATTTTATTTCCTTTCCCCATCTTTTTTCATTATTTTCTTCCCACTAAAAAATAGTTATGAAAATTAAGTGATTTATTTTCTTGAGCCACTCTTTAGGCTTGAACTATGAACATTATTTTTTGTCTCTGACAACTTTTGAAGAATCTGTTTTTGCTGACAGGTGAAGTGATGATATATAGAACCAATAATGGAAGCTAAACAGTGATTTTTTATTTTCTTCCGAAAATGACCAATAATTGAGGACAACACAGTGTACATACAGAATTTGAGAGGACAAAGATTTGGCTGAGATATCTTGGAATAAAGGTTCATAAAAATGGATCCTTAAATGTGCCCTACAAAAAAGATGAGACAATAAAGGGGAAGAACCTAATTTAGCATGTACCATCTCATAAAATATATACTTAAAACAACATCAATGTATTTTCTTTTAGGACAATGACACTTTAATCCACTTTTTTTGATCCACTTTTAATCCATCATTTCAATCACCATTAGATCATCACATCACATCACTAAAAAGAATAAAAAAAGATGATTTAATGGTGATTGAAACAATAGATTAAAAGTATGTCAAAAAAAGTGGGTTAAAATATCATTTTCCTTTTATCACTCATTCTTATCAACATCTATGGCTTCAAATTAACAATAATTTGCGTTCACGATATATTATCTGTTTTAGAAGGTGAATAGAAGTATTTAAATTGTGTTTGACCTTAACTCTTAAATAATGTGAAATTTATTATGATCTCAAAAATATCATAATAATATCTTCTATAATAAGATTGTCCTTGTATTTATCATTGTTCAAATATGACTATTTGTTTTGACGATCTTCTTTTGATATTATTCTTTATAATTGTGATAATGTGATCCTTAGGATATATGTTATGTAAAACCACTTCAATTTGATATGCTTCCTATAATTACGGCTTAAAGAATGTTGTGTTATAAAGATACAATATATGATAAATATTATTGTTCGATTATATATATATATATATATATATATATATATATATATATATATATATATATATATATATATATATATATATATATATATTTTTAACCATTGCAATTCACATTTTAAATTGAGTTAAAAGTGGTGGTATCTGTATCTATTATGAATTAATGTTTGTTCATTGAATTAATACGGATACTTGTATGTATAGTTGATATGATTGAATTACTCATTTATTTCTTTATGTAAATATAATATTAAATATGTGTATTTGTATTTGTATTATGTTGTATATGTATATATGTATATATAAATGAGACTCTTGTTCGTATCACTAATGAGACACACAAAAAAGTCACGTTACTTCATTCTCTATTTCTCTATTTTTTACTTCTTAATTCTATTATAAGCTTTGTTTTATAGATACAAAATCAAATTTCTTAAGAGTTGATTCACGAGTTATTGAATATTTCAAATTCTCTTTTATACCTAATGACTCTTTTTTTTCTTTATACCCACTTAAAGAAAACTTTCTCTATTACATAATAACTTTTTCATATATGCACTTAAAGACCTCAACAAATATTATGATATGAGAAAAGTAACAAGTGAGAAACTAATGATTTGTTTTATAAAAGAATATACTCTAAAACATTTTCTAAAAAATACCAACATTATCGCCTTTATATTTACAAGAATAAAAATATCATGAAGAAAAAGAAAACCCGGGGCCCGTATATCGTGACATATTTAACAACTTCATAATTTAATCTTAAAATGTTCTCATGCTAGATTTTAATTTCAATACATGAGTGATTAGGTAAGCTTTTAAATTCTTCGCGTCACATAATAAAACTTTTTATTTCTTTTTTAAATACACTAATCTTTACAGAGATTTTTGTGAAATTACTTGAATATTTTGTTTTTTCTTTTACCGATACATTCAATTAACATCCAATTTTATTGACAAAAAGTTGACAATCACTATAATAGTCAATTTAGATATTGATTTACAAAATAAAAAAATAATGATTACTAAAATAGTGTCTCTAATAAATAAAAATTTATAAATGGTCACTAATTAATTAAAGACTAATTTAGAAACCAATTGCTCGCAAAAAAATTGGTAGCTAATATTTAATTATCGATTTCCTTTTGAAGCTAAAACTTTGGTAACTAAATTTTAGAAATCAATTATAATTTATTATTTATAATAGTGACTATTTTAGTAACCAATAATTTTTTATTTTATAAATTTGTATTTAATTTTGTCACTATAGTGACTAATAACTTTTAGTCATTAAAATTAGTTATTAATGAGACACTTTATTATAGTGATTATTTTGTTTCAATTATTTCAAAAAATATTATAATATTATTTTTACCTTATTTGATAATTTTATTGTAAAGAGTCATGCATATTTTATATATATATATATATATATATATATATATATATATATATATATATATATATATATAAATAAGTGAGTGTATACTTATCTTACAAATTAATTTTGTAAGACTGAGTCAGACTTAAAACCATATTTTCTATTTATACAAGAGAGTAAGTGTTACAAAAGTGAAAATTTTGTAAATTAATAAATTAGTGTAATATTTAACATTTTATAAAACATCCCTAGATTTTACATGAATATAAAATATTCTGTTTTGAATCTATCACAAAGTATAAACATTAATCTTATTGCTTGAATAGGTAATCAAGATTTTGATCTCCATTAGGTAAGTTAAAGTAACTTAAAAATAATTAATTATTCTTTCATCCTAAAATAATTAATTTTTCTTTAAATTTTTATTTTTCTTCATATATATATATATATATATATATATATTAGTATAGTATTGTTTAAAATCATTAAAAGTCTCTAAATTATTATATAAAGAATTTATTTATCCAAGTCCCAAAAGACAAGACAAAGACAAGGAATTAGACTTTGTTTTCCACAACCTGCCGACTTTCACCTGTTCATAATCACCTTTTTATAATAACAAATTATTAATTCTTAATCATACTTTAATTCTTCTTTTTATAACTTTAATTAAATCTAGAAAACCTAGATACCTGTGTACAAGTAAGAGCAGAATTAACAGAAAATGTTTCAAAAATAGAAACTACTTTGGAAACGTGTCAGTGCCATAATTTTCATGTTAGAATCATTGGTTCTATTCTATTTATAGATCATTCATTATAAAAGAAAAAATAAACTATTTATATTCGATTGTATATATAAAAGAAGAGGATAAGAGTCTTAGGACAAGTTTAACTTTAAACCCTTCATTTCGTAAAGTGATGTTTGATATATAGAACCAATTGATTAATTATTTAAAAATGAAAACTGAATTTATAGAAGTTACACAAATAAACAATTGTTAGATTCACATATTAAATTATATAAACATTTAGTAATAACGTACAGTTATAGTAAAGGCAAATAGTATAGGTACATATTATATATATCACTTTTACATGTTTTTTTATTTTATAAACAAATATTAAAATAGTCATACACACAAGGTTGTACTTTCTACATATTTACATGTTGGTAATATAAAATTTGTGCACTCTCAATCAACCACAAATTGTCACTGATAACGACTTCACAAAATTTGAGATTAGAAAATTATACAAAAAAAAAAAAGTGTTTTACATTTTAATGCATAAATGATTTACTATGGTCTTGTGGGGGTGGATTATATATTATATATCTATAACAATTCATAAAGAGATTCTTGTTTTACATTTCAAATTTTCAATTTTATCTTTTAAAATATAATTAAAAATTAACCGTTATTTTTACAAATTTTTTATAAAATCATCTATATCTGCTTCTTTTCTTCTTTCTTATTTATCAATTGTTATCATCTCATATTTTCTAATATATTTCATTTTATTTTTAATAAATATAATTTTATTTTATATATTAACTTAATAACATTACAATATCATCATTTACTAATATAATATCATACACATGTTAAAAATGCTTACATACAGACGTGATAACATCGTTGTTTACGCTAGTAATATATAATGGAAGCTAATTAAGATTGGATATTAATTCTTGCACAGTGTTTGACATTATTATAAAGGTTTTGTCATAGTCATTCTTTTTCACTTTGTTTCCTCATTTTGGTTTCTTTTTCACAAGAAAATGCTCTTTGCCTCTCTATGCTCTCTCATGTCGTTTTTTTCTGTTTGTCTCACTATTAATTTGCGTGTTTCTCTCATCTTGTCTTGCAACTAACTAGGGTTCTTCCTTCAACTCTCACATCAAATAGTGACTTTTCCAGAAAACTCTCTCTCTCTCTCTCTCTCTCTGAGTTAGGTGCCACACTTTTTCACACCCAAATATTAAAGAATTAACAGATCTTCAAACACCAAAGTCTGCACCCACATTTAAGGTAATCATCCAAATTACATATTATATTTATGTTTCTCTTAATTTTTTCAATGAAACCTAGCTAGTTATCAGCTAGTTATAGCTTCACCATATTCTTTTTCATCCCAACTTTTGCCTTATAAATTATATAGATTGAATCAGGGTTTTTTTATTTTTTTGAATCTTTGTGAAAAGTACACACATATTTATATATATTCTGGGTGATTGATTGGTGTAGCATAGCATCCAATAGAAAGAGATATGAAAATTGAGAAAATTCCATATGCAAAAGTTACTTGGTTGGTGTGTACTTTTTCACTTTCAATTGAGCTAAACATGTGTATATATAAAAGCCTAGACCTATAGATTTAGAGAGATTTTAATTAAGGAAACTAATCAAGCATGATTTTTATAAAAGAATTTCATGCATGTATATCATATTTTATATCAGTCTTTGTTGATTTTTTATGTTTATGTTTTTATAGTTTCTTTCCTCCTTCTGTGCAACAAAAAAGGAAAAAGAATTCTGGATACTGAGAATCTGTGAATAGTATAGCACTCAGTTTCAAAGAAGACTTTGTCACAAAAAGTTAATGAAAAAAAGTTCAAAAAGTATAACAGCAGCAAAGTGCTTTAACAAACAGGCAAAAATCTTCATAACCCTAATTTTAATTACATGATTATACATGGAAGAGCTTAATTAAGTTCTGAAATAGCCCTATAGCATGTTACTATGATCAGTTAGAATTTTCTACTTATATATTCCAAATCTGTCTTATCTTTAGTCGATGTGGGATTTTCAACGGTTTCTATATGAATGGTTTGTGGTTGTTATTGATTTTGATCTGGTTGTGAATTTGAGGTAAGTGAAAAGATCATGGCTTCTTCAAGCTACTCCAATTCTCCATGTGCAGCGTGCAAGTTTCTGAGGAGAAAGTGCATGCCAGATTGCATATTCGCCCCATATTTTCCTCCAGAGGAGCCTCAGAAGTTTGCAAATGTGCACAAGATTTTTGGTGCAAGCAACGTGAGCAAGATTCTGAACGAGGTGCAACCCTATCAGAGAGAGGATGCTGTGAATTCTCTGGCATATGAAGCAGAAGCAAGGATCAAAGATCCTGTGTATGGTTGCGTTGGTGCCATTTCAGTGCTCCAAAGACAGGTTCTTAAGCTCCAAAAGGAACTTGATGCTACAAATGCTGATTTGATGATGATGGTGCCAAATAGTAGTAGCAGTAGTAGCAGTGCTCATCTTCACCATGGAGGAAGAAACAAGATGAGTAGTGATGATGATGGTGGTGATGGTGGTGGTTCTTCACATGGTTTAAGCTTCTATTATTCTTCTTCTGCTAATTGGAACAATGATCCTTCTGAAAATGGCTTCCCCAGAGGAGATTTATAAGAAGATATATAGTGTGTGGTTAATTCTCAACCCTCTATGCATCAATTATTATACTCTCACGTAATAAATTTTAAGTTAGGGTTTTCTTATCGTAAAGTATTGGATGATTGGTCTTATTCTATATATATATATATATATATATATATATATGGAAAATGATTTTTTTACTACTAAATTTTGACAACTTTCTCTTACAACCTTAGGTGGTATCTTCTAAGTGATTTTTCATTTTTCTATTTTCTCATTCTCAATATTTTAACTACTTAAAAAATAACGCATCATGTTGTAAGAGAAAATTGTCAAATTTTAGTAGTCAAAATATCATTCTCATATTCTATATATATATATATATATATATATATATATATATATATATATATATATATATATATATATACACAAAAATATAATATTATATATATATTTTTGTGATATATATATATTTATAATATATTATAAGTGTATCTTTTGATTGTATTTGAAGATTTTAAAACGAAATTACTCAAGTTTTATATATGGAACTGGGTTTTTATGTAAAAAATGTTATGTGTAAATGTATTTTTTAAGACTAATCAAACAAATTACAAAACTAAATTTAGTGTTTAAATTGTTGTTAAATATTGTTGTCTCAAAATTAAAAAAAAAAAAGATGTATAAACAAGTGAAGCAAAACAAATCTAGATAAGATCAAATTGTTGTCTTTGGTAATACCTAAATAAGATGAACACTTTCAAATGGAAAAAAAAGAAAGAAAAAAAAAAGAGTCATACTCTTAAACCAATAAATAGAAGAGTTATTATTTCTTGGCAAACAGAAAAAAGAAAACTTGTGATGATTTTTGTGATTGATTGGCATGTTAGATTTGTGTCTTTTAATTTTGACCACTAATTGATATTCCACTATTTTTTTGTCTGAGAAACTTAAATTATATACAAAAGGGCCCCTACTCACTAGAAGCCATATATGGGACAAGAGTTATTTAAGGTTGGGGTGTTAGCCAAATGGAATCTTATTAGTTTACTTTTTATTTAATATTTTGATGTTATATAATTCAATAATATATAATGTCACTCACCTACCTTTTCAAGCATGCACTGCAATTTCCATGTACCTACTTATATATATACATATATATTAGGTGAAGTTCTCAAAATGGCCTTATCTATCAACCTTTTCAAGCATGCACTGCACTTTCCATGAACCTACACCTATAATTTTTTTATATTCAAATAAGAATAATAAATATTATATATTCAAATAAAAAATTGCATAAATTATATATGTAAGTTCTTTTTTAATTGTGATATTCTTTTGAGTGATGATATGTGACTTTAAATCTTAACTATTTTTATATGATTATGTATATGGCTATCGCGGTTAAATATGTTTTTTTTCCTCAAGTTTTAGTGAATTTTGGAATTAGTCCCTCTTCGAAATTTTATACAAATTTTGTCCTTCATCTTTAGAAATACGTGAATTTAGTTCTTCTTACCAAATTTTATTTAAGTTTATTTGACATTTTAAACGTATTTTATGATAATATTTGAGTTAACATTGAAACAAAAATGTGTCGAACGATGTAAATAATTCAAATACTATCATGAAATGTGCTTGAAATGTTAGAGAAACTTAAAAAAAAAATGGTTAAGAGGACTAAATTCACGCATTTTTAAAGATAGATGACTAAATTGGTCAAATTTTTTGAAGAGAAACTAATTTCAAATTTCACTGAAACTTAAAAAACCAAAAACATATTTAACCATATGTCTATATTATTCTTTTTTGTTAGAAGTCTTACATCGACCAGATAAAATCAATTTATAACATATTAATGGATGCAAATCTTATTTTACGAAATGAGATTTTGTAATATTTGAATTAAGTTTAAAATTTTCTTCTTAACATAATATCATAATCATGAATTATCCTAACGAAAGTTTTACCTAGACTGTTATCACGTCACTTGTTAATATTTAGTCTCATGTTTAAGATGTATATATAAGAATCAAAAGTGTTATGGTGTTGACTTTCCTTAATTATGCATGTTATAAGTTGGATTTTTTGTTTTTTTTAAAGAAAGAATTAGATTAAATATATTGATGGAAGATATGATGTTTTAGGCAAAGGAAATATTTGCATGTCTTCCCTGTATTTCAACATTATGATTGTGAGAATCAAGTGTGGCACAGAGGCCTAGGAATATAGGATCTGTAGGAAGATTGTTGTGTTGTTGTTCACGCATGTGATCACATTTGGGTCATTCCAGTTTCAACCCACTGGGACAAGGAACGTGCACACAGGGAACTTTCTTCAACATTTTCTTTCTCCTAACTTTGTTCACACACACATATTTATGTGTATATATTAATGAGTTTAAATTTGTTGGAAGTTCAATATCGATTAGAGATAAGACAATTTTATAATATATAAGTGAAGTGAAAACATCATTTTACAAATCGATTTTGTGGGATTGAATTAAACTTAAAACTTATTTCTAATATGATATCAGAGTCGAGTTAGAGACTATCTTATAGTGAGATTCATTATCTTTTCGACAAAAACAAATTAGTGTAATTATGATCAAGGACATACATGTTAAGAAGACCACGGTTTAATGTGTAATCGATAACCATTCAATTTTGTAAATTTGATCAAAGAGAACTTTAACCACAAGAAATTTTACTATTGATGACTTAAATTGAATTATCTTTTTCTTTTAGATAACGTTAAATAATATTTTAAGTTGAAGTTACATTAAAATGTAAAATAAATAAAAAATTGTAAAAGTACGAGTGTGATACTTTTGCATTGAAATATATATAACAAAAAATGTTAAAAGTAATGTGACATAATGAGATATATAAAACAAAAATAAGATAAGATTTCGTAGTATAACTGAAGATGACTTTAAAAGTCATTTTCATATATACAAGAGATTATATAACAATATTTATTTAATGTATCATATAATTTTATTTGTGGATCATTATTAATGTGAGATAGATGCAATGTTATCTTTTAAAATGAAAAAAAAAAAACTTAATGTGAAAATTTAAACAATTAATGCTCGAGGTTTTGAATTTTACCAATTATTAATATAACAAAATGAGTTATCACTTATTTAAATATTAACCTAAATATATTTTTGAAACAATGGTTAGTAAAAATTATTATATAGTATTATTTGTAATTAAATAATAATATAAATATTTCAAATTCATCAAATATTAATTAATGTTCATAAAACTGTTGAAATTATATATACATATTACCAATTTTAAAAAATTACAAACTTTTTTATTACAATTTTTCGGTAAAAAATTACTTTTATCGCATAAATTGAATGAGGTGTGTCATTTTTTTACTATAATTAATTATTAGTTTAGATTCAACACACCTTGTAGGAGAAAAGCATTACTTTCATATTGAAGAAATAATATAAAAGAGTAACTTTTTTTTTCGTAAAAAAAAAAATGTATAAGGAGATAAAGTATCTGCTTATTTTGTATTTTTTAAAATTGTAATTATCATAATCGATTAAGATTGTCTCTAACCATACTTCATTAAAGTTTGATCAGTTAGAATTATAATGTATTTAGTCAAGTATAATACGAAATGTAATGAACTAAGATATAATAGAAAGGAATATATTACATTATGTTTCTATCTTTGTTGAATTTTTATTTCATAATTTTAAGGTCTGGTATTTATTTGTCAAACAATCGTTTTTGAAACTAAGGAGAAAAGATGAAATTAATTTATTTATTGTCTAAATTAACTACTGTAAATTTGAACTTTTAAATAATTTTCTATGTTCAGTTATAAAGAAATAAAAATATATTCAAAATTTTATAATTTTTCATAAATTTTATATTTCGGTTGTCTAATCAATCAAAACATAGAAGCTCTTTATGCTTCGGTTGTCTAATAAATAGTTGAGATAGAATATAGGTTAATTTTAATTTATGAAAAAAAGTTACTTTTAACTTTTTCTTATATTTTTGTAAGGAAAACTTAATTTTCTACCAAAAAAAATTAAAAAATGGAATCTCAATATACATTTTTTTTTTACCAAAATTACTTATTTTAGCTGTCTTTGAACTAATTTATCCTTTTGTTGTTGGGCTGTCACTCATGTGTTGAAGTTTGTCGAATTGATTCTCACTTTGACTATTATTTTGACATAATGAGATATAAAACAAAATTTGAAAAAAGTTGGTGGTTTTGTTATAAGTAATTTGGTTCTTGTTTAATTTTTGACAATTTATTTTTTTGTCCATAAGTGTTAAAGCTAAATAGCAAGATTTTGAGGTTCAAAAAGAAAGATTTGGGAGAGGTTAGGGTTAGGAAGTAGAGATTTGATAAAAGTAATTCTGACGAATAAAGAGATATAATATGTTCAACACTTTGTTAAGATAATAGTTATAGTATTATTTTGATGAATTAAAATTTAAGTTAATTTTATAAAATCAACTGATACTATAAAATTTGTATTCTAATTATATATTACTCTATCTTTTGAAAAAAAAAATCTTACTTAATTTATAACAATACATAAAGAGATTCCCTCTTTGGTGTCTACATTTTAAAATATCAATTTTACCATTTAAAATATAATCATTTATTAAATTTTTGAAAATTGATCGTAACTTTTACAAACTTTTTTAAAAAATCGTCTATCTATACTTTTTTTTTCTATTTATCAGTCATTATTCTCTCATCTTTTATGATATATTTCACTTTATTTTTAATAAATATAATTTTATTTTATACATTAATTTAAAAACATTACATTATCATCACCTACTAATATGTATATAAAAAGTAAAATGATGAATAAATAAATTTATATTAATAAAGAAAAAATTGATGGAAAAAATATGTATATAAAATGATTACTTAACCATTATAAAAAACAATCCCATTTATCAGTAATTATAAATAATTTAATTATATTTTAATTTATATGAGATCTGTAACGTAAAAGGTTACTGATAAAAATTTATTTTAAATAAAATATTCTTCTTGTTTAGAAAACAAAATTTACATTTTAGGAGATACTTTCATTTTTTCTTCTTTTTTTTGTTTAACATAATGTTTGAGTGGGACAAACCTAATACCATTTTCTTTTTCTGAAAATGTAATCTAATCGTATACAATTGCTTTAACAAATCCGGAACTCAAAAACACACAATTACTTTTAACATATTTTAAAATTATTATTATTATTATTAAAATTTGATAACTCACTCCTTTATTCAATTATAAACAACAACAAAAAGTATTATCTCATGTCCTTTTTAAATTATTTCCTTCTTAGTTAATCTATTTCGAACAATATCCTTTAATTATAAGACATTATAAAACTTACAAATTGAGGATAAGAAATGATTTAATATTTAAATAACTATGTGATGTGAATGTTGTGAGTGAATATATATTAGTATAAAAAAATTAGGTTTAATTACTTTTTTTTGTCAATATTTCTATTTAAAAATGTTAAATTGCTCGTCTAATTTTATAAAATTTCAATTTGATCTCAATTTTTAAAAAATTGATGTAATTTGATTATTTTTGTTAGATTTCTTAAAACGAATAAATGATTTTTTATCAACATTGAAGTTGTTAATAAAAATAATTTGTTTTATTGATGTAATCATAGTGTCAATTTTAATAAAAAATCTTTTATTCACTTTAAGAAATTTAATAAAAATAATCAAATTGTATTAATTTTATAAAAATCATGACCAAATTAAAACTTAAAAAATTAGAGGATCAAATTGAAATTTGTAAACAAAAATAGGAAAAAAATAATCAAATCAAAAATATTTATGGACAATTTTTTGGATTCTAGCAAATTCTCAGCTTACTCAATTAATATGCCACTAAACTTGAAATAAAGGATATAATAATATAAAAATAATAAGTTGAGAAAAAAAATCAAGACAAAAATAACAAATTTCATTATTTATTTAACTTTTCCATATTTTTTTAACCAAACAAACAAAACTATTTGTCTTATTTCCCCATCTAATTTCTCCTTAAACAAACCACAAATCATTTTTTATTTTTGTAAGGTCACAAATTATTTTTATTTTATAAGGTCTTCAATTAATTCAGCTATATATCATGTGTAAGTTTATTTCCATAAGTCCATGACATGTTTTATTAATTTTCAAGATTGATGGATGAGACATTAGACATGCAAAAAATCAAATCCAAAAATGGTAGGCACATGCCATGAGTGCAAAAGTCTTCCATCAACATGCATAATTTATATAGGTCACTAGCTCACATATATCTATCGCCTATTTCGTAAAATTAACGTCTAATTTATTATTATTGCAAAAACTTTATATATACTAGAAAAATACAGGCGCGACACCGATGTACACGTGTGTTCGTATTTTTTAAAACAATAATTAAGTGTATAATTGAAAAATGAGAAGTGAACACAAAAAAAATCTCTTCATATATATATATATATATTAGCGTATACACAAATATTGTTGTGTTTATATATACGTATTTTTTAAATATACGTGATATTATATTAGTAGATGATGATAATTTAATGTTATTAAATTAATATATAAAATAAAATTATATTTATTAAAAATAAAGAAAAATATATTAGAAAAGATGAGAAAATAACGGTTGATAAATAGAAAAAAAGAAAAAAACATAAATAAACGATTTTATAAAAAAAATTATAAAAATAACCATCAATTTTTAAAAAATTAATAAAATAATTATATTTTAAAGAATAAAATTGATATATTAAATATGGTTATTTTAAAGTTTTATTTGACCTATTTACCTATTAAAAGTTTGTTTCATATAAGGTAATTCATTCCTAGGTACACCCATAATTTCAACCTGCTTCATACAAAAATTTTAATTCTGTAATGTATAATTTTTCAAAACGGTAAAATTTGGAATATAAAATAAAAAATTCTTTTTTGGATTATATAATTCATAATACATCTTTTATATTCTAGATTATACATTCTTAAAATATAAAAAAAATGTATTTCAGATTCTATATTTTAAGGATATAAAATAATTTTTTTTTTAAATTGTATATTTTGAAAAGTTTTAAAAGTGATAGTGGTTTAAAAATAGTGAGACTCAATTATTTTAATATTAAAAGGTTTTAGTATAAATAGAATTGTTATAAACGAGTTTCATTATTTTAAAAAACACCATCTCTCTAGAAACCACTTTTCTAGAGTTCTCTAACTTCTCTCGAGAGGTTCTGTCTCTCTGGTCGTCTGATTGAAGAACCGAGACCGTAGGATTGATCCTTTCGGCGACCTCTTCAAATTGGACCAATCATTTTCTCCGTTCGCGTAAGTTGAGTTTCCAGTCTCTTTTTTAGTCTTTTTCTGTTTTTTGTTGCATGCAAGCCCTCTTCCGCTTGCATGCGACGTTTTAATCATCAGTATGAGTCTCTACTGATCAGTGATCATAACGGTATGTCTTGATCGTTCTTGTGATGTTTCTATGTGTAGATAGAGCATCCTGTGAAGTTAGAGGTGTTGACGTTTTTAAGGCGTTGACGTTTATAAAGTTGTCTAAACATGATAACAGGTAAGGGAAGCTAACTGTTTTACTTGAATTTCATTTAGAAATCATTCTGATGACTTTGAATTGCATGATTGATTGTTGTATGAGTGCTTGAATTGCGTAATTGAGTGTATGCTTGGATTGTGCTAGATTTCTTTGCTGTTGCATGTGAGAACAGATTGAGAATCTGGTATTTTCGCCTAAGCGAGCAGCTC